>Ga0075425_100002864_pt1 | contig 17368 bp, 12 predicted proteins | sample SoiMethybrSBSTD4_FD_75300 | JGI IMG/M metagenome (GOLD analysis project Ga0075425, IMG submission 75300) | Bulk soil microbial communities from a Populus tree surrounding site in Tennessee, USA - Soil MetaG P. TD hybrid SBSTD4 | ecosystem: Environmental > Terrestrial > Soil > Tree plantation... | reverse complement strand
CGCCCCAGATCAGCAGCGTGGGCGCCTGTATCTGCGGCAGCAGATCGCGCGTATCGCCCACGGCCAGCGCCGCGGCCATCAGACGAAAGCCGATTGGATGCGTGTCCGACATGATCGCGGCCAGACGGTCGCGCACCGCCGCCGGCGGACGATCGCTGAACATTCCAGGGATATACCGCGCAACCAGATCGCCCGCCGGCAGCGATGAATCATGGATGCATGCCGCCAGCCGGTCACTCGCGGCCGCATCGCCGAGCGACCCTGCCCAGCCCGCGTACGTGTCGGCGAGGACTAGCGAGGCGATTCGCGCGGGATGTCGGCGGTACATCTCCTGCGCGAGCAGCCCGCCCCATGACAGCCCGACGACATGTGCGCTCGAGACGGCTTCCACGTCGAGCAGCGCCGTCAACGCGTCCGCCCAATCGGCGATCGCGAAGCCGGCCGGCGGATCGGCGGATTGGCCGGCGCCCGGCGCATCCCACGCGATCATGGTGAAAGCGTCCGACAGATCGGCGAGCTGCGGAAGCCATACGCGGGAATCCTGGGTGAAGCCGTGGAGCAGCACGACAGCTGGGCCCCTTCCCGTTCTCCGATAGGCGACTGACGTCCCTTTCACATTGATGCGCAACATGGTCTCTCTGCTGAGATCGTCGACGTCCCTCATCGACCAATTCTCGCGCGGTCCAGCCTTTGCAGTTTCTTGGTTGATGTGTGAAACAGCTCAGGAGGTGAGCTCATGCGAGGCGTTCTGATGGCACTGGCGGTCGCGCTCGCGCTGACGGCGGCGCCGACCCCCGCACTGGCGGCGCCACACGGCGCGACGATCGCGGCGCCGACGGTGTACGCGCTGCAGCAGACCCCGGCGCCCGAGAAGACCATCGAGATCAACGTGACGCACGGCGGCGGCCGCTGGTACGCAAATCCCGTGTGGATTGCCATCGGCGCCGTCGCGGCCGTGCTCGTCCTGCTTCTGATCGTGCTCGCCGCGCGTGGAGGCGGTGGAACCACAATCGTCAAAGAGTAGGTAACCGGAACTTCCTCCTCGCTGTGGTGTCCAACGTGACAGCAGCGAGGAGGAATGTGTCTCGCCTCTTTACTCTCGGCTCGATCATCATTCACGCCATCGTCCTCACCGTCGTTTTCGTTGTACAGATCATCGCGGTGGGACCGTTGCCGACACCGCGTGAAGCCGTCATCTTTCAGGATCCGCGTCTCGTCACCGTCGCCGATTTGCCCGCGCCTGCGCGGTCGCGCGCGCCGGTCGTCGAACGGACGGTCTCCCCTGACGCCGCGCCGCTGTCGCCACCGACCGGCATCACGAAAGAGACTGGACTGGAGGGCGTGCGCGCGGCGGCAACCGACGTCAACGCCGTCGTCGGTGTCGAGGCCGGCAGTATGCCGGGCGTTGTCGTCGGCACCGTCGAGACCGTCGCGCCGCCGCCACCGCCGCCGCCACCGACACCGGTGCGCCTGCGCGCCGGCATCGAGCCGCCGCAGAGGATCGGCAACGTCGCACCGGCATATCCGTTGGCCGCGAGGCTGGCGAAAACATCCGGCATCGTCATTCTCGAAGCGATCATCGACTCGGAAGGCGCGGTGCAGTCGGTGAAAGTGCTCCGCTCGGTGCTGCTGCTCGATCAGGCGGCCGTCGACGCCGTGCGGCAGTGGCGGTTCACGCCGGCGCGGTTGAACGGCGTGGCCATTCCCGTCGTGATGACGGTGACCGTCGAATTCAAGCTGGATCAGTAATCACGCGCGTGAGCGTGGCACGATCGATATTGCCGCCGCTCATGACGCACACGACGCGCTTGCCGGCGAGGGAGTCGCGCAGTTTCATCGCCGCGGCCAGTGAGGCGCCGCCCGCGCCCTCGGCCAGGTTGTGCGTCGTCCGCAGCGCGAGGCGGATGCCGTCGGCGAGCTCGTCCTCCGTCAGCGTGACGATGTCGTCGAGCTCGCGCGCGAGGATGCCGAACGGCAGATCGAACGTGACGCGCGTCGCCATGCCTTCGGCGAACGTATCGGCCTTCTCGCCGGTGACGCGGGTTTTCGTCCGCCACGAGCGCGTAAAGGCGTCGGCGCGCGCCGCCTGAACGCCGATCACCTTCGCCCGGCTGCCGGTCGCGGTCCGCACGATGGCGCATCCGCAGGCGCCGCTGCCGCCACCGATCGGGACGAGGATCGCATCGACATCCGGCTCGTCTTCGAAGATCTCGAGCGCGTACGTGCCGACGCCGGCAATGAGCAGCGGCTCGTCCGCCGAGTGGATGTAGCGCAGGCCTCGCTCCTGGTGAACGCGCTCGATGTACTCGCGCGCCTCGTCGAAGTCGCGGCCGACCTCGATCAGCTCGGCGCCGTAGGCGCGCATCGCGGCGTTCTTCTCCGGGTTGTTGCCGCACGGCACCACGATCGCGCATGGAACGCCTTCGCGCGCACAGGCGAGTGCGATCGACTGACCATGATTGCCCGTCGTCGCCGTGATGACGCCGCGGCGCTCCGCGGGCGGAAGGCTGCCGACGAGATTGACGCCGCCGCGCACCTTGAACGCGCCGGTCGGATTGTGGTTTTCGTGCTTGACGAGAATGTCGAGTCCCGTTTCCTGCGCCAGGAGCGGATGGCGCAGGAGCGGCGTGCGGCGCAGCACGCGATACACGCGCTCGCGCGCGGCGTACACGTCGGTCAGTGTGGGTTCGTTCATGGTCGTACGAGAGGAACGATGATATCCGGTCGGTCGGTAATCAGCGCGTCGACGCCCCACTCGAGCAGCCGCCGCGCATCCGCCTCCGAATCCACGGTCCAGACCTGCACGGCGAGCCCCGCTCGATGCGAGTCCCGGACGAAAGCCGGCGTCACGACCTGCGTCCGGCCGGCGTACTCCGGAATCTGATAACCGCCGTACCCGGCGCGTGCGATGGGCCACCGGCACCACGACCGATAGAGCGCCCACCGCACTTCCTCGCGAGATGCGCTCGTGGCAATCGCGGAGTCGAGCGCTCGCACCGCCCGGAGCGCGCGCAGCCCGAACGATCCGATGCAGACGCGATCGACGGCGCCGGCGCGCCGGATGTCTTCGACGACGCGCGAGGCGAGCGTGCGGCGGTTTTCCTTGAGCTCGACAATGACGCGCGCGCGGCCGCACGCGGCCATCGCATCCGCGAAGGACGGCACGCCGGCGCGTTGCAGCGCGGGCGCGTCGACGGCGGCCAGCGGCCCACCCAATCGGGTGGTGCGATCGAGCGTCCGATCGTGGTGCACCATCACGACGCCGTCACGCGACAGGCGGACGTCGAGCTCGACGCCGTCCGCCCCGAGCGACAGCCCGTGTGCGAAGGCGGCCAAAGTGTTTTCGGGCCTCAGCGCGGCGCCGCCCCGATGCGCGAACACGAGCGGCCGCGCCGACGCGAAGAACGGATGCATGTCAGTCATCAGTCGTCAGTCGTCGGTCGTCAGTCTGAGTCGTCAGTCATCGGTCGAAGTCGTCAGTCGTCTGTCGCGCATCGTCTGAAGACTGCGACTGAAGCCTGACGACTGGACTGAAGCCTGACGACTGGACTGAAGCCTGACGACTGCGACTGAAGACTGGCGACCGACGACTGGCGACTGTTATGATTCGATCCATGGGCGCCATCTCCACGCTCGGCGACTTGCGGCGATCGGACTATCGCACGCGGCCGATCAAATCCGAAATCCGAGACAACCTGGTGCGCAGGCTGCAAGCGGGCGAACGCCTATTCCCGGGCATCATCGGCTACGACGAGACGGTCATTCCGCAGCTCGTCAACGCGATCCTCTCGAAGCACAACTTCATCCTGCTCGGGCTGCGCGGCCAGGCGAAGAGCCGGATCCTGCGCGGCCTCGTCGATCTGCTCGACGACCAGATTCCGGTGGTGCCCGGCTGCGAGATTCACGACGACCCGCTGGCGCCGCTGTGCGCATCGTGCCGCGCCCGGGTCGCGCGCGAAGGCGACGCGCTTCCGATCCAGTGGCTTACGCGCGACGCGCGCTTCGTCGAGAAGCTGGCGACGCCCGACGTGACCATCGCCGACATGGTCGGCGATATCGATCCCATCAAGGCCGCGCAGGCCGGGCTCAACCTGTCCGACGAGCTGACGATGCACTACGGGCTGCTGCCGCGGGCCAACCGCGGCATCTTCGCCATCAACGAGCTGCCCGACCTCGCCGGCAAGATCCAGGTCGGCCTGTTCAATATTCTCCAGGAAGGCGACGTCCAGATTAAGGGCTATCCGATCCGGCTGCGGCTCGACGTCCTGCTGGTCTTCACGGCGAATCCCGAGGACTACACCGCGCGCGGCAAGATCATCACGCCGCTCAAGGATCGGATCGGATCCGAAATCCGGACCCACTATCCGACGACGCGCCACAACGCCCTCGAGATCACGAAACAGGAGGCGTGGACGGATCGGGCGCTCGCCGACGTCGAGATTCCCGGCTACGTGCGCGAGATCGTCGAGGAGGTCGCGTTCCAGGCGCGCGCCGATCGCAAGATCGACAAGCGGTCGGGCGTCAGCCAGCGCCTGCCGATCACCACGCTCGAGCTCGTCGTGTCGAACGCGGAGCGGCGCGCTTTGGCGAATCGCGAAACGATGGTCGTGCCGCGCGTGACCGACATTTACGCGGCGCTGCCGTCGATTACGGGCAAGTTCGAGCTCGAATACGAAGGCGAGCTCCGGGGCGCGGAGCAGGTGGCGCGGGATCTCATCCGCGCCGCGGTCGGCTCGGTGTTCACGGGCATGTTCGACGGCGTCGACACGCGGACGGCGGTGGAATGGTTCGACCTCGGCGGCTCGCTGCCGCTCACCGACTGCACGGCGGCGGAGGAGGTGATTGCCCAGGCGCGGAAGGTGCAGGGGCTGATCGATCTCACACAGAAGGCGGGATTGCCCGCGCGCGCGTCGGCCCCGCTCCTGGCCGCCGCGATTGATTTCGTGCTGGAAGGCCTGTACGCGCAGAAGAAAATCAGCCGCAGCGAGGAGCGCGGCTACGCGGCCGCCGAATCGGCGCCGCGGCGCGGGGCGCGGCACGAGCCGCCGTCGATCGATGAGGAGATCCGAATCCCGTCGAGCAAGAAGAAGTACTACAACTAGTGGCGTATCTCTTCAGGATTACTACCGGCCGCTCCGTTGTCGCGGCCTCGAAACCGCGGTCGATCCGCACGGGTGGTCGTACCACTTCAGCGGATACGGTCCACGAGTTGGCGAGTGCCGGAATTGGTGAGTTGGTGAATTGAAATACCGGTATACGAAATACACCGGTGACGAGCTGGACGATCTCGATCTCGAAGATCTGGTCTCCAAGCTCTCCGACCTGCTGCTGTCGAGCGGCTTCGGGAATCCGTACGCGACCGACGAGGAGGACCGCACGCTGCAGGCGCTGCACGACGCGATCCTCGATGCTTTGTTCAACGGGGGCGTGCTGCCCGAGGAAACGATCGAGCGGCTGCTCGGCGATCCGGCCGACGCGGATCAGAGCGACGCGCGGTCGAAGCTCGAGGAGCTGATCGACCAGATCATCGAGCGAATGGCCGAGCAGGGCTATATCTCCATGCCGCCGGATCTCGAGGGCGAGCGCGCGCGGCGGCAGGGCCGCGGCGGCCACGGACCGGATCAGCCGCCGGTCACGTTCGAGGTCACGGATAAGACGCTCGACTTCCTCGGCTACCGCGCGCTGCGCGATTTGCTCGGATCGCTCGGCAAGAGCAGCTACGGCCGGCACGACACGCGCGAACAGGCGACCGGCGTCGAAACGACCGGCGCGCCGAAGCCGTACGAGTTCGGCGACACGCTGAACCTCGACGCCGCCGCGACGCTGCTGGCGGCCGCGCAGCGGCAGCACGAGCGGGGCGAGACGACGTCGCGGCTGCACGTCACACACGACGACCTGATGGTGGTGCAGGGTGAATATCAGAGCTCGTGCGCGACAGTGCTCATGCTCGACTGCAGCCACTCGATGATCCTCTACGGCGAGGATCGGTTCACGCCCGCCAAGCGCGTCGCGCTGGCGCTCGCGCAGCTGATCAAGACCCAGTATCCCGGCGACGCGCTGAAGGTGGTGCTCTTTCACGACTCGGCCGAGGAGATTCCGCTGGCCGAGCTCGGGCGCGTGCGCGTCGGACCGTACTACACGAACACGCGCGAAGGCCTGCGGCTCGCGCGCCGGATTCTCGATCGCCAGCGCAAGGACATGCGCCAGATCATCATGATCACGGACGGCAAACCGTCGGCGCTCACGCAGCCCGACGGCCGCATCTACAAGAACGCCTTCGGCCTCGATCCGTTCATCGTCGCCGAAACGTGCGCCGAGGTGGCCGCCTGCCGCAAGAGCGGGATCATGATCAACACGTTCATGCTCGCGCGCGACTACGACCTCGTGAGCTTCGTTCGCCGCGTCGCCGAGATCTGCAAGGGCAAGGCGTATTTCACGACGCCGTACACGCTGGGCCAGTACGTCCTCATGGACTACATGGACAAGAAAACGAAGACGATTCACTGAATCTGCGATTGGACGATCGGGTGATGGGCGATCTCCTGCCACTGTTTCCGCTGCCGAATGTCGTGCTGTTTCCGAATGTGTTTCAGCCGCTGCACATCTTCGAGCCGCGGTACCGGGCGATGACGGCAGACGCGCTGGCATCGGACCGCGTGATCGGCATGGTGCTGCTGCGTCCGGGCTGGGAGAGCGACTACGAGGGACAGCCGCCGGTCTACCCGATCGGCTGCAGCGGCGTAATCACCCACGTGGAACGGCTGCCGGACGGCCGCTACAACTTCGTGCTGCGCGGGCTCGATCGCTTTCGGATCGTCCGCGAGGATCGCCACCTCAGCTACCGGCGCGCCGTCGTCGAGCCGATGCCGGAGCGGCGGCCCGGCCCCGACGATCGCCGCGCCGTGCACGAGCTGCGCGCGAAGATCGAATCGATCCTCGTGCACCGGGGCGGCGCCGGCGACGCGAAGATCCCGCGGTCGATGTCCGACGAGGATCTCGTGAACGCGCTGTCGCAGTATCTGGAGCTCGAGCCGCTCGAGAAGCAGGCGCTGCTCGAGCAGCCGTGCCTGCGCATGCGCGCCGCGTCGCTCGTCGAGCTGCTCGAGATGAAGCTGCTGATCGCGAAGACGCCCGGCCTCTCGAACGTCGCGCACTGAGCTGGTCCGCTCAAGGTCCCGGAAAACACCGTTCGGCGTTCGTCATCTCGATGGGACGGTTGTCGGCCGGCGCGTGCCGCGCCAGCACTAGCGACTGCGGTCCTTCGAAAACCGGCCGCCAGCCGTCCGCGATCAAAGGATTGACGACGGCGACGTGCCGCGGCAGCCAGATGTAGTCGGGCTGCAGCTCGGCGAGCAGCGCGCGGCGCTCTTCCGGACGGTAGTAGAAGCGCAGCTGCCGCTGGATCGTGTCGCTCGAATAGACGGTCTCGCGCCGACCGTCCATCGACACCTTGATCGCCGGCGAGAAATACCAGATGGCATAGTGGCCGTAGTCGAACCACGTCAGCATCCGGCCGTGCAGGCCGTAGCGCGAGACGAGCGACGCGACCTGCGGCTCCGGAAACGTGCGGGCCTCCATGCGAATGCACGACACGTTCGACGCCGCCGCGGCGCCGCCGCCGATGACGACGACGAGCGCGAGCGCGAAGGTCGCCGCGACGGCGGCGCGCGAGGGACGATGCGCGGGCGATGCCTCGCGCGGCCGCGCGAACCACGCAGCGACCTCCGGACCGAAGAGCATCACGACCGCAATCGTGAAGAAGGCGAGCAGCCGGTTGACGCGGAACGAGCCGGCGGCCAGCATCGCGACCACCGCCGCGGCCTGCAGATCGAGCGCACGCCGCTCAATCGCGCGGGCAACAGCGATCGACGCGACCGCGGCCGTCAGCAGCCACAGCACGCCGTAGGCCCATCCGATGCGGAAGACCGGCTGCCAGTCCGCGATTTCGGCGCGATTGAATCCGACGGTCTCGTACACGAACTGCCAGAGGTGCCACCCGAACGGATTCACTACCGTGGCCGCGATGGCCGCGGCGGCTGCCGCGAGCCCGACGACGGACGCGCGGCGGCTCGGCGGCGCGGGCACGCCGGCGCCGTACCACACCGCCAGGCAGCCGGCGCCGACGATCCACCCGCCATGTAGGTTCGCCCACGCGATCATGATCGGCGGCAGCGCGGCCAGCACCGACGGCCGGCGCCGCGCCTCGAGCAGCACGACGATCAGCCAGCCGAACAGGGCGAGCGAGCACAATTGCGCGCGCACCTGGTTGGTCTGCGGAAACGTGCCGACCACCACGAGGCCGGCGAGCATGAGCTGCGCCGGCGGCGGCACACCGGCGGATACGCACGCGAGTCTCACTGCAGCGAGGAGCGCGGCGATGAGCAGCAGTTTCAGCGCGATCAGGCCTGCGGATCCCCCGAATCGGTACACGACGAACGCGATCGCCTGAAAGAGCCACTCGTGGTTCATGAACACCGGCTGGCTCGTAAAGGAGTAGTGGTCGGCGACGACTGCGGACCGCGCGTCCACCACGTCGTGTCCGAACCGGATGTTGCCGAAAAGATCGGGATCTGCGCGCGTGTGGGTGACGACCGCCAACAGAATGGCGACGACCGCGGCGTTCAGGACAACCCGGACGGTCTTCGGCGCCACGCGTCGGCGTGAGCAACGACAATGCCGATGCGACCTGTGCTGGGTGGAGCGCGAGGCTTCAGCCGAGCGGCAACGGATCTGTAAGAGGATTACGGAATCGTGAACGGGCAGGAAGGTTTTCCTTCCTGCCCCGCCGGCCTTTCCTGCCCCTCCCGCTTTTCCTGCCTTCGATTACCACCCCAGTCTGAACGCCAGCTGCGCTTCGCGCGGCACGTACGCGTTGCCGGTGTTCTGCAACGGCTGACCGAAGAGCGCCGTGGTCGCGGCCGCCGTCGCGCTGAGCGTCGTGTTGTACGAACCGTAGTTGTGGTGGTTGAAGAGATTGTACACCTCGCCGATCAGCGACAGCTTCGCCGTCCCTCCGAGCTTGATGTCCTTGGTGAGGCGCAGGTCCACCTTGTGCAGCGGGAGTCCCACGAGCGCGTTGCGCGGGATCGTATCGCCGGAATTGATCGTCGTCTGCCCCTCGAAGCGGCTCGCGATGTCGATCACGTCGCCGTTGGCGAGCGTCGCGGTCGTCGGAATCACGATCGCGTTGGTCGCGCCGCCGGCGGCAGTCAGGTTCAGGCGGTTGGTGCCGGGCTTGCCGAACGGCGCGCCCGCGATGCTGGCGGCGAACCGCTGCCCGGAGCCGTAGAAATACGAGACGCTCGTCGAGATCCCGAACGGCAGCCGGTACAGCGTCCAGAGCCGCAGCGTATGGTTCTGCAGGTCGGTCGAGTTCGCGTACTCACCGTTCAGGTAGTCGAACTGGTTGTTCTGGCCCGGCGCCGTGTACCCGATGTTGCCGTCGTCGTGCATCGAGAACATGTACGTGTAGGTCACGCCGGCCTGGTAGTTGTTGCGGAAGCGTCGATTCAGCGCCATCGACATCTGTGTCTGATCGCGGTGTCCGTTGCTGACGAAGTACGCGATCTGCGTGTAGCCGACGTTCGGACGGTTCGGCACGCCCGCCACCGCCGCGGGATTCTTGTTGTAGCCGGTCGCCGGGTCGTAGAACAGGTTCGGATCGATCGTGCGCGTATCGCGGTACTCGTTGAAATGCGTCACGTCGAGGTCGAAGCCGGTCACGGTATTGATCTGCTTCTGGAAGCCGATGCTGCTCTGCCAGGTGTACGGATTCTTGTAGTCCGGGCTGATGATGCGCGGCGACTGCGGCGGTGCCGCGGTCTTCGCCTGCTGGTAGGTCGACACGCCGCACGCCGGGTTCGTAATCCATTGCCTGCCGTCCGGGCAGAGGCCGTTGGCCGGCGGGAGGAACGCCGCGGTCACCATCTGGCTGTAGATCTGCGGGCTGAACGTCATGTTCGAGACCGGCGTCGTGAAGTACAGGCCGGTGCCGCCGCGGATGACGATGTCGTTCTTGCCGCCGACGTTGTAGGTGAACCCGGTCCGCGGCGCGACGTTCTTGTTGTCGCGGATGCCGTCCTTGTAGCCGAAGTCGGTGCCGAGCATGCCCGGGATGTCTTTGCCCGCGGCCGCGGCGTTGTTGGCGATCGGAATCGAGTTCGTGATCACGTCGGGCGGCGACGCGACGCCGTAGTCGACGTCCCAGCGGACGCCGTAGTTGATCGTCAGCTGGTTGTTGACCTTCCAGTTGTCGCCGATCCACAGCGCCCACGTCGGCCGCGGGACGTTGATGCCCCAGTCGCTCGGGTGGAAGTTCTGGTCGAACTCGCGGACGACGGAGCTCGGGATAGCCGCGATGTTCCACGTCGACGGATCCACGCCGGTGATGATCGAGTTCATGTTCGCCGGATTCGAGTTGAAGATCATGCGGCCGACCTGCTGGATGAACCAGTCGCCGGTGTTCCGCACGTAAATGAACTCACCGCCGAACTTCACGTCGTGGCCGCTGCGATGGACGCTCAGGTCGTATCGCGACTCGAAATTGTTCTGGTGGAAGAGCTGCGGGTAGTTGTACGGCTTGCCGACCGTGAGACCGCCCGCGAAGTCGTACTCGATCGTGCTCTGCCCCGCCTCGGGCGTCCGCGACCAGTCGAAGTTGTTGTAGCCGAGCCGCACTTCCTGCACGACGGTCGAACTCACGACGCGCGACCAGATGGCGGCGATGTTCGTCGCGTTCTGCGTCGAGACGTACGCGTTGGACGGATGGCCGCCTTGCGAGACGAACGGATTGCTCTGGTCCCAGCGCGAGCCGCGAATCGTCAATCGATTGTTCTGCGAGATCTGATCGTCGACGCGGGCGAGCAGGCTCTTCTGGGTGTTCTTGTACGGAATCTGGAAGCTCTGGCCCGGCAGCACCGAATTCGAAATCACGAGCGTCCCGGGTTCGCGTTCGTACTCGTACGACGCGAAGAAATGCGTCTTGTCCTTGACGATCGGGCCGCCGAATGCGCCGCCGACCTGCTGGTTCTGATACGGCAGCACTTTGTTCGCGACCGGGTCGGCCGCATTCAGCTTGTCGCTGCGGAAGAAGCCGTAGAAGCTGCCGGAGGGGTTGTTCGTGCCGGATCGCGAGATGGCCTGCACCTGAATGCCCGACGATCGTCCCTGCGTGATGTCGAACATGTTGGTGACGATCTGGAACTCCGCGATCGCTTCGCGGCTGAACTTCGGCTGGCCGAAGCCCGAGCCGGCGACCTTCTGGGTGATCTGCTGGCCGTCGAGATTCAGCTGGAAGTCGTCGTCGCGGCTCACACCCGGCGTCGTGGTCACGTCGTTTGCGGTGATGCCCTTGACCAGCTTCGCCAGCTCCATCCAGTTGCGGCCCTGCAGCGGCAGCTCCTCCATCTGGCGCCGGTCGACGTTGCCCGACACCTGCGAGGAGGAAACGTCGATGAGCGGCGTCTCGCCGATGACAGTCAGTGTTTCGCTCACCTGCGCGAGCTTCATCGTGAACGGAATGTTGAGGTTGTTGCCGACGAGCAGCTCGATGTCCTTGAGGATGACGCTCGAGAATCCGGACAAGTCCGCCGTCACCGTGTACTTGCCGGGCAGCAGCCGGAGAAGCCGATACTCACCCTTCTCGTTGGTGACGGCGGACGTCACACGCCCCGTTTCCTGATCCGTGGCCGTGACGTTCACGCCGGGCAGCACCGCTTTGGTGTCGTCGACGGCGGTGCCCATGATCGAGCCTTCCTGCGCACGAGCCGCCGACGCGACGAGACACAAGAGAGCGACCAGAATCGACACGCGTGGGAATCGCACAGGCCCTCCTTCGAGCGCCGGGCTGGAAGGCTGGAGGGGCGTTCCTGCCTCTCCTGGCCCCTCCTGCCCAGCATGTCTACCGCTGACTGGTTGACCGCGGCGCGTTGGCGCCGTTCACCAACTGATTGAGTTCGTAGACCCTGCCGTTCGCGACGACGCGCTTCACCTTGTGCGCGTCACCGATGTGCGCGAGCGGATCGCCGTCGACGACGATGAGATCCGCCAGCTTGCCGGCCTCGATGGTCCCTGTGTCGAGCGCGAGGGCCCGCGCCGGGTTGACGGTGGCCGCCTTGAGCGCGTCGAAGTTCGACATCCCCGCCATCGTGTACGCCATCAGCTCGCCGTGCAGGTTGATGGCGTTCGGCGTGTCGGTGCCGGCGACGACGAGGCCGCCTGCGCGCATGATGTCGAGCACCATCTTGCCGCTGCCGCCGGTGGGATCGCCGCCGCCGCCCGCCGCGCTCGGAGTCGGCTGCGCGGCGATTTGCGCCTGGATCCAGTCCGGATACAGCTTGAAGCGCGAATCGTTCTTCAACGACGGTTCGTCCTCGAAGAGCTTCCGCGCGCCGCCGCCCGAGATCATCGGGCAGAAGATCCGCGCGCTCTTCCCGAACAGCTGGACGACGTCCTCGTAGCTGCGCTGCAGCGTGCCCATCTTCGGCGAGTAGCCGCGGCGGCTGGTCGCCGCCGTGTGCTCGGTGTTGTCGACGCCGACGAACGCCGCCGGGTAAATTTCGTGCGTCGCGACCGGCACGCCAATGCTGTGCGCGAATTCGACCATGCGCTTCTGCTGCAGATCGGGCAGCCGAACGTAGCTCTTGATCAGATCGTGCTGGAGCACTTTGGCGCGCTGCAGCTCCATCTCGAACTGGGCGACGCTGGAGATGGCGATGCCCATCTTGTAGTAGACCCGCTGCCACTCCATCAGGTAGCCGGTGCCGTACACGCGCGGACCCGGCCGCACGCCCGCTTCGTTCGCTTCGCGCTCCTCGACCGCCTCGTACGGCGTGTTGCCCGGACTGCGGACGGTCGTGATGCCGAAGGCGAGCCACGCACGCCCCTGCGATTCGCCGTAGTCCGGCTGGAGATGCGAGTGGAACTCGACGAGCCCCGGCATCACCGTCAACCCCGACGCATCGACGACCTGCCCGCTCGCGTGATTCGCGTCCGCATGCGCGACGACGCTCGTGATCTTGTTGCCGTCGATGATCACGTCGACGTTCGTCCGCGGCGTCGCGCTCTTCATGTCGATCAGCTTGCCCGCGTGAACGACAACGTGGCCGGTCGGAACCGCCGGCGTCCATTTCAGATCCAGCGGCACCGTGCGCGTCTCGCCGGTCTCGATGTCGACGATGCGCAGCTTGTCGAGCGACTGATACAGGATGTGCCGCGAATCGCCCTGCCAGCTCGGCGAGTGCGCACTCTCGTTGGTAATCCGCCGCGGCGGTCCGAGCGGCTCTCCCGTCGCAGCGACCGGCCACACGTTGAGGACGCCTTCGATGATCGCGGCCATCTTCGTCCCGTCGGGCGACCAGGCGGGACCGCAGCCGCCGCGCGAGTCGATCGACTTCATCGGCTCGGGGGCCCACCAGTGATCGCCGTTCAGTTCGCTGCGCGATCCGATGCCGCGGCCCTCGACGCCCATCTTCTCAGGCCCATCCTGGCGGACAGGAATCGTCAACACCTGGTTGGTGCCTTCGCGGAATCGCCTCGTGAGCGGCGCCACTTCCGCCAGCGCGACGCGCGCGCCGTCGGGCGACCATGTCGGCGCACCCGGCTGTGCGAGCGAGTCGTGGATCTTCGTCACAGCGCCGCTCGCGATGTCGAGCACCGACATCTGCGCCACGCGCCACATCCCGTCGACGTTGAAGAACGCGATCTTCTTGCCGTCGTTCGACCACGCCGCGCCCTGCGGCTGCGTCGTCAGATTCGTGACGCGGCGGCTCTGACCGCTCTTCATGTCGCGGATCCAGAGCTGGAGGTGCTCGCTGTCCTTGTCCGACGAGTATGCGAGCAACTGGCCGTCGGGCGACCACGCAGGATCGGTATCGAGCGCCTTGTCGTTGGTGACGTTCACCGGCTTGCCGCCGACGGGCATCACATAGATGTCGCCGACTGCGGCAAAGGCGATCTGCTTGCCGTCGGGAGAGATCACCGGCCGGACGATGCCGAGCGCCTGCCTCGGCGTCGTCGACGTGAAGTCGCGCTTGCGGCGCGTATACAGCGTCGACGCGCGAACCACCTGCATCGTCGCGCTGAACTCGACCGTCTGCGAGCTGCCCGAGACCGATCGCTTTCGAATTTTGCCGTCGCTCACGTAGTAGAAGTCCGTCGGCGACGCCCACGACGCGCGAAAAGCGAAGACGTTTTCATTGCCGGTGATCGCGTTGCCGTCGATCTCGTAGCGCGAGCCTTGTTCCTGTCCGAACGCCGGCACCGCGGGGGCCCCACGGCCGCGCCCGCCGCCGCCGCTCGTCACGTGATACACCACCTGGCCGCCGGGCCCCCACGACGGCGCGTCCACTCGTCCAACGCCGGTCGCAATCTTCCGCTCCGTTCGATCGCTGACCTTCACCGCCCACGCGCTCATGCCGTCGCCGCGCGTCGACGCGAACGCGATTTCCGAGTCGTCCGGCGACCAGCTCGGCATGAAGTCGTCGGCCGGATCCTTCGTCAGCTGCTTCAGCTCGCCGGTGCGCGTGTCGAGCGTCCAGATGTTGTAGTCGCCGCCGAGCGGATCGCCGCGATCCGATGAAAACGCGACGCGCGTGCCGTCGTGCGACCAGATCGGTTCGCGATCGTCGAACGCACCCCATGTGAGCTTGTGCTGATTCGATCCGTCGGGCGCGACAGCCCAGATGTCGTAGCCGCCGTCGCGATACGCGAAGAACGTGATCCACTTGCCGTCGGGCGACCACGTCGGCTGCCGCGCGTCGTTGAACAGATCGGTGATGCGCGTGGCCGTGCCGCCCGCCGCGGGCAGCGTCCAGATGCTGCCCTGCATGTCGATCGCGAGCGTGCGGCCATCGGGCGAAACGGCGACCGACATCGACGTGCCTTCGTGGACCGTAACGTCGATCGTTGGCGGTGAGGCGGGCGCGCCGGCCAGGCCAGCGCCGAGCATCAAGACACCAATCCCGAGCATCCGCACCCGCATTCAACCTCCCCGGCTGATCGCGGGCATTCTAGGTCAATTGATACCGGCGAACCTATCTTTTCAGCAGCTCGGGAAACGCCTGTTTGAGGTGATCCAATTTCGGCAAGTCGTTGAAGACGACGTACGGATAGGTTGGATTGTGGGCGACGAAATCCTGATGGTAGGCCTCGGCCGGGTAGAACTCCTGCAGCGCCACGACCGTCGTGACGATGCGCCGCTTGAAGACCTTCGCGGCGTCGAGCTGCTGGATGTAGGCGAGCGCCACCTGGCGCTGATCTTCGTTGGCCGCGAAGACCGACGACCGGTATTGTGTGCCTTCGTCCGGTCCCTGGCGATTCAACTGCGTCGGATCGTGGGCGACGGAAAAGAAGATCATCAGCAGCCGCCCGTAGGTGATCTGCGACGGGTCGTAGGTGATCTTCACCGATTCGGCATGGCCGCTCATGCCGAGGCTGACGATCTGATAGTGCGCCGTCGCCTTGCTTCCGCCGGCGAAGCCCGAGACGACGTCGGTGACGCCTTTGAGCTTTTCGAATACCGCCTCGACCCCCCAGAAGCAGCCGCCGGCCAGCACGGCTGTCTGCGGCGCCGCGCCCGCCGGCGCGACGACGTCCTTGTCCGGCTTCGGAAAATCCGACGCGCCCACCACGACACGTCCGGCCAGCGCCACGACACCTACAGCGGCAGCAATGCGCGACAGGCTCATACGGATCATCATAACCGGCCTGCGATCACTTCGACGATCTTCTCCCCGTGAAAACGTCCATTCTCGATGAAGATCGTCCCGGTATCGATGCCCGCGATTGCCCCGCCAGCTACGAAGATACCCGGGACATTGGTTTCGAACGTCTTCGGGTCGTGCGCGGGGCCCTGCCGGTCGGTCAGACGAATCCCCGCCCGGCACATCAGATCCGTGTCCGCCCGGTAGCCGGTCAGCAGGTAGACGGCGTCGGCGGGAATCTCCTCCATGCCTCCCCCATCGGCTCGCAGTGCCGCCGATCCGACGGTCGCAGCCGGCGCATGCGATGCGTCGGCGTCCGCCGCCAGCTCGCGCGCGCGCGCCGCTTCGTCGTCAGCCGCATCCGGAACCGCCTGAACGAGAACAGATGTCGGACGGATTTCCGTCACGCACGCACCGAACCGCGCGGCGATCGAGCCTTCCTTGATGCGGTTTTCGATGTCCGGCCTCACCCAGTATTTGATCGTCCGTTTCAAGGCCGGGCGGCGGTGCACGAGCGTCACCCGCACGCCGGTGCGATACAACTCGAGCGCCGCCTCGGCAGCCGAGTTGCCGCCGCCGACGATGACGACGCGCTGGCGGTAGTAGCGGTGCGGATCGCCGTAGTAGTGATGGACGTGCGGCAGATCTTCGCCGGGCACGCCCATCAGATTGGGACGGTCGAAATACCCGATGGCGAACACGACCGCGCGCGCCTGCCGCACGCGCCGCACGCCGCGGCTCGTTTCCGTCGTGAGCGCGAATGCCTCGTCGTCCTTCTCCACCTCGAGCACCTTCTCATCGAAGGCGATCTGAAGATCGTACGCATCGACGACCCGGCGGTAGTAACGGAGCGCTTCTTTTCGCGTGGGCTTGTCGTTCGGGGAGACGAACGGCAGCCCGCCGATTTCGAGCAGCTCGGGCGTGGTGAAGAACACCATCTGCGGCGGAAACCGGAAGATGGAATTGACGAGGGCCCCTTTTTCGAGCACGAGGTAGTCGAGACCGCGCTGCTTCGCGGCGATGGCGGCCGACAGCCCCGACGGGCCGGCGCCGATGACGATTAGATCACGCACGGGCATCGCTTCATTGTAGATTGCCAGCATGACCCGACGACTGATCTTCACGTTGGCTGTCTGCGCTGCGCTCGTCGGAACGCCGCACGCGCAAGGCAAGCGGTTCGTCACGGAGCGCGATCTCCTCAAGTTCACGTGGATTGCCGATCCGCAGATTTCGCCGGACGGCGCAACGGTCGCGTACGTGCAGGTGACGGTGAACGAGAAGGAAAACCGCTACGAGACGTCGCTGTTCACCGTGCCGGCGAGCGGCGCCGCGCCGCCGAAGCGCCTGACCGGCGGCATCCGCGACAACGCGCCGCGCTGGGCGCCGGAAGGAAAGCGGATCGTCTTCGTCCGCGCGCCCGAGAAGGATGGCAAGGCGCAGCCGCCGCAGCTGTATCTGATCGATTTGAGCGGCGGAGAGGCGCACGCGATCACCGCGCTGGCGCGGGGAGCGGGACCGGCCGTCTGGTCACCCGACGGGCAGCGGATGGCGTTTACCGCGCCCGTTGGGCAGGAGCGGCAGGAAAGGCAGGAGGGGCAGGAAGGGAAAACCAAGAGCGATGTCACTGTCGTCACGCGTGCCGTCTATCGCGCGAATGGGACGTCGGG
>Ga0075425_100002862_pt1 | contig 17370 bp, 14 predicted proteins | sample SoiMethybrSBSTD4_FD_75300 | JGI IMG/M metagenome (GOLD analysis project Ga0075425, IMG submission 75300) | Bulk soil microbial communities from a Populus tree surrounding site in Tennessee, USA - Soil MetaG P. TD hybrid SBSTD4 | ecosystem: Environmental > Terrestrial > Soil > Tree plantation... | reverse complement strand
CAGCCCGTCCAGCCAGCAAACGTCGAGCCGCTCGCAGGAGTCGCGGTCAAGGTGACCGTGGTGCCACTGTTGTAAGGTGCCGAGCAGGTGGTGGTACAATTGTTGATTCCTGTGGGATTGCTGGTGACCGCTCCACTGCCGGTTCCGTACGTCGTTACCGTCTTCACCACAGTGACCCCGAGCGTGAATTGCTGAGTCGAAATGTTCGAAACTGTCACGGTCACAGTCTGTTCCGCGGCCGTATTATCAGCATAGACCGCACGGACCTTTAACTGATGAGAGCTATTGGTGAGGCTCGTAGTATTTAAAGTTCCCGACGGGTCACCATTGAATTGATAAGGCGAAACCATTTCCGTCCAGGAAACAACACCGTCAATGAGAAACTCAACGCGTGCTGGAGAACCAGTAGGTGTCGCGGTCCAAATTACCGAGGACCCACTCAGAATTGCGTTATTGGCAATGTTCGTGGATACCGTATTAGTTACAGATTGAAGATTGAAAGTTGCGGTACAACTATGACTCGCGTTCATCGTGAGCGAGCCGTCGCTGCAATCCGCGTCGCCGGTCCATCCCGCGAACACCGATCCGGAAGCGGCCGTCGCGGCGAGAGCGACGACGGTTCCACTGTTAAAACTACCCGAACAGGTAGTGCCGCAATTGATGCCAGCCGGGGAGCTTGACACTGTGCCAGTTCCAGTTCCCGTTTTTGCAACTGCAAGAGAGAATGTCTGTATCGTTGCCGGTGTCGTCGCACAAGCTTCAGGGCTATAGGGCGAAGTACCGGCGTTGTTAAACGCATTTACGCGGTAGCAATATGTCGTTGAACTCGTCAAGCTCGAATCCGTATAAGAAGTAACATTCGCTCCGACAGAAGCGATTTGTGCATAGGTTCCAGTGGTTCCGGTCTTTCGTTCGATATTGAAACCGCTTTCATCACTGGAATTATCAATCCAGCCCAATTGAAGCTGAGCGGCAATCGCTGAGCTCTGCCAGCCGATTACTGCAGCTGCGCAAAAGAAAAATAAGATGCGGATCAGATTTGAATTGAACTTCATGTGCCCCCCATTGGCTGCGAGAAGTCACAGCGTTAGGAAGGCACTGTGCTCGGTTCGCAACCCTGCTGCCGTTGCCCCATTTGTGAGGCTTTAGGCCAGTGGCTTTGTGTCCCAACCTTTCGGTTGGTTTACCCCTTTTCGAGCCAGCTCCGACGGAGAGCAAGAGAGATGCCTTTGAAATTTTGGACATTTTAGAAGTTTTTGACCGTTGCATCAAAGACCGACACTTTCAGTCTAACAATTTTGTACGGGTCAAATAACTGATGACCATTCGATTACCAGAAAGCGAGCCGTCAATCGTCATAAGGATTCATCAATGTGCTTCACCGACCACGAGTAACCGGACCAAGAGCAAGTGGCAGACGGAAATCGAATTACACAAGCGCACGTGAACCGGCTAATTACTTTTTCGGTTACGAATTATCTTGAGGCAGCGTATCGACGCAAACGTATTCACTAAACGGCGACGAGCCTATACGATTGACAGCAGCAAGCCGGTAACAATAGGTCCGACTTTTTTCCAAATCGTGATCTGTAAAGGTTGTTTGATCCGCCGCCAACATAATCTGCAGCTCGGTCGTGTTATCGAGCCGACGCTCGAGAAGATACTGGCTTTCGTCCTGAACATCATCCCACGCAAGGCGGACTACTGCCGCGGAAACGAGGGTTGCGTGAAGATCAGTGGGAGTTGTCGGTGGAGTCACTGCCGGCAGTGATGGCGCGTCAGGAAGAGTTTTGCAGGCGATGTTGCTGTCTGGAGAGTCGCCTTCGGCATTGAACGCGTAGACGCGAAAACAAAACACATCACCGTAATTTCCGCTGAGGCTCAGGCTGAATTCCGTTATATTGGCGCCGACCGTTGCTACCTCCGTAAAATCAGCATCGGTCGGCGACAGCATCTCGATCCCAAAACCTTGCTCATTTCCGGAATTGTCTTGCCACGTCAAAGTTGCAGAAGACTGCACTTGCGCTGAGGCCGTTGGCGTTGCAATGAAAAAGGCGCAGAACACAAACATACCCATCAAGCAGAGAATGCTTTTCATGAATCGTCCCCAGTCGCATTGACAAATTTCTTCGCACCGGACTGCAAGGTGTGTACCATTTGAGTAGCTGCAATACCTTTCCTGCGACTTCCGTCAAGAAAAAACTAATCTCTTCAACCGTCTGAACGTTTCGAAGAATTTGAAATAATTTTGGGAAAATCATTCGGTATTGCCGCTGGCTGAAAAACGTAGGCCAAAGAATGCAATGCGATTGAAGGTAATAACAGGCAGTGGTTAAACGGATTCTGTAGAAGACTGAGAGCAGAGGTGATCTGGCCGCCGAAAGATATTACTTCGTTGGGTAATAATTACCGCTACAGTCAATGATTGCCAAGTTCTTACAACAAACACCACCTCGACTGCGCTATAGTTCGGCTCTGTTGATGATTAGTAAAGATTAGGTCGTGGCCAAGGGAAATTCCTGGTTTGAGGTAGCTGGTAGAGGCGGTGAGGAATCCTCGGATAAGTTTATCGAATAATCGAGAGCAGGAGGCGCTTTCGGTATAATTTACTGGAGATCTCCGTTATTCTACGAGCGACATTCCACATTGACACGAGCAAAAGCGGCGCGTGACAGTTTTATGCCGATTGTGGCAAACGTGATGCTGTTTGGAACCATTACCGTGTTGGAAACATTTGAAAGTTATGTGTGTTTCACCCGGATCCAATCACTCCTCGATCGGTATGCAGATTGCTCGGGAACACGGATGTCAGGTTTAAGCATGGCGAATCCGAGCCCTACAAGAGATCACGATTCAGAACTCAGTCAAAAACTCCGAGAAAGGCGTCCTCAACATCGTTCGGATCTCCCGTGCAGAATTATCGACGGCGAAGCGGTAATACTGAACCGTGAAGCTGGAGTGCTTCACCGGCTCAATCCGACCGCTAGTTTCATTTGGGGCTGCTGCGATGGCAGTTTACGGGTGGATGATATTGTTGCTCGGTTGGCGAGTGCGTATGACGTCGACTTAATGACCGGCCAGAAAGATGTAAGTGAAACCCTTTTAAAATTTGAGTCGCTGAGCCTGCTGATGAGATAAATCTACTAAAAATGGAGAGTCGTGATGTCTGAAGAGCTCATTACAAGAAGAGACATAATCAAGAAAGCCGCGTATATCGCACCGATTATTTTCACTATTCCTGCCACTTTTTCCTTTGCCTCAGCGGGATCCGGAGATTACTACGTCGGTACAAAGGATAACAAGAATCAGGACAATAAAGAAAAAAAAGACTACAAGAACAGTTTTCTAGGCCTGACGAACAAGACAAGAATTAAATAGTCGAGGGCCGCGACGTTCAACGGCCACTCTCCCGGTCAATTTTTCTTTAAATGGCTGCTCTTCATTTGGAGGTTCTTGATTGCGGCGTGCAAATCGAGTGTGCCGATCAGGACGCTCACGCTCTGTTAGAAAGCATTTACCGTTCTTTTAAGCAACCGATTAGACAAGCGCGGGTCAGTTACCATATCACTTCCGGGTTCCCCGATGGCCTGTTCATAACGCGTCACGGAGATTGTCCTGTGAGTGCGCGAGGGCTCGGAGATTTCATTTGCAAGTTCGACAAAGATCTTATCATCGAGATGCAAAAACTTAGGCCCGATCTTTATTTCGTCCATGCGGCGGTGGTTGCTTTTCGCGGTCATGCGATCGCTCTGGTGGCGCCATCCGGGTTCGGCAAATCGACGACGACCTGGGCGCTGTTGCAGCACGGTTTTCAGTACCTGAGCGATGAGCTTGCACCAATCGAACCTAGAACATTTAGGGTGCGTCCATTTCCGCGTGCTCTCTGCCTGAAGAAAAATCCGCCCGACTGCTATCCATTGCCGGTAGATACGATTGTTACCGGCCGAACCGTTCATGTCCCGCCAGCGCTTTTTTCAAGTGACCTGGCAAACGAGCCGTTACCGCTTTCGATGATTTTGTTTCTGCGGTTCATCGGTCAAGCCCAATCTCCGATACTAAAGCCGATTAGCTCAGCGGATGCCACGGTACGCCTGCTCATCAATACGCTCAATCCGTTGGCTCACTCACAATACGGGCTGGACGATGCGATTGCTATTGCCGCGACAATACCATGCTTGGAGCTGCTCACCGGAGATCTCGGCAGCACGTGTAAATTGGTCAGGGCCGCTTGCGGCCGACAGTTTAGCGAGGTTGGAGCCAGACTTGACTCATGCGCGGTATAAGAATCCCCTCGACGCGCTGGCACTATTACGCGCAGTTTCCCAGGGTTACCCAATTCCGCTGTTGTCCGATTTCTCTCATGCGCAGATTCATTGGATTATAAAAACGGGTTTTGCTCCTCTTGTTTGTTTTCTCAGCCGAACCGATTCGCGCAGGTTTGAGTCGCCGTTATGGTGCGATCTCGAGTCGGCGAATCTCAGTGTCCGCTTCTCAAATGATCTCCAACACGAGACTCTCCGCCACTTATTGAAGTGCTCCCAAGGGTTGTTACCGCCGATTACGCTTCTCAAAGGATGTTCGGTTGCCAGTGAATTTTATCCAGAAACACATCTTCGGGTCATGCGAGATCTAGATGTTTTGGTGGAAGCGAAAGACCAGCCGATAATCGAGTCGCTTCTGTTCGAAATGGGATTCCGCCAGCAATCGACAAATACCGCAGCATACTATCTGATGCATCATCACAGTATGCCGTTCTATCACCCGCCAACCGGAGTTTGGGTGGAAATACATCACGGACTCTTTCCGCAAGCGAATAGATTGTCGGCGCTGCCTGTCTTTAGCCGAGATAATATCGCGGCAGAATCAAGATTATGCCAAGTAGACGGAATAGCGGTTAAACGGTTCACGCCAGAGCTGCAGATTGTCTATACCGCGTCGCATTGGGCCTTGGGCTTGATCGATCTCAAACACAGAGGCGGTCTGTTTGCGCTCCTGGACACAATTTTCATACTACACGGCGCGCAGCAGGGTCTACGCTGGAAGATGATTTTCGATTGGGTACGAAATTCGGTGGCGGCAACGCATCTTTATTTGCTTCTCAGTTATTTGCAAAACAAGAATATCGTTCGTATCGATCAGGACATATTGCGAGAACTTTTCGGTCAGCAAAAATCGTTCGGCATCACCAATTTAAGGATCGCGCACTGGCTAATAACTCGCTATTTAGTCGCGGGGAGTGTCCCAATCGCCCGCGGAAAGCTCTCGATTTTGTGGGAAAATCTCTTGCGAGACCAAGGGCCTAGCAAGAATTTGGCGACTTTCTTTCGGCAAATTTTCAATTTGCCCGTATTTCCGAAGAGTCAACTTGGGATGCCATAGAGGTTCGGTCTCCCACGATTGATTAAAGCAAATTGAAGTCGCCGATTGCGCTCGCCTATCTACTTCAGAGTTTTGCAAGAGTTCGCGTGAGCGCATTTCACGGCAGAAATGGCTGAATCCGCGGCATCAGGAAAGAGGTTTGAGCGAGTAAGTTGTAGAAGTCACCGGCTTGAATGACAGCAAACGCGACGGTCTCGCACGGATATCCCCGGAGCTTACTCTGATTACTCGAAGCAATTCAGTGACAAAAGGCGTTTTTCGATCTTGGGGTCTGCGCTAGAGATTCCGGTTTGATTGTGGTTTTGGTGCACTGAGTCTATGAGATGAAACGTCCGGATTAGGTCACAGCGGATCTCTAAGAAAATACCAGGTTTAGCCAGATGAATGTTGTTCAAATCGACAAAGACGAAACCAATTGGGATTCATTTGTAGAAACAGCGGAGCGGGCAACAGGTTATCACCGGTTCCGCTGGAGGTCGATCATAGGTCAGAGTTTTGGGCATGACTGCTATTACTTCGCGGCTGTAGATGAGGCCGGCGCGTGGCGCGGTGTGCTACCGCTGGTTCATATGCATAGTCGGCTTTTCGGAAATTTCTTAGTGTCCATGCCTTTTGTGAACTATGGCGGTTTGGTATGTAGTGATTTCCAAGCCGCTCGGCTTTTATTGGATCAGGCGGAGTACCTGCGAAAATCGGTTCAGGCGACTCATGTTGAATTGCGCCATTTGGAATATTCCGTGGAGGGGTTTTCCTCAAAGGAACACAAGGTAACGATGATTCTTGAGCTCGCGGCCAACGAAGAGACTCAGTGGAAGGGCTTTAATGCGAAGCTGAGAAATCAAGTACGCAAGGCGCAGAAAAGCGGTCTGAAATTCGTTATCGGGCAGACAGAGCTTTTGGACGGGTTTTATGAGGTGTTTGCTCGTAATATGCGGGACCTTGGCACGCCGGTCTACGCAAAGAATTTCTTTCAACGCGTTTTGACGTCCTTTCCTGATTGCACTCGGGTTCTAGCTGTTTATTATGAGAAAAGAATGATTGCAGCTGGTATAGCTCTCTGGTTCAGGGATGTGCTTGAAATACCGTGGGCGTCGTCGGTTGGCGCATACAAGGCGCTCTGTCCTAATAACATGCTGTATTGGGAGGCGATCAAGTTTGCTATCGACAGCGGATTCAAGAAATTTGATTTCGGTCGGTCGACGCCGAACGAAGGTACCTTCAATTTTAAAAAACAATGGGGGGCCTTGCCGGTCCAGCTCTATTGGCAATATCTTTTGCGCGAGGGGCGGACAATACCGCATCTAAGTCCATCAAATCCGAAGTATCGAGCGGCCATTCGGGTTTGGCAAAATCTGCCCGTTCCGCTAACAAAGTTCCTTGGGCCGCTGATTGTTCAAAATATTCCGTAGTCCGTGATACTCTGGGGACTTTCGGAGTGTCAATCTCGTGCTCGTCGTACAGAGGAATTTATCGAATTTGATCGGGAAGACCATTCACAAGCAGCGTGGGCGCTTCGGTAACTCCACAAGGTATTCTCAGCTCTAGCGCACTATCGCGGCTCGATCTAGCATACCGGAGAGTCTTGGAAAACTCTTTTGGGTGATTTAGCGGCAAACTCTTTGTGTATCGGTCCGGCGTTAGAAAATTACCTCTCAGGGAGACGGCCTTATCTGAGAAAATCATTCGCGCTTGCCTGCTACCAGCAAAAATGGACGGCAAAAGGGTTAAACGTTATTCTTAAGCCCGCCGTCCGAATTGCTTTGTGGTCATTTCCGAGACAGGGGTCGCAAGCAACGCACAAGGTTCTCTAATCGATTGAGTGGATATTTCCCCTAAACTGAAATCCGATTGCAAGTCGAAATTAAAATTTATCTTGCTTAGATTGCCTCTATGGGCAACTTTTTAATATTCACAAACTTCCGGCCGCAACAGTATGGCTGCCGCAGAATCCGTTCTTCTCAAACCCAATCTGGCAAGACGCTGGCCAATTAGGCTTTCCTCCGCAATCAAGCCCATTAACGCGAGTGTAAGTGCTTGCTCGTTCCGGTAGTCACGATCAATCTCTTGCTCCGTTATTTCTTTCGTGAGTTTTTGCGAATGGGCAATTTTGCATGCAGCAACCTCTCCAAAAACTTGGCAGATAGTCCTAGCAACTTGCTCGGCATATATGTCTGGGTATTCCGCTTGGTGATAGGTGATGACCTCTTCAAGGATCGGCGATCGACGTTGATTAGGACAGTAGGTGCCTCTGGATCGTTAGGCACCCAGGCAGCCAAGTGCCATGAGCGTTCAAATTGATCCGCACGGGCCATGCGAAACCGCGGGACATCGACTGGTGTATCTGCCTCTACTACAAGGGTTTTCCCGCCGGGAATAGCTTGAAAGAATAGTTGGCCTTGGTGGCTTTTCTTTTCTTATGTCCACTGCTGGCTCGGTGATGGTTCGAACGCCCATATATTTTTCGGCTCTCTCAGTCAACTTTCCCCTCTCGTTTTCTTGAGCGTCTCTCCGCACCTGGACTAAAACTTTTATGTTCCAGCGGTTGCCAAACTTGTCTTGTAATCTTTTCGGATAATTCTCATCGTCGAAAGAACCGCAGTATCCCCGCATCGTTTGAATGTAATGCTATGCATTTCATCGTATACCACGTGTCATAGGGATCGATTTATTCGCATTCGGCGGGCGCCGCCGGGATCCAGTCAGAAAGCTCGAGAACGGCACTCCAGCAAAACATCACTACCAGCCCCGGCGCTTCGGGGTAGTGGGATGATGCGCTTGAAAGTACCGTTTCGTCCCATTTTGTTGCGGATGATTTTCGGTTTGAATCCAAGCCGACGAGAGATCTCCTCGATCGTAAATACGATTATCGGTTGGGGATTATAGACGATCGGTCGCTCATTGGTGATTTCCCGTTAAGAACTGGCGCTCTGGTTCGCGATGAACGCGGTCAATCGCGCCTTCTGCGCTTTATGAGCTCACAGATTCCCGAGGAGAGAGACGATACGACGAAGACCGTCGCGATCCTCTCGAGATGCGTTTTACCCGTTCTCTATTTCGAGTAGTCAACGACATACCATCAACGGCGGGCGAAAATCGCGCTACCACCGGTTTTTATTTCTATGACGGATTCATGATACTTGCCCTCTCATCTTATCCGTCACATCCGTAACACTGGTAATATTTCGCGCAGTTAACTCGTTTTTCCATCTGTAACATCGGGTCTGTTGTTACGGATTCCTTCTGGTGTAAGTTTCCGATAATGTGCACTTGTTACGGTGTTACGATCGGAACCGGGTAAGTACCGGGCGAAGGCGTCGTCAAACCACTCGCGGCGATACCCTTTTGCAGTTTTTCCGGCGATCCGAATTGTGTGCGGCTTGATCTTCAGCGGATCCAGTAGTCGCGCTACTTGGCGCTGGCTTATAGGCGTGCTGTGGCTCCACTCAGCCCAACGCTTTTCATCGCTCGATGCCAGGTATCCGGCCAGCTCGGCTGACGATATCCCATCAGCATTTTGGAAGAGGTGGTGCAACTCCTTCAGAAGGTCGACCAATGGCTCGCCGTCGGTCTCGTCGAATTCTTTGGCCAGTGCCCGTGCAGCCGATCTCGCACGGCGGGGCCATTCTCCACCCGCTAAAACAGCAATGCTTACCAATGGCCGCCAATTGTCCTTTGCCCGATCGTTGAGCTCGTCTGGGATCTTGGGATCGATAGCTCGCAACACGACGAGATGGTCTTTCGCCCAACGAAAAGCCTTACGTTTTATTGGCTCCGCCGCGGCTCGGCACTCGGCTAAACGAAACGGGGCGATGATCTCACTTGCCGCTCGGCGCCTTAATTCAATCACAATGGAACGGTCTTCGAGAGTTGACGGAAGCCTATCGATAAGAGCTATTGCCTTTGCGCCCCATGTGGAAAACTGCCGTGGACCGTGCTCTTCACCGACCGTGCGAATTACGAAGGCGGATGAACGGCGATGACCGGAATTGATAATGCCGCGCAGCTCGGCTCGACGATTTAGAAAAGTATCCGCCTCGTCAATCAGCAACACAGGTGAAAATTTATCCAAAATACGAAAAACAGAAGCGGGAGTGGCGTTCGACGCGGAAATCGCGCGCGGTGAGATATAGCTGAGGATCTCAAGCAGCGTCGTCTTGCCGCAGCGTTTTGTCGGGCTCGTAATACAAAGTATCGGAGAGATGTCGAAGGCGGACAGCGCCCATGCGTGTAAGACCCAGAGCGCGATAGTATTCGCTGATTCCGTTGACAATACGACATATCTGCGAATCAATCCTGCTACTTCATCGAGCAACTCGCAAGAATCAATGGGAGTATCCCAAGGACTTGGGTCAGGGAGAAAAGGCGTTGGGCCCGTGGCCTCCGCGGTAATCTTGCCGCCGCTTACCATTGAAGCATAAGCCGCGCAGGAGCGCCGATGCCGATGTCAGCTAATTTTTTCAGTGCGGCTTCGCGTACGGACGCCAGACGAATATCGTCGGCCCCGGCAATCAATGCCGCCAGTGCTCTTAGAGCGTCCTCAACGGCGCCAGGATTGGCCCTCGGTTGTAAGCCGGCAAGCCCGGAGGCTTCGAGTATCGCAATTATCGGATCGTCGCTTTTTTCCGCTGCTTGATTCTCAATCTTAGAGCCAGCGGACGGCAGCGGGTTCTGAGGCCCGCAAGCCTTACCATTGCTAGAGGTATCTGTTTGATCGCAACCCATCGTATTAAGACCTCTTTATAAGATTCGAATTCCTTCTTGCCGGGTCGGTGACAGCCCGGCAATTTGTTTCTCCCTATACAAGGCGCCGAGCACAGGTTAAACCCCTGCGTTCTGCGGCACGTCTGTGGTCGCGGTTCTTAGGGTTCACAAGACAGGTGCTCCAAATTTTCGAAGGATTGGTAAAAATTGGCCGCTTTCGATCGGTGTATATCTAAATCTGTAGCTCAAAACTGTTACGAAGTTTTTCCCTTCTCCTATGCAGGTCTTTTCAGGGCTCGAGTTCGTTCCGCAGTGCTTTGGAGCAACTGGGGCTCTGTTCTCCTGATACCTAAGCTGCTAAGCCGCTGTCCAATTAGGCTGTCTTCGGCAATTAACCCCATTAATCCAAGCGTAAGCGCCTGCTCGTTCCGATAATCACGGTTGACCTCTTCCTCCGTTATCAGTCTCGTGAGTTTTTGCGAATGAGCAATTTTGCAGGCAGCAACCTCGCCAAAAACTCGGCACACAATTTTGGCAACTTCCTCGGCATATATGTCCGGGTATTCCGTTTGATGATAGGTGATAACTTCTTCAAGGATCGGCGAATCGATATTGATTATGACAGTAGGTCCCTCCGGATCGTTAGGAACCCAGGCAGCGAAATGCCATGGCTGATCAAATTCATCGGAATGGGCCATCCGAAACCTTGGAACATCCACCGGAGTCTTCGCCTCTAGTACGAGGTCTTCACCGCCGGGAATAGCTTGAAAGCGTAACTGGACTACTTTTACGGCTTTTCTTCTCTTATGTAGTCTGCCAGTCCCCTGATAGTTTGAACGCTCGTATATCTTTCGGCTCTCTTCGGTTAACTTCCCCGTCTCCTTTTTTTTGTGATCATCCCTGGAGGCTTGGACCAAAACTTTCATATTCCAACGGTTGCCAAACTTGTCTTGCAATCTTTTGCGATAGGTCTCATCGTCTAAATAGCCCGCAATACCACTACGCGCTCTCCGAATAGCTTCCAGAATGGACGCAGGGAGGCTTTCGGCGAATTTCATGCCCCACCCTGATAAAGGTATTTCTGCGCCTTTATCACCGCTGGCAGTAAAAAGGAGGCGATTTCGACTCTGATCAGGGTAGATTCCCCAAGGACGCTGCTTTGGTTCGTAGAGCTGAGGCTTAACGATAATCGTTAGGTTTTGCTGAACGGCACTTTCGGTGATCCCGAACCAGCGAAAATGCGCCTTGTTCGAGGTGACCTGAAAGAGTTCGCCCTTATAGAAGATCGCGATATAACCTGTGTTTTTCGCGTATGAATAAATTGCTGGACGCTCGCCCTCCGATAAATACCAGTCGGCGCTGACGCGATCTCCATCGATCGGAAGTGTACCTGAATCGTTGAGTTTTCCGCCGCGTGGTGCTTTAAACTGTGTCAAAAAATAGCATGCGCCTAAAATTCTCCGATTGTTCGGCCGGCGCGAAGCATTTCTTTCGTTAGGCTTTTGCGGCCAGAGATTCTTCCTTTCACTTCTCAACTCAGCAACCCTTACGTCGTATCGAGATAAATCCCAAAACCGGGTGTTTAGGTAAAGCGATAAGTCTTTAATATTGCTCTCGGCAGCATCTGCGTTCCCCAGAACCGTATCGGGTTGCCTTTTGCTGCCCATCAATACGACCATAGTGCCGTGTTCTCTTAGCCATGCTGGACTTGCGGCATTCCAGTCGATCCCATCGATCACAGAGGGTACTGGGGCGCATGTTTTTTGCCCGTTCACATCGAACTCGATCAATTCATATTCACCCGAATCGGGATCCAAAACGATCCAAATCATGGCCGCGCGACGGTTTTTATATGAGATCACGACCACACCCTCTGGATTCCAGGGTAATGAGGCGATTTTTGCCCCTACACCAAAGTTCTCATGGATGCCCCCGATCTTTTTCCCGCCCGCTCCGAGTGTCGAAAAGAACCGGATCAATTCCTCCCCAGTCATGCCGTCCGCATTATCACTAATCGTTCGACGGTAGATCCCATGCTTCTTAACACCCTGCCACTCGATACCGAATTCCACCCGAGTTGCATTGGCTTCAAGGGAGTTCACTAAAAATTCACGCGCCCACTGATAGGTGCCGCAGGCTTCGAACATGCGGTTCACAAAGTGGGAAGCGCCCGTGATGTTAACTTTCATATCTACCTCCCTCATATCTTGGTAATTTTAGAGTCATGCGTGTGAGCCTCAGTTATGGGAGGAGATAAGGTAATCATTTATGCTTGAGCGGTCAAGTATGCTGGCAAAAAAATTTTGCAGCGATGCAACCGCTCGGTTGCTTTTATGTAGGGTTTACTTGGATGGAGCGTCTACCTGGACCGCTTTGGATAGTGGCCCTGATTTAAATTCGCGCGCTGACGCTCCCTTGCGGGATTCCCGATCTGCAATCGGATTTCAGTTTCCTGGCGGGAGTGGCGGATCTGCAATCAATTGCAGGGTTCCGGGAAGGAGGAATGTTTCGTGTCAACTCCGCTTTGACCTGGGGGGACGGTTCTTCCATCGTGCTTCCGCGGCGCGCCGAGCTATTTCTGACCGCTGTTCGGCTGTTAATTTTTGTGCTCTGGCCTTGCCGCCAACTAAGCCTCCAAGACGCCCAAGTGTCACGGCAGCAGGGTTTTTGTGCTTTTTGGGATCAGCATCTGGTTGGCGGACACGCGCGCGGTGCGGCCTGTCCTGGTTAGCCCCGCGAACTTTTTTCCCCATATTTCTTCACAAAAATGACGCCGCTGGTTTTCTCGATAATAGCAAGAATCTTCTTTGTAACCTCAACGACTTTTTTCCGTTCGTCTGCGGATAGCTTTTCGATCAAGTCGGCCAGATATTGGCGACGGCTATCCTGCGGTGTCCTCGGGTAGAGTCCCAGCTCGAATTTTTTGTCAATCAGCGAACTCACTATTTTCAGCTGGGTTTCCATTTCACCGCGTACGCCTGGCAAAAGCACACCATGCCTCTTTTCCTTTTCCAGCTGATCACGAATGCGTTCAGCCTGCAAATCCTTTAATTTTCCCAGCTCTACAATTTCATTAATGACGTTGAGTATTCTGTCTAATTGATATTTTGTGAGCGCTAAAGGACCGCCCCCCTGCGCTTGCGTCCGAAGTGTTTCCAGAGGTGTAATAAAGAAAAGTCGATACACCTGAGCATATTTTCTGATCGTACCAAAATTTAATGCTGGTAGCTCATTATGCTGCTGGATAAAAATGGCGACCTCTCGAGGCTTTTTGCCTACTGCGAGACGCCGGCGGACTTCCGAATAGCAACTAAGCCTCTCGATATAATCTTTCGCCGCGATAGCTAAAACGCCCTGACGGTGAGACCTTGCTGGCCTGAGGAGTCCCTTTTGTTTCCAGATGGCCTCCTCAGATCGAGTGTAGATTCTATTTAACATATATTTCCTCCGGTTATGAGCCTATTCCGATATTCCCATTTTACCTGTTACAACACTTGCCGTATGCAAGAAAACGACCGTGGCTTATGGTCCATTTGCGATTCCCTAGAGAATTTATATGATGCGTTATTTTTGGTGAGCTCACCGTCCCATTAAAACATTTTCAAAATGAAATCGGATTTCAGCGCGGGCGCAAGTTATAGCAGAATGTGGTACAAATATGTCAATCGTTATATTTTAATGTTCAGGATATTTGCGTGAGGCCTGCGATGGTCCGCGATTTTCAGCTTCTGAGGAAGCATGTCTAAATTCTATTTGGTTACTGGCGGGGCCGGATTCATCGGCTCGCATATTGTGAGACGGCTGGTATCTGATGGGCAACACGTCCGCGTAGTGGATAACTTATCGACCGGCACAACTTCCCGGTTGGATGATGTATGTCAGTCAATCGATTTCCTCCAGGGAGATTTGGCCGATGAGGAAGTAAGCAAAGCGGCTGTACGAGGAATCGATTGCGTGCTCCACCAAGCCGCTATTCCGTCGGTTCAAAGATCAATCAATAATCCTATCGGCACAAATAGAGCTAATGTGACGGGGACTCTGAATCTACTTGAGTCGTGTCGCCAGGCGAATGTTCGGCGTTTCGTCTACGCGGCGTCATCTTCTGCTTACGGAGACGTAGAGGTCCTGCCGAAAGTCGAGAGTATGCCAGTAAATCCACTTTCTCCGTACGCATTACAAAAGTGGGTTGGGGAATATTACTGCAAGCTGTATCACAGGCTCTATCGATTGGAGACAATCAGCTTGAGGTATTTTAATGTCTTTGGCCCGGCACAAGATCCTCACTCCGAATATTCCGCAGTCATTCCAAAATTCATTACCGCGGTCCTAGCCAAAAAGCCGATTACAGTTTACGGCGACGGTGAGCAATCACGTGACTTCACCTATGTGGAAAACATCGTTGAAGCGAATCTGCTTGCGGCTGTTGCAAGCTCTGCAGCAGCGGGAAATGTCTATAATATAGGTTGCGGCGCGCGCGTTAGCTTGAATACTCTTATCGGTTTGCTCGAAGAGAATATCGGAGTCAAAGCAGAGGTGGTGTATGCGAAGCCAAAAGCTGGAGACGTACGGCACTCGTTAGCGGATATCGCCCAAGCACGTCACGTCCTTGGATTTGAGCCTAAAGTTATGTTGAACGAAGGACTTAGGCTTACAATCGAAGCATTCCGTTGAGAAAATCTCAGAAATGCGCACGCGCCTTCATTTGTTACGGTTACGCGCCGCGTTCGTGATTAACAGCCGAGCAAATTTTTTGCCGCCAGCCACTCTCAATCGTCCAAATTGAAACCAAAGTTTACAACTGTGATAGAAAAACTTCTCTTCAAAATTCGGGTCTTACAAAACATCCCGCCAGTAGCTTTAGAATCGTAAAAAATACTTACAGATAAAGAAATAAGTCCGCGGTTAATTTTGTTCTGAAATCGAGTGACTAGCAAATCGGCATAGCCGTTGCTCGAGTTCTTGCTGTTCCGTGTACTCTCGGAGGCATCATGCAGTCGAAGCTGTTTCTCGCTGCTAAATTATTGGCTGTGCTTGCGTTCGTGTTTTCGCTGTTTTTACCGCCTGCGGAAGGAATTCGCGAAACGGTATTGCACAGTGATACTCGTATACAAGCATCGAGTGCGAATCTTAATTCAAAGGCTGGCGAACGGATGATTAGCTACGCTGAAGTGATCAGCAAAAATAATTCAGGCCTCCAGCTACCGGATCCTTCAATCATGCTTTTTGTTGGTGTTAGTCTCATTGGTCTAGCCGTGTGGGCGAAACATCGAGTTAAGCGAGCTGCGAGATAAAGTACCCGCAGCAGTTAGAGGAACGGCTTTTGAAAAGCCTTGAGGAGTGCCCATCCACAACCGGTGGATGGGCTTTTTTTGTGCTCGCGGCAATTTGGAACCCCTAGCCGGCTGCTGAAAAAGTGACTTGTGCGTTGTGTTTTTTCTTATTTCTCATCGATGATGCTCTCAGAGAGAGTGTTTGACGGTATTTTTGCGGCCTCGGGATCGAAGTTTGTGGCCCTCAAGACACTGCGGCATCGACTTACACGGTCGGAATTGCAGCCGTGATATTTCGCATGCGCACCAGATTGTAGGCGGCGCAGGCAAGAGAAAAAATCCGGTGCACTTTGCACACCCCACGATGGCGCACCTTCTTCAGGAGCGCGATGGTCTTCAGCCAGCCAATGATCATCCGAGCGAGACGCACTAATGGAACGAGCTGTGCACGAAGGCAGTATTGTACCGAGTTTGCGCGAGTGGAGCGTAACCATGTTTCAGCAGCCACCCATGAAAAATGGCAGTCAGTGAGTTATGAGTCTAGCTCGGGAGCATCGGCAATCGGCCAAAGATCTACACAAATACTGGCCGAAACGCTATAGCCGGTGGCGGCCACGTGCTAGCAGCCCGTGGTAAAAGTCGCTCTAATAATTTTTTCTCGACTAACTTGTCCATGTTCACGTAAAGTACGCGCATGGCCATGGGTAACGGAAACGAAAAGATCGTCAGCCATCGATGTGGATTGCCACACAAGATCTGCCGAGAAGCGCCGCACATCCTTTTTACGCACGGTTGAATCGGATCTTGGAGCAAAACAGGTTCGACGACTACGTTGAAGAGCAGTGTTCGCCATTCTACGCACCGACCAAGGGACGTCCGAGTTTGGCGCCGGGACGCTATTTCCGACTGCTGATGCTGGGGTACTTTGAAGAGATCGAATCGGAACGGGGGATTGCCTGGCGCGCGGCGGATTCGCTGAGCGTGCGGGCGTTTTTAGGATTGGAATTGGAGGAGGCGCCACCTGATCATTCGACGATTTCGAGAACCCGTCGGCTGATCGACCTTGAAACGCATCGAGCGGTGTTCACCTGGATTTTGGAGCGACTTTCTCAAGCTGGGTTGGTCAACGGCGAGACCGTGGGAGTGGACGCTACGACGCTTGAAGCGAATGCGGCGCTGCGTAGTATCGTGCGGCGCGACACCGGTGAGACTTACGAGGCATTTCTCATGCGGCTGGCGCAGGCTTCCGGGATCGCAACGCCAACCCGAGAAGATCTCGCCCGCTTGGACCGCAAACGGCCGAACAAAGGGTCGAATGATGACTGGACCCCGCACGATCCCGATGCACGCCTTACCAAGATGAAAAATGGCCGCACGCATCTGGCTCATAAGGCCGAGCCTACGGTGGATCTTAAGACGGGGGCCGTAGTCGCAGTGACCATCCAGGCCGCAGATCAAGGCGACACCGAAACAATCAAAAAGACGCTTACAACAGCGGCGGAAAACCTCGAGACCGTGAAGCCCGCCAGTGAGGTGGTTCGAGAGTTGGTCGCCGATAAGGGCTATTACAGTAACGAGTTGCTTAAGGATCTGCGGGTACTGGGGATTCGAACTTACATTTCCGAGCCGGGCGCGCGGCCGTAGGAATTGGCGCGATGACTCTGACGCCCGTGACGCTGTGTAACGCGAATCGACGCCGGATTCGGGCAAGCCGAGGCCGCCGGCTGCTGCGTCAGCGCGGTGAATGTTTGGAGCGTCCTTTCGCCTATGGGTATGAAACGGGAGGACTTCGTCGGGTGTACCTGCGCGGCCGCGTTAATATCCTTAAGCGTGTGCTGATTCATTTCGCCGCGCTGAATCTCGGTCTACTGATGCGTGTGCTTGTCGGCGTGGGCACGCCACGGAGTCTTCAAGGCCGGTTTTGGGCCTCGTTTTCACGCATATTGATCCTCTGGCGGCGACTTACCAATCTATACTTGTCGCGATGGTGTGCGTCCACGACTCGTCAGGCCATATTAAT
>Ga0075425_100002861_pt1 | contig 17371 bp, 15 predicted proteins | sample SoiMethybrSBSTD4_FD_75300 | JGI IMG/M metagenome (GOLD analysis project Ga0075425, IMG submission 75300) | Bulk soil microbial communities from a Populus tree surrounding site in Tennessee, USA - Soil MetaG P. TD hybrid SBSTD4 | ecosystem: Environmental > Terrestrial > Soil > Tree plantation... | reverse complement strand
AACCGATTCGCTCGTACTCTTTCCATCCACCTCGGCCTTCCCCAATATCACGCTGGGTCGGCTCCTGCATTAATCGTTTCGAGGCCTGCTCAGCGTTTCCTCACGTTACGGCCTGCACGCTCGCGGAGTCGCCTAGCGACCCTTTCCAGCGAAAGCTCCGACAGCTTCGTTGCCTCCGCCGCCGTTTCGATTGCTACTGGGTGGAGCGAACCAGTTCCCGGGCGGGAATTTCACCCGCTGAAGTCCAGCGCCTTTTCACGGCGCACGTGATATGGAGGCATTACAATCTTGCGCTTTATCTTCGCCCATCCCCATCAGCACCAACATCAGCGCCCCCATCCCCGATCCGCACCAGCGCGCCGACCAGCCCAGCGCAGCACAAAGTTTACTTTCTTGTCAGCGGGGCGCTCTGGAGCGGTCCCCTTCCCTTCTCCCGTCAAACCAGAGAGGGAATCGTTAGCTGTCGCGCCGATACAAGAGGTCGCGCATTGCGTTCCGGCGAGCGGCGTTGAGTTCGGAATCCGCCTGCGGCTTCTTACCTCCGCCGTGATCAGCCGCGGATTGAGATTTGTCTTCGGCGCTGCAGTCGGGGCAACGATTGGCGAACCCCGGCTTATCGGGCTTGAGCTCGAACTCTTCAGAGCAAATGCTGCAGATTCTGATCGCGAATGCCCACCGGAAATCCTGATTTTCGCCCATTCGATGATAACTGACGCCCCGACACTTGAGCATGTTCCCCTACTTACCGGTAACCGCCGCACGGGAGCCCAAGTCGCGGCAAGCGTAGCTACCCTTCAGAGCAGCGAAGCCAGGAGTTGATGCTCGTCGAGGATCTGTGTCAGCTGGTCTAGAAGGGTCCTTAGTCTCTCAGGGTTGGCTTCCTCCGAGACCGCCCTGCACAGTTCACGCACACTGATGATGAAAGTGGAATCCATGTTTCTCCCGAGTGGCGCATCATCTAACGTTCATACTCGTTGGAACACCATAGCCCCGCGAACAGTTGCTCTGTGCTCAAATTTCTATGTGCAGAAAAATATTCATCGAGGTACGTAATTTCTCATCCTGAATGTTCCTACTAGTAAAGCGGTACTCAAACTAAAACTCCGCCAGAACATTTCAGTAAGATAGGTTCAAACCAATGGGCGACTCGTCGGCAATTCGAGGCGACAACACGGCTAAGGTGATAGCCGAGCACGTCTCGCTTGAAGGCATTCACGGCACCATCGAGGTGCCGTCTCCCAGAGCCCGCTTCTGGCAGCAGTGGCGTGCATTTATTGGGCCAGCGATTCTAGTCAGTGTTGGCTACATGGATCCCGGCAACTGGGGTACGGACCTCGCGGCCGGCGCGCAATTCAAATACGGATTGCTTTGGGTGGTCGGTCTTGCCAGCCTGATGGCGATCTTCATGCAAGTCATCTCCGCCCGGCTGGGTGTGGTGACGGGAAAGGACCTCGCGCAATGCTGCCGAGATTGGTATCCAGGCTGGACGCGTTGGCCAAACTGGCTGCTGTGCGAACTCGCGATCGGCGCGTGCGACTTGGCAGAAGTTCTCGGCAGTGCGGTGGCGCTGAATCTGATGTTTCACATCCCGCTACTTTGGGCGGTGATCATTACGGGCGTGGACGTTCTTCTGTTGCTGGCGTTACAGCGTTTTGGCATGAGAACGATTGAAGCGGTTGTGCTGCTGCTGATCGTTACGATTGCCGTTTGCTATTGGCTTGAGATTTTTGTCCTTCCACAAACGCACCCGAACTTCATGGAAATGGGCCGATCGTTCCTCTCGCCAAGTTTTCGGCAGACGGGAATGATTTATGTGGCGATCGGGATCATTGGCGCAACCGTGATGCCGCACAATCTGTATCTGCACTCGGCGCTGGTGCAAAGTCGTAAGTTGCAGAAGGACGAGGCGTCCATCCGCAGCGCGATTCGCTTTAACACCATTGATTCGATTAGTGCGCTGGCCATTGCTTTTCTGGTGAATGCTGCGATTCTCGTCCTGGCTGCGACGGTGTTCTTTGGCAAATCGTCGGTTGCCGTAGCAGGAGGAACTGTCGTCAGCTTTGGCCCGAGTAGCGATTGGATTCGCATTGCATATCTCACGCTGGCGCCTTTGCTGGGAACGTCGCTGGCCAGCACGCTATTTGTGATCGCACTGTTGGCCAGCGGTCAGAGCAGCACCATCACCGGGACCCTCGCCGGGCAGGTGGTGATGGAAGGATTCATGCATTGGCGAATCCAACCCTGGCTGCGGCGGATGATTACGCGTGCGCTGGCGATCATCCCAGCGGTCCTCGTAATTGGCGTTCGCGGCGACGCCAGCGTGAACGACCTGCTCACGTTGAGCCAGGTGGTGTTGGCTTTGCAGCTGCCATTCGCCATGTTTCCGTTGCTGCACTTCACCAGCTCGCGGGCGAAAATGGGGATGTGGAAGAATGGCTGGCTGCTGATGACTGCGGGATGGGGCAGCGCTGTTTTGATTGGAGCACTCGATATCTGGGGATTGCCGGAATCTCTCAAGTCGGCCTGGCACGTGATAATCGGCCACTGAGTTGCACGGGCGACCGTGCCCCCAGAGCGCGACAGGACGGAGAAATGTACAAAACGATTCTCGTTACTCTCGATGGCACATCTACGGATCGCGCGATCATCGAACATGTGAAGCCGCTCGCAAAACTGGCCCAGAGCAGAGTCGTCGTGCTGCACGTTGCCGACGGCTGGGCCGCGCGTACGTACGGCCCAGACGCAGTGAGCCGGGAAATCCTGGAAGACACCGCGTATCTGGCCAAGGTTCGAGCTGAGTTTCAGGGTGACGGGATTCCTGCTGACGCCGAGATGGCCTACGGCGATCCTGCGCGCGAGATCGTTAAATGGGTGCAGGAGAGGGGCTGTGATCTCGTCGCCATGAGCACGCACGGGCACCGATTCCTGGCTGATCTTTTTCTGGGGACGACTGCGAACCGGGTGCAGCACAGCATCAGTGTGCCCGTGCTGCTGCTAAGGGCGAAATAAAAAGGCAGCCCAGGTTTCGGGCTGCCCAATACAACTAATGTTTTCGGTCCTGCTATTTCGCTGCCGCCAGTGTGTGCTCCCCGGTGCAGGTGAAGTCCAAGCCGCCGTCTGATGTACCCTTGAACGTGCAGCTTCCCATACCCTTGATGCCCTTCATTTTCCCCGTGCCGCCTGTGATCTGCCACTTATTTGTGCCGCTCACGGGCGCGCCTTCCTTGACGGTTGTGTTGCCCTGATAGTCGTAGAAGACCTTATCGCCACTGTCATAGCTTTCGGTGTAAACCCCTGTAACCCTGACCCGTGTGGCTGTGGCGTCGCCATGTTCAACGTAGGTCCCTTCCTTACTCTTCGCGCCGCCGATTTCTCCCTTCTCCGTTGTGCACTTGCCCTGCTGAACCAAGAAAACGTGGCCATCTTTGTCTCCCGCCGGCAGGCTCTGAACATTGTCCGGCTTTGCACACTTGCCAGAAAATGTGTGTTTGGTCTGGCCTGAAGCAAATACAGCGAACGCGATTACAGCGACCGTACACAGAATCTTGTATCTCATTTCTTTTTCTCCTCGTCGGAAACTCGAGTCCGCGACTCGCAGATGCAATGGGCAATTTGCGAGCACGAAAGCCCTCAAACGCGAATTTCCATTCATTTTCGTGCGCCACCCTTATACGCGTGAGTGCCCCGCGATGCAATACGATGTGCCGCGCCTTCGCCGTTTATACCTTTCGCCGCTGACGCAGACTTCGCCGTAAGCGACTAAACTAGAAAGTTGATCTCCCGATAAAGAACTCATCAGGAAGGCTGCGCCCATGGATAGCTTTCGTTCGCATTCCACGCTCAAGGTTGGCGGCAAAACCTACGAAATTTTCCGACTCGATTCGCTTGATAAGCAGGGTATTTCCACCAAGCACCTGCCGTTCTCGCTGCGGATTCTGCTTGAGAACCTGCTGCGCACGGAAGATGGCCGCAACGTAAAGGCTGAAGACATTCGAGCATTGGCTGCATGGAGTGGAAAAACGAAATCCGACAAAGAAATCGCCTTTACCCCCAGCCGCGTGCTTATGCAGGATTTTACTGGTGTGCCCGCAGTTGTTGATCTTGCGGCCATGCGCGATGCGATGAAGACCCTGGGAGGCGATCCCGGCCTTATTAATCCTCTACAGCCCGCCGAATTGGTGATTGACCATTCGGTTCAAGTTGACGAATTCGGAAAGCCGCAGGCCTTCGCGCTGAACGCCGAACTCGAATTTCTGCGCAATCGCGAACGCTATGCGTTCCTGCGGTGGGGGCAAACAGCGTTTCGCAACCTGGCGATTGTGCCGCCCGATACGGGAATCGTTCATCAGGTGAACCTCGAATATCTTGCGCGTGTGGTTTTTGTGAACGAAGAAAATGGCCAGCGCGTGGCTTATCCCGATACCTTGGTTGGCACCGATTCGCATACAACCATGATCAATGGACTCGGTGTGCTGGGCTGGGGCGTTGGGGGAATCGAAGCCGAAGCGGCGATGCTTGGTCAGCCGGTCTCCATGCTCATTCCGCAAGTTGTGGGCGTCAAGTTGAGCGGACGGCTGCGCGAAGGCGCGACGGCGACCGACCTCGTTCTCACCATCACCGAAATGCTCCGCAAGCACGGCGTAGTGGGAAAGTTCGTCGAATATTTCGGGCCTGGACTGCAGGACCTGCCGCTTGCCGACCGCGCGACGATCGGAAATATGTCGCCTGAGTACGGAGCAACCTGCGGAATTTTCCCCATTGATCGCGAGACGCTGAACTACTTGTGGCTCACCGGCCGTTCTGAGGAACAAATCGCGCTAGTCGAGGCTTACAGTCGCGAGCAGGGCTTGTTCCACGACGCGAACACGCCAGAAGCCGAATACTCTGAGCTGCTCGCGCTTGATCTCGCAACCGTAGAGCCCAGCCTTGCCGGGCCCAAGCGTCCGCAGGACCGAGTCGCTTTATCAAATGCGAAAGATTCATTCGAGAAAGCCTTGCCATCGCTCATTAAACCGGGCAAGGGCGACGCAGCCGTTTCAGGCAATGGGCATCTCAAGCACGGCAGCGTTGTCATTGCGGCTATCACCAGCTGCACGAACACTTCGAATCCTTCGGTGATGCTGGCTGCTGGATTGCTTGCGAAGAAAGCGGTTGAGCGTGGACTTGAAGTTCCGGACTGGGTGAAGACTTCGCTTGCTCCGGGATCGAAGGTCGTGCGCGACTATCTTGATCGCGCTGGATTGATGCCGTATCTCGAAAAGCTGAAATTCCACCTTGTGGGGTATGGCTGCACAACTTGCATCGGAAATTCTGGGCCTTTGCCCGAAGAAATCTCAAAGGAAATCGATCGCAAGAACCTGGTTGTCGCATCAGTGCTCTCAGGAAATAGAAATTTCGAAGGTCGCATCAATCCAGAGGTGCGCGCAAATTATCTGATGTCGCCGCCGTTGGTGGTTGCGTTTGCCCTTGCCGGACGCGTGGACGTCGATTTGCGCAAAGATCCTCTGGGGACCGGCAGAGATGGCAAGGCCGTTTACCTGGCAGACCTCTGGCCGTCGCAACGTGAAGTGGACGAAGCAGTGCAGCGTTCCATTTCGTCCGACATGTTCCGCAAGAGCTACGGCGAGGTGTATTCGGGAGACGATCACTGGCAGTCTCTCAAAATTCCCGCGGATGACACCTACGTTTGGGAGCAGGACTCGACCTACATCCGGCGCGCGCCGTACTTCGATGACATGCCGGCGAAGCCGAGGTCGGTTTCCGACATTCGAAACGCGCGCGTGCTAGCCGTTCTCGGTGACAGCGTTACAACGGACCACATTTCTCCGGCGGGCTCGATCAAGAAGGACAGCCCGGCTGGAAAATATCTGCAAGAGCATGGTGTGAAGCCGGCGGACTTCAACTCTTACGGCTCCCGGCGGGGCAATCACGAAGTCATGGTGCGTGGGACATTCGCCAACGTTCGCCTGCGAAACAAGATGGTCCCTAACCTTGAAGGCGGATTCACAAAACATCTGCCCGACGGTACCGAGATGACGATCTTTGAGGCTTCAGAGAAGTACCTTGGCGAAGGCGTGCCGCTCGTGATCATCGCGGGCAAGGAATACGGTTCTGGATCCTCGCGCGACTGGGCCGCCAAGGGGCCAAAGCTGTTGGGCGTTCATGCTGTCATTGCGGAGAGCTACGAGCGTATACATCGCTCGAACCTGGTCGGCATGGGCATTTTGCCGCTGCAATTCCTGCCCGAAGAGGACGCGCAGTCGCTTGGTTTAACTGGAGACCAGGTGTTTGAAATCGCCGGAATCCGACCGCTCATTGAGAAGTTCATGCCCGGCCAGCAGCTTCGGATCCGAGCAGGCGGCGGTTCAGGCGCACAGGAATTCGACACTCTCGTTCGCATCGATACTCCGCAGGAAGCACTGTATTACGCGAACGGCGGCATTCTGCAATACGTGCTCCGGCAGTTGATGAATAAGCCCCAGCTTGCCCACGTGTCAGAGCGTCCCGACTCGGGGCAAGCAGTGTAGTTGTTGGGCATGGCCGACCTACGTCAGCGCTTGAAATCGGGTATCGCAGTTGCGGTCGTTGGCGTCACTAAGGTTCGGACCGGCTGCGATCGTTTACCTCTGCACCCAAACGCACATTTGACGCATCTTATTTTCGACGCATATTATTCCGGTTTGACTTTTAGCGGCCGCAGGCATACGGTAATTGGCCGCAGTTGGAAGCTGACAGATGGATAAGAAGAAGTTAGAAGGATTCAAGAAACGGCTGGAGACGCGGCAGCAGGAGCTGCGCCGCATGGTCACGCGCACGCAACAGGATGGCCGCAGCGCTGACGAAGATACGGCGCAGGACATCGCTGACAAGGCCGCCAGCTCCTACAACAAGGAATTTCTCTTCCACCAGAGCAACGCCGATCGCCAGCTCTTGCAAATGGTGGAGAACGCGCTTGCCCGCATTCGCGAAGGCGCCTTCGGCGAGTGCATTTCGTGCGGCAAGGAGATCAATCCCAAGCGGCTGGAAGCTGTGCCGTGGACCCGCCACTGCATCGAGTGCCAGGAAAAGCTGGAAAACGGGATGCTGGAGGAAGCGTCGAGGTAAGCCCCACTACTCGGAAATCCATCCGGCACGAAGCAGCACCTCGCGAGCAACATCGGTTACGCTTCGATCCTCGGTCGAGATAGTGAAGTCTTCGGCACGCGCCTCATCCAGAATTTCGCTCAGTGTTGTCACTCGCTCGATGAAGTCTTGCTGAAGCACTCCTTGCTCGCGCTGTGCAATTCGCCGTCGCATGGTTTCGTCGCTTGCGGCGAGTCGACATACTGGTGTTTCGCCGGCGCCTACTGCTGCACAACAGCGGGCCAGTTCCTCGCGGCTTTCGATAGCCCGCGCTATCAGGAACCGTCTGAGGCCAAGGCGCCGATAATTTTCAGAAACGGAAGCCAGATTCTCGTAATACGGAGAAGGTCCGAGGCTTCGGCCAACACAGTCGTCTTGCCCGACCCCATTGTCCCAGTAATCACGAGCGAAACCATCTGCAACAAGAATCCTTTCAGACCCCTCGCGTCAGCTTGGAGGACTGGCAACTGGCCACTGACCGCCGGCAACTGATAGACTGAACTTTTCCGAAATCCTCTCACACCTAGAAGGGAAATTCGTGCGCGCAGAAACCCGTCACCAGCTCAAACAAGACAAGTTTACCCGCACCACGATCCAGGTTGCGGAGCAGACGATGCACTGGAGCGTGGAGCACCAGGGCAAGCTGATCGCTGCGGCGATCGTGATCGTCGTCGTGGTCCTTGCAGCCCTTGGAAGCTGGTACTACCTCGAAAAGCAGAACGAAACCGCCAGCGCCGACTTTGGCAAAGCGGTTTCGGTGCTGGATACGCCCGTTCGCCCCGCGGGAATGGCGGCGCAACCAGACGTACCTAGCTTTGGCTCGGCGAGTGAACGCGCGACCGAGGCCGGTAAACTACTTCAAGCGGTTATGACTAAGTACCCACACACTCAAGCGGCTGATTTTTCTCACTACCTCCTTGGCACCACGGCTGCCAGCGCGGGTGACAATGCAACGGCAGAACGGGAACTGAAAACGGTGGCTGGCTATCACGATCAGGACCTTTCTTCGCTGGCGAAGATGGCGCTGGCGTCGGTCTATCGCAACGAGGGAAAGAGCCAGGATGCCGTGAATCTCTACAAGCAGCTGGTTGATAAGCCAACCCGCACCGTCAGCAAGCCTTCCGCAGAAGTAGCTCTAGCCGCCGCCTATCAGGCGGCCGGTAATACCGCTGAGGCCAAGAAGGTTTACGAACAACTGAAGAAAGAGTCCCCCTCGGGCCAAGCGGCGCAAATGGCTAATGAGAAGCTGCAGGCTTTAAAGTAGCTCGACTACCTGGGATCTCCTTTTCCTAGCCCATACAAAATTTCACAAGATTCTTCTTGCATCTGTGGAAATTTTCCGTACATTTAATTCTGCGAACTAACTTCAGCGGAATTTTCGGAATCTGCACCGAAAAACCCGAAGCGCCCAGCCCGCGCCGAGTAGCTGAGAGTGAGTCGTTCAAGGAGGAAGCCATCGGAATTGGTAACAGCTAGCGCCCTTCAACAGGAAGTCCCCACCCTCGTACCGAACCGCAATCGCAAAAAGAAGTCCGCCCGCCTCACGCTGTGGCCCTTAGTGGCCGCTACCTTCTTTATGGTATCGGGCGGGACCTACGGCATTGAGGACATCGTCCACGGCGCCGGTTATGGCCGCGCGATTCTCTTCCTCGTACTGACGCCATTGCTCTGGAGCCTGCCAACCGCGTTTATGATCGGCGAGCTTTCGAGCGCGTTGCCGTTCGAAGGCGGCTACTACGCCTGGGTCCGGCGAGCCATGGGCAATTTCTGGGGATTTCAAGAGGCTTGGCTCTCGCTGGCGGCTTCCATCTTCGACATGGCTATTTATCCGACGCTGTTTGTGGCGTATCTGACTCGCCTGTTTCCGTGGTTTGCGGTCAACTATCGCGGCGTGATGGTTGGGCTGGCGGTGGTGATCGTGTGTGCGCTTCTGAACATCGCTGGCGTAAAAGTTGTCTCGACAACCTCGCTGTGGCTCTTTTTCGCGCTTTCGTCGCCGTTCCTCTTGATTGTGGTGCTTTCACCGTTGAAGTACGGTGCGCTGTTTCACGCGGTCACTACGCCGACCACGTCGAAAGTTGACCTGATCGGAGGCCTGCTCATCTGCATGTGGAACTACATGGGCTGGGACAACGCCTCGACCATCGCAACCGAAGTGGAGCGCCCGCAGCGGACGTATCCGCGGGCGATGTTGGCAGCCGTTTGTATAGTCGCACTGAGCTACATTGTTCCGGTTGCAGCGGTGTGGATGACAAAGCTTCCCGCTGGCGGGTGGGAGACGGGCTCTTGGGCGGACATCGCTGGCCTGTTCGGCGGTCCGATTTTGCGCATCGCGCTGGTTGTCGGAGGCATGTTCAGCGCCTTCGGCATGTTCAATGCCCTGGTGATGAGCTACTCGAGACTTCCTCTCGCCATGGCGCAGGACGGCATGTTGCCCAGCTTTTTCGGCAAGCTGAATCGGCGGCGCGCGCCCTGGGTGGCGATCATCGTTTTGGCGATCGGATGGGCGGCGTGCCTTAATCTGGGATTTGAGCGGCTGGTCACGCTGGACATCTTCGTTTATGGCTCGAGCCTTGCTCTGGAATTCTTCGCGCTCGTTGTGCTCCGAATCCGCGAGCCGAAACTGAAGCGTCCGTTTCGTGTTCCGGGCGGACTCGCCGGTGCGATCGCGGTTGGGATCGCTCCCGTACTCCTGCTCGGTTTCGCCCTGGTCCGCAGCCAGAGCGAAAGCGTCTTGGGAATGAGCTCGTTTGGCCTCGGCTCAATTGTGGTTGGCTCCGGCGTGCTGGCGTATGTGCTAAAGCAGGTACTGAAGCCTGCGGGCTGGGCGCAACCGGAACCGGTGGCCTGACCCCTTAACCACAGAGAACACGGAGTTGCACAGAGGAAATTCCCCAGAGGCTCGATTACTCTGTGGCGTTCCTCTGTGCAACTCCGTGTACTCTGTGGTTATGTTTTAGACTCTAGCCATGACCAAACGCCGCTCCAAAGGCGCGTACATGATCTCGGCAGTCGCTGAGATGTATGGAATTCATCCGCAGACATTGCGGCTGTATGAGCGCGAAGGGTTATTGAAGCCGTCACGCACCGAAGGCAACACGCGGCTCTACACCGATGAAGATCTGCAGCGGCTAGAGTTCATTTTGAATCTCGCGCGCGATCTCGGAGTCAACATCAGCGGAATCGCGATCATCCTGCAAATGCGCGAGCGCATGGAAGAGATGCAGCGGCAGATTCAGGATTTCGTGAAGTATCTGCAGGAAGAAGTGATGTCGCGCGCCAATGCCGCGAATGATCCCTCGCGCGGGGCGATCGTGCCGATTCGCAGGCCGTTCCCGCCACAGCCAGTCGTCCGCAAAAGGCAATAAAACCTATGATTGTCACCCCGAGCCGAGCTCCGAAGGAGATCGGCAGAGGGACCTTACGTTGCTGAGTACTGGTAGTGCCGCGTTCAGGTTCGATTCCGATGCTGAGTATGATTAGTGGATCATGCTCCCTTTCAAGCTCATCTACAGCGACCAATACTATCTGCCGATTGGGCAGCACATCTTCCCTGCTGAGAAGTACCGTCGCATTCACAACAAGCTCATCGAAACGAGCGTAGCCGATCCCTCCGACTTCATCGCACCCCAGCCCGCGTCTGATCAGGACATTCTGCTGGTTCACAAGCCGGCGTACGTAAACAAGCTCAAAACCGGAACCCTCTCCGCAATCGAAGAGCTGCAGATCGAAATCCCCTACTCGCCAGAACTGGTAAATGCATTCTGGCTTTCGGCCGGTGGGTCAATACTTGCGGCTGAGCACGCATTGAAGAACGGCGTGGCCGTCAATATCGGCGGAGGTTTTCACCATGCCTTTCCCGATCACGGCGAAGGCTTCTGCATGATCCACGACGTGGCGGTGGCGATCCGCCGCATGCAGCATGACAGCAAGATTCGAACCGCCATGACCGTTGACTGCGACGTACATCACGGCAACGGCACAGCGGCTATTTTTGCTGGAACTCGAACAAAGAGCGAGCCATTGCCATCGAGTGGGCCGTCAGTGCTTGGTCGCAAGCCGCTAATGCGCGGCACTCATGCGGGGGACGTGTTCACGATTTCGCTGCATCAGGAGAACAACTATCCGCAACACAAGCCGGCGTCTTCGATTGACGTGGACCTCCCCGACGGCGTTACCGATGACGACTACCTTGCCTGGCTCGACAACGCGCTCAGCTCGGGGCTGCGCCAGTTCACGCCGGACTTGATTTGCTACATCGCGGGAGCTGATCCGTATCGCGAAGACCAGCTCGGCGGCCTGGCGCTGACGATTGATGGTTTGAAGAAGCGCGATGAGCTGGTATTCCGCGTGGCTCGCGCCAAAGGAATTCCGGTGATGGTGACGTACGCGGGAGGCTATGCGCAGAGGGTCGACGACACAGTCACGATTCATTGCAACACAGTGATTGCTGCGAAAGAGGTGTTTGCGGGAGCGGCGTTGTAGTCCGAAATCCCCCAGCCGAGCTTCGCGGAGTGATCTCTTCTCCTCACTCGAATGAGGCAGTTATGTCAGCACTGACAACACGTGCGTGTCTTTCCGGGCTTCGGAACACGAGGTAATACTTCTTCGACTCAAATGGCGCCGGGCTGAGCGTGACGTCAATGATCCCGACGCTCGATGTACTGGAGAATACAGCATTCTCACCGCCGCGGTGAACCAGGTCATTGAATTGTCCGTCATCGAGCACCAGAAACTCGGCATCCGCTGCGCTCTTGTCGGGAGTGGAAGTAAACGCCGCAAAGCGCCCCTGAAGCTTGGGTGAGCTTGTGTGCGCAGGAACCCAGAAGCTGGTAATACCTGTAGCCCTTGACCAGGAAAGTGGAATGAAATCGGCGCGGTGCGGTGGTGGAGGGTCTTTCCACGTGATCAAATGCGGTCGGTTGAGCCGAAGAGGCTGATTCGGCTATTGCTGTGTTATCGGTGCCGTTCACGTCATCCTGTTCATGCTGCATCGCCGATGCTAAAGGCCCAATCACTTTGACCTTGGCGGGAGCAATCGAAGGATCGTTTGCCAGAGTGGGGTCTATTAGAGAAACAGATTTGGATTTCGCAACCGCGGCCTGCTCTCTTTGCCAGGTGTGGTCCCATCCATGTGCCACGTAAGTCAAAAACCAGCCTGTCAAACCCAGAAGGACAAATCCAATCAACAAACGGGAAAAACTGCTCCACATACGCACTCTCGAAAGTCCGCGGAAGGCGAAACGCTGAAGAGACAGTGTGTCTCGCTTGGGGCCAGGCGACAAATTACGACTGTAATTGCGTTGGCCGTGATTCTCACAACACCTTCAGTAAATGGGTGCTATGCAGAAACGGTTATCAGACCAGCCACTGAACTGGCACTGTTAAAATGTTTAGCAGGCCCTTATGTTCGAGAACCTTCAGGAACGCCTTCAACGGACTTTCAAATCCCTGCGCGGACAGGCTGTTCTCAATGAAGAGAACATGCAGGAGACGCTGCGTGAGCTGCGGCTGGCACTGCTTGAAGCCGACGTCAATTTCAAAGTCGTAAAGCAGTTCATCGAGCAGGTGCAAGCGAAGGCGAGCGGCCAGCAAGTTATGACGGCGCTTTCCCCGGGCGAGCACGTCATCAAGATCGTCCGCGATGAGCTCGTCGAAGTTCTGGGCAAAGACACGGCCCGCATGAAGTTTGCTTCGCAGCCGCCCACAGTCGTGCTGATGGCTGGCCTGCAAGGCTCCGGTAAGACGACGACTTCGGGCAAGCTGGCGAACTGGTTCAAGAATGGCGGGCATCGTCCGTTGCTCGTTTCCGTTGACGTGTATCGCCCCGCCGCTCGTGAGCAGTTGAAAGTCGTCGCGAACGCGATCAAGGCCCACATATACGAGGGACAAGTTCAAGATGCAAACACCGCAACCGTCGAGCGCCTCGCCAAAGAAGCGCGACGCGAAGCGATCAACACCGGCTGCGACGTGCTCATCGTTGATACCGCCGGACGCCTGCACATTGACGATCAGCTGATGGAGGAGATGCAGTCGCTGAAGAAGCTGCTCAATCCTTCCGAGATCCTGTTCATCGCCGATGCGATGACCGGACAAGACGCAGTTAAGTCAGCCGACGAATTTCACAAGAAGCTTTCGCTTACGGGGGTTGTGCTGACCAAGATGGACGGTGACGCACGCGGCGGCGCGGCGCTTTCGATCCGTCAGGTCACCGGCGCACCGATCAAGTTCATCGGCCTAGGTGAAAGATACGACGCGCTCGAGCCCTTCCATCCCGACCGTATTGTCTCGCGCATTCTCGGCATGGGCGACATTCTTTCGCTGATCGAACGCGCCGAGCAGACCGTGGATAAAAAGAAGGCGCAAGACATCGCTGCGCGAGCTTTGTCAGGCGATGGGTTTTCGCTGGAAGACTTCCGCGATCAGCTACGCCAGGTCAGAAAGATGGGCTCAATCCAGAACCTGATGGGAATGCTGCCGAGCATCGGCCCGTTTGCAGGACTTCAAAAACATGCCGACAAGATTGATGAGAAGCAGATCAATCACGTCGAAGCCATCATAAATTCCATGACCGCTTACGAACGGAATCATCATGATGTGATCAATGGCAGCCGGCGCAAGCGCATCGCCCGCGGATCAGGCAGAACGATTCAGGAAGTGAATAATCTGCTTCGCCAGTATGCGCAAATGCGGAAGATGTTCAAGCAGATGGGCAAAGGGAACGTGATGCGCAAGCTGGCGGGGATGAAATTCTCTTAACCGTTAATATCAGCCATCGCGTCAGTAATCAAGATCAGCAGTTCTTGGTCGGGCTCGAAGGACTCACCGGATCTTCACACTTCAGCAGCACCCACAAGAGCAGGCCGCTGCCGACGCCTATGCCGCCGATCTCGGCCCAGCGGGAATCAAGGATTGGGCCTTTGGCAGCGGGGGTTGCACCAACACCCTTTTCGGCGATGCCGCAGTTAGCGGCGTCTTCGCGAGAAAGTTGCTGGCCTTCTTTTACCGTGCTCGAGCCGTTGGTGCCGCAGTTCACGGTCACGGTATGCTTGCGCGCCATGATTTCGATTACGCCACTAGTGCGGGAAATGTAGTACTCGGTCCAGCCGTCAGTAGCCGGCGTGATTTTGAAATCGCGAGCAAATACACTCAGCCCGCGACCGGTTGTTACCAGAATGCTGCCGCGGTCAAGCGCCACGCCGCCGCTTTGAAATCGCACGATGGAGTTCGACTGGATGGATATGCTGGAACCGGCCGCATTCAGGTTGGCTGCGCCGGTGTCCCTGGTTTGAATCACGTCGCCGTTGGTAACTGCCATCGAAGGGGTTGTCAGTTGGGCGCCATTCAAATAGACGGAGCCGTTGCCACTGAGCACTGCGGTGTCGCCCTGCGCCAAGGCAGTGCAAAGGAAAAGAGGAACAAGAAGGAAGCTGGTCAGTTTATGAATCATTACGCGCGACACTCCTGAAAAGCACTCAGCATTCAGCCACGAAGGTCAGTAGTGGCAGCGAACACACCCACTGTTATTTTTGTGAACCAGCCTTGGCCCGTCAATCGCACTTAACGCTGGTGGAATCCTTCTGGTAACCACTAGCGCCAGCGGTCTACTGCCTCCCACCACACCAGCCGTAGCCATTCATCGAAATTCAGCTTCGCCCATTGTCGATGCTTCCACCATGAGCCGCCGAATTGCTGGGGATCGGTGGCCGGGGCAACATAGACTTCCATTCCGCGCAACTCGTGCCTGAAGGTGCTTAGGGCACGCCGCGTGTGATAATCGGATGTAACGACGAGCACTTTGTGGGCGCCAAGTGCGTTCAGACACTTGGATACGTCTTGGGCTTCGGTCTTCGTCGAGAGTCCGTAAATCGGACAGACCGTGACCGAGTTTGATTCCGGCAAACCGTGCACATATTGCTGACCAAGCTGCAGCATGTCCCATCGGTAGAGCTTCGCATTGGCCGGAACATCGAGCAGCATGCGAGGAGCATAGCCGTCGTGAAGGAGTTTGAGTCCAAGCGCTGGCCGGTGGTCCGTCTCGCCCGCCAGCACGACGATCACATCCGCGTGCTCGGGGTGACTCACGATCAAGAACTGCCCCGAAGTGGAAAATAGAAGGAGCGCCATTGCAATAAGGATTATCAGGACAGCCCTGAGTTTCTTCATCGAGTTCGAAAGGCCCCGCTTCTGAACGGTAACGGAAGTAACCCTTTTCGCGGAAAGTCTCCTGCCCTGACGCGCCTAAATCTGCGAACCTGAGGGATGCCAAAGGCGCTGAGCCTGGAACTTTCGGCGTGCTAGAATCGGCAATTCCAATCCAATTATGAGCAGCCAAGCCATATCTACAACGCATTTTTCTGAGCTGAAGAGCAAGATTGAACAACGGCGGGCGCGGGTCGCGGTTATCGGCCTTGGGTACGTAGGCCTTCCCCTTGCACTGCTCTACAGCGAACAAGGCTTCCCGGTCACTGGGTTTGATATTGACGAGCGCAAGGTTTCTACCTTGAATGCGGGTGGATCCTACATTTTCCGAATCACGGCGCCTGAGATTCAGCGCGCCCGCGGTCAGGGTCTTACCGCCACGTCCGATTACTCGCAGCTTCGCGGGATGGACGCGGTCATCATTTGCGTGCCGACGCCGCTTAACGAGTATCACGAGCCCGATCTCAGCTATATCACGGGAACGGCCGAGTCTATCGCTCCGCACCTTCAGGCGGGTCAACTCGTCATACTCGAGAGCACAACTTATCCGGGGACGACTGAAGAGGTCATGGTTCCGATTCTGGAGAAGGGCAATAAGAATGGATTGAAGGCGTCACGCGGAGACTTGGAAAACGGCAAGGCATTTTTCGTGGCGTTTTCTCCAGAGCGGGAAGATCCTGGAAACCAGACGGTTGCACGGCGGGATATTCCCAAGGTTGTTGGCGGGCTGAATCAGCCGGCGTCGGAACTTGCGTGTGCACTTTACGGGTCAATCTTCAATCGAACCGTACCGGTTTCATCCCCCGCAGCAGCGGAAATGACGAAGTTGCTGGAAAATATTTATCGCTGCGTGAATATCGCGCTGGTGAATGAATTGAAGCTGCTCTCGCTCCGCATGGGGCTCGACATTTGGGAGGTCATCGAAGCTGCCTCGACAAAGCCTTTCGGTTTCCATCCGTTTTATCCCGGCCCGGGCCTCGGCGGACACTGCATACCTGTCGACCCCTTCTATCTTTCATGGAAAGCCAAGGAATGGGACTTCCACACCCGCTTCATCGAATTGGCGGGCGAGATCAACACCAACATGCCCTATCACGTGCTTGATTCTGTGGCGAAAGCGCTCAATCAGCAGAAGAAAGCCGTGAATGGGTCAAAAATTCTGGTGCTTGGCGTCGCCTACAAGAAAGACATTGATGATCTGCGCGAATCGCCGGCGCTGACCATTATTGAACTTCTGCAGAAAGAAGGGGCGCAGGTTTTGTACAACGACCCGTACTTTCCTGAAGTAGGGCGAGGGCGGAAGTATGACTTGCAGATGAAGTGCACGCCGCTGGAGAACCTGGCCCAGTACGATTGCGTGCTTATCGTCACCGACCATTCGGATTACGATTACGAACGGATTGTCCACGAATCGAAATTAGTCGTCGATACGCGCAAAGCCACGCGAGGAATTAAGAGTCCCAAGATTGTGCACTGCTGATTGCGACTAGCCGCCGTTGAGATTGCTGGCGACGTTCGAGAAAGTGCTATTCGCGTTGGTGCCGATCAGTTTGACGGTGCCGATAACAATCAACAGAATTACCGCCAGCATGACCGCATATTCCGCGATGTCCTGACCTGCTTCGTCTTTGAAGATTCTCCGAATTGTTTGAGTGGTGTCTTTCATCATCATGTCTTTCCGAGTCAAGGCATAAAATTCGCTAGCCTAAAATTAGCAGCCCCGTAGATATGCACAATAGCCCGAATGTGCCACTCGGCCACTCGGCGGCTCGCCCTTTTGCGGCTACGGTTTACGCGATAGGCTTGAACGGCAGAGCCTGGTTTACCGCGAACAGCGCCAGTTCGAGCCGTGTCGATACCCCCAGCTTATCGAAGATATTGCTCAGGTGATGCTTGACTGTGTCCTCGCTGATTTTGAAATGCTGCGCAATTTCCTTGTTGGCGAAGCCAGCCACGACGGCTGAAATGACTTCGAGTTCGCGCGGAGTCAGCCCGTATTTCTTCTTGCGGGGATCGTTAATGGAAGAGTCAACCAGGTTTCGTAAAT
>Ga0075425_100002859_pt1 | contig 17373 bp, 12 predicted proteins | sample SoiMethybrSBSTD4_FD_75300 | JGI IMG/M metagenome (GOLD analysis project Ga0075425, IMG submission 75300) | Bulk soil microbial communities from a Populus tree surrounding site in Tennessee, USA - Soil MetaG P. TD hybrid SBSTD4 | ecosystem: Environmental > Terrestrial > Soil > Tree plantation... | reverse complement strand
TCGGCAGCCTCACAGTCGACCTAGGTACCACCTGGACCTTTGAATGGGACCACAGTTGGGAAAACACGCTGATGACCACTAAGACGCTGAGCCAAGCGCTCTCAGTAACAGGGCCCGGCTGTCCGCAGACATCGCCTCCCTGTGTGCCGGCGTATACCGGGCCGGGAGAGTTTGTCGTGTATCAAGACAATTTATACGGAACTTTCATGTTTTATCCAGGGAACTGATCAGCCGGATCTTGTATGCCTTGCCGGCTTCCAAGTGTTTGGAGTAAGACTGGACAGTCTGAGATTGCGGCAGCCAGTCATCGATTCCCGGTACATCATCGACGTAGAGCCGAACTCCATCGTCCGAGGAGGTAAAGAAAGTGTAGTCGCCGGTCGTTTTCGGAACGAAATAACCGGTCCACCTAATCGAGAAATGATCGACAGGTTGATCTGGAGCAAAACTGCCCTCTCCCCAATCAAAGTGAACGTGTTTGTCAGTGCGGACCAGAGCCGGGGTGCCCTTCAACTCTTGATTGGCGAAATATTCGCCCTTGAGTCCGGCCTCTCCGCCGGGAGCAGTCACGAATTCGGAGTTCTCAAACACCGAATCGAGCACCGGCGAGTCAACCGCATACAAAACTTTCGCTTTTGTACCCAGGCGATTGCTGATGCCTTCCAGGAAACTGACAGTATTGAAGGGCTTGGTTTCTGAGCTGCCTCCGCCGCCGACAACCGCTGGGTAAGCATCGGGTCCGATCACCGCGATGGTCCGCATTTTGTCGGGATTGAGGGGCAGCAGATGGGTTGAGTTTTTCAGAAGCACCATGCCGCTCCTGGATTCTTCGAGGGCGACCTGCCGTCCCTCCTGGCTCAAAGTTGGAATGTTTAGGTCTTCTTGTGGCTGATCGAAGAAACCGAACTCGATCGCGGTTCGCAGAATCCTTCTCACTTTTTCATCCAGCGTGGCGGTTTTGAGTCTTCCGTCTTGCAGGGCTGGAAGGAGTGTGTCCCTGTTCATAAAAGTCGGAGAGGGCATCTCGAGATCAAGACCACCATTAAAAGCCGCAATTCCGTCGTGGGTTGCGCCCCAGTCGGACATAAGAATGCCGTCGAATCCCCACTCCTTTTTGAGGATTTCATTGTTCAAGCGATTGTTCGCCGTCATGTAGGTACCGTTCACCAGGTTGTAGCCATCCATGACCGCGCCGACCTTGGCTTCCTTCACCGCAGCTTCGAATGCGGGCAGGTAAATTTCACGCAACGTTCTTTCATCGATATCGGAACTCAGAGTCATGCGCGCGAATTCTGAATTATTGCCGGCAAAGTGTTTTGCGGTTGCGACGACGCGTTGTTCCTGGATTCCCTTGATCACGGAAACCGCGATTCGCGATGCCAGGTAGGGATCTTCTCCGAAGTATTCGAAGTTGCGGCCATTCATCGGAGCACGATATATGTTCATGCCAGGACCGAGAATAAAATGCACGCCGCGGGCGCGCGCATCTTTACCCATGGACACGCCCACCCGGCGCGCAAGATCGACGTCCCAAGAGGCGGCTAGCGCAACGCTCGCAGGATATGCGGTAGTGAGTCCGTAGCTGTGGACCCCCATTGGGCCGTCAGACATTTTCAGAGAAGGAATTGCGAGGCGCGGATTCGGCCGAGTGAAAAAGTCGTTGACGCCGCCAATGATCTCGAGTTTCTCGTCCAGCGTCATCTGCTTGAGAATTGAATCAACACGCTTCTGAATATCGGCGTTCGGCGTCACCGCTTGCGCGATTGCAAACCGGGCAGCAGCCAGAATGATGAGCGCTACAACTGATCGCAGTTTGCTCATATTGAGTTCTCTCCCGAAAGCAAAAACTTTGTGACGCCCGTTGGCATGCTATCAGCCGTTGCGAGTGGCAATACAAACTTGGATTTCCGAAATCAGAACGACCAAGTTTGACACCCTAAACGGACTGCTGGTTTACTGCATCGGTTAGAGTCGTTTTACCCCAGAGGGAGTGATCATTCTTATGAAGCTTAGAAAACTCATATTTGTCTCGTTGATATTAACTTTCGGATTCTTGACCGGAGCACACTCGCAGAATGCTTCCTCGGCGGCGGCTGTGTCGGTTAAGCCATTCCTCGGGCGATGGGACCTGACTCTAAGAGCGCCCGACCATGAATATGCCTCCTGGCTCGAGATTCGAGAAGAAGATGGAAAGTTGAAGGCGCAGATGGTCAGTCGTTGGGGGAATGCACGGCCGCTTCCCAAGGTTGAAATCGTGAACGGCAATCTTACCTTCGTCTCTCCGAAAGAAGAGGAAGACCGGAAGGACGATATGGTCTTTGAAGGAAAGCTAGTCGGGAACATTCTTTCCGGAACCACGACCGGGCAAGATGGAACTCCGTGGCGATGGACTGGACGGCGGGCACCGGCCCTGCACAGAACCAGCGCTCCAAAGTGGGGAAAGCCGATCCAGTTGTTCAACGGAAAAGATCTAACGGGATGGAGGATGAGCGAACCCAGTGCAAAGGCCGCCTGGAAAGTCGAGAATGGAACGCTGGTAAGTCCCGGACATGGTCCCGAACTCATTAGTGATTCCAAGTTCGAGGATTTCAAATTGCATATCGAATTTAATTGTCAGCCCGATTCCAATAGCGGCGTTTACTTGCGAGGTCGCTACGAAGTCCAGGTTGAAACCGATTCCATTCAGGAGCCGCCGAGTCACCATACGGGCGGAGTGTACGGCTTTTTGGCGCCATCGCCCGAATTGCCTCGCAAGCCGGGAGAGTGGCAAAGTTTTGACATCACACTTATCGGACGAAATATCACCGTGGTCCAAAATGGTCAGACAATCATTCGTGCTCAGGAAATCCCTGGTATTACCGGTAGCGCTCTGGACAGCCACGAAGAAATGCCGGGGCCGATCTACCTGCAGGGCAGCGAAAATGGACACGTAACTTATCGGAATATTGTCATCACGCCGGCGAGGCAGTGAAAAATCCGACCATGAAGATATTCAGACATCTGACACGGTTCGTGTTCCTGGTCATAGTGGCCGGCTCGGTTTATGCGGAAAATGCTGCAGTAACGCGATTGAACATCGTTCCGCAACCGGTCAGCGTCAAGCCTTTGCCCGGGACTTTCACGCTCAACAATCAAACTCGAATCGTGGCCGTTGACGAAGAGTCTCGCAGGATCGCCCGCCTCTTCGACGATTTCTTACTTAGCAACAACGGCTTCCATCTGAAAATCGAGGCAACGGCGCCCAAGAGAGGGAGCTATATCTCTTTCACCCATTCAGGCAGCCGGAATTTGCCTGCTGAAGGGTACGGGTTGTCGATCGCACCGCGAGAGATTCGTGTCGTCGGGCAGTCCGCAGGATTGTTCTACGGAATGCAGACCCTGACACAACTGCTGCCGTTGGATATTAAACCGGTGGTGATGCTGCCCGCCGTTGACATCACTGACTATCCACGATTCCACTATCGCGGAGTGCTGCTTGATGTCAGCCGCCACTTTTTCTCTGTCGCGTTCATCAAGAATTTTCTCGATGTGCTGGCGGAATACAAAATCAACAGATTTCAATGGCACCTCACAGACGATCAAGGATGGCGAATCGAAATTAAGAAATATCCCCGGCTGACTGAGACTGGTTTCCAAAGCGAGTATCCCTCTGATGCGGGAAATTCCGATCCGTACGTTCGTGGCTATTACACGCAGGAGCAGATCAAAGACCTCGTTGCCTATGCGAAGGCGCGATTTATGACCATAATTCCTGAAATCGAAATGCCTGGACACTCGGGGGCTGCCCTGGCCGCATACCCGGAACTGGGATGCGCGCCTGCACCGTCCGCGGGGAGCACCGGCGTTGACGTCCACAACAACGTTTATTGCCCCAAGGAGGAAACGTTCTCATTCCTGCAAAATGTGCTGAGCGAGGTCGTCACGCTGTTTCCTGGCCCTTATGTCCACATTGGCGGCGACGAGGTGTCGAAAGAAAACTGGAAGCAGAGTGCGGACGCGCAAGAGGTGATGAAGCGTGAGGGATTGAAAGACGAGAACCAACTGGAGACTTATTTTGTGCAGCGCATGGAGAAATTCCTGCGCTCCAAGGGAAAACGAACTATCGGATGGGACGAGATTCTGGAAGGCGGATTGGCTCCGAATGCGATTGTGATGTCGTGGCGCGGGGAAGGCGGAGGCATCGCGGCAGCAAAACAAAAACACGAAGTCATAATGACTCCAACCGACTACTGTTATTTTGATTACAACCAGGGCGACGGGAAACGCGAACCCCCGAATATGGGCGGGTTTATCCCGCTGGAGAAAGTCTACAATTACGAGCCGCTGCCAGGAGAGCTAACGTCAGAAGAGAAGAAATACATTCTGGGCGCGCAGGCAAATCTGTGGACCGAATATATAAGCACACCCCAACATCTGGAGTACATGACGCTGCCACGATTGCTGGCATTATCTGAAGTGGTATGGTCACCTTTGGAGAGTAAAGACTATGCTGGTTTTCGAGCGCGGCTGCCGCATCAACTCGGTCGGCTGGAAAAGCAGGACGTTAACTATCGGATTCCTGAACCCGATGGATTGAAGGATTTCTATACTGCTACTGACGATCACGCACAGATACAACTGCGTTCTCTTCTCCCCGGCAGCCAGATTTATTACACACTCGACGGCAGCACTCCGACTGACCAATCGCCGCGCTACCAGACGCCGATCCAGGTGCCACTTCAGCCAGACCAAAAGACAGTGCTAAATCTGATTGTGGTTACGTCGCGAGGCCGGCGCAGCATTGTTTACTCGGCCACTCTGTTACGAGGTTCGTATCGAGATGCGATTGCTTACGCCGATAACAGGGCCGGCCTGACATTTACGTTGTTTGAGGGGAAGTTCAGCAGCACACAAGAGATCGATGTTGGCACTCAGGCGGCGACCGGAATTGCAAACTCGTTCGACCTGGAGCAATTCGGTCGGCGGACGAACTATGCAGTCAAGTTTGACGGATATCTTAAAGTTCCTGCCGACGGTCTCTACAACTTTGCTGTGGAATCAGACGACGGAACGGTCCTGCGGATCGACGATGAAGAGGTCGTCAACAATGACGGCAACCACCCCAGCCAGGTGGTCAACGGTCACGTCCCTCTGCGTCAGGGATTTCACAAGCTGCAGCTCAAATATTTTCAAGGCGAAGGCGGGGCGTCACTGCACGTGGAGTGGGCGGTTGCGGGGCAGGAATTGAAACCACTCGACGGAAGTTCTCTATATCATTAGGCGGCGAACGGCGAGCACCGAACTGCGAAGTCTTGCGCCCGGCCTTTTGTTTGCGCCGGGATTCAGCTACGCTACTCCGAGCAGTGCAGCGGTGTTCGCCGGAGAGCGTTCAGTGAAGAGCACCTGCATTGAGGTCGTTCGCTTGGAGTCAATCGCATTGAGAGCGTTTGCTTGAGAGCAGTGGTATCGATGCCATCGAACCGCCCATGCTTTGGCCTGATGGCCGCCCGCAGTGGCGTTCTCATTCTTCTCTCGTCTTTAGTGTGTGTCTTATCGCTGTTCACCATAGTCTGTTCGGCGCAGACTCCCAGCAAGGCTGCCGCACCGCTCACCCATGCAGATCAAGTCCGACGGCTGACCGCGGAGCAGGCAGCACACGAGTATCCGGTCAGAATTCGCGGGGTTATCACGGAAGACGCTCCAGCACCTGATTTCTTTGTTAACGATTCGAGTGCCGGAATTTACGTCGAGGGAAGCCACTCGCCTGTGTTCGAACACCACCTGGGAGACTTGGTCGAAATAGAAGGCGTGACCGGACCGGGGAAATTTGCTCCGGTTATTCGCGAGCAGACGCTTCGAGTGCTGGGCAAGGATACGCTCCCGAAAAGCAAACTGTATTCCTTCAACGACCTGGCTGATGGGCAGATGGACAGCCAGTGGGTGCAGGTGCGCGGCATTGTCAAGTCGGCCGCGATTGACCGCACTTCGTGGCGTGAGACGACTCTCGCTTTGCGTGTGGCCTCTGGCAGCGGAGAGTTCGCAGCTCGAGTGCCGATCCAGCAAGAACAGGATTTTTCTTCCTGGGTGGGACGCGAGGTTTTGATCGAAGGAGTATGCGGCAGTCTGTTTACCAGCCAGCGCCAGTTGAGCGGGATACTTTTTTATGTGCCTCGTTTGAGCTTCATAAAGATGGAGGCGCTGCAGCGAGAGATCCCGTTTTCCGCGTTGCTGCAGTTTGCGCCGGGCGCAGGGCGTCAACGGGTACGAGTTCGCGGAGTGGTGGCTTATCAACAGCTCGGCAACGCACTCTTTCTGCAATCCGAGGGAAAAGGTCTCCGCGTTCTTAGCCAGCAGGACACTCCATTGCAGCCCGGCGACATGGTCGAAGTCTTCGGGACTCCTGTGATGGGCGAGTCTGCCCCCATACTGTCAGGGGCGATTTTCCGACGCATTGGGCATGGCGCGGTTCCAGCTCCGGTCAGCTTCAACCTGGACGCACCTTGGGAGGAATATGACGGAGCGTTGGTGACGACGGATGCGACCCTGCTCGAGCGTAAGCGCCAGAATAGCGGCCTGCGCTTACTGCTCCGCTCCGGCGATTATTTGTTTGAAGCAACGGCCCCTTCCGGAATGGAGGAGCGTTTCTTCTCGATCCCTCTGAACAGCCGAGTCCGCGCCACTGGCATTTGTCTGGTGCGTAGCGGAGGGTTGTGGTCGGTCCCGCAATCGTTTCGCCTACTGTTGCGATCACCTGCCGATATGGTTGTGCTACGTGCGCCATCCTGGTGGAATTTGCGTCACACGCTATGGCTGCTGGGAATCACTGTAGGAGCGCTCTTGGTTGTGCTGGCGTGGGTAGTTGTCCTGGGAGGGCGACTGCGAGAACAGATGGCTGTCATTCGACAAAAACTCCGCAGCGGCGCAGTACTCGAAGAACGCAACCGCATTGCCCGCGAACTGCACGACACCCTGGAACAGGAGCTCGCCGGGATCACCATGCAGTTGGACCTTGCCTCCGACTGCTTTGATCAGGTGCCGCGGGTGGCGCGAGAAGCGATAGAGACGGCGCGGCGCATGAGCCGCCACAGCATGGTCGAAGCGCGCCGCTCGGTCTGGGACTTGCGCTGCCACTTGCTGGAAAACGGTGACTTGGTTTCCGCTCTCAGCGAGATCGTCAAACCGCTGGCCATGCAAGACAAGGTGGAAATGAGCGTTAAGATCAGCGGCACTCCCTTCCGCCTGCCAGCCCCGGTTGAAATGAACCTTCTTCGGATTGGCCAAGAGGCGGTCGCGAACGCAGTCAAGCATGGTGAACCCCGACACGTCACCATCGGATTGCAGTATGCTCCGGATAGCGTTCGCCTGTTTGTAAAGGACGACGGGTGTGGGTTTGCTCCCGAAGAAGCTCTTGCGACTGGGCATTTCGGGCTCCTGGATATGCGAGAGAGCGCGCAATCCATAGGCTGTCACTTAGAAATCGAGAGCGTATCTGGACACGGAACACAACTCACAGTTGAAGCACCCATAAATGGCCAGCGCTTACCCGATGCTGAACCCAAAGCCGATTCGTATTCTGGTGGTTGATGACCACTTCATGGTTCGCATGGGGCTCTCCGCCTCGTTGAACGTCGAGCCGGATATGGAGGTCATCGCCGAAGCCGGCACGGGAGGAGCGGCACTCGAAGCTTGCCGTAAACATCACCCCAACTTTGTGATGATGGACGTGCGCCTTCCAGGAATGGGTGGTGCGGAGGCAACGGCAGCGATTCTGCGCGAATTTCCCGAGGTTCGCGTTCTCATGTTATCCGCACACTCGGGAGAAGAAGAGATTTATCGCGCCTTGGAGGCTGGGGCGTATGGATACGTTTTGAAGAATATGGTGCGCGAAGAATTGCTACGCGCCATTCGTCAAGTGGCAGAAGGGCAGCGTTATTTAGATCCCGCAGTCGCATCGGTGCTGGCCGCACGCGTGGGCCGTCGCGTGCTGACTACCCGCGAACTTGAAATCCTCCGCTTGGTCGCCAAGGGAATGGGCAACAAAGAGATTGGGGCCGCTTTGAATATCGCCGAAGTGACGGTGAAACTGCACGTCAGCCACGTGCTCGACAAGCTCAACGTGAGAGATCGTACCGAAGCCGCTACTGCAGCCTTGCAACGCGGAATTATCTCGCTGGAATAATTTGTACAATGCGCTATCCATGTGGTCAGGCGCGGGCACCTTTAGCATGCGCATCAGATGAACAGACCTCCACAGCCTTAGCCTGAACTTGATAGACTGGAATACTTCACCAGGCATCGTGGTCTACGTACGTACCTAAGGGAACAATCTTATGGCAGTAAGCGATCAGGTAGTAACCGGCAAGCAGATCGAAACCCTCAGCATCAACACCATCCGCACTCTATCGATCGACGCGGTGCAGAAGGCAAATTCCGGGCACCCCGGCGCGCCCATGGCGTTTGCCCCAGTCGCGTATGTCTTGTGGCAGCGATTTCTCCGGGACGATCCAGCAAATCCCGCATGGCCGAATCGCGACCGATTTGTGCTCTCAAACGGCCATGCTTCCATGCTGCTTTATTCCATGCTGTATCTGACTGGAGTGAAGACGGTGGAGGACTACAAAGTGCAGCAGAAGCCCGCTGTATCGCTGGACGACCTAAAATCCTTTCGCCAACTGGACAGCAAGACCCCGGGACATCCTGAATACGGCATTACTTCTGGGGTTGAAACCACGACCGGCCCCCTGGGCCAGGGCGTCGGAAACAGTGTAGGAATGGCGATCGCGGGAAAGTGGCTGGAGGCGCGTTATAACCGTCCGGGCTTCGACATTTTCAATTACAACGTTTACGCATTCTGCAGTGACGGCGACATGATGGAAGGTATCGGCAGCGAAGCGGCATCGCTTGCCGGGCAGTTGCGGCTGCCAAATCTTTGCTGGATCTACGATGCCAACCAGATCACGCTCGATGGTCCCGCGTCATGGTCGTTTAACGAAGATGTGGGAATGCGATTTCAAGCCTACGGATGGAACGTTGCGCACGTGCCAGACGCAAACGATCTGGACGGAGTGGCAAAGGGATTGAATGCGTTTCTCGCGACGAAAGATCGCCCGACGCTGGTGATCGTGAACAGTCATATTGGATACGGATCTCCGCATAAGCAGGATTCAAATGCCGCCCATGGCGAGCCGTTAGGAGAAGACGAAGTCAGGTTGACGAAGAAGTTCTATGGCTGGCCCGAAGACGCGCATTTTCTTGTGCCGGACGGCGTGCTGGAACATTTCCAGGAAGGCATTGGACGGCGAGGACGTGAGCTGAGTTCCAAATGGAATGAGCTGTTCAGCAAATACGGCCAGCAGTTCAGCGATCTTGCCGACCAAGTCAATCGCATGCAGCGGCGTGACCTCCCGGACGGATGGGACAAGGACTTGCCAAGCTTTCCGCCTGACCCGAAGGGTGTCGCCTCGCGTGAGAGCTCGGGAAAAGTTTTGAATGTGCTTGCACAAAACATTCCGTGGCTGGTGGGCGGATCGGCTGATCTTGCGACCTCGAACAAGACGACCCTGAAATCAGAGGGCGCGGGTGACTTCGAGGCGGGAAGTTACGCCGGGCGCAATTTTCATTTTGGAGTCCGCGAACATGCGATGGCGTCGTCGCTCAATGGAATGGTGCTCTGCAAGCTGCGCGCTTTCGGCGGGACATTTTTTAATTTCACCGACTATATGCGCCCTTCCATGCGACTGGCCGCGATCATGGAAATCCCAACCGTTTACGTGCTGACGCACGACTCGATTGGCCTGGGCGAAGACGGCCCAACCCATCAACCGGTGGAGCAGTTAGCCTCTTTGCGAGCGATGCCCAACATGATCGTGATGAGGCCCGGAGACGCCAATGAAGTTGCTGAAGCGTGGAAGACGATAATTCAGATGAAGCATAACCCGGTGGCGCTGGTGCTGAGCCGTCAGGCGCTGCCGACCATCGATCGTTCCAAGTACGCTGCGGCTTCAGGTGTCGCCAAGGGCGGCTACGTTCTGGCCGACGCACAAGGCGGGAAACCTGAGGTTATTCTGATTGGCACCGGCAGTGAACTCTCGTTGTGCGTTGCGGCTTACGAGAAGTTGACGGGTGAAGGTGTTCGGGCACGGGTGGTCAGTATGCCTTCAACAGAAATCTTCGACGCACAGGATGCTGCTTACAAGAATTCTGTGCTCCCACGCGAGGTCAGGGCCCGTGTCTCGGTTGAGGCCGCCTCAGTTTTCGGATGGGAAAGGTACGTTGGAAGCGACGGCGTAATTATCGGTATGACGACTTTCGGGGCCTCGGCTCCTATAAAAGACTTGATGAAGAAATTTGGATTCACCACTGACAAGGTGATCCAAGCAGCCAAAGAGGCTTTGGCGCGGGCAAAGTAACTGACCGCGTGATCGGAATTCCTGGGAGAAAGCATGCGTTTAGGAATGGTGGGGCTGGGCCGAATGGGCGCCAACATGGCGCGACGGCTCATGCGCGGAGGCCACGAGGTGGTGGTCACAGATCTCAGCGCGGATGCAGTCAAGAATATGGCCAAAGAAGGTGCGATCGCGTCTTCTTCGCTGGACGACTTCTGCTCGAAAATAGGCCAACCGCGAATTGCGTGGCTGATGGTGCCTGCGGGTGGACCGACCGAATCGACGGCACAGGCGATCGCGCAAAAAATGCAATCCGGCGACATTTTGATTGATGGCGGGAATTCATACTTCAAAGATGATATTCGCCGCTCGAAGATTTTCCGCGACAAAGGGATTCATTACGTGGACGTGGGGACCAGTGGCGGCGTTTGGGGCCTGGAGCGCGGCTACTGCATGATGCTTGGCGGGCCCAAAGAAGTGATTGAGCAACTCGATCCGATTTTCAAAACGCTCGCGCCTGGCCGTGGCAACATTCCACCTACACCTGGGCGTGAGAAGCTCGGTGGCACGGCTGAAGATGGATACATCTATTGTGGTCCGTCAGGCGCGGGACACTTCGTAAAGATGGTGCACAACGGCATCGAGTACGGAATCATGCAGGCATATGCGGAAGGGTTTGATATTTTCCGCAACGCGAACAAGACCGAACTGCCCAAGGACCAGCAATACGATCTGAACCTTGCCGATATCGCTGAAGTCTGGCGCCGTGGAAGCGTCATCAGTTCGTGGCTGCTGGATCTGACCGCGATCGCGCTGGCGGAGGATCCGGTGCTCTCTGAGTATTCCGGGTTCGTTCAAGATTCAGGCGAAGGCCGGTGGACGATCGAGGCGGCCATAGATGAAGCGGTTCCGGTGGATGTGCTGTCGGCGGCATTATTCGTGCGCTTCCGCTCGCGGCAGGAACATACGTTTGCGGAGAAGATGTTGTCGGCCATGCGGCAGAAATTTGGCGGACATGTGGAGCCGGCGACAGAAATGAAATCTGCATAAGCGGGCAGCCGTAATCTGTAGAAACGCGACCCAGCACTGGGCTAGAGCAGCTAGTTGTATGGCCGGGCTGTCCCTGAAAAGGAGAAGACCGAATGGCACAAGCTGAAGTGCTCCCTGGAGCGCACCGGCCCCCAGGTCGCGTAGCCGATCCTTGCATTATGGTGATATTTGGCGGGGCCGGCGACCTTACCCGCCGCAAGCTGATTCCCGCGCTCTACAACCTGGCGAAGGCGGACCTGCTTTCGCGCGAGCTTGCCATTCTGGGCATCGCGCATAGTCCGATGTCAGACGATGAATTCCGCACCAAGCTCTCTGAAGACATCCGCAACTATGCCGGAAGCCAGATCGACTCCAAACTCTGGGACTGGTTCAAAGAGCGAATTTATTACGTCAAGGGTGATTTCGAAGACCAGAATATCTACGCTGCGCTGAAATCTACGCTGGCGAAGCTCGACCAGGAACATTCGACGCACGGAAACTATTTCTTTTATCTAGCGACCGCACCCAACTTCTTTGGCCCCATTGTCGAACATCTTGCTTCTGCAGGGTTGATGGACGAGAAAGACGGCTACTGGCGCCGGGTGATTGTAGAAAAACCTTTTGGCCACGATCTCGAGTCGGCGAAGGCCTTGAACCAGCAACTGCTCAAGGTGGCCAAGGAACACCAGATCTATCGCATTGATCATTATCTGGGCAAAGAGACGGTTCAGAACATTTTGGCGTTTCGTTTTGCCAATGGAATTTTTGAGCCTATCTGGAACCGCCGCTACATTGATCATGTACAAATCTCGGTCGCTGAAACTGTAGGGGTTGAGCAGCGGGGCAGCTATTACGATCACGCCGGCGCCTTGCGAGACATGGTCCCAAACCACATCATGCAACTGATCAGCTTGACCTCCATGGAGCCGCCGGTTTCATTCGACGCCAATGCCGTGCGCGACGAGCAGGCCAAAGTGTTGCATGCGATTCAGCCGCTCAGCTCCGAAGAGGTTTTGACGCGTAGCGTTCGCGGACAATACGGGCCTGGAATTGAGAGTGGGCAGCGGGTGCCGGGCTATCGGACCGAGCCCGATGTTCCGCCGGATTCGCGCACGGAGACGTTTGTGGCGATGAAACTGGCAATCGACAATTGGCGATGGGCGGACGTTCCGTTTTATCTGCGCACCGGAAAGCGTCTGGCTGCACAAAATACCCACATCGTGATTCAGTTTCGGCGCGCGCCGTTCGTGCTGTTCCGCGACACTGCGGTTGAGAACCTTATGCCTAACCAGTTGGTGCTTCACATCCAACCGGAAGAAGGTATTTCCCTGCAATTTGCCGCCAAAGTGCCAGGGCCGATCATGAGATTGGGCGCAGTTGACATGAACTTCGAGTATGCTGATTATTTCGGCACACAGCCCAGTACCGGCTACGAACGCCTTTTGCACGATTGCATGATCGGGGACGCAACTCTATTTCAGCGCGCAGATATGGTGGAGGCCGGGTGGTGCGTGGTCAGTCCTGCGTTAGATGTGTGGAAGGCCCTCCCTCCGAGAAATTTTCCCAACTATTCTTCCGGCAGTTGGGGGCCCAGAGAGGCTGACGAGTTGCTGGAGCGGGACGGACGGCACTGGAGGAATTTCGAGAAATGATCCTGGCGGGTGACATCGGGGGCACCAACGCACGCCTAGCCCTGTACGACACACAGAATGGTGGACTGAACCTGGTGAAGGTGGGAGTCTTCCCCAGCCAGCACTATTCCGGGCTGGAAAACATTGTTGCTGAATTCGTTGGCAGCGCCGACGTGAAACCCGCGAAAGCGTGTTTTGGGATTGCCGGCCCGGTCACCAACGGTCGGGTAGTTGCCTCCAACCTGCCGTGGATTGTTGAATCCCGCCTGCTTGCCGATGAACTGAAGATTCCCAGGGCGGAGTTGATCAATGACCTGGAAGCAACTGGCTGGGGAATTGGCGCTCTTTCGGTCAGCGATCTGGTGACTTTGAACGACGTGGCCCACAATACCGGGACCACTTCAACTGGAAATCTCGCCATCGTAGCGGCGGGAACGGGACTGGGCGAAGGCGGTCTTTACTGGGATGGCGTTCGCCATCACGTGTTCGCGTCGGAGGGTGGACATTGCGATTTCGCTCCGTTGGACGATCTTCAAGTTGAATTATTTCAGTACCTCCGATCGCGCTACGGGCATGTGAGCTACGAGCGGGTGCTTTCGGGGCCCGGACTGGTCAACATTTTCGAGTTTCTGCGGGATTCTGGAAAAGGCAAACCGCCGGATTGGCTGGTCGGAGAGATGGTTGAAACCGATGCCGCCGCCGCCATTTCGCATGCAGGGTTGAGTGGCAAATGCGCTATGTGCGTACAGACTTTAGATATTTTCGTGGCTATTTTTGGGGCCGAGGCGGGGAATCTGGGGCTAAAGCTCAAGGCAACCGGCGGAGTTTTTCTCGCCGGGGGAATCGCACCGAAGATTTTGCCGAAGCTCCAGACTTCCACGTTCCTCGAGGCATTCCTTGGCAAGGGGCGGCTGCGACGCCTGATGGAAATCATGCCGGTCAGCGTAATAACTAATGACAAGCTGGCCTTATTGGGCGCGGCCCGCTGCGCCGTACTCGACGGCGCAGCCTGAACTCATGTCGTCGGAGCCTCAAGTCCGGGTTTTCCCTTCCACCGAAGAATTGTTTCGAGCAGCCGCGGAGACGTTCTGTCGAATCGGATCTGAGGCGATTCGTCAGCGTGAAAGATTCACAGTTGCGCTCTCCGGAGGCTCGACTCCTCGCAGCCTGCATCAGCAACTGGCGACAACATTTTCGTCGCAGCTACCGTGGGACCAAGTGTTTTTCTTCTGGGGCGATGAACGGCACGTGCCGCCGGATTTTCCGGAGAGTAATTTCCGTATGGCCAAGGAAACGCTACTCTCGAAATTCCCGGTTCCGGCGGACCACGTTTTACGGATGCCGGGAGAACTGCCGGATGCGAACCAGGCGGCTGGGCTGTATGAGCAAACCCTGCGTGAATTCTTTCATCTCGCGCCCGGGCAGTTTCCGCGGTTCGACTTCGTCCTGCTCGGCATCGGTGGCGATGGTCATACGGCGTCATTGTTTCCCGGTACGAAGGCGCTCGAGGAAAAGCAGCATCTTGTGGCGGGAAACTGGGTTGAGCAGCACAGTACGTGGCGAATCACAGTTACTTATCCTGTGTTGAATAATGCAGCGAATGTGATGTTCCTAGTCGAGGGCAGCGGCAAAGCGGGGATCGTGAGTAAGGCATTGAAAGATCCGTCGGCTAATCTTCCCTGCCAGAGAGTGCGTCCCGAAAACGGGAACTTGATGTGGTATATGGACCAAACCGCTGGGGCAGGTCTTTAATTGAGGAAGCAGACTCTCGGTTAGTTCTGCGTACTAACTTCCGCTTGAGAGTCAGGACTAAAATACTGGCGCGAGATTGTGCATCTTCTGATACAACTTGCGGTCAACCGTTCGCAGGATTTCTTCCAGGCTGGTGCCAGTCACATATGAGGCGACGCCCCAGGTAAACGACAGTTGCGCGGCCCGATCGTTACTCGTATTCCATTCATCCAAAGCCTTCAACAAGCGCTCGATGGGAGGATCAGTTTGTTCTTCAGCGGTGTCGGGCAACACCACCAGGAACTCGTCTCCACCATGGCGGAATATCAGGTCGCCGCCTCGAAAGACTTTCTTCAGGAGACACGCGAACTCTGTAAGCACCCGGTTACCTTCCATGTTTCCGAGCTTGGCGTTAAGTTCCCGGAAGTTGTTCAGGTCCATCATCACAAACGTAAGCGGCTCTCCAGTGCGGTTAGCGCGCGCCAGTTGATGAGCAATTAGCTCGTTCAAGGCCCGGCGGTTTAACAGTTGAGTGAGCGGATCAATGAGCGAAAGACTTTCCAGACGCTCGTTCAGCACCAATTCACTGATCAAAGCTTTGCGGGTTGAATTGAGCGTAACGCGTTGTGAGAGCAAGTAGATGTTGAACAGCACGATCAGGCAGATGAGGCCGAAAAAGAGCTGCGGCAGGTAGGCCTGTTCGATCCGGACCATTCGCTGTGCCCACATCAGGTTGGGCACAACCAGTGCAAGAAAACCTCCGGTCAAGACCAGCACAACAAGGCTGATAATTGACCAAAGCTGCATGTCACGGCTGGACAGGTCGTGGATCTGCCGTTGAATTTCTTCGGCCCTGGCCAACATCGAAGGCTGTTCGTGCCTTACCTGCGACATCGTCTTCTCCATCGAGCGCAGAAACACTAATGCCCGATTCCCATATTTTTAGTGGATTTCAGCCAACAAGTCTGCTCTTTAGCGTCGGTCGCAGTTACCTTGGTAAGCCTTTAGCGGCTGAATCCCGCTAGAATTCTGTCGTGCGCCTTGGAGAAACACTCAATTCAGCTATTCAGCGACTCGGCGAAAGCCAGGTGCCCTCGCCGCGCTTGAATGCTGAACTGCTGCTCATGTTCACGCTGAGATGCGATCGAGCTTATGTGTATGGCCACCCGGAGCGCGAACTTACTCAGGAAGAGCAAAAGCGCTATGCGGAAGCGCTAGAGCAACGGTCCGGCGGAACTCCGGCGCAGTACATCACCGGGCATCAGGAATTCTGGGGCATAGATTTAATCGTGTCACCAGCCGTACTCATTCCCCGCCCCGAGACGGAGCATGTCATCGAATCAGTATTGGATAGAGCTCGTGAAGGACGGGCGTCCTCGCGCGGGGAGCTGGGAATTGTGGATGTTGGAACCGGATCGGGCTGCATCGCCATCGCGCTCGCGAAGGAACTGCCGCAAGCGGAGATTCACGCAACGGAAATCTCGCCCGCAGCGCTCGAAATCGCCCATGCCAACGCAGCCCGACATCAACTGCAGAATAGGATTCGATTTAACCAGACTGATCTGCTGGAAGGGATGCAAGCGGGTAAGTTCGACTTTGTGGTTTCCAATCCGCCTTATGTGGGCGAAGCAGAAGAAGATCAGGTGCAACTGGAGGTCCGTAAATTCGAGCCGCGCCAGGCGGTTTTCGCTGGACACACTGGGATGGAAGTGATCGAACGGCTCATTCCGCAAGCACGCGAAGTGCTTAAGCCCGACGGTTGGCTAGTCATCGAGATCAGTGGAACCATCGCGGAACGGGTCGAGAGGGCTTTGGCAGGATGGGCACGCGTCAAGATCGCAAACGATCTGCAGGGGATTGCCAGAGTTGCTTCAGCACAAAACTCTGGAGCTGGCAGCTAAGGTTTTTCGATCGCCGCCGGCAGTATTTCTTCGATATCTACCAGATTGGTCGGGTACTGGCCGGTGTAGCAGGCTGTGCAGTAGGTGGTTTCCGCGCCATCGCCGCAGGCTTTTTTCAGGCCGGCCATAGAGAGATAGGACAAAGAATCGGCGCCGATATACTTGCGGATTTCTTCGACAGAATTGTTGGCAGCGATGAGTTCTTTCTTGCGCGGAGTGTCGACGCCGTAGAAACACGGCGAAATAGTCGGCGGACAGGAGATGCGCAGGTGCACTTCCTTCGCCCCGGCGCTGCGCACCATGCGAACAATTTTTCTACTGGTGGTGCCGCGTACTATGGAGTCATCGATCAGCACCACGCGTTTACCTTCGAGCAGACTGCGCACGGGATTCAGCTTGAGCTTCACCCCGAAGTCGCGGACAGTCTGCTGCGGCTCAATGAAGGTCCGTCCCACGTAGTGGTTGCGAATCAGGCCAAAGCGAAGCGGGATGCCGCTTTCAGCGGCATAGCCCATGGCCGCGGTCACGCCGGAATCTGGAACGGGCACGACCAGGTCAGCGCTTGCAGGAGCTTCGCGGGCGAGTTCGCGACCGAGTTGTTCCCGACTATCCTGCACGGGACGGCCAAAGATGCGGCTGTCAGGACGAGAGAAGTACACGTGCTCAAAAATGCAGCTCGACTGCTGGAGTGCGGGAGTGTAGCGGCGGCAACTGACG
>Ga0075425_100002857_pt1 | contig 17379 bp, 15 predicted proteins | sample SoiMethybrSBSTD4_FD_75300 | JGI IMG/M metagenome (GOLD analysis project Ga0075425, IMG submission 75300) | Bulk soil microbial communities from a Populus tree surrounding site in Tennessee, USA - Soil MetaG P. TD hybrid SBSTD4 | ecosystem: Environmental > Terrestrial > Soil > Tree plantation... | reverse complement strand
CTTTCGGGGCGGGCAGCGTCGATCACCCGATTGAGTGGCATCAGCGAAGTTGGCTGGGAGGCGGACGCCAATCGTTCGCGAGCGTATCCTTTTACCGGCTCGACGAGATCTGCCAATTCCTTCAGCGCGGATATGTGATCTGATCCCGCCATGCGGCGCAGCATAAGGTCATAGTTAATGTTGTGGGTGAGGCCGTAGGCGTCGAGCCAGTGACTGATCAGCTCCAGGCGCTGATACATCGAGTTCACGTCGGTGACACTTTGTGGCGACCACAGGCGTTCCGCAATGGCAGCCATGCGCGGCCAGATTCGCGAGTCGACGTTCTCGGGAGAGACGAACTCGGACCACATGCAGGCTTCGCCACCAAGAATTTTCTGCTTGTCTACGTCGGAGAGATTTGCAGCGCCATCACCGAAAGGATCTACTGCGTAATGGAACCAGGTGGGGGACATCAGATCGAGGTAGTAGCCGGAGGAGAGTAGACCGCGGTAGCCCTGTTGCGCGGCTTCGCCGAGAGATTTTTGTCCGCGCCAGGAGTGGATGACGATCGACTTTGGCAGATCGGGACGGAGGATTTCATCCCAGCCTTCCATGGTCTTGCCGTGTTTGGCGACCAGCTTCTGCACACGCGTGTTGAAATACGCCTGGAGGTCGGCGTTGTTCTTCAACGAATGTGCATGCATGAACTCCTGGATCTTGGGATTGGCATCCCACTCTTTGCCGTTTACCTCATCGCCGCCAATGTGGAAGAACTGATCGGGGAAGAGCTTTGCCATTTCACCGATGAAGACGTCGAGAAACTTATAAGTGCTCTCGCGTGTGGGATCCATGGCCGGATCGAAGATTCCCCACTTGCGCTCGATCGAGTAGGGGCCGGGCCCGCTGGCCAGGTTCGGATAACCTACGAACCAAGCGGTGCTGTGGCCGGGCATATCGAATTCGGGTACGACACGGATGCCGCGTTCCCGAGCGTATTCGAGGATTTCGCGTACCTGGTCCTGGGTGTAATAGAGACCGTCGGACCCCATTTCGTGCAACTTAGGGAAGCGCTTGCTCTCAACGCGAAATCCCTGGTTCTCCGACAGGTGCCAGTGGAAAACATTCAGCTTGACGGCGGCCGCTCCATCGAGGTTGCGCTTGAGCACATCGAGCGGCATGAAGTGCCGACCCGAATCAATCATCAAACCGCGCCAGGCGAAGCGCGGTTTGTCTTGAATGCTGACCGCGGGGGCGGCGAAGCCCTGGGGAGTGACCTGAACTAACTGAAGGAATGTCTGCAGACCGCGCATCACGCCAAGAGTTGTGGCCGCGTGCAATTCTGCACCGGATGGGGTCACGTTCAACTGATAGGATTCGTCCTCGCCGACTTCCTGAATTTCTTTACTTGCTTTATCACTGGTGATTGCCAGCGAGGGATGTCCCTGGGCCGGAGTGTCGCTGATGCTGAAATCGAGAGGCAGCATTCCAGTATGGCGGCGCAGATCCGCGAGAAATATTTCGGCGGCTTTTTTCAGGCGAGGATCGGATCCGTGAAGCGCGACGGAGAAGGACGGATCGATCGGCATCTGGCCGGCGGCAGTCTTCACATCTGAGGGCCATGGCATCAAGTTCAATGGCTTGGATTCTTGTCCACCGGATTCTTGTCCACCGGATTCTTGTCCAATGGAAACGCATGTGACGATTGCGAGCACCAGCAAGACACACAGGATTCGCATTCTTATTTGCCCCCCCTGAAGAAGTACAGCAGGGGCAGAATATTAGAAGTTCAGGCGAGTGGCAAATGGCGAGGGCGGTACGTCGTGAATCGTTTTAAGTCTGGGGAAAAGGGCGGTTATTCGGAATTGAATGCGGCCCTGCTTGGCTACGCACGACTCAGTCAGTGATCCTGAAGAGCGCAACTTGCTCAGCAGGCGCCGGCAGCCTGCGAGCAGTAGACCAAAACGGAAGGAGGCACAAAGGTTTGGCTGGTCATTGCCTCCATTCCAAGCTCGCCCTGCTCGCCGATCCAAATGACGCGGAAATGGGCGGTCTCGCAGCCCATGCGAACGTCAAGCACTTCGCCTGGCCGCATGCGACGGCGCAGGCCCTGGACGACGATGCCGCCGGAGCTCATGTTAGTGATCATTGCCGATTGCATGAAAGCCTGGCTTGATGCATCCAAGCCCCAGACCTCTACCGGCAACTGAACAGATACTCGCGGGCTGCGGCGGCGATCCATATTCCTCCAAAAGTGACGCTGAGACATTCTGACGGGGAAGAGAGTTTCTGAAAACTTACACGAGTTATCGGGCAGAGAGTACCGGAGTGTGGGTGATTGAATTCACAGACTTAGGCGGCAACTGACGCCTGGCACTGACGGAAGTAAGAGGCCCTGGCAGCAGGATCGCAGGTCGCTGAGAGAAGCTAGTCGAAATCGGGCATGGAGCATGCGCCGGCGCCGCGCGGATCACCGCAACTTCCGCAGGCGCCGGAGGACGCTGGCGCAGCAGATGAGCTTTTTGCTGAAACCGCGAAAACCGACAGCTGGCGGGTGAGATCTTTGCTGCTTTTGCAGGTTGGGCAAACTGGTTTTTCGCTTCCGAATACGAGCGTTTCAAACCGCTGGTCGCATCCCTTGCAGATGTACTCGAAGATCGGCATGACCTTTACAGGATATACGAAGGTGCCACTGCCGTTCTACAGTTCCGACCTGATTTCTGGGGGCCTGCCGGAGTGATAAGTTTTGTGGTAATTACTTGAGCTTCCCAACAAAGCTCTTTAAGAGGGCGCCTTACTCCAGCAAGGCGCCCTTTCTTTTGTGAAATGAGGCGAAGAGTTTACCAATAGCTGAAATTCAGCTTGTCAAGCCAGATTGAATAATCTGTCATGTACCGATTGCCATCCTGTTGGTAGTTGATGGTCACGGCGTGCCAACTGGTGGTTCCCGGTGGGCGGTTAATGTTCAGAGTCGACTTGTGTCCGTTCAGGGTGATGGATTTGAAGAGAAGATTATCACCAGACGTCCGGGCCACTTCAATCACGAGGTGGTTCCAGGCATTGTTTACGGGATTGCAAGGCACTCCAGTTGGAATCCATTTCTTGTGCACATTGTCGTAAGTGTCCCATTCATGGCCACCGGCGATGCGGCACTCATGTCCCCAGATAAAGCCTTTGGGGGCGATGAATTGGTTTATGTCGAACTCCAGGGCTTGCGAAGCAGAGATGTTTTTCGCGTAAAAGTACACGTCGTAAACGAAATTGTGAAGGTGCGGGACCAGGGTATGGCTGGTGTCATAAATTCCCTGGGATGAAAAGTTACCGATAATGTGGTTGTTCCAAAGAATGTCAGCGAAGGAATGGGTGCCGCCGATGTGGTGGTTGGCGGAGGCGCCGCTCACCGAAGGCGAAGAAATGAACGCAGTGCGGGACCAGTTTACACTGGAACCGGTTGGCGAGCAGTTGGTACAGATGCCCCAACTCGGGGCGAGTAGAGCGTATCCAGACCAGCCCTTTTGTTTTTGAAGGCTGTAAACCTTGTGGTAGTAGGGGCTAGTAGTCTGGGCAAAGGCAGCGGGCAACAAGGTTGCCACCAGCAAAAAAAGAGCAAGGAGGTGCGATTTCATGTCTTAGGAATCTCCAGCAAATACTGTATTGACTTCCGGTAGAGAGTAGGGATTCATCTACTTGCGTTCAACGAAAATCGTTAATGGAACGTAAGACTTTTGTAATCGAAGGTTCAGGCGAAGATAAGTCGAAAGGGCACGCCGGTCGCTAACCCGTATTATGCAAGCCGGCCGCGATGCCGTTGATAGTGGCGCCCAGAGCGTAGTTCAGTTGCTCAGAGTTGTCTCCCGCTTGCTTTCGGCGCAGTAGCTCGACCTGAATCAAACTCATCGCGTCCACGTATGGATTGCGCAAGCGGATGGAACGGGACAATACCGGATTGCGCTCGACAAGCCTTTCCTGCTGTTTGACGATGAGGAGCATCCGCCGGGTGCGCTCGAATTCCTCAACAATAAGCGTCCACACGCGCTGGCGCAGATCCTCGTCCTGTACGAGCGAGGAGTAGAGTTGCGCGACCGCCAGATCGGCCTTCGCCATTGCCAGCTCAACGTTGCGGATGAGATCGGAAAACAGAGGAAATTGCGCCATCATCTGCTGCAACTGCCGTTCATGGCCTTTACCTGAGGAGACGAATCGTTCCATTGCATAGCCAACGCCGAACCAGGCGGGGAGCGCGTGACGGCTTTGCATCCATCCGAAGACCCAGGGGATGGCGCGCAGGTCTTCGAGTTTCCGGCTCTCGGAACGCCGCGCGGGACGCGAGCCGATGCGTGCGTGCTCGAGCTCGTTGACGGGCGTGGCCTGCTCGAAGTACTCGAGAACGTCAGGATTCTCGGCGACGTTGCGGCGATAGAACTCGTAGGCATCGGCGGACATCTGCTCCATGATCTCCGACCAGGGCGCGTCGTTTGCGGGCGAGGGGCCATCGGGGCGGGCGAGGGCCTCCAGGCAAGCGGCGATCATGGTCTCGAGGTTCCATTCGGCAAGGACCGGATCGGCATACTTCCAGTTCAGCACTTCGCCCTGTTCGGTGATGCGAATCTCTCCAAAAAAATCCCCCGCAGGTTGCGACAGAATGGCGTGATGCGTTGGTCCACCGCCGCGACCCACGGTCCCGCCGCGGCCGTGAAAGAGGCGGAGCTTCACATTGTGCTTACGAGCGGCGGTGTGCAGGGCGCGATGCGCTTTGTAGATTTCCCAGATGCTGGTGAGCATGCCCCCGTCTTTGTTGGAATCGGAGTAGCCGAGCATCACTTCCTGCCAGCCCGACCAGGAATCCAGCAGTCTTCGATATTCGGGCTCGCGCCAAATCTGCTGCATTATTTCTGCTGAAGAGCGAAGCGAGTGAATGGACTCGAATAGCGGCACCGGCATCAGTCCGGGATCGCAATCCGCCGAGGCCAGGCGGACGCCGGCCGTGGCAGCGAGTTTGATCACGGCACGAATGTCGTCGGCCGATTCGACTCCGCTGATGATGTAATGGCGAATCGATTCTGGGGGGAAGGAAGTTTTCCAGGCTCCCAGTTTGCGGAAGAGTTCAAGAGCGTCCGAGGAGTGGTGAGAACTGGAGGATTTCGCACTACTCTTTTCGAGCAGCACAAGCTCGTCTCGATGCACTTTGGCATGTTGGCGAAGGTCGAGCGTTGTGAGATGAAGGCCGAATGTGCGCGCCTGCTGCAGCAATGGGCGAAGTACAATTTGCGCCAGGCGCTCACCGTGATTGCCGGCGAGACTGTCTCGAACCAGTTCGAGATCGGAAATGAATTCGGCTGCCGATCTATAAGCCTGTTCCTGGTTTGCGGCGGTTTGTTGCAACCGCACAACGACGAAGCTGAGGAACCTTCGATAGAGTTCAGTTCCTGAAATTCTCGCCAAGCGGGAGGGGCCATCGCCAATGTGCCTGGAGTATTCGTCGAGCCTGGCTTGAAAGTCCGCCGACACTGGAACCTGCAGCTGCGATGAACTCAACTGCTCAATGGCTCGTGCAATCTCTGCAACGTAGTGCGCCAGAATAGTGTTACGGGCGCGCTCCAGCGCTTCTTGCGTGCTTTCAATGGTGACGAACGGGTTGCCATCGCGATCGCCGCCGATCCACGATCCGAAGGAGAGCACCTGCGGCATCTCATGCGCCGGCAGACTGCTTCCGTAAACTTCGCGAAACGACTCCCGAATTTCTTCGTACAGGCGCGGCAAGCTGTCAAAGATGGACATGGGATAGTGGTCGAGGCCCATGCGGATTTCGTCCGTGACCAGCGGCTTCTGAACGCGGACTTCATCGGTTTGCCACAGCGCGGTGATCTCGGCGGCAATGGCGTTTTCGAGGTCGCGTGCTTCCGCCGGAGGCAGTGGTAAGCGATCAAGATGTTCGAGCAGGCGAGCGATCCGCCTGCGCTTTTGCAGGACGGTGCGGCGCGCAACTTCGGTTGGATGGGCGGTGAATACGGGGACGACCTTTACCTGGCGCAACAGGTCAAGCGCCTGATCGGCGCTGATTCCTGCATTGCGCATTCTGAGCAGCGTCCCGCGAAAGGAGCCGGGAAGCGGGGCCTGATCTGTGTGAAGCCTGGCGGCGCGGCGGCGGCGCTTGCGATGGTTGGTTTCCGCGAGATTGGTCAATTCGAAATAGATGGCGAAAGCTTTGGTGACCCGATAGGCTTGCTGGGTTTGGAGCTTCCGGATAATCTCTTGCGCCTCGCTCATCTGATCGTTGAAGGCGTGCGGAGCGGCGGTGGAGTTGACTCGCGACTGGATCAGCAAGCGGCGAAGCTGCTCGACAGTTTGGAAGAGGTCATCGCCAGCCTGCTCAATCAGTACGCGGCCGAGCAATATCCCGAGCGAACGGACATCGCGGCGCAGGGGATGTTCCTTGGCGCGATCGTCTGTGCCGGCGGCCAGTTCGATGAGCCGCGCGCACTGGTCCCGGGCTCCCCATAGGGCTTCTGCCATGAGCTAGTCCGTACATAGTAAATTATCGCGGGTTGCAGACCCTCGAGAGCACGACTCAGCCGAGCTAGGTTGAAATGCCAGGCTATCAATCAGATAGGCCACGGCGACGCACCGAACCAAACGATTGCGAGGGTCGCTTGCAGAGCAGCGAGACAGGCTGAATAATGAGTACTGAATGAGTCAGGAAAAAGTACTGATCGTCGAAGACGAGGAAAACGAGCGCACCGGCCTGGCCGAACTGATTTCCTCCTGGGGATACGCCACTGATACCGCCAGAGATGGACAGGAAGGCCACGAAAAAATTGGCGTGTGGTCTCCGGCAATCGTTATCAGCGATTTGAAAATGCCGCGCATGGGCGGGCTTGAGCTGCTGGAAAAAATCGCTGCCGACACTCGGACCGTTGCGGTCATCGTAGTCACGGCGCAGGGCACGATCGACAGCGCCGTTCAGGCTATGCGAATGGGGGCGTACGACTACGTCACCAAGCCAATTGACACTAACCGCCTGCGGACGATTCTGCAGAATGCTTCGGCATTGCTCGGCGCCCGTGTGGAACTGGAAGTGACGCGGCGCAAGTTGCGAGATGCGGGATCGCTGGGATGCCTGGTTGGGCCCTCGAAGAAAATGCAGGAGATTTTCCGGCTGATTGAGCTGGTGGCCCCAAGCACGGCTTCAGTGCTGATTACGGGCGCGAGTGGAACCGGCAAGGAACTGGTGGCGCGTACTATCCATGATCTCAGTCCGCGGCGCCCCAAGCCGTTTGTAGCGATTAACTGCGCGGCCATTCCCGAGACCCTGATCGAGAGCGAGATTTTTGGTCACGAAAAAGGCGCGTTCACAGGCGCGCTGGAACGGCGTACCGGATGCTTTGAACTTGCCGAAGGCGGCACGTTGCTGCTGGATGAGATAGGCGAGATGCCGATTGCCACGCAGGCCAAACTGTTGCGCGTGCTGGAAGACCGCAAGCTGCGCCGGTTGGGAAGTAAAGTTGAGACCACAATCGACGTCCGGGTGCTTGCGGCCACAAACAAAGTGCCTGAAGAAGCGGTTGCGCGCGGGGAGTTGCGCAATGACCTTTATTACCGGCTGAATGTGTTCAACATCCATATGCCGCCTCTGCGGGAGCATCGCGAGGATATTCCCGATCTAGTGCATTCACTGCTGGAAGCAATGAGCACCAAGCATGGACGCCGGATCGCAACCGTAAGTGAGGCGGTGTTGAATGCTTTCCGCAATTACACGTGGCCCGGTAATGTGCGTGAGCTGCGTAACACATTGGAGAGGGCAGTGATCGTCTGCGAAGGCGCGGTGATTGAGACCAAGTATTTGCCACCGGGTTTTGGACATGCACCTTTGCGCCGGCCGGTGGATGATGCCGACTCCATTCGAGTGGGAGTAGGAACCACAGTAGGGGAAGCGGAGCGCCTGTTGATCGTGAAAACGCTGGAGTCGACAAGCAACAACAAGACCAGGGCCGCAGAGATACTTGGCATCAGCCTGAAGACCCTGCACAACAAGCTGAAGGAGTACGGCAATTCAGTAGTCGATGGGGCGAGCCGGGCCGAGAAGGAAGAAGCGGAAGAGGTCAGCGGCTCGTAGTCGGTTACCGGCCCAGGCTTGAGGCGATCCGCTACTCCGGACGGGCGTCCGGGTTATATCTGTATTCTTTCTTATGCGCCGCAGAACTCAAATCGTCTTGGCCATAACGTTCATGGTGGCGGCGCTGGTTTCTGGTGCGTCTTACCTCTACATTTCACAGATACTGCGGCAAAGAATTTCAACTGCGCATGAAACCGCCATGTACTTGGCGTCGCAAGTGGCGTTTCTGGCCAATAATGCCGCGCCTGATTTGAACAGCACCCGTGTGGATACGAATAATCCCGATGCAGTCCGGCGCGGGATCGCCTATTACATGGGAACAGACCGCGATCTGAACACCATGTTGGATTCAGTGGTGGGAAGCTGGCCTACCGTATATGACGCCGCGATTCTTGATTCCGACGGTAAAGCAATTTTGGACACTGATCCGGATCTGGTGGGGAAGAAGGTTGCGGACCGGCCTGACTTCAATGAAATCGAAAACGCGGGCTTCCGGCGCAAGCTCCGGCTTGTGTATAGCTCGCCGACTATTTACGAAGTGCGCATGCCGCTGCTTTTGAACGGAGTCGCATTCGGTAGTATCCGCGTGGGTGTTTCGACTATTTTCCTGCGCAGCGAACTCACCCCAAAGCTGCGCCACGCGATCGGGCTGTCTGCCGTCGCGATTCTATGCTCGCTGATACTGGCGGCATTACTTTCGCGAGTGGCGTTGGGTCCGCTGGAACATATCAACCGAAGTCTTGACAACATGACCGATGGCCGCGAGTTGAAGCCGCCGGAGGGTGAGCACGACGAATACGGACTGGTGAGCCAGAAAATTGCGAATCTGGGCCGGCAGATGCGGGACACTCGTGAAATTTTTTCGGCTTTAAAGAACAACGTTGACCAGATCATGTCGAGCCTGCAAGACGGCCTGATGCTGTTCACGCGCGACTCCAAGGTTGTGCTGGTCAGCGCGGCGGTGGAGCGTTTTCTTGGCCGCTCACGGGGTGAACTGCTGGGCCGCAGCGTCAGAGAAATATTTTCCACGGATTCGGCGCTGGGCGCGCTCATGCTCGACGCGTTTCGCCTGCATCACAATGTGGAGCAAGGCGAGTTGGAGATGCCGAATGGGCGCCGCGTCCAGATGTCGCTGGATTTTATCCACGAGAAGGGAACGCAGATTGGCGCGTTGCTCACCATGCGGGATGCAGAGTCTGCGAGACGGATCGAAGATGAAATCGAGCTTTCCCGCAGGATTTCTGCCAGCGGTCGCGTGACTCGCGGGGTCGCGCATGAGGTCAAAAATCCGATCAATGCCATTGTGCTGCACCTGCAGTTGCTGCGAAATAAGATGAAGGAGTTGGACCCAGACACGAGCCGTCACGTCGATATCATCGACAGCGAAATACACCGCTTGGACCGGGTGGTGCAGATTCTGGTTGATTTTACGCGTCCGCGTGACCTTCGGCTGGAGGACACAGACCTGCGGCTGTTGCTTGACGAAGTTTCGCTGCTCGCAGCTCCGGACGCGGCGCAGCATGGCGTCAAGGTGGTGCGTGAATTGCCGGAGCATCCAATTCCGGTGAAAGTCGATATCGACTTCATCAAACAGGCGATCCTCAATGTGGTCTTGAACGGCGTACAAGCAATGCCGAATGGCGGGAGTCTCACGATTGCGGCGCAGTGCAGTGATGGGATGGTAATCACGGAAGTGCGGGACCAGGGCACAGGTATCCCTGGGGATGTGCAGGAGAAGATTTTCGAGTTGTACTTCACGACCAAGAAGGAAGGCAGCGGGATCGGGCTGGCCCAGGCGTATCAGATTATGCAATGGCATTATGGCTCGGTGGACTTCGAGTCAGTGGAAGGAAAGGGAACGACGTTTCGGCTGAGGTTGCCGCTGGCAGAGACACATCCGGCCCCGGTGGAGGAAGTGGGAGACGCGCTGGTGTCGCGAAAGAGTTAGGATGGCTTCGCTTCTAAAAAAAGTTCTGCAGCTGGTGCTGGTTGTGGGCATGGCGTCGGTTGCGTTTGCGCAGTCTACACAGGACCAGTCAGCGCAGCCTGCCGAGCCGCAGACTTCGCCAGCACCGTCTGATACTCAGCCGGCAGCTCCGCCGCAAGCACAGTCTGCTCCGGCGCAACCACAGTCGGCCCCGGAGCAACCGCCGCCATCTGCTGGAGAAAGTCAAAATCCAAGCCAGCCGCGTGACCCGAACCAACCGGTGTTAAAGAGGAAAAGCAAGCCAAAACATAGGAAGACGACGGCACCATCCCAGTCCGGCAAAGTCGTGGTTCGGAATGGCGGCGCAAAGGAGGGCACACCCGAAATCGAACCGGGATTGAGTAAGGAGCAGGAACTTCACAATCGCGAGAACACCAGCCAGCTGTTGTCCACGACGGATGCTAATTTGAAAAAAATTGCGGGGCGGCAGCTCACGCCGGCCCAACAGAGCATGGTGGAAAAGATCCACACGTATATGAATCAATCGAAGGCGGCTTCAAGCGCCGGCGATCTCAACCGGGCGCATACGCTCGCGTTCAAGGCCCATCTGCTTTCAGACGAAGTGGCAAAAAAGTAAGCTTACTTTCCAGCCGCCCGCGCGGAGTTCACTTTGGTGAGCAGTTCCTTTACCGGGCCTTGCATTGGACCTGGAATCGCGACGGCATCGTTCAGCACTGCGCGCGCCTCTGTCAGTTTATTGGTTTTGGCATAGTCCCAACCGAGGAAATAGGCTGCCACCGCATATTGCTGCTCGTCCTGACCTTTGAGCAGCGTTACCGCAGACCTCAGTTCCGCTATGGATGAAGCAGTTTTTTGCTGTTTGGCGTAAACCTGGCCAAGAGTTGAGTGGGCCACACCGGCGGAGACTTTATGCGAAGCGTCGGCTTCGGGCGCGTCGGCTTTAGCGGCGACAATCGCCCGTTGGGCGTAAGTAGCGGCTTTCGCCAGGGACGCGGGTTCTGAGCTGTTCACGTACGTGTTCGCCAGCATCAGCAGCGCCGGAAGATTGTCCGGATTTCCCGCGAGCGCTTTTTCCCCATAAGCGATCAGGCGGTTGTTGTCCTTGAGTTGTGAAAGCGAGAGCATGGCATAGGGAGTCAGCTGGTCGTTTAACTTCGACTGCGGGAATGTGGATGTGAATTTATCGATTTCATCCATGCGGGTCTTGGCGTCAGTTTCACCAGCAATTGCACTGAAGGCTACGTTCTGGAAAAAGTCGAAGGCGTTCTTGTTGGCTTCTTTATCGGCTGCGACGTTGGAGGCGAACTGCTCATCGCTCATGCCCGCTGGCTTGGTTTGTTTCTCGATAGAGTCGTAGGCATCGCCGCCCTGCACCGAGTACTTGAACATGCGCGCATTGTCCTTCGCCTGCTGGGCGATGGTGACCACAGAGGTGAGGATGTCAAGGTCATGCGGAGATGCGGCGGCGGCCTTTTCTCCGCACTCGATGGCTTTCTGCAAATCACCTGCAATTTGATAGGACTCCGCCAGTTGCCAGTTTGCATACGCAACGGCCACGGGATTGGACGCGTATTTCTGGAGGAACTCCTGATACATGGCGATCTTTTTCTGCGCGTCCTGCTCGTTCGAGATGGCGTTCAGGTCGTTGTCTTCGGGAGTGCCTGCGGGTATTGCGAGCTTTTCGACCTGAGCGAAAGCCAGGGTGCTCAGTGAAAGAGACAAGGCGAGAACGGCGCGGTGTGCGGTTTTCATGAGTGACCTCCGGGGCTCCGCAACGGGATGCGCCCGAATCGTAGCTCTGAAAAGCCGGGGACGCAAGCTGGATTCCGGCGGATCGGAGGCGTTAACGGAAGAACGGAATGTATGCGGGAGTCGATTGTTTGTAGGCGGTGAACTCTTCATTAAACCTGGATGCGAGCAACTTTTCTTCTGCGCGCACCCGAATCTCAGTGCCGACCACGAACAGAGCTAAGGCCAACAAGAAAAGCGGTAGTGGAGTGACCATGACCGCAATTGCCAAGATGACCAGCAACATCGACAAGTAGATAGGATTGCGCACCAGGGAGTACGGACCGGAACGTATCAGGCGATGATCTGAACCGAGCGCGGCATCCACGCGCAATTGTCCAGCAAGAGCGCGAGATGAACTCCAGGAAAGAAGGCTGGCCAGCGTGAACAGCGCAATGCAAATCAATACCCGCCAGATGGGTGAAGGCCGAGTCCAGAAACGGCCTTGCCACAAGCAGGTGAAAGCCAGAAATTGCAGCAGGATTCCCCATCGGGAAGTTCGATTAACCACAGCGGCGGGTGCTGTCTTCTGATGGGCGGGGATGAACGGATAGAACCAGACGATGATGCCGATAACGATTAAAGGGTAAACATAAACATGCATGGCGGGGCGGTAAGGCCGATTCTACCTTACGAAAACGAGGAGGGCAGCGGCGGAAGGCCCAAAATGCTAGATGAACATCTCGTCCTGCTGTGAGCTCACGGAATTGCGCGTGCGGCGGCGCGAGAAAAATGCTTCCACGCCCACAGTCAAGCCGTGCATCAGCCCAGAGATCTGACGGACGGGAGAAACCACGGTGCGCTGCACGGCGTCACGAGTTTCTTCGATCTTGTCCATGGTGCCGGTCACGAACTCATCTGCGCGGATTACCTGCAAACGCGTTCGGTCCACGATGTCAGTCAGTGTGGCATCGATGCGTTCAAGCTGGGTGCGCAGCACAGTGGTGGAAACGCTGACGTTGTCCACCAATGTCTCGATCTTAGGGCGAAGCTCGGTGAGGAGTGAGTGCGCCAGCTCTGCGGTGGGGAGGACTTTGGTCTTGACTTCTTCCGCCAGGGATTCAACTTTGGCGCTGGTCTTGCGCAGCGCGACATACATGCCGATGAGAATGCCAAGCTGCAGCAGCACGGCAGCAGCCGTAACTGCGATGAAAATCGTCAATAGAGTATTGTCCATAAGCTCGGACGACTTGGATTGACCAAGTAATTACAGATTTTCTGCTTCGCCGCCAGCGGTGGTAGAGGTTTTCTCGCGATAAGCCTGGCGCCCTGCTTCGACCGCCGAGCGAATCTGGTCTTTTTGCGCGTTGTAGGCCTGCTTACCCTTTTCGGCCCATTGTCCAGCCTGGTCACGGGCATCGCGAGCGCGTTTCCGCATATACTCGCTGCCTTCCTCGGCTTTCGACATTATGAGTTCACGGGTTTCGCTGCCCGATTGTGGGGCGTACAAAATCCCAACTGCCGCGCCAATTCCCAATCCGGCAAGAAACCACAGCACCCCGCCGCCACCATTTCGATCAGACATAAGGAACCTCCTACAATGATTGCAACAGACGGATGTTAGCACCCGATATAGGGAAATACAATTCCAGCCCACACCACGGACCATGGCCTTTCCCGGATGCGAACTCGAGTTCCGGTCTTGTGCTATGACTCCGCAAGCGAGACAATGTTGCCTTGCCGGTAGTGAACCTGGAGAGACCTTTGTCCGATCGTAAATACCGCCAGCATGGATATCAGGATAGTGGGACAGAGAAGCGCCAAGCTCCGGTAGATCGTCCTGCCCGGAAAGACACATTTGGGCCGCGTCCTGTGCACATGCCGGGCACACACAGCGTCTCTCGCTGCGCGCAGTGCGGTAATCTGCTGACGCTGGTTGCTGAACCGCTGGGCCAATGTCCGAAATGCGCCTTCGAACTGCATTCCTGTAAACAATGCGCTAATTTCGACCCCGCCGGCCGTTTTGAGTGCATGCAGCCGATCAAGGAAAGAATTGCGAAGAAGGACGCGCGCAATGAATGCAAGTATTTTTCGATCAGCGTGCGAGTAGAAAAGCAAACTTCAACCGGAAGCGCGGCCCGGCCCAATGACGCACGACGCGCATTTGACGATCTGTTTAAGGATTAAGAGAAGAAAGCAGAATTGCGGGACAGGCGTTCCTTAACCTCTGCGCGTTACATCTGCACAATGTTATTTCCTTCGCATTTTTTATGGCTTCTGCGTGGGCCTGAGCAACACTTCGCTGGCAAATGACTGCGGTGCTTGCGTGACCAGCATTGCAACCACATGCGCCACATCTTCGGGCTTGAGCATCTTGCCGCGGTCTTTTCCTGTGTGAGGCCCTAACCGCGTGTCTACGGAACCGGGGCAGACGACCGAGACGCGGACGTTATGCGAACGAAGCTCCTCTGCGACGGAATAGCTCAACCCATTGAGGCCCCATTTGGAAGCTGCATAGGCGGCGCCATTAGGAAGGGCATTCTTTCCAGCCAGGGACGAGATGTTGATGATGTAACCAGACTGGGCGCGGATCATCATGGGTGCGAATGCCCGGATGCAATAAAACACTCCCCGCAAGTTGGTATTCAGGATCTTTTCCCAGGTTTCCGGTGTCAGTTCATGGAGGGGGCTGGAAGAAGAGCCTACGCCTGCGTTGTTGACCAGAATGTCGAGCCGGCCGAAGGTCTGCTCGATAGAATCTGCCAATGCCTGCACTGATGCGAGATTGCTAACGTCGGATTGCTCCACCCGGACTTGGCCGCCCGCGGAACGGATGGCGGCTGCGGTTTGTTCCAGAGTGTTGAGTGTGCGACCGCACAGCACTGCCGTAGCCCCAAGCGCCGCCAATTTCTGCGCAATCGCCGCCCCAATCCCCCGGCCAGCGCCGGTTACAAGTGCTATTTGGCCACTAAGAGGCGTTGAGTTGCTCACGGTTGCGTGCTCCGTTTCAGCAGTCTGCGGCAAAAACTAACAGAAATATGAACTTTAGCATCAAACTAAGCAGCACGTGTTGGAGCAAACGGCTTGCGTAAGTTGAAGTACAAACTTATAATCCCGCTCACCGGAACAAAGCTTTTGCCCCGGGGTCTTCAGCATGGGATGGTGGCCGGATGGGCGAAGCGATGCGAGACATTCCCAGTCGTATCCGGGAGAAGCAAAACGCTGCAATCAGCCACGTTTTTAGATCCAGGTTCGGCGTTCGACCGGTATCCTGAGTTTCGATTTCCCTAGAATTTTGAGGAGCGATGGAATGAAAACAACTGTTCTGGCGATATTCCTTGCGTGGACGATAGCGGCCGGCGCGCAAGCAACGACTCAGCCGCAAACCCAGCCTGGAGCGCCTGGTGCGCCTGCGTCAGGTCAGTCCGACCAGGCGCCGACGATCAAGGATCCTGCGGAATATAACGCCTACGTGAATGCAGTCCAGCAGCAAGACCCGAACGGGAAGGTCAGCGCCCTGGAAGCATTTCTGACGCAGTATCCAAACAGCGTCATGAAGGGGAGCGCGCTGGAACAGCTGATGGGAACCTACCAGCAGAGCGGCAATCAAGCCAAAGTCGTGGAGACAGCCAAGCGACTGCTGACCGCTGATACCAACAACCTTCGCGCGCTGGCGCTGCTGACGTATTTATCGCGGCAGCAGGTCATGAGTAACAACACCGCAGCGCTGGCCGATCTGCAGACGTACTGCGCGAAGGGGCTTGATGCGGTTAAGGCCAATCAGAAGCCGGGCGGAATGAAGGATGAGGACTTCGAGAAACTCAAGAAGGACACGTCGTTAATCTTCAATGGCGGCTGCGGATTTGCAGCTCTGCAGAACAAGGACTATCAGCACGCGCAAGAATATATGCAAGCGGCTGTGGGCCAGGAACCGAACGACCTGCAAAACGTTTATCCACTTTGCACTGCATACCTTTCGGCGACCCCGCCCGACAGTGTGAACGGGTTGTATTGTCTGGCGCGCGCGGTGTCATTGGCGCCAGCAGGTTCTCCAGCACAACAGCAAATTCAGAAGTATTTTCAATCTGTTTACAAGAATTATCACGGCTCCGACGAGGGCAGAGACCAGGTGCTGGCGACAGCAAAGACGAGTCCGAATCCTCCGGCTGGATTTACCATTACCAAGTATGTGCCGCCGACTCCTGCCGAGCAGGCGCACGATATCGTCAAAGATAAAACCACCGACCAGATCAAACAATTGAGTTTTGGCGAGTGGGAATTAGTTCTGTCGGCTGGCTCGCCCGAGGACCAGGCGAAAGTATGGGACGTGATCAAGAACGTTCCGTTGCAGATGGAAGGTAACGTTATCGAGGCGCCCGGCAACACCGAGTTGCATATTGCGGCTAGTGCGGATGATATCGAGGCCAAGCGGGCGGACATCACGCTCAACATGTCGGGGCCTATCCCCGCGGTGAAAATGCCGAAACCGGGAGACACCTTCGACTTTGAGGGAACACCCAACGCCTACGCCCCAACTCCGTTCATGATGACGATGACGGATGGCAAGCTGCTGAAGAAAGCCGGTGCCGCACCAGCGAAGAAGCCACCGGTGCATCGGCGTCCGGTCCACAAGACGCAGTAGAACGACAGGCGGAAGATTTGCGGTGCGAAAGCAAAGGCAGCTTATTCGAGCTGCCTTTTGTTTTGGCTTATGCACGAATTACCGCGCGATCTTCCGGTCGTAAGCTGCGGGGCGAGCGGGCCGGGGCGGGCGGCGAGCGCCGTCGCGAAACAGCCGCACATCTATTTTCAACTCATCAATGGTGCGGCTCAGGGTGTTGCGGTGCATCCCGAGCTGACGCGCCGCGCGGCACTGATTGCCTTTGTTCTCTTGCAGGACTGTAGAAATAAAACGGCGTTTAAATTCGCGTACCGCTTCGGAATAAAGGATATTGCTGCGGTACATCTGCTGTACCAGCGCTTCGAGTTGATCTTTCACGGGAGCTCTCTTTCTATGACGGTCCTGGTCTTCGCGACCGTTGCGAAGAGTGATCTCAAGGTAATAATTGCTACTTTGCCGTCGCCGGAACCTGGGATTTACGCACGTAATCCAAGCCTTTGTAAAACTGCGCCCGCAACTCCGTGGGCGCAACCCAAATCGCGGCCCTGCCCACCACCAAAAAATACGGAGCCAATGCTGAATGCTGCAGCCCTTTTGACGTCGGAGTAAATGCAGTCATGCTCACCAGCACGATCGCAATCAACAGACATCCACGAACCAGGCCCAGCACACCTCCGAAAAACCGGTCGACCATGCTGAGGCCGGCTTCCTTCATGATCCAGCGCACGATCTTGCCTAGAATCCCTGCGAGAATCATTACGCCGAAAAAGATTGCCAAGAACGCGACAATTTCTCCCAGCCACTTCGAACTGATGTACGACTCGAAATGCCCCGCCAGCCGCTGATACTGCCACGCTGCCAGAAGGTATCCAAATACCAGGCCGGCGATTCCAAACGCCTCCTGAAAAAAACCAGAACTCGCGGCCTGAACCACCGAAATCACCAACGCCAGCAAAATGATCCAGTCGGCAAAGTTCACGCAGCGACCTCAAG
>Ga0075425_100002856_pt1 | contig 17380 bp, 17 predicted proteins | sample SoiMethybrSBSTD4_FD_75300 | JGI IMG/M metagenome (GOLD analysis project Ga0075425, IMG submission 75300) | Bulk soil microbial communities from a Populus tree surrounding site in Tennessee, USA - Soil MetaG P. TD hybrid SBSTD4 | ecosystem: Environmental > Terrestrial > Soil > Tree plantation... | reverse complement strand
TCCATCCGGGCGGAGGCGTCCGCGATGCTCACCGCCGTCTGCACCACATAGCCCTCGCGCTCGAGGATCAGGCGCAGGCCTTCCGCGATCGCGGGCTCGTCGTCCACCACCAGCACTTCGGGCTTCACGGTCCCTCCACCGGCAGGAGCACGCTCACCTGCGTGCCCTGCCCGAGCTGGCTCCGGATCTCGATGCGGCCGCCGTGCTGCTCGACCACGGCGCGAGCGATGGCCATACCGAGTCCGGTGCCGGTTTCTTTCGTGGTGTAGAAGAGATCGAAGGCGCGGGCGCGGGTCTCGTCGCTCATCCCGCACCCCGTGTCCTCGACGATTGTCTCGAGGAACCCTCGCTCCGCCGCGCGGGTGCGGAGGGTCAGTGTGCCGCCGCCCTCCATGGCCTCGAGGGCGTTGCCGATCAGATTCAGGAAGACCTTGCGCACCTCGCGCGCATCCAGCATGGCCTGCGGCAAGGCGGCGTCGAGCTCGAGCGTCACCTGCACGTCCTCGACTTTGCGGCGGGCCTGGGCGAGGTCGAGACACGACTCCACGAGGCCGTTGAGGCTGGTGGGCGCCCGGCGCAGGGCCGCGGGCCGCCCGAACTGGGTGATCTCGCGCACCAGCTCGGCCATGTGATCGACCTCGAGGCTGATCCGTCGCGCCACCTGGACACCTTCGGTGTCAGAGGCGTCGTTCAGCCGCTGCTCCAGATAGTCGGCGAAGAGCTTGAGCCCGCCGAGTGGATTGCGCAGCTCGTGGGCGACCTGGGCCGCCATGCGGCCGAGAGCAGCCAGGGCTCCGCTGCGCAGCCGCTCCAGCTCGCGGGTGTTCTTGAGGGCCACCGCCGCCTGCGAGGAGAAGAGCGCGAGGAGATCGAGGTCGTCCGGCGTGGGCTCCACCTGCGTCTCCACTACGAGGGCGCCCGCGGCGCCCCCGCCCACGAAGAGCGGCGCGCCCAGCCGCACCCGCCCGTCTGCGTCCGTGACCGCGGTGGGGGCTTTCCGGGTGATGACGGTACGGGCAGTGCGCGCCAGGTCGTCGATGAGGCCGACGCCACTGCCTGCGCTGCCCATGGGCACGAGCCGCCCTTCCTCGAGGAGGAAGACCATCGCCCGCTCCGCCTCCGTCGCCTCGACCGTCGCGTGCGCCACGGTATCGAGCACGCGCTCCATCGTCCCGGAGGAGCCGAGAGCCTCGCCGACCGCCTTGAGCAGGGTGCGGTCACGGGTCCAGCGGCGCTGGGAGAGCGCGCGGCCGACCTTGCCGCGCAGCTCCTCGGGCACGAAGGGCTTGGTCAGGTAGTCGAAGGCGCCCTCGCGGAGCGCCTCCACCGCGTTGTCGATGGTGCCGTGCGCGGTCATGATCAGCACGGGCAGCCGCGGCTGACGCTGATGGGCCGCCTCCATGAGCTGGAGCCCGCTCACCGGCTCCATGCGCAGGTCGAAGAGGGCCACGTCGAAGCCGCGCCCGTCCAGGAGCGAGACGGCGTCGCGGTAGCTCCGCGCGAGTGCGACGTCGAGTCCCATGGACTGCAGCCGCATCTCGAGGACCTCGAGGATGTTCGGGTCGTCGTCCACCACGAGCGCGCGGCCGTTCATCATCGCGTGACCTCCGCCGTCTCGCCCGTCGGCACCCTCTCCGCCGGAGGCCGCCCGTCGCGAGGCAGGCGCACCGCGAAGGTGCTGCCCTGCCCTTCCTGGGACTCGACGCTGACCTGGCCGCCGTGAGCCTCGACCAGCCCCTTCACGATGGCCAGGCCGAGTCCAGAGCCGCCGCGGCCGTGATGCGCCTGCTGGTAGGGATCGAAGATGCGCGCGAGCTCGCTCTGGGGAATGCCGATGCCCGTGTCTCGGACCGTGAGCTCGATCTCCGCGCCCCGGTCGGCGAGCCCGACCATGATCGCTCCCCGGTCCAGCGTGAACTTCACGGCATTGCCGAGGAGATTCACCACCACGCGCAGGAGACGGTCTTCGTCGCCCTGAATGCCGAAGTCCGTGCCATTCGTGGTGCGGCCCACCGCGAGGTTCTTCTCCTCCACCTGTGGCCGCAGCTCCTCGAGCGCGTGGACCACGATCTTCTCCATATCCACAAGGCGCCGCTCCAGTGGCAGGACGCGCGCGCGCAGCCGCGAGAGCTCCAGCACTTGGCTCACCAACCCGAGCAGCCGGTTCGAGCTGGTGGCGATGATCCCGACGAGCCGGCTCTGCTTCGGCGTCAGCGGGCCCGGCACGCCGTCCAGGAGCAGATGGGTCGCCTCCTTGACGGAGGTGAGCGGCGTCCTGAGCTCGTGGGAGATGTGCGAGAAGAGCTCCTCCTTCAGGCGATCCACCTCGCGCAGCCGGTCCGCCATTCGATTGAAGGACCGCGCGAGCCCACCGATCTCGTCGCGGCTCGTGACGGCGAGCGGCTCCGTGAAGACACCGTCGGCGAGCTGGCCCGTGGCCACGGAGAGCCGCCGCAGCGATCGGGTGAGATGGGCGGTGAGAAAGCCGGCGGCGGTAAGGGCGGCGGCCAGGCTCGCGAGGAGGGCCCAGAACACCATGTTCCAGGTGTGCGCCTCGAGCTCCCGCGCCTCGAGCTGGGCATCCTCGAGGGCCCCGTAGGTCGCGCCCAGCATCCGGTCGAGGTGGGCGCCCGTGCGCTCCGAAGCGAAGCGCCGCTCCGCGCTGAGCGGCGGCCCCATCCCCGCCAGCCGCCGGTAGGTAGTGAAGGCGACCAGTGCCTCCTGATGTTGCGAGCGCTCCTCGTCACTGCCGAGGAAGGTGCGCAGGAGGCCCAGCTCCTTGGCCATCCGTGAGGCTCGGTCGTTCCAGTCCTTCTGGGCCGCCTCCGAGGCCGGGGAGGCGGCATTCTTCTCGGTGCGGGTAAGCCCGGTCAGCTGCTCGCGCAGCGAGGTACCCATGCGCAGGGCCGGGACGGACTGGGTGGCGATCGCCCGGTTCACGTCGACAAGGCGGCTGATGGCGAGGAGGCTCCACGTGCCCACTCCCGCCAGGGCGAGAATCAGCAGGGCCGTCGTCACGAAGATCTTGTGCGAGAGACGCATCGTGCTATTCCAACCTAGCACAGCCTCCCCAAAGCGTCACCACACTGACACCAGGGAATCCCTTGGGTCCGACAAGACAAGCTCACGGTAACATTATCAGCAGCTTAGCATTCATAAGCTCAGTCCAGACTCGATCCGGAGGCACCGACAAGCGAATTCGAAATCCTGACAGCGGGGCGTTCGAAGACGTGACATGTCGGCGTGCGAACGGAGGTCCGCCTGCCTTGACAGGCTCCTGGGCGGCGAGCAATATGACCCCCGCCATGGACTTCGGATTCGCATTTCCAGGTCGGGGCCCACTCGCGGTTCCCGACATCCTGGTCAAGCTGGCACGTAGGGCCGACGACCTTCGGTATTCCTCTATCTTCGTGACCGACCACGTGGTCATTCCGACCACCCAGACCACGCCGTATCCGTACGCGACGACGGGAAAGTTCGCCGGCGACTGGACGAACGGCTACCTCGAGCCCCTCACCCTGATGAGCTACCTGGCCGGAGAGACCTCCCGGGTCACGCTCGGCACGAGCGTGCTCGTCATCCCTTACCGCAACCCGGTCGTGACGGCGAAGATGCTCGCCACGCTCGACGTGCTCTCCGGCGGCCGGGTCATCCTCGGGGCAGGCGTGGGCTGGTTCAAGGAAGAGTTCGAGGCGCTTCACGCGGAGCCGTTCGAACGTCGCGGTCCCGTCACCGACGAGTACATCGCCCTGATGCGCGCGTGCTGGACGAAGGAGCCGGTCGACTGGCAGGGCAGCGTCTACCGAATGGGACCCGTGAGCGCCATGCCCAAGCCTCGGCAGAAGGGCGCCATCCCGATCTGGACCGGCGGCCACACTGACGTGGCGCTCCGTCGGGCCGGCGAGGTCTCGGACGGCTGGCACCCGATCGGTCTGCGCCCTCCGGCCATGCTGCTGCCCGAGGAGTTTCGCGACAAGGTTGCCATCGTCCACGACTGGGCGAAGAAGGCAGGACGCGACCCCGAGGCCATCACCCTGTCCTTCCGCTGCCCGCTCGAGGTCGTATCCAAGCGCGGCAAGCCGGCGGCAGGCGACCGCACGCTGTTCCGGGGGACGGCGGCCGAGGTGATCGGCGACATCAAGGCCTATCAGGCCCTTGGCGTCAGCCACTTCGTGTTCGATCCGGTGGCGCAGGACGCCCGCGGCTTCCTCACCATCATGGAGCGCTTCGCCGAGGATGTCCGGCCCCGCCTGCGTGGCGGATCGAGCCGGAGCTGACCGGACGCATGTCCGCCATGCCGGCCGAGGTGGCGGACTTCATCGCCTCTGCGCGAGTGGGCAGGCTGGCCACCGCCGACGGATCCGGTCAGCCGCTTGTGGTCCCCATCTGCTACGCCTGGGACGGTGAGGCGCTCGTCTCGGCCATCGATGCCAAGCCGAAGCGCGCGGGCGAGCTCGCGCGGGTGCGCAACATCCGCGAGAACCCCAAAGTGTCGGTGGTGATCGACCAGTACGAGGAGGACTGGCGGCGCCTGCGCTGGGTCATCATCCAGGGCATCGCCGAGGTCCTCACTGCCGGCCACGACTTCGCCAAGGCGGTCGACCTCCTCGTGGCCAAGTATCCCCAGTACGTGGCCATGGGTCTCTCGCGCGACGCGGGAACGATGATCAAGGTTCGCCCCGGCAAGGTGCTCCAGTGGCGCTACGCGAGCTAGCCGCCCTCGAGCGCGCAGCCGGCGGGGCCACGCTCTCCGCCGAGGAGGCGGTGGCGCTCCTCGACGGCGACGGCGCCCTCCTGCCCGATCTGCTCGCGGTGGCGACCTCGGCCAGGGACCAGGGGCGCGGGCGACGGATGACCTTTTCAGCCAAGGTCTTCATCCCCCTGACCAATCTCTGCCGCGACTACTGCGGCTACTGCACCTTCAGACGCGATCCCGGCGATCCGGGCGCGCTGAGCATGACGCCGGAGCAGGTGGTGGCCCTCGCCCGCGCGGGCGAGCGGCTGGGCGCCAAGGAGGCGCTCTTCTCGCTAGGCGACCGCCCCGAGGCGCTCTTCCCGGAATACCGCGAGTTCCTCGGCCGCATGGGGCATCGGACCACTCTCGGCTACCTGCGAGAGGTCGCCCGGCTCGTCGCCACCGAGACGACGCTCCTGCCCCACGCGAATCCCGGGCTCATGGGCGAGCGCGATCTCTCCGCTTTGCGCGAGGTCAACGTGAGCATGGGCATCATGCTGGAGACGCTCTCCGAGCGGCTCCTCGGCGCGGGTCGAGCCCACGATCGCGCTCCCGACAAGATCCCCGCCCATCGCCTCCGGACTATTGCCCTCGCGGGCAAGCTCGCCATCCCCTTCACCACGGGCATCCTCATCGGCATCGGCGAGACCCATGCCGAGCGCGTGGAGGCCCTCGTGGCCATCCGCGAGCTGCACGAGCGCTACGGTCACATCCAGGAAGTGATCGTCCAGAACTTCCGGCGCAAGCCCGGCATCCCCATGCACGACCAGCCCGAGCCGTCCATGGACGATCTCATGCGCACGGCGGCGGTGGCCCGGCTGCTCCTCGGCCCGGAGATGAACATCCAGGTGCCGCCGAATCTCTCCGACGCGGACTTCGCGCGGCTGCCCGAATGCGGCATCAACGACTGGGGCGGCATCTCCCCGCTCACTCCCGACCACATCAACCCCGAGCGGCCCTGGCCAGGCCTCGCCGCCCTCCGTCGCGCCACCGAGGGCGCGGGGCTCGAGCTGCGCGAGCGGCTGGCCGTCTATCCCGAATATGCCGGGCGTCCCGAATTCGTCGACGAAGGATTGCGCCCGAAGGTGCAGCGCCTGATCGACGAGCACGGCCTCGTGCGTGGTGACCTCGAAAGGTGGCGAACGTGGAACTGAACGGCGGGAGCCCCATCAACCTCGACTGGATCGAAGCCGACGTGCGACGCATCCTCGGCCGTGCCCTCGAGGGCGCCGAGCTCACGGTGGACGAGGGCATTCGGCTTACCCAGGTGCAGGGGCGCGAGCTCCACGCCCTCGCCCTCGTGGCCGACGAGATGCGCCGCCGGCAGGCGGGCGACATCGTCACCTACGTGGTGAACCGGAACATCAACTTCACCAACGTGTGCATCAAGCACTGCACCTTCTGCGCCTTCAGCCGCGACTACCGCGAGGAGGAGGGCTACTTCCTGCCCCTGGACGAGGTGGTGCGCCGCGCCGTCGAGGCGTGGGAGATGGGCGCCACCGAGGTATGCATCCAGGCGGGCCTGCCTCCCAAGCTCGACGGCTCGTATTACGTCGACCTCTGCCGCGCCATCAAGGCCGCCGTGCCCGAGATGCACCTCCACGCCTTCTCCCCGGAGGAGGTGCTCTACGGCTCCACGCGCTCGGGGCTGCCCATCCCCGAGTATCTGAAGGCACTGCGCGCGGCGGGGCTGGGCACGCTCCCCGGCACCTCCGCGGAGATCCTCGATCAGGAGGTGCGCGATCGGATCGCGCGCGGACGCATCACCGTCGACCAGTGGATCGAGGTCATCACCTCCGCCCACGCCCTCGGCATCCAGACCACCTCCACCATCATGTACGGCCACGTGGAGACGCCCACCCACTGGGTGCGCCACATGGATCTCCTCCGCCAGATCCAGCGGCAGACCGGCGGCTTCACGGAATTCGTCCCCCTGTCCCTCATCCATCACGAGGCGCCCATGTACCGGCGCGGGCTCGTCCCCGGCGTGCGCGAGGGCGCCACCGGCGTCGAGGTGATCAAGATGCACGCCCTCGCCCGGCTCCTCCTCGGTCCCAGCTTCCGCAACATCCAGTCGTCGTGGGTGAAGGAAGGACCGAAAATGGCGCAGTACCTCCTCACCGCGGGCGCCAACGACGTGGGGGGCACCCTCATCAACGAGTCCATCTCCACCTCGGCGGGCGCGGGCTTCGGCCAGCTCGTGCCCCCCGCCGAGCTGCGCCGGCTCATCCGCGAGGCGGGACGCACTCCCGCGCGCCGCACCACCACCTACGAGCTCCTCAAGGTCTACACCTCGCCGCAGGACGACGAGGACTCGCCGCTGGATCACGTCACGGACGCCGCGGCCCGCTTCGGCTCCTATCGCGCGCTCTCCACCTCGGGTGAGTTCCGCTTCCTGCATCCTACGAAGGCGGAGGCGCCGAGCCGCTCCTAGCTCCGCCGGAGGCTTGTGTTTACGAGGGCGAGGGGCTGAGTTACAATCCGGCCTTGTTCCTGACGACCGCTGTCTTCCGCAGTGGCCGTATCGTTCAACCTCAACCCTGAGACGGAGGATCACCGAATGGCAAAACCCATGACCAAGTCCGCCACCATCGCCCACCTCTCCCAGAAGAGCGGCCTCGCCAAGAAGCAGGTCGTGGACCTCTTCGAGCAGCTCGAAGCGCTCGCCATCAAGGAAGCCAAGAACGTCTTCGTGCTGCCGCACTTCGGGCGGCTGGTGCTCGCCAACCGCAAGGCCCGCATGGGCCGCAACCCGCAGACGGGCGAGCCCATCAAGATCCCGGCCAAGCGCGTGGTGAAGTTCCGCCTGGCCAAGAGTCTGAAGGACGCGGTGCTTGGAAAGAAGTAACACCTGGGAAGGCCTCGCCTTCCGACCACTGGGGGAGCCGGGACGTGAGGCGCGCGAGCTCTTCGCCTTCGTGGGAGCTTGGGCGCCGCCGTCCGGCGAGGTGGTGGCGGGCTGGGGCGCGTGGCACGAGGGCGCGCTCGTGGGCGCCGTCCTCCTGGAGCGCGCGGGACGGACGGTGATGCTGCACGGGCCCGCGGTGGCGAGTCCGCCGGGAGCGGATCCCGAATCCGCGGTGGATGCCGCGGCCGGCCTCGTCTCCCTCGCCCTCGCCTGGGCGGAGAGCGAGAAGATCGAGACGGTCTTCACGAGGCCGCAGAGTCTCGATCGCGTGTGGGTGCGCTTCGGCTTCATCCCCGTCCCGGAAGTCGAGCTGCCCAGGGAGCTGAAGGGCCGGCCGGGCATCGGCCTCTTCGGCTGGCGCGGCGGCAGCGCTCTCTGGAGCGCGGTGGGGCGGGGCCGCGATCGCCGAGCCTCACCCGCTCTTCGCTGAACCTCGGGTCATGCGCCTCGTCGCCCTCGCCGGTGGCACCGGCGCCGCCAAGCTCCTGAGAGGCCTGGATGCCCTCGTGGAGCCGGGGGCGCTCACCATCATCGGCAACACGGGCGACGACGCGCTGATCTGGGGGCTGCACGTCTCCCCCGATCTCGACACGATCTGTTACACCCTCGCCGGGCTCATCGATGAGAGCCGCGGCTGGGGGCTGCGCGACGAGAGCTTCCGCACGCTGGGCGAGATGGTCCGCTTCGGCGAGCCCACGTGGTTCAATCTCGGCGACCGCGATCTGGCCACGCACCTGCACCGCACGAGACTCCTCGCCGAGGGCGTGACCCTGGGCGAGGTCACCGCGCGCCTCGCACGCGATCTCGGAGCCAGGCACGCCGTGCTGCCCATGTCCGATCAGCCGGTCCGGACGCGCCTCCTCGGTCCCGACGGCTGGCTCAGCTTCCAGGAATACTTCGTCCGCGAGAAGACGCAGGTCGAGGTGCGCGAGGTGGAGTACGCGGGAGCGGCTGCGGCGACGCCGTCCCCGGGACTGCTCGAGGCCATCGTGTCGGCCGATGCCGTCCTCGTGTGCCCCTCCAATCCCGTGACCTCGATCGGCCCCATCCTGGCCGTTCCCGGCATCGCGCAGGCGCTCGAGGCCACCGCGGCTCCAGTCCTCGCCGTGAGTCCCATCATCGGGGGCGCGGCGGTGGCGGGTCCCGCGGGGAGGCTCATGGCCATGCGCGGCCTCGAGGTCTCTGCCCTCGGCGTGGCCGCCGCCTACACGCCGTGGCTCGATATCCTCGTCCTCGACCAGGTCGACGCCGCCCTCGCCCCGCGCCTCGAAGCGGTCGGCGTGCGGGCCGTCGTCGCGGACACCCTCATGCGAGGCCTCCAGGAGGAGATCGCCCTCGCCCGTCGCGTGCTCGCCGCTCTGCCATGAGCACCGTCGTCGCCGTGCCCGTGAAGGATCTCGTGAACGCCAAGCAGCGTCTCATGTCATTCCTGTCTCCGCAGGAACGGGGCGAGCTGGCCCGGGCCATGCTGGAAGACGTGCTGGAGGCGCTCGCCCGCGCCAGGCTCGGCCAGGTGCTGGTGGTGACGCGCGATCCCGCCGTGCAGACGCTAGCCCGGCGTCACGGAGCGGCGATCCTGAGCGAGGACGACAACCGCGGCCACACCGAGGCGGTGGCCCGGGCGCAGCAGGCCGCGCTCGCGCGGGGAGCGAGGCGCTTCCTCACCATCCCCGGGGACGTGCCCTGCACCACCGCGGAGGAGGTGACGGCCCTCGTGGCTGCCTTGCCTCCGGGCCCCGGCGTCGCCTTCGTGCCGTCCCTCTCGGGCTTCGGCACCAACGCGGTGCTCCTCGATCCGCCCGACCTTCTTCCGCTGAAGTTCGGTGAGCCGTCCTTCGACAATCACCTCCTCGCCGCGCGGGCCGCAGGGCTCAACCCGGTGGTGCTGCGCCTCCCTGGCATCGGCCTCGACATCGACGCGCCGGAGGACCTGCGGCTCCTCCTCGAGCGCGGCGCCGCGACGCGCAGTGCCCGCCTCCTCGTGGATCTGGCCGTGCCGGCGCGCCTGGCCGAGCGTTCGGGAGGCTGAAGATGCCGCCGCGCTACGAGGTGATCGGCATCGAGGGCCTGCCCGAGATCGGCGTGGGTCAGGATCTCGCCCGGCTCATCGTCGAGGCGGCGCGGGCGCAGCAGACGCCGCTCGCCGCCGGCGATCTCCTCGTGGTGAGCCAGAAGATCGTCTCCAAGACCGAGGGGCGCATCGTCCGCCTCGGTGACGTCACCCCCTCGCCCGAGACCCTCAGCGTGGCGGAGGAGATCGGGCGCGATCCGCGCCTGGTCGAGGTCATCCTCCGCGAGAGCCGTCGGATCGTGCGCAAGGACAAGGGGGTCCTCATCGTGGAGACGCACCACGGGCTCGTGTGCGCCAACGCCGGCGTGGATCAATCGAACGTGGACGCGGACACCGCCTGTCTCCTCCCCGAGGACTCCGACCGCTCCGCGCGGGGGCTCCGCGACGGGCTCCGCGCGCTGACCGGCCACGACCTCGGCATCATCATCGCGGACACCTTCGGACGACCGTGGCGCGAGGGACTGATCAACGTGGCCATCGGGGTGGCCGGGCTCGAGCCGCTCAAGAGCTACCTCGGCGAGAAGGATCCCGCCGGCCATGTGCTGCAGGCGACCATCCTCGCCATCGCCGACGAGCTGTCGTCGGCGGCCGAGCCCATCATGGGCAAGCTCGACCGCATTCCCGTGGTGATCATCCGCGGGCTCGACTGGCCGCGCGGAGAGAGTGGCAGCCGCTCCCTCCTGCGCGATCCGGCCCGGGACCTGTTCCGGTAGTGGCAGGCCTCCCCTCGTCCACCGCGCGGCGTCCCCTGCACCGGGCGATCGCCGCCCCACACACTCGTCCAGATCGAGGCGATCCATGCTCATAGGGATACTCGGAGGCACCGGCAAGGAGGGCGCGGGACTCGCCCAGCGCTGGGCGCTCGCCGGCCATCAGGTCATCATCGGCTCGCGGGACGCGGAGCGCGCTCGCGCCAAGGCCGCGGAGCTCGCGGCCCTCGCCGGCGGCGCCGCCGTCACCGGCCTGTCGAACCTCGACGCGGCCGCGGCGGCGCCCGTGGTCGTGCTCACTCTGCCTGCCGCGGGGCTGGCCGCTACCCTCGTGCCGCTCAAGGACGCCTGCCGCGGCAAGGTCGTGGTCAGCACGGTGGTGCCGCTCACCTTCGGGGGCGGGCGACTCTTCACCCCGCCTCCGCAGGGCTCCTCTGCCGAGGAGGTCCAGGAGCTCCTGGGAGCGGAGGCGCGCGTGATCGCCGCCTTCCATCACATCGCCGCCCACGAGCTGTCCGCCACCGAGCACGCCATCGAGTGCGATCTCCTCCTCTGTGGCGGTGACGCCGAGGCCAAGAAGGTCGTCACCGAGCTCGGCCAGAGCATGGGCCTCCGTGCCGTCGACGTGGGGGCACTCACCAACGCGGGAGCGCTCGAGGGCATCACGGCCGTGCTCGCCACCATCAACCGCCGCTACAAGCTCAAGAACTCCGGGATCAAGATCACGGGACTGCCCGCCTAGAAAGGACCCGACATGGCCGACGCCCCTGTCATCCTCTCCGGTGTGCTGAGCGGCGCCGTCTACGGCGACGGGCTCGATCGCAAGGGGCTCCGGGCCCAGAAGCACACCAACACCGGCCACTGCTTCGCCGCCATCGACATCAACCGCTTCCGTCCCCTGGAGGAGTTCACCGCGGACATGGACGATCTCCTGGGCACCCTCCAGGACATGCCGACGGCGGAGGGACACGAGCGGGTCTACACGGCGGGCCAGCCCGAGGCGGAGACGGAGCGCCATCGGCGGGCACGGGAATCCCCGTGGCGCCCGTGCTCGCCCAGCAGTGCAACGACATCGCGGCGAGGCTGGGCGTCGCGCCCCTCGGCTAGGGCCGCTCAGCGGCCGAGCAGCTTCCCGAGCGCGCTCTCCACGTCGGCGAAGTCGTCGAAGAGGAGATCGGGACGCTCGGCCTCCAGCGCCTCGCGCGTGTACTGCCCCGTGGCCACCGCCACCGCGACGGCGCCGAAGTGCCGCGCGCACTCGATGTCGCGCGGCGTGTCGCCGATGATCAGCACCTGCTCGGGCGCGAAGGGCACGCCCATGAGGGCATGCGCCCGCCGCGCGGCGAGCGAGGGCAGCTGGCGGCGGTCGTGGTGGTCGGAGCCGTAGGCCCCCAGGCGGAAGTACGGCAAGAGCCCCGTGGGCTCGAGCTTGATGCGCGCGCCCGCCTCGATGTTCCCCGTGAGCAGCCCCAGGAGCACGCGGGCGTCGCCGTGCAGGCGGCGGACGAGATCGGCGATGCCGGGCAGAGTGACTACGTCGCGACCGTCGCCGATCTCCGCGGCCAGCCCCCGTGCATAGGACTCGAAGCAGTCGTCGAGGCGCGCGTGCACGTCCTCCCGGGCGAGCCCCGCCGCCTCCATCACGTCGAGGACGATGCGCGGGTCGGTCTGACCGCCGAGGTTGTAGCCGTCGATGTCGCCCGCGGTGCCGTACACGTCGCGCAGGGCCGCGGTGAGGGCGCGGCGGCCCGCGCCTCGGGCGAGCAGCAGCGTGCCGTCGATGTCGAAGAGGACGAGGCGCATGGCGGTCAGCGGGAAGCGGGCAGCGCGAGGGAGCGCAGGCGCGAGACGATGGGCGGGAGGCGCTCGATGACGGCGTCGACCTCGGCGGTCGTGCTCCAGCGACCCAGGGTGAAGCAGAGCGATCCCTCCATCTCCTGGGGAGCGCATCCGATGGCCCGCAGCACGTGCGACGGCGTCCCCGTGCGCTGGGCGCACGCCGAGCCCGAAGAGGCGGCGACCCCGCAAAGATCGAGGTCGAGCAGGATGCTGTCGGCCTTGGCGCCGCGCAGGACCAGGCTCACGTGATGGGGCAGCCGCGCCGAGCGGGAGCCGGTGAGGCGGCAGTCGGGGACGGCGGCGAGCAGTCGCTCCACCAGGCGATCACGAAGCCCGGCTAGGCGCGCCGGCTCGCCGTGCGCCACCTCCGCCCGCATCAGCTCCGCCGCCACCCCGAGACCGACGAGCGCCGGCAGATTCTCGGTGCCCGATCGATAACCGCCCTCCTGCCCGCCGCCCAGGATCTGCGGCGCGATCTTGACCCCGGGCTTGACCCAGAGGGCGCCCGCCCCCGGCGGCCCGTAGAGATCGTTGCTGGAGAGGGTCATGAGATCGAATCCCATGGCGGCGCCGGCCAGAGGCATGCGCCCGAGGGCGCCCACAGCGTCTACGTGCAACGGGATGCCCGCCGCGCGCGTGATCCGAGCGATGTCCGTCACGGGCTGGGTCGTTCCGATCTCCGCGCATGCCGCTCCGATGGATACCAGGGCCGTGTCCGGACGGATGGCTCGCCTGACCTCGTCCGGGCTGACGCGGCCTTCGCCGTCCACGGGCAGGAGGGTGACCGCGGCCCCCGCCTTCTCCAGATCGCGGCAGGCGTTGAGCACCGAGATGTGCTCCACGGCCGAGCTGATCACGTGCCGTGCCCCTGCGGGAGCGCGCAGGACGACGCCGCGAATGGCGAGGTTGTTCGCCTCGGTCGCCCCCGAGGTGAAGACGACGCCGGAGGTCGAGCCGCCCACCAGTCGGGCGACCTTCGCCCGCGCTGCCTCGAGCGACTCGCGCGCCTCGGAGCCGAGCGAGTGGGGCGCCGAGGGATTGCCGATCCCCGCCTCGAGGAACGGCCGCATGACGGCCAGGACGCGGGGATCTACGGGAGCGAAGCCGGCATAGTCGAAATAGACCCGATCGGGAGCGGCGCCCCCCCGCTCCACGCCGCTACCGGGTCTTCCTGACGAGGAAGCGGTAGACGCCGCCCTCCCGCGTGACTTCGACCAGATCATGGCCGGTACCGCGGCACCAGCTCCGCATGTCGGCGTCGGAGGCGGGATCGTCCGACAGCATGGCGAGGAGCTCCCCCACGCTCATTCCGTGGATGGCCTCGCGGGTCTTGACGATCGGGATGGGGCAGAAGAGGCCGATGCAGTCGATTTCCTTGTCAGGAATGAGTACTTTTGGTGCGGTCGCCATGGCCCGATACGGTATCCTAGCCGTGCGAGTGGCGTCAAGGCAGCGGGCTTCCGCGGAGAGGCTCCCGCCGCACCGCTCGGCACTGCCCGATGGCTCAGTCGACACGCACGAGCAACGGACGACCCGAGGAGCCCACCCTGATGGCGGGCGGCGCACGCCGCACGATCATGCTGGCGCTGTGGCTCACCTCGTTCATCCCGCTGACGGTGCTGGCTTACAGCTTCTACGTCTATTTCCTCCCGCTCCTCGACCAGACCCGCCGCATCCGAGACCTCCCCTGGCTCGAGGCCCTGCTCGTCTTCACGGGTCTCCTCATGGCGGTGGGCGGCCTCCTCATCTGGGACATGACGCGCGCGCTTCCGCGTCGGGACGATCCGGTGCCGCTGCCGCCGCCCCTGCCCGAGGGCCCGCCCGCCGCGGCCTCGGGCGGCGCCGACGATGCCGACACGCTGCTCCATTCCTTCTCGCGCATGCTGGCGCCCATCGAGCAGCAGGCGGCCGCTCTCGACCGCTACGCTACCCGGCTCGACGCCGCCTACCACGAGCTGGAGTCGACGAACGCGCGGCTCAAGGAGTTCTCCTTCAAGGACGAGGTGACTGGGCTCTACAACCGGCGCTTCTTCTCCATCCGCCTCGAGGAGGAGGTCTCCCGCTATCGCCGCTTCAATCATCCCGTCTCGGTGGTGCTCCTCGATCTCGATAGCTTCAAGGCCGTGAACGACGACCTGGGCCATGCAGCGGGCGACGAGACCCTGCGCGGCATGGCGGAGATCCTTCTGCGCCACTCCCGCGGCATCAACGTGATCTGCCGCTACGGCGGCGACGAGTTCGCCATCCTCCTCGTGGAGACCTCCAAGGCGGGAGCGCGTCTCTACGCCGACCGCATCCGCTACGTGCTCTCCTCCTCCCAGTTCGCCCACCGGCGCCGCATCACCGCGAGCTTCGGTATCGCCTCCCTGCCCGAGGACGTGGCGCCCACCGCCGACGACCTCATCCGCGCCGCCGACGAGGCTCTGTATGCAGCCAAGCGCGCGGGCAAGAACCGCGTCTCCGTGCACGAGGACGTAGGAGTGGCCCAGCCCATGGGCGCCGACGCCGAGAATCGATGAGCCAGCTCCCCATTCTCCGCCAGGTGCTGATCGTGGAGGACGACGCCCAGGTTCGAGGCGCTCTCCGCGAGGTCTTCGTCGCCGACGGCTATCAGTGCCGCCTGGCCACGAACGGGCTCGAGGGACTGGAGGTCTTCCGGCGCGAGCGGCCGCCGCTGACCCTCACCGACATCAAGATGCCCGTGATGGACGGGCTTGACTTCCTCAAGCGCGCCCGCGCGCTGGACGCCGACGCCGCCATCATCGTCATCACCGGCGTGGGCGACATGAAGACGGCCATCGAGAGCCTCAAGTGCGGCGCGTACGACTTCATCACCAAGCCCGTCAACGTGGAGGAGGTGCTCATCGCCGCCGAGCGCGCCCTGGAGCGCCGCCAGCTCCTCACGGAGCGGCGCGAGTACCAGGTGATGCTGGAGCGGCGCGTGTCCGAGGCGACGCGCGATCTGGCGGCCGCCCTCGCCGAGTTGGAGGACACCTACCGGGCAACTCTGGAGGCGCTCGGCTCGGCCCTCGACACGCGGGACATCGGCACGCACGCGCACTCGCGCCGTGTGGTCGGCTACTCGCTCACCATCGCCCGCGCCTTCGGGGTGGACGCGAGGCAGATGCGCGACATCGAGCACGGTGTCCTCCTGCACGACATCGGCAAGATCGGCATCCCCGACGGCATCCTCCTCAAGCCGGGGCGCCTGGGGGCCGAGGAGTGGAAGATCATGCGCACGCACCCCGAGTTGGGGCGGCGCCTCGTGGAGCGCATCCCCTTCCTCCGCGGCGCGGTGCCCATCGTGTACCACCACCACGAGCGGTGGGACGGTACCGGCTATCCGAGCGGCCTCAAGGGTGAGATGATCCCCCTGGGCGCGCGCATCTTCACGGTGGCCGATGCCTTCGACGCCATGACGTGCGACCGGCCCTATTCCGTGGCCATCTCCTTCGAAGCGGCGCGCGTGGAGATCGAGCGCTGCGCGGGCTCGCACTTCGATCCCGCGGTGGTCAAAGCCTTCCTCACCATTCCCCTCGATCTGCTGGAAGCCATCCGCAACGGCTCCTCGGACGGTACGCAGCCGATCACGGTTCCCCTCACCCGCGAACACTAGCCGGCCGCTGAAAAAGGCCCATCTGCTTCGTTGGCGCCCTCGGCGGCACGCTCCGCCTTTCGAGGTGAGCGGCGGCCTCGGCCGTCGCGAGACGAGACCTGAGTTGATCCGCCGGGCGAGGCGTAGTCTCTCTTTCTCCGCGGGGGACGTTTCTACTGCGAAGCGTGGAGGCGGTACTTCTCGACGGCGTAGGCCTTCTGCTTGAACTTCTGCACCTTCCCCGAGCCCGTCAGGGGAAAGCTCTCCACGATCTCCACGTACTTCGGCACCTTGAAGTTGGCGATCTTGCCTCGCGCAAAGGCGGTGACTTCCTCGGCGTCGAGCGTTTCTCCCGCCTTGGGGATCACGAAGGCCATGACCGTCTCTCCCATCACGGGATCGGGCACGCCCACGATGGACACGTCCAGCACCTTCGGGTGGCGCAGGTAGAAGTTCTCGATCTCCGCCGGGTAGGTGTTGAAGCCGCCCACGATGATCATGTCGGTGAGCCGGCCCGTGATGGTGAGGTAGCCCTCGGCGTCCTTGATCCCCATGTCGCCCGTGTGCAGCCAGCCGTCACGCAGCTTCTCCGCAGTGGCCGTCGGGTTCTTGTAGTAGCCCAGCATCATGGTCGGGCCCTTGATGCAGACCTCACCCTCCTCGCCGGGACCCAGCGCGGCGCCGCTGACTGGATCGACGATGCGGTCCTCGATCTCCGGCGTGGGCAGGCCGACGGTGGCCACGCGCTTCTCGAGGGGATCCCCCGCCCGTGTCCAGTGGGTGCCGCCCGTCGCCTCGGTCAGCCCGTACACCACGAGGGCATCCATGCCGAGGCCGTGCTCGCGGTCGAGAATGCGACGCATGATCTCCACGGGCACCGGCGCCGCTCCAATCGAGCCGGTGCGGAGTGAGCACAGGTCGCGCTGGCCGAAGTCGGGATGGCCCAGGATGGTGATGAACATGGTGGGCACGCCCGAGAACACGGTGACGCGCTCGACCTCGATGAGCCGCATCGCCTCCGCGGGATCGAAGACGTCCATGAGCACCTGGGTCGAGCCGGCGAGACAGTTGGCCGCGATGCCGCCCATGCAGCCGAAGATGTGGAAGTACGGCACGGGCACGAAGTAGCGGTCCGCGGCCGTCCACTCGTGGAGCGCCACGTAGACGCGGCACTTGTAGTAGACGTTGCCGTGCGAGAGGAGACAGCCCTTGGGCTCGCCCGTGGTGCCGGAGGTGTAGAGCATCACGGCGGGGTCGTCGGCGCCGATGCGCACGCGATCGAGGGCCGCCCGCTCCCCACGGCGGCCCCTCTCCTCCACCTCCGTCCATGACCGGCAACCCGCGGGTACGCGCGCGCCCAGCACCACCACGTGCCGGAGGGCGGGGAGCCGAGGGCTCGCCACGGTGCCGCCCGCCGCGCCAAGCCCGGGGCAGATCTCGCGGAGGATCTCGAGGTAGTCGATGCCCGCGGCGTCGAAGCGATCGGCGAGGAGGAGGATCGAGGCGTCCGACTGGCGCAGCA
>Ga0075425_100002855_pt1 | contig 17384 bp, 13 predicted proteins | sample SoiMethybrSBSTD4_FD_75300 | JGI IMG/M metagenome (GOLD analysis project Ga0075425, IMG submission 75300) | Bulk soil microbial communities from a Populus tree surrounding site in Tennessee, USA - Soil MetaG P. TD hybrid SBSTD4 | ecosystem: Environmental > Terrestrial > Soil > Tree plantation... | reverse complement strand
AACGGGTGCACCGCTGTGCACCCCTGTTCCAGACAACTCGATCTCGCGGCCAATCGTCGTCTGGCGCGATCCGATAAATCGCTTCGACATTGTGCGATGTCCCTCGGTCCCCTCGTCGGCGCAAACCACCCGGTTTTGCCGGATGCTCTGGCCCCCGTCCGTCACCCCTCCGCGACCGCCCCCCCGAACGCTTGGACCCACCCGTTATTTGGTCCATCGGGCTGATTCGCTTGGGTTTATGAATCAAACGATAGGTGCTGTGCGCACCGGGGACAAATCACGGTTTCTTACACTGTGTTACCGCGCCGCCGCACGAGGCTGTTGATAGGCTTGAGCTGCTAACGCTTGCCCCGACCAAAAAACACCGGAAGATCAACTTCTTCTCGACTATCGCGAGCCGTATTTGTACTGCTTGAATGCTTCGGCAACTGGCCTTCGCTGCCGGACTGCCGCCGGCCCAGGGCCCGTCCAGCCAAGCGGCGCAAGAGGCTGCCCTTGCTCGACGGCGATTCGCGTTGGTGATGGTACACGAATGGCGCCTCCGCCGCCAGGCGCGGAGCGCCGGCGCCGGACTTGGCCCAATACTCGCGCTGGGCGTGGGGGGGAAAGTCTTGCACGCTCGGCAGCCGCCGCTCAACAGGCTCGCCCGACTCGGCGCTCCTGGCGCGGTTCTCAGGACCTCGCGCGTGGCCAAGCGGCGAGAGCTGAGGCGGACGCTCCGTGATGTAGACGTTGCCGGAACGCCAACCCTCCGCGGCAGCTGCATCGCCCGCGGGCGGGCTAAGGTCGGGTCCGTTGCCATCGTCCATGGCCTCGCTGAGGCGCAGGCGATAGTCAGGGGACTGAGGAGCGGGGGGCGGGTTGGCAACGCCCGGGCGCGGTGCCCAAGCGGCCTCGCGGGCAGGGCGCGATTGCGGTTGGGCGTGGCCCATACCGGAGGCCACGATCGAGACGCGCACCTTGTCGCCTAGCGCTTCATCGAAGGTCGCGCCGACGATGATGTTGGCGTCGGGATCAACCTCTTGGCGCACGCGATTGGCCGCCTCATCCACCTCCCACAGCGTCAGGTCGCGACCGCCGGTGATCGACAGGAGCAGGCTCTTGGCGCCCTTGAGCGAGGTATCGTCCAAGAGCGGGTTCACGATCGCCTCTTCGGAGGCGACGATGGCGCGCTGCTCCCCCGAGGCTTCGCCGGTGCCCATCATGGCGGTACCCATTCCGCCCAATACCGTTTTGACGTCGGCAAGATCGAGGTTGATGAGACCCTCCTTGACGATCAAGTCGACGATGCAGGCGATGCCCGAATAGAGCACCTGGTCGGCGAGCACGAAGGCCTCCGCGAACGTGGTGCGATCGGTGGCGACGCGGAACAGGTTCTGGTTGGGAATGATGAGCAGCGTATCGACGTGCAGCCTGAGCTCGGCGATGCCAGCTTCGGCCACGCGCATGCGTCGCGAGCCCTCAAATTGAAACGGCTTCGTCACCACGGCCACCGTGAGGATGCCGAATTCCTTGGCGACGCGCGCAATCACGGCGGCAGCGCCGGTGCCGGTGCCGCCACCCATACCCGCAGCTACGAACACCATGTGACAGCCGGCGACGGCATTGCGAATGTCCTCGATCGCCTCCTCCGCGGCGGCTTCACCGATTTCCGGCTTGGAGCCGGCGCCAAGGCCCTCCGTGAGAGAGGACCCGAGCTGGATCTTCTTCTCCGCGCTCGAGGCTTCGAGCGCCTGGGCGTCCGTGTTGGCGACCATGAATTGCGCGCCCGTGAGCCCGGCAGCAATCATGTTGTTGACGGCGTTCCCGCCGGCGCCACCCACGCCGATGACGGCTATGCGCGGTCTCATGTTCCTTGCGCCCTTCAAAAGCTCTCGCTGAGCCATTGTCCCATACGCCGCAGATAACCCGCCGTCCTTGGCCCGTGCCGTTCCCAATGCATCCCCGCGCTCGGATCGAGTGCGACCTGCACGAGACCGGCGGGAGTGGAGAAGGCCGCATTGGCGAAGGACGCCAGCACGCCGTCCATCGGCTCGATCTGCGCAACGCGTACGGGTCGCGCAAACAGATCCACCGCCAAGTCGACCAATCCCGCCTGCTGGCTCGCTCCGCCGGTCAGGACGACGCGCTTGGCATAGCGCGCCGCCTGCGAGCGCTCGAGCCGGCTGGCAACTTCGCCGAACAAACGCACCATCCGCTCGCGAACAATGGCGCGCACCTCGCCCTTGGTCGTCCGCGACGCAGTCCCGGTCTCTTCGTCGGCAAGCGCGTAGGCGATGCTTTCCCGGTCGTCACCCGCGGCGCCTGCCAGCGACACATGATGCGTTTTGATTCGTTCAGCTTCGTAAACAGGAGCCGACAAGGCCTGCGCCAGGTCAAAAGTTGCATGCTGGCCCCCGATCGGCACCACCTCGCACGACAAGAGATGTCCCTGCGCGAAGGCGGCCAGCGATGTTGTGCCTGCACCTATGTCGAGACAGAGCACGCCCCGCTGACGCTCCTCGCCCGTGGTGGCGGCGAGCGCGCTGGCATAGGGCGCCGGCACGAGACCGACCGCAGCAAGGTAGGCACGCTCCACGACGTGCATCATGTTGCGCAGCGGGGCGTCATCTGCCGTCACCGCATGCAGGTCGGCGCCAAGCTTGCTGCCGGCGAGCCCGAGCGGGTGGCCGATACCGCCCGTGCCATCGAGCCGGTAGGAGATGCAATTCAAGTGCAGCAGCGCGCGCCCGTCGCGTTCGGCGTGCTGGTGCGCCGCCGCCATCAACCGCTCGATGTCTGCCGCCTCGACCACGCGTCCCTCCACGCTCGTTTCGGCCGTAAACGTTGCCGATCGCAGCCGCCCGCAGCCCACCGCCAACAGCACGCTCTCCACCGACGTTCGCGCACTGCGCTCCGCTTGCGCCACGGCCTCCCGCACCGCATGCTCCGCCTCCTGGAATGCAAACACCGTCCCGCTCTTTACGCCGCGCGAGGGGCAAACCCCGGCACCCAGCACCCGAACCGCAACTTCGTTAAGACCCACTGCCGCGCGCCATTGCGGCACCGCCACGATCACGCAAGCGACCTTGCTGGTGCCGATGTCCAAGAGGCCGATGACATCGTCGGAACGTCTGCTTGATACCCTGCCGCGCACGCAACCCACTCCAAGCTCTCAAGGACCGCCGGCCACTTTGCCCGCTGCCGGCCCCAGGGTGGCTTTGCTCCCCTCCGGCGCGCGCACCAGCGTGCGCTCTTTAACTCTGACATCGATCTCGACCGCACCGGGACCGCGGGCCTCCGCGACCCGCAGCCAGCGTGCAATAGCTTCCGCTTCGCCGTACGCCGGCAGCTGGACGCTCCCGCCATCGGTGAGCCGGAGCACCCATCGGCGTTGCCCGACGCGTTCGGCGACTTCCACGCGGGCCGTCACTTGAGGATGCTCGGCAAGCAAGGCATTGAGACCGGCCGCCTTAGCGGCGGCACCTTCACCGGCCACGCTTGGCAGCGACAGCCTTGCATCAGGTGGAACGGCGGCAAGGACACGGCCGGTCGCGTCGATCAGGAACGTGCGGCCGTTGCGACGCCAAACGGCTGAAGGCGAACGCTCCAAGATGCGCACCTCGAGGCGATCGGGAAGCACGCGCTCGATGCTTGCCCGCTCCACCCAGGGCAGGCGCTCGATGCGATCCTGGGCGGCACGCGTATCGAACGTTAACATCGTGTGCGCGTTCTCAAGATCGATGGCATCGAAGATGTCGCTGTCCAGCGTGTAGCGATGCCCCGTCACCGACACTTGGGTGAGGCCAAAGCCCGCCAACTCGATCAGTCGCTCGATCTCGGCGAGCGCCGGTGCCGGCGAGGTGAGCGGCCGAGCCACACTGGCAAAGGCTAGGGGGGCAACGATGCCGAGCGCGATCAAGGAGAGCGCCCGCGCCCGGAATTTGCAGCGAGGACCGCGGCACGGACGCGTTGCATGTGGGCCGAGGGGGTGGGCTCGGTTCAGGACCGGCTGGGGCGCTGGCGATGGGCTCGCCCGCCTCCCAACTTCGGCCCCGGTCCCTACCTGTTGCAACTGGCCTCCTCGACCATCCAGCCCACCAGCTCGGTAAATGTCATTCCAGCATGCGCCGCGAGCTCCGGAACGAGCGAGGTCGCAGTCATGCCCGGTTGCGTATTGACTTCCAGGCACACAAGCTCGCCCGCGCTGTCGTCGTAGCGGAAATCCGCGCGGGAAACGCCGCGGCAGCCCAAGGCTTTATGGGCCGTCAACGTTAACTTCCGCACCAATTCGTAAACATTCGGTGAAAGGCGCGCAGGCAGGATGTGAACCGAGCCGCCTCCTACGTATTTGGCTTCATAGTTGTAGAAGCGCAGGCTCGCATCGGGCACGATCTCGGTGACGCCGAGCACACGATCGCCCATCACGGCACAGGTCAATTCCTTCCCGGCGACGTAGCGCTCAGCCAGCAACCAATCGCCGAAGGCCCAACTGGGATCGGTGAGCTCCTGAGGCGGATGGGCGTGGTCCTCGCGTACGATGTAGACGCCAACGCTGGAGCCCTCGGCGACCGGTTTGAGGACGTAAGGCCGGGGCAGGGCGTGCTCCTTGGCTGCCTCCGACCGGCGCACCACCTTGCCATCGGCGACGGGAATGCCCGCCGCATGCATGACGTGCTTGGCGCGCTCCTTGTGCATGGCCAGCGCCGAGGCGAGCACGCCAGAGTGGGTATAGGGGATGCCCATCAACTCGAGCAGGCCTTGCACGCAACCGTCCTCCCCCCAGCGGCCATGCAGGGCATTGAAGCAGACCTCGGGTTTCACCTCGGCCAAGCGCTGGGCAAGGTCGCGCCCTGCATCGACGCGCGTGACCCGGTAGCCAAGGCTCTCCAGCGCCTCAGCGCAAGCTGCGCCGGAATCAAGGCTCACCTTGCGCTCGGCGGACAGGCCACCCAAGAGGACGGCGACGTGGCTCAATCGGCGCGCTGCCAAGAAAGGATCATCCCTGCGCAAGAGCCTCTAGCAATGCTTCACCCGTGGGGTGACCAATCCGCGGCAACCCGAGGCGGATGATCTCCCACTGCAGGGTTACGCCGCACTCCTCCCGCACGCGCCGACGCACGGTCTCACCGAGGCGCTCGATGTCCTCGCCCGTGGCGTTGCCGTCATTGATCAGGAAATTGCAGTGCATCTGTGAAACCTTGGCGCCGCCCACGCTGAGACCGCGGCAGCCGGCCTGGTCGATCAGCCGCCAGGCGCTGGCGCCCGGCGGGTTCTTGAATGTGGAGCCCCCGGTGCGGTCGCGGATCGGTTGATGGGCCTCGCGATACTCCGCAACCTCCTCCATCTCTTTCAGGATCCGGGCCGGGTCGCCGGGGCCGCCCTGGAACAGCGCCGCAGTAAAAATCCAGTCCCCCGGCACGCCACAGTGTCGGTAGGTGAGCTCAAGGGCATCGCGCGGCAACACATGGACATTGCCGGCGCGGTCGACGGCGCGGGCCTCAACCAACACCTCCTTGGTTTCCCGACCGTGCGCGCCAGCGTTCATGCGCAGCGCGCCGCCGATCGAGCCCGGGACGCCCCGATAGAACGCGAGGCCGGCAATGCCCGCGTCGGCCGCGGCGCGCGAGAGCTTGGCGTCGGGTACCGCGGCTCCGGCCCGCAGCTGCTGCCCCGGCTCGACCCCGATCTGCGCAAACCCACGACCGAGACGGATGACCACACCTGGCACCCCGCCGTCGCGCACCAAGAGATTGGAGCCGAGCCCAATGACGACGACGGGAATTGCCTGCGGCAGTTGCGCAAGGAAGTAGGCAAGATCGGCCTCGTCCGCCGGCGTGAACAGCAGCTGTGCGGGTCCGCCGACGCGGAACCAAGTGATATCCGCTAGTGGCGCGTTCGCAATCAGCCGTCCCCGCACCTGGGGCATGCATTGGGCAATCTCGGGCCGCAGGTCGGGAAAGCTCATGCTGCGCCTCCGGCGCGCCTGGGCTCGCCGGCAAGCCACTGGGGCAGCGCGTGCGCCCATTCGGTGCTGTTTCCGGCCCCAAAGCAGATGACGACATCGCCTGCCACCGCGAAGCTCTTGAGCGTGGGGGCGATCTCGCGTTCGCTGGCGACGGTAGTGACGGCGCTATGGCCGGCCGAGCGGATTGCCCCGGCCAGCGTCGTGTGATTTACGCCATCGATCGCTGGCTCGCCGGCGGAATAGAGCGGCGCAACGATGACGCTGTCGGCCTCATTGAAGCAGCCGGCGAACTCCTCGAAGAGATCGCGCACGCGCGTGTAGCGGTGCGGCTCCACGACGGCAATGACGCGGCCGCGTACCGCGGCCCGGGCGGCCTTCAGGACGGCAGCAATCTCGACGGGATGATGTCCGTAGTCGTCGTAAATCGCCACGCCGTTCCACGTGCCGGTGGGCTGGAACCGTCGCCGCACGCCGGAGAAGCCGGCGATGGCCCGTCGGATGACATCGTCGCCGATCTCGGCTTCGGTCGCCACAGCAATGGCCGCGAGCGCATTGAGGGCATTGTGTTGACCGGGGATCGGGATGCTCCAGCCAGCCAGCGAGCGCGCCCCGCCCCGCACGCGCTCCCCAAGGTCTGCATCAAACGAGGTGAGGGGACCTTCGACGCGCACCGACTTTAAAACGAGATCGGCTTTGGGCGATGCCCCGTAGGTCAATAGCCGGCGGCCGTCGCGGCGCAGCTCCAGGCGCTCGACCATTGCAGCGCTCACGGCATGATCCAAGCAGGTTACGGCCAAACCGTAGAAAGGGATATTGCGAAAGAAGGTTTCGAACTCGCGATGCATGTTCTCGACCGTCTTGAAGTAATCGAGATGCTCCGGGTCGATGTTGGTGACGACGCCGATCTGGGTCGGCATCTTGATGAACGTGCCGTCGGATTCGTCCGCCTCCACGATCATCCACTTGCTGTCGCCGAGGCGAGCGTTGGAGCCCCAATCGTTGATGATGCCCCCGGTGATGACCGTGGGATCGAGGCCCGCAACGTTGAAAATGTGGGCGATCAGCGATGTCGTGGTAGTTTTGCCGTGGCTGCCTGTAACCGACACGGTCGCATAAAGGCGCATGAGCTCGGCCAGCATCTCGGCGCGGCGGATGATGGGCAGGCCACGCTTGCGCGCCGCCTCCAGCTCGGGGTTGCCGGACTTCACCGCGGTCGACATGACGACGAACTTGGCGCCCACCAGGTTGATGGCATCATGGCCGACGAACACACGGATGCCCTTGGCGCGCAGGCGGCGCACGTTGGCGCTGTCCTTCTGGTCACTGCCCTGCACGGTGTAACCCTTGGCGTGCAGGATCTCGGCGATGGCACTCATGCCGATGCCGCCGATGCCGAGAATGTGCACAGGCCCCATCTCGCCAGGCATCTGCATCGGTTGTGGTTCCCTCAGGTCCTTCGGCCAGCGCTTGGCCCGGAGATCTACGCGCTTTTTTGCCTGCTGCCTATCAACTCCTCGACCAGGTCGGCAAGCCGCATCACGGCATCGGGCCGGCCCTGGTGCTTGGCTGCTGCCGCTGCCTGCGCCAGCACGTCCGGCGCGCCGAGCAGGCGAGAGATCGCACTGGCAAGGCGCTCGGGCGTCAGTTCCTTTTGCTCGATGCACCAGGCCGCCCCCGACTCGGCAAGGCGCGTGGCATTGTTGAGCTGGTCGTCGTCGATGGATTGCGGTAGCGGCACGAGGATGGCGGGGCGGCCCATGACCGTGAGCTCGGCCACGGTGGACGCACCGGCGCGGCCGATCACGAGGTGGGCCTTGGCCATCTCCTCCGGCAGGTTGGCAAAGAAGGTGGCAAGATGAGCGCGCACGCCGGCGTCGCGGTAGGCTGCCTCCACCCGCGCCAGGTCTTCCTCGCGGCACTGCTGCACGATGAATAGGCTGCCACGCAACGCCTCCGGCAGCATTGCCAGCGCGGGGGGCAGCGTATCGGAAAAGAAGCGCGCACCCTGACTGCCACCAAACACCAGGAGCGAGAACGGCCCGTCACGGCTCGGAGCTTGATACGCACGCCCGGACCAGTCGATCACCAGATCGCGCACTGGATTGCCGGTGAGGCGTGCTCGGCTGCGCGCAGCCCCCTCCAGGTGCTTGGTTGGCTCAAAGGAGGTAGCGATCGCGTTGACGCGCATGGCAAGCATGCGATTGGCTCGGCCGAGCACGGCATTCTGCTCGTGGACCGCCGTGGGGATGCCGCGCAGGCGCGCCGCAACGAGGGGGGGAAACGCCGGATAGCCGCCAAAGCCGACGACCGCGCCTGGCCGGATCTCGCCCAGGAGCCTGAAGGCTGCAGCGATGCCACGCAGCAGCATCGAGCCGGTTCGCGCGGCTCCCAGAAGGGATCGCTCCGCCAGGGTCGCGGAGGGAACACGGTAGACGGCACGGGCCGGAAAGTCCGCTCCGTAGCGATCGCCGCGCTGGTCCGTCACGAGGTCGACGCCAATGGCACGCCGCCCCAGTTCCTGGGCGAGCGCCAATGCGGGAAAGAGGTGTCCCCCCGTTCCGCCGGCTGCCAGCATCACCGAGCGAGCACTCACGATCTTTGCCGTTCCCATTGGAGCTTCACAGCAAAGGCCTCGACAAGAATTTTGGCTTTTTGACGCGCGCAGGATCAGGGCGTTGCCGTGTGAGCGCCAGCAGCATGCCAATGGTGACCCCGATCGCCAGCATGGAGGAGCCGCCAGTCGACACGAACGGCAACGTCATGCCCTTGGCCGGCACGAGCCCGACATTGACGGCCATGTTGATGATCGCCTGCAGAACGAAAAGCAAGGCCAGGCCGGCGGAGGAGAGCGACGCAAAGCCGTCCCTCCGTCCCACGTGGCGGGCAAACACGCGCACTACCACCAGCACGAACAGGGCGAGCAGCACGAGACAGGCCAGGACGCCATACTCCTCGCCGATCACCGCGTAGATGAAGTCGGTGCGGGCATCGGGGAGGACGGCCTTGATGGTGCCCTCGCCTGGGCCTTTGCCGAAAAAGCCCCCCTCGATGAAGGACTGCAGCGCGCGGTCGGATTGGAAGGTGTCGCCGACGCTGGGGTTGAGGAACCGGTCGACGCGCCAGCGCACGTAGCCCAAGCTTAGGTAGGCGCCAAGGAGGAGCGCGAGCAGGCCAGCGAGCAGGGCAAAAAACCATGACAGCGGCCTTCCGGCGAGCAGGAACAGGGCGCTCCAGACGAGGCTCACCAGCAGTGCTTGACCGACATCGGGCTCAAGCAAGAGCAAGACCACGCAGGTGAGATAAAGCGCGACGGCCACGGTCATGGTCGGCATATCGGGGCGCCGCTCGCCCTCGGCCATCAGCCACGCTGAGAGCACCACGAAAGCTGGCTTGGCGAACTCGGAGGGCTGCAGCGAATAGCCGGCGAACTGCACCCAGCGCCGAGCGCCGTTAACTTCGCTGCCGACCGTGAGCACCATCACCATCAGCATGAGCGCGGCGATCAGCGTGACAAGGGCGAGGCGACGCACTCGCACCGGAGAGAGGAAGGAGATGGTGAGAAGGATGATAACGCTCGCCAGCGCGAAGGCAGCATGCCGCTCGACGAAATAAAACGTTGGCAGCCCGCGCTTGATGGCAATGGAGGGGCTCGCGGCGAGCGACAAGAGGAGGCCTGCACCGACGATGACGAGGACGGCGGCCAACAGCGCGCGATCGACGGTGAACCACCAGTCGACGAGCAAGCTCCGTTCGGCACGCGACAGCCTCATGGCGCGCCTCGCACCCCGTCCCGCGCTCCTGCTCGCCCCGTTTGCGACCTGCTCGGCTGCGACCTGCCCGGCTGCGACCTGCCCGGCTGCGACCTGCCCGGCTGCGACCTGAATGAGGGCCACTCAACTGCGCGTCTCATCGTCCGTCGTCCCGGCGCAGCTTGATGCCAGGCAGGGCGGCCACGAGCGCCCGGAAATGATCGCCGCGCACCTCGAAATTGGGGTACTGGTCATAGGAGGCGCAGGCCGGAGAGAGCAGCACCACCGGCTCAGCCGCGGTGCTGGCGGCCGCATCGCGGGCCGCCAGCGCCAACGCCACCGCAAGCGTGCCGCAACGCTCAAAGGCGACCTTGCCGTGCAACGTTGCGGCAAACACCTCGCTTGCCTCGCCGATGAGGTAGGCCCGGGCGATGCGGGCAAAGAGCGGCGCCAGATCCGAGATGCCTCCCTCTTTCGCCCGTCCGCCCAGGATCCAAAAGACGTCGCCCGCAAAAGCCGTGAGCGCGGTCGCAGTGCTGTCGGCGTTGGTGGCCTTGCTGTCGTTGATGAAGAGCGTGCGGCCTAGCCGTCCGATCTCCTCCAGGCGGTGAGGAAGGCCGGGGAACGTGCTGAGCGCGGCTCTCACCTCTCCCGCCGAAAGGCCCAGCTCCGATGCGCAAGCGCTGGCCGCGAGCGCATTCTGGATGTTGTGCCTGCCGCGCAGCGCGCCGACGCCCGCGAGATCGGCGAAGGCGCCAAGCGGGCCCGCGCCCGGCGCCTTGCCAAAAAGTTCGCTCCCCAGCGCGTACCAGCCTCGGGGTAGAGGTTCGCGGGCCGAGACGAGATCGACGACGCCGCCGGCGCACCGCAAGCGCTCGGCGACATCGCGCGACCAGCGGTCGTCCTGCCCGACGATGGCCCGGCCCGCCCGCGCGACGAGGCGCGCCTTCAAGGCGGCGTAATGCTCCATCGTTCCGTGTCGGTCAAGGTGATCGGGAGAGATGTTGAGCAGCACGCCGATCGTCGGTGCCAACGAGGGTGTCAACTCGATCTGGAAGGAGGACATCTCGATGACATGGACGCGATGGGCGGCCGGGGGCTCGAGCTCGAGAATGGGGGTGCCGATGTTGCCGCCCATCTGTGCGTCCCGCCCAGCCGAGCGCAGGATGTGGGCGAGGAGCGCCGTCGTCGTCGACTTGCCGTTGGTGCCGGTGATGGCAACGAAGGGCGCGTCCGGCGCGCTCGCTGCCCGCTGGCGACAGAAGAGTTCGATGTCGCCGATCACCTCCACGCCCGCCGCACAAGCCTGTTTCACCGCCCAGTGCGGCGCCGGATGCGTTAGCGGCACGCCAGGCGCGAGCACGAGTGCGGCAAAGCGGCTCCAATCCGCTGCCGCCAGGTCCTTGACCGCAATGCCGGCGGCCACGGCTGCCTCGCGACTGCGCGCCGTGTCATCTCCAGCCGCGACCACCGCGCCGCCCGCGAGCAGTGCCCGGCACGTGGCAAGCCCGGAACGCCCGAGGCCGAAGACGGCCACGGTCCGCCCTGCGAATGTGGTGACCGGGGTCATCACCCAAGCTTACTCCGAGTCGCCCCAGAGAAATCCAAGGGAAATCCACAAGGGAAATCCACCCGGGAAATCCGCCGGCGCGGATGCCTCGGGACCTGCCGGGAGCTCCGATGTGGGCGCGGTTGCCAACCCTGCGCCCGCCGCTTGCAGGCGAGCAGGACCAGCCGCACCGGGGCCAGCGCACGAGCGCGCTCCAGCCCAAGTTTTCCGCCTTCTCACCGGGGTCGCGTCCATGCTCTAGATCCAAGCCTCGGGCGCCGGCGCCGCCGATCGGTGGCGCCGAGCCAGCCTGCCAATAGGGCGGCCAGCAAAAATGGGCTCCAACGAGGAGTGCGCGCAGAAGCAGCGGCTTGGGGCACTGACAGCCGAGGTGCGGCGCGATCTTGCCCGCATCGCCCATCCTTCGATGCCCTGGCTCGAGCCGCGGCAGGGACCGCACGGCAAACCTGCGTTCGACGTCCTCATCTTGGGTGCTGGCCAGAGCGGTCTTGCCATCGTCTTGGCGCTGCAACGGGCGCAGGTCACCAACGTGCTTGCGATCGACAAGGCCGAGTACGGACGCGAGGGCCCATGGTTGAGCTATGCGCGCATGCGCACGCTGCGCAGCCCCAAGGACTACACAGGACCCGATCTCGACGTGCCGAGCCTCACGTATCAGGCCTGGCACGAGGCGCGCTTTGGGGTGGAGAGCTGGTCCGCGCTTGCCTCCATCCCGACGGAGCTTTGGGCTTCCTATCTGCGGTGGGTGCGCGAAACGACCGCGGTCCCCGTCCGCAACAGATGCGAGGCCTTGGATATCGCACCTGCGGCTGATGACCTCATCGCCGTCACGGTGCGAAACGATGGCGCCCAACGCGAGACTTTGTATGCGCGCAAGCTGGTGCTGGCGACTGGACAGGAGGGCATGGGGCGGTGGTGGATGCCCGAATTCGTGGCGAGCTTGCCCAATCGCTGCCGCGCGCACGCCGCGGACGCCATCGACTTTCACGCGCTCGCCGGCAAGGTCGTGGCCGTGCTGGGCGCCGGCGCCTCCGCGCTCGACAATGCAGCTGTCGCCCTCGAGCACGGGGCCGCCGAAGTGCACGCGTTCTGTCGCCGGCCGGTGCCGCAGCTCGTGCAGCCTTATCGCTGGCTGACATTCGCGGGCTTCCTGCGACACCTCTCGGACTTGGACGATGCTTGGCGTTGGCGCTTCATGAGCACTATCCTGGGTCTGCGCGAAGGTTTTCCTCAGGAGACCTGGGATCGGTGTGCCTGCCACTCGAACTTCCATCTGCACACCGGGGCACCCTGGCTTGGCGCGCGCACCTTGGGTGAGCGGGTGGAGGTCGAGACGCCACAGGGGCCGTTTGTTGCCGACTTCCTCATTTGCGGCACGGGCGTCGACATCGATTTCGCACACCGGCCGGAACTGCGGGCTTTCGCTGCCAACATCGCCACATGGGCCGACCGCTACACGCCAGCCCCCGATCTGCGCGACGACCGCCTCGCCCGCTTTCCTTACCTTGGCCGCGACTTTGAATTGCTCGAAAGAGTTCCCGGCACCACGCCGTGGATCGGCAATATCCATGTGTTTGCCATCGCCTCCACCATGAGCTTCGGGCCGTCTGGATCGTCGATCAATGCCATGACCACGGCGGTGCGAAAGCTGGCGGACGGCCTCACGCGCGGGCTGTTCAAAGGCGACCTGGAACGCCACTGGCAATCACTGCTCGCCTATGACGTGCCGCAGGCGGTGCTCGGGGCACCACCCAATAGCGTCGGTACGCTTGCGCGCTCAGGTGGCGTTGGCGGCTGACCGCCTGCAAACCGCCCGCGCTTATGACTTCAGGACGCGTGTCGGACGTTGGGTCTATCTGGCGCGAGGCCACATCTTGCGGAGGCGTGATCTCCTCAAGCATGGATCCAGCAACCTGGGGGAGCCGCTGTGCAACGCTCCTGACGGGGACCGCTGGCCGTCCCGGCGGTGGCGCGACCCTGATCGGCAGGCGGCTACGGCGCCGTCGGCCGATACCGGTCGGCGTGGTGGGCCTTGGATCGGCGATCGGCTGCCCAGTCTCGGGAGCCCTCTCTAATCTGCGATGCGCGTCCACTTCTGCCTCCCTGACGATGCGGCAGAAGGTCTCGCGCACGGCCAACAGGCACAGGAGGCCGGCGAGGCAACACACCAGCAGCGATGCCAATGCGAGCCGATAGGTCGCGCTGTCGTAGACGCGGATGCCGTGAGCGAAGCTGCCAGTCCACGCCAAATCGAGCAGCAGACCGACCAGCGGTTGAAACAACGCGCCGGCCCCGGTGATCATCGTGTTGACGAAGCCGATGGCAGTGCCGCTGAGCCTAACAGGGTGGTTCTCCTTGATTAGCGCGAAGCAGATGATCTGGGAGGAACCGAAGAAGCCGATGAGAAAACATAAGAGAGCCAGGAGGGATGTGGAAAGATGCGGGAGGTAGACGAGCGCCGCCAAGGCAACCGTCTCCAGCGCCAGCCCCGCAACCAGGGGCAGCTTGCGTCGACCGATGCGGTCGGACATCCAGCCGAACAGCGGCGCCCCCACACCCCAGCCCACGAACAGCAGCGAGGTAAGCGTCGCCGCGAACGTGCGCGCCATTCCGTGCGCGGTTTCGAGGAACGGCACGCCCCAGAGCCCCGCAAACCCGAGCAGCGGCGATGATGTGCCCAGTCCGGCCAGGGCAACGAGCCAGGTTTGCGGATGGCGCGCGACGGCCCCAAGCCCGCCGAGCACGGCGCCAATGCCGCCGCGGCCCCGCCAGCGGTCGCGCACGCAGGCCCACGCCATGAGCGAGAGCCCCAGGCCGCCGCTGGCCAGCAGCAACATGCTCGTGCGCCAGTCGGATGCCTCCACGGCCACGCGCAGCGGGGCCTGCCCGAGTACGCCACCCGCCATGCCTGCGGCCATTGCCAGTCCGGAGAGCATGGCGAACCGCTCGGGGTTGAACCATTGTCCCGCAACGGCCATCGCTCCGACCAGGCTGAATGCCGCCGAACCGCCGATGAGCAAACGTCCGGTGGTAGCGGTTGTGAGCGAATCCGCTGTAGCAAACAGCACGCAGCCGGCCGCGCAGAGCAGCGTAGAGATGGCAAGGAGACGCCGCGGGCCGAAGCGATCGAGCAGCACGCCGACCGGGACCTGCATGCCGGCGTAGCCGTAGAAATAGGCCGCAGACATATGGCCGAGGACGGCCGCGCCCACCGAGAAGTCGCGCATCAACTCTTCGACCATGACGCTCGGAGCGACGCGCAGCACCCAGGCGTAGAGGAAGAACAGCGCTCCCGTCAGCCAGCCGAGCAGCGGCAGGATCTTGAACGAGTGTTGCGTCGTCATGGAGACGGCGCGCATGCGTGGCCAACTGCGCATGGGGTGGCGCCAAACATGCACGCTCACCACCGCGGCACAACCCCGCCTGTTGCAGGGCTGAGCATCGTCAGGGGGCGGGCTGATCGCCTGGGCTCTGGTCGGAGTTGGTAAGCGGGGCGAAGCCCCACGAGAACAGCGGGCGACCGCCATCGCGTGTGACGTGAACCACCTCTTCCAGCCACATGCGTTCGTGCTCGCCGCCCGGGTAGAGCAAATGCACGGGCACAACCATGTTCTCCTCAAGCGCCCAGTCGCCGTTGGGGCGACCATCGGCCAACGTCTGTTCGACGTCCATGTGGGACAGTCCGAGGCCGTGGAAGAAGATGATGGCCGAAGCCGGGTCCGGCACGCCAACGCCGCGATAGACCTGGCGGGCATGCGCCTGCAGCTCGCTGATCCGCGCGCCTGGACGCATGGCATCGAGCAACGCCTCGCACACCTGCGCCGTCGCCTTGGCAAAGAGCCGGGCGCCGCCCTCGGGGGTGCCGTCGACCACCCACGTCTTGCCGCCGTCCCAACAATAGAGATCGATGGTGCCGTGGCAGTCGAACATGACGTGGGTGCCGGGCTCCACCGTATCGTCCTCAAGCCCCGTGGCGAGGCTCATGACCGGATCGGAGCCGCGTGGATGACCCCACACCATGGCCGCAGGATCGCGCACGAAGCCGCCGAGATGGGTCACCGCCGCGGCGTAGGCCTTGTTCAGATCGCGCCAGGTGGCCCCCTTCTGCCAGGCGGCCATGGTGCGGCGGATGGCCGTTTCGTTGAGACGCGTGGAGCGCTCAAGCAACAAGAGCTCCGCATGCGTCTTCACCGCGCGCGCGAACATCAAGGGATCGTAGCCGTCGACCAGCTGCATGCCGTCGACCCCCAGACGATGGCCGACACCGAGATCGTCCCAGGCGACGCGCCCACCGTCGAGCCTTAGCTCCTTCAGGGCGGCGCGCATCGCGGAGGCCATGTCGAAGGCGTAGTGCCGGCGCGAGCGCTCGATCCAGGGCGCCTGCGCGCCGCCGCCACGGGGGATGAACCGGTCGATGTCGGATTTGGAGGGCGCGAGGTCGAGCGGCATCATCACGGCGCGGAAGGGTCGGATGTCCTCGACCCAGGTTGGCTGCTTGAGGAACGTCGCCAGGTAATAGTCGGCGACGATGAGCACCGGCTGCTCGGGGAGATGGCGCGAAAGGATGACGGCATAAGGCCGGGGCTCGTCCGCCTTATGGGCAATCCCGTTGAAGCCCGTCAAGTAGAAGACATTGTAGGGGAGCGTCGCAACGATGCCGTCGAGGCCGCGCTCCCTCAGCGCGAACAGTAAGCGGTCGAGATTGCAGAACCGCTTCGGCAGCACAACCCGGGTGAATGCTCCGACAGCCGGCGGCAGCTCGATTGATGGCATGCGTTTCTCCCAGTTGTGAAGGCGCCCACGGCGCAGCGCGGTTGCTCGTTCCGCCGGCGACACTCTACAGCAGCGCGCCGGCCGACAGCAGCGCCGACAGCGGCGTCGCGAGATGCCGCGGGCTGCTGCGGCGCATCATCGACGCGGGCAGCCACCGGCAACCTTTGCACCTGGCCCGGCGTTTTACACTTCGGTTGCAGGTCGCCTACGCGACCCGCCAATGGAAAATTGTGGAGGTAGACCATGAGGCTCACCACTGGAGCGCGTGTGGCCGCCCTGATCTTGCTCGTTGGCGCAAGCGGCACCATGGCGCAAACGAAGATGCCCTCACAAGGTTCATCGACGGCACCATCGGCGAGCAGCGTCGTGAAAGCGCCCGTCTCGGGCCAAATCGTCGTGCAGGACGCCAATACCATTCTGGCCAGGGACCTTGTTGGTCAGACCGTCCTTGCTCCCGACAAAACCAAAATCGGCAGTATCAGCGATCTCATTCTCAGCAAGGATGCCAAGACCGTCGAAGGCTTTGTGATCGGCGTCGGCGGCTTCCTCGGGATCGGCGAGAAGAGCGTGGCCATGAAGCTCGACCGGTTGCAGATGACGCAGGACACCAAGAGCGGCGGGCTGCAGCTGACCATGGACGTTAAGAAAGATGAGCTTGCGAACACGCCGTCCTTCAAGTCGAGGCGAGACCAGGAGGCCGAGCGGCAAGCATTCGAGCGGGCCCGCAGTCAGCCCCAGCCCGGGGGCGGAATGTCGAGCGGCGGCGCGAAACCCGGCCAAAACTGACGTGACGCTTTATGCCCTCACCTCGGCCCCTTGTCCGGCTCAGGGGCCGGGAGAGGTTTGGGAAACCTGCCGAGGGAGGGCTCCTTCAGGACGCGGGTCCATCGTGGTCTCTTGGTTTGATCGTCTTGGCTTGATCCTCTTGGCTTGATCCTCTTGGCTTGATCCTCTTGGCTTGATCCTCTTGGCTTGATCCTCTTGGCCTGATCCCCTTGGCCTGATCCCCTTGGCCTGATCCTCTTGCCTAATCCTCTTGGCTGATCGCTGCTCCTGATCTCCTGGCCTGATCGGCTCTCGTGGCACTTGCGCGTTCTCTGGCCGCAAGGCCACTCCGTCGTTGGCTTTGGCCCGCCGCGTTCCGGCCCTGCGAGCTGCTGCCAGCTTCTAACAGCGCTTGCCCTACAAGCCCGCTTGCCGTGAAACTGCGCTGACGCTGCGGGGGCGGGCCAGGCGCGCCCCCGTCATGGCAAGGAGGTGCCTTCATTTCGTCGGACAGATCGCCACAAGCCAAGCTCGGTGCACTCAAGGCTCGGCTGCGCGAAATCAACGACTTGGGTGCCGC
>Ga0075425_100002851_pt1 | contig 17395 bp, 15 predicted proteins | sample SoiMethybrSBSTD4_FD_75300 | JGI IMG/M metagenome (GOLD analysis project Ga0075425, IMG submission 75300) | Bulk soil microbial communities from a Populus tree surrounding site in Tennessee, USA - Soil MetaG P. TD hybrid SBSTD4 | ecosystem: Environmental > Terrestrial > Soil > Tree plantation... | reverse complement strand
TTCTCGCTCAGCCGCGACTCGAAGCCTTTCACGCCGCTCTCGTCCGCGCCGGTGAGGATGCAGACGAACTCGCCGTTGCGGTTGTGGCAGACGATGTCCTCCTGCCGCGCCAGTTGGCCGAGGGCCTTGTTCAACTTGCGATCTTCATCGGCGGCTTTGATCCAGTAGAGCGCGAACGGCTGATCGAACTTCGACACGGTGTCGACGTTGCGCTGCAGGCGGTCGCGGAACTCGGGATCGCAGTTGACGCAGTCGTCTTTGAGGTGCAGCACCGGTCCGCGTTTGCGCGCCCACGTGGAGTCGAAGTCTTCGCGCTGCATCAGCGCCGTGATCTCGTCGGGTGTGATCGCGCTGATCGCGGAGTCGCGGGTGCTCAAGCGGCGTCCGCTGCGGCGGATCAACGCGTCGACGCGCGCGCGCAGCTCGTGCGGATTGAACGGCTCGGTGATGAAGTCGTCGGCGCCGGCGCGCAGGTAGAGCACGCGGTCCGCTTTGCGATTGAACGGCGAGATGAATGCGATCGACGACGTCGAGTGCTGCGCGAGCTCGAGGATGGCGGCGATGGCGGTGGCGGAACGAGACGGCGTGACGAGCACGAGGCCCGGCCGCTCGCGTTTCACGCGCTCGATGCCGGTCTTCAGATCGCTTTCCGCGACGAGCTCGTAGCGATCGCCGAGCGCCTCTTTGACTCGAGCGACCGTGTCCGGCTGCGCGCCGAGGAGGATGACTTTGCGGCTGTCATGCGCGGTCTCTTCCCACGGCTTGGTGACATCGGAGACATGCTCTCCTTCGCCGCGATAATTGATGATTCCTCGGCCGTCGAGAATGCGGTAATGCGCGTTGAGATTGTCGGTGCCGGCGTAGCGGAGCTTCGTCAGTCGCATCAGGCGGCCGCCGGTCGCGGCATCGTGCGAGAGTGCGATCACGCCGAACGCGTTCTGCTCGAGCGCGCGGATGATCGGATTGAGATCGGCGTTGTCTTCGTCGCCCGTCACGAGGAGCGTCGTCACCGGCAGGTCCTCGAGCACGTTGAGCAGCGACTGCGTGATCGTCAATGCGAAGTGGCTCGAATACGAGGTGTTGATGAGCGTGAAGATCGGATCGATGACGAGCCGGTGCGCGCCGATTTTCTTGATGTAGTCGCCGAGCTCTTCGACGATGGCGAGAATGTCCGCAGGACTCTCGACGAGATCGAAGTAGCGCCGCGACGGATTGAGAATGGCGAGCTGATTGCGCTTGACGGCCTCGTCGATCGGAAAGCCGATCGAGCGCGCCTGCGCGATCACGTTCTGCGGCTTCTGATCGGTGATCAGAACGCCGGGCTCCTGATGCTCGAGCCCGCGGGTGAGGAATTGCAGGCCGACGATGCTCTTGCCGACGCCGCTGCCGCCTTTCACCACATAGACGTGATTCGGCATCAGGCCGCCCGCGCCGTAGTCGATGAGATCGATACCGCTGATGACGCGATCCGCCGCAGCAGCGCGCGGACGAGCGTCGACGGCATTGCCGATCTCCGGAACGGGAGTGTTCAGCGGGAGCGGCGTGTCAGTTTTTGTTGAGTTGGAAGCTGAGGAATTGTTGGAAGTCGATCGCACGTCCGTGGATCCGTTCATTGTGGAGTCCTCTCTCGAATTTGAGCGCGGAAAAGAACGGCAATTGCGCGATTGCCATGCTCTAGCAACCACCGCGCCAGTCAATCAATTGAGGCGGAGCAGCATGGACTGTGGCTGCGGCGGCGGAGGGGTGTTGGCGACCTGAATTTCGTCTTCGGTAGAGATCTGCTGCTCGCCGTGAAAGACATTGCGCGCGACGTTCTGAAGCTCGCTGAAGTCGCCGGTGCGCGGCTCGACGGCGTCGCCGGGCTCGGCAAGACGGTGAACCATGAAGACCGTCATGAACGGCTTCAAGGAGACGTGCCGAAGTTTTCTCGCATCGATCGTATGGAACGTGCTGTAGAGCGAGATCATCTGTGACGTCGTCAGATTGGTTTTGGTCGCATTGGAAAGATGCGAGAGTGCCGTAATCAAGCGCGCGATCTGCTGCGGCGTCACGTTCTGCATCTTCGCGCGGACGGCATTGACGACCTGCTGCTGGCGCATCTCGCGCGCGAAGTTGTCGCCTTCCGGCCCGATCACATACCGATAGCGCGCATACGCCAGGGCCCGTTTTCCGTCGAGGTGATACCAGCCCTGGGCGAACCCGTCTTTGAAGAGATAGTCGTAGAAGCCGCGCTGGCAGTAGATGTCGATGCCGCCGAGGTCGTCGATGATTTTCTCGAAGGCGTCGAAGTCGACGCGGACGAAGGCATTGACCGGCTGGCCGAACACGCGCGACACCGTGTCGCATAAGAGACCGGGACCTTCGCCGGGATATCCCGACTGTTCGCCGATCTCGTGCGCGTAATTGATGCGATGCGTCCCGTGCGAAGAGATCGGCACCCAGAGATCGCGGGGAATGGAGACGATGGCCGCCTGGCGCGTCGAGGGCTTGAGGCTCACCAGCATGATGGAGTCGGCGAGTTTGTCGTGCGTGGGATGGCGCTCGCCGCCGATGCCGATGACGAGAATGTTGACGCGGTCTTGCTTCAGTCCGTCTGCAACCGTGTTCGGAACGATCTTGTGCGCCGGCGAATAGCTCGTATAGAGCGCGATCGCGGCGAAGACGACGAGAAGCGTAAACGCGGCGAAGAGGGTGATCTCCAGCGCGTATTGTCCGCGCGTCGGTTTCGGCGGCACTTGTAGCGGCGAGGGAAGATGATGGCGGACGCTGCCGTCTGCATTGAGGCGGCTATAACGGGTGTAAATGGGGCTCGTGGACATGCCGGGGCAGCGTCTTCTGCATTCGAGGTGCCACGCGTTCCGGCATCGCGTTTGAACGGGAGCGCGGCCCATGAGAACCCGTTTGCTCTGCATCGCTGCGGCGCTGTGGATCACCACTGCGCTTTACGCCGGCGACTGGAAAAATGTCGCGCCCGGCGTCGATTATCAGGAATTCGCCGAAGACAATATCGACGTCCACGTTACGCGAATCGATCTCAACAACGATCAGATCCGCGTCATCGGCACTCCTCTTACCGATCGCGCCCTGAAAGTCTCCGACTTCGCCCGCAAGAACAAGGCAATCGCCGCGATCAATGGCGACTATTTCGACGATAAGTTCAACCCCATCGGCCTCACCGTCGGCGCCTGCGGCCAGTGGACGAACACGCGCGACACGAAGCGCGAAGGATTCATCGCCCTCGGCGAGCATCGCGGAAAAATTTCCAGGCAGTCGGAGATCGTCGATCCGCCGGAGTCGTGGGTTCAGACCGCGATCTCCGGCTGGCCGCTCATTGTGGCCGACTGCGAGCCGATGACGGACGCGCAATTACCCGGCAGCGACGCCTTCACGCGCTCGCCGCATCCGCGCACCGCCGTCGGACTCTCGCGCGACCGCAAGACGCTGTATTTCGTCGTCGCCGACGGCCGCCGCACCGGCGTCCCCGGCATGACCCTCGGCCGGCTCGCCGCGTTCATGTCCGATCGATTGAGAGTCTGCGCCGCGATCAATTTCGACGGCGGCGGCTCCAGCGCAATGTGGGTCGGCGATCACATCGTCAATCGCCCGAGCGACGGCGTAGAGCGTCCGGTCGCCGATCATCTCGCCGTCGTGTTGCGCAGCGATCTTCCGGCATGCAGCGAAGCGCCGATGATCTCGTCGACAACGACGACGACGGTGACGACGACGAAGCAAACGACGACAACGACGACGACACCGACAGCGCCCGCTCCACAACCACCGAAATGAAAAATGGAATCGACATTGCACAGGGCGCTGGGCGAGGTTAGCGGACGCAGTTAATGTCGAAACCGAATTTCAAGCATCCAAAAGGGATGAGCCATGCGGCCCAAAGCAGCCATAGTGACGCTGTCTGTTGTGGTCGTCTGCGCGGTCGGGGTCTACGCGCAGAACGATAGTCTCTCCACCCTGGAATCTGCATTACAAAACGGCACGGCCACGCACGATCAACAGATCGAATTGGCGCGGCTCTACATCCAGAACGGCCGCTTCTATGAAGCCCAGAAGATCTCCGGCCGGTTGTTGACCGCCGATCCGAAAGACACCGCGGCGGCAACGCTCAATGCGGAGGCGAATCGGGGCGCGCATGACGCGACGGCGAAACAGGTCGCTGACGCCGAGGCGCGTGTGAAGGCATCGGGCGCAAACGAGCAGGACCGCCTGACGCTTGCCAATGCGTATTACGACGCTGGAAGCTATGCCGCCGCCGCCGATCTGTACGGTCATCTGCCGGACAGTCTGATGACGCGCGACATGCGGCTGCGCCAGGCTCAGTCGCTCGCTTGGTCGTCGCAACTCGACGCGGCTGAGCGCGCCTATACGCGCCTGATGAAAGAGCAGCCGTCGCCCGAATTGCAGCTCCAATACGGACGCGTCTTATCGTGGATGGGAGCATCGAAAGCGTCCGTGGCCACGCTGCGCGACGTCTATCGCGATCATCCCGACGAGGCGAGCGCGGTCGCGCTGGCCAATGCGCTCGGATGGGCCGGCAATCACGACGAAGCGATTCAGCTTCTTACGGATTACACGAATGCGCATCCCGGCTCGCCGGACGCGCAGGCCCTGCTCGCGCAAATGCGCGTATCGCCCGATTTGCGGATCGAGCGCATCGGGCGGCAGATGGATACGGAGCCGTACAACCTCGCGCTGCGCGTCGAGCGCGCGCGACTCAATTACGACGCCGGCCGTTATGCCGCGGCGCTGGACGACATTCACTTCGTTCGCGAGCATTCGAGTCAGAAGATCGAAGGGCTCGACGATCTCGAGCGCACCTCGCGCGAAAAGCGCGACGCCGAGATTCAGACGACCGCGGCGCGATTGAAAGCGATCGATCTCAACAGTGCGCAAAATGCCGACGAGATCCTGTCGCTCGCGAAAGCGTATACGGGACTCGAAGAGTACGACCAGGCCATCAATCTCTATGAGCGCTATCTGAAGCTCCGTCCGGACGACACCGGCGCGCGCATCGCGTACGCGCGCGTGCTGAGCTGGGATCAGCGCTATCCCGCTTCCGAGCGGCAGTATCAGAAGCTCATCGCCGAGAATCCCGATCGCGCGGACTTGCGGCTCGAGTATGCGCAGGCGCTGTCGTATGACTCGAATTTCGATGACGCGCTGCACATGTTCTCGTCGCTCACCGATCTTTCCGATAATCCCCGCGCGAATCTCTATAGCGACGTCCCGCCGAAGGCGCACTACAACATCGGCCAGATCTATCGCTGGTACGGCTGGAACGATCACGCGGTGATGGAGCAGAACGAGGCGCTGCAGCTCGACAGCTCCTACATTCCGGCGCGCCAAGAGCTGGACATCGCCCGGCGCCTCCGTCCGCGATCAATGCTCGAAGCGCGCTACAGCACGTCGCACGACTCGGACGACTTCACGCTCAATCGCCTGGATGTATCGGGCGAGAAGTGGACTTCCAAACGAACGGGCTGGAATGCCTCGATCGGCCGCCACGAATTCGAGCATCTCGGCGACAGCGTTTACGCGACGAACCTGAGCGGCGGCATCAATTACCGCTGGAACGACAACCTGCTCGCTCGCGCCAACGTCGGCGCGAACCTCTACGACCACGGATTCGGAACGCGGCCTTTCTGGGGACTCGGCGCACAATGGATGCCGAACCTCAGCACGCGCGCCGCGCTCGACTACAATCACTACGATCTCATTTACGACGTCTTCGCTCTCAGCTCGTTGACGCAGACGCCCGTTCCGGGAACGCTCAACTTGCGCGATGCTCTGTCGATCGACGACTTCCGCGGCCATTATGACTACAACGGCGGCGGATTCTTCTCCTGGCTCACCGACGGCTCTTACGGCTTCATCAACGACGACAACCGCCGCCTCGCTGCGCACGGCCTGGCCAGCTTCCGCATCTTCAAGGAGCCTTTCATTGCACTGAAGGCGGACGGCCGGTATCTCTCTTACGACTTCCGGACGAACCGCTACTGGTCGCCGACCGACTACAAGTCGCTCGCCGGCGTGCTGCAGATCGGCCAGAACATCCGCAATCGTTTCTTCTGGTCGGTCGAAGGAAAATTGGGCAATTCATGGGAAAACGGCCGGCGCTCGAATCTGCGCGCCTATGCGGCGAACATCACCGTGCCGGTTACCGATGTGCTGGACGCCGTCGCGTCTTACAACTACGGACGCAGCGGCCGCTTCGATTCGCTGTTGGGCAACGGCTCTTCCGACTTTACAACTTACTGGCAGCGCTACTGGTTCGTGGGCGTTCGCGTGAAGCAGCTTTTCTCGCGTGACGAGCGACGCAGTGCGAATCCGTACTACTACGACAGTCGCACGATCGGCTCGCCCGTCATTCCGCCCCTCGGGGAGACTCACTAATGGGCACCGTCAAGGCTCCACTCAATCCGAAGATTCAGCTCCTCATCTCGCTGCTCATCGTGGTGGCGGTCGTGGTGCTGACCTTCTTCCTCTTCAAGTATCCACAGAAACTCGGTCCGATCTTCATCTCCGCCCTCGTCATTACGCTCGCGTCGTTCCTGCTGCTGCTGGTGATGCGGCACTTCATGCTCATCTGGTTCAGCTTCCTGCACCAGCGCGAGCTCGCGTATGAAGAGCATCCGGACGTCTATCCATTCGTGTCCATCATCGTCCCGGCGTACAACGAAGGCGAAGTCATTACGGCGTCTCTGTCGTCATTGTTGGAGCTGCGCTATCCGTACTACGAGATCATCGCCATCGACGACGGCTCGACGGACAACACGTTCGAGAAGATGAAGGAGTTCGAAGGGAATCACTACGGCGTGCGCGTGCAGGTCTTCCGCAAAGAAAACAGCGGAAAGGCGGACACGCTCAATCACGGCATTCGTCGCTCCAAAGCGCCGATCGTCGTCTGCATGGACAGCGACTCGCGTCTGACCGCGGACGCCTTGCGCTACGCCGTCCGCCACTTCGATGATCAGTGCGTCGGCGCCGTCGCCGGCAACGTGAAGGTCATCAACCGCCACAATATCTGGACGAAATTGCAGGCCCTCGAATACATCGAAGGTCTGAATATCGTTCGTAAGGCGCAGGCGTTTTTCCGTTCCGTAAACGTGATTCCCGGTCCGATCGGCATTTTCCGTCGCACCGCCATTGAAGGCACGGGCGGATACGACAGCGACACATTTGCCGAGGATTTCGACATGACGGTCAAGATCCTGGCCGACGGATGGAAGATCAATTACGAGCCGAAGGCGGTCGCATTCACCGAGGCGCCCGAGGAGCTGCTGGACATCATCAAGCAGCGCTACCGCTGGAGCCGCGGTATTCTGCAGGCGCTGCGCAAACAGAAACATCTGCTGACGCGTACGAGCGGCGTCATCACGACACCGTTGTCCCTCTGGTACATGATCTTCGAAGGGCTCGTGTGGCCCGGAATGAACATCTTCGCCAACGTTTTCTTCGTCTATGTCGCGTTGTTGTATGGCATGAAGAAGTTGTTGGTCTTGTGGTGGCTGTTGCTGACGCTCCTCGATTTATTGATCGCCGTGCACGCGATCCTGATGGAGCATGAGCAGATGCGCCTCGCGCTGTACTCCGTCTTTTACCGCTTCTTCTACATTCTCATCATCGACGTCTGCAAAGTCTTCGCGACGCTGGAGGAGCTCGTCGGGCTCGACATGTCGTGGGGCAAGCTGGCACGCAAGGGCCGTATTTAGGGGAAAACCACAATGCGCTTCGACTGGGTCAACATTCTCGCAACCGTGATTTTCGTTTCGATCGTCGTTACGTTGATTCTCGCTGTTGCGTCGTACTTCGCTTACAAAGTCCGCGAAGCGCGGCGTCCGAAGACTGCGGCCGAGCTGCGTCAGGAAGGGGAGCTGAAGGTCTTCTTCGACCAGTACCAGCCGACAGCCGAGGAAGCGGCGACGAAAGAGTGACGCGCTGAGTGACGCGGCATTCGGCACTCATCGCGATTTACGGAATCGTCGTCGCGATCGCTGTGCTCATTGGCGCCGTCGCGATCTGGGCGTTCGTCGATAAGCAGTCACTCGTCATCGCCCCGGAGCCGCTGCCGAAAGTCACCGTCGTCACCGAGGATTCGCACTCACCGCTCGCCGCAGCGTGGGTGCGACTCCTCACCAAAGCGGAACTGCCGGCCACGCTCGTGCCGCTCGAGACATTCGAGCCGATCGAAGGCGTGGTGATCTTCTGCGGCGTTCCGACGATTCCGCCGAAGCTGCACGACGCACTGTTCGAATTCACGCAGCGCGGCGGTGCGCTCGCATTCGTCGGCGCGCCGCCTTCGACACCGATCGGAAAGATCCACTTCAGCGCGGAAACCGGCAAGTCCGATGCGGCGATCCGATTTTCGGAGACCGCATCGCCGATCCTCGCGCGACTCAATCCGGGCGATGAGGTGGCGATGCGCGCCGGCGACGTTTCGCTGCTGAAGGAGTCGCCCCAGATGAACGTCGACGCGCGCTGGCGCGACAACGCCCGCGCGGCGGTGATGCACGTCGAGAGCGGCGGCGTGCGCTGCCTCTGGTTCGGCTTCGATCCGACTGCGCTCGCGAGCGAAGATCCGCGGCTCATGCTCTTGCTGCGCACCGCGTTTCGATGGGTGGCGGGACAGCCGGTGTCCGACGGCGCGATCGGCGCGCCGCAATTGGCGAAGACGCTCACGCCCGGGGCGCGGCGCGAGGCGCGCGCGAACCGATTCACGTTCACCGTCGATCGACTGCCGAATCGCGATCAGTTCGGAATCCGCATGCAGAACCGCGGCGGCATTCCGCTGATCAATCCGACGGTGAAGATCTGGCTGCCGCCCGGCGTCACCGAAGTCGCCCTCGGCGGCGACTTGATCATGCGACGCAACGCGACGCTCACCGGAGTCCCGGAGGAAGGGGCGTGTCTCGTGAGTCTGCCGTCGCTGACGCGGAATGAAGAGCGGATCATGAAGTTGAAGATCGTGCGACGTTACGCGCCAAAGTAGCGGCAGCGGGTCGTGCAGGTCTCTTCGATCGTGATGCAATGGAGGTTGGGGACGTCGGGCGCGAGGCGATCCCAAATCCACTTCGCAAGGAGCTCCGAGGTCGGGTTCTCCAGTCCTTCGATGTCGTTGAGAAGGTAGTGATCGAGACGCGCGACGAGCGGATCGACGGCGCGCTTGAGGTCGGCGAAATCGATCACCCATCCGAGAGTCGGATGAATCGGACCGCGCACGACGACTTCCCCTTTGAAGGAGTGGCCGTGCATGCGGCGGCACTTGTGACCTTCCGGAACGTTCGGAAGGTAGTGCGCTGCTTCGAAGCTGAATCCTTTGACGAGCTCGACGGACATGGTTTGTGCGTGTCATGCCGAGCGTGAGCGAGGCATCCGGGGGCTGGGGCCGCACTGCGCCGCCCGACCACCAGACCCCTCGCTCACGCTCGGGGTGACAGGTCCCAGTTTATAGTCTGGTAAACGTTTTGCTCCATGGAGGTCTCATGGCCAGCAACTATGCAGCAGACGACCGCTCGCTCGGTCAGATATTCAAAGAGCTCACCGAGAATCTCTCCACGCTATTTCGAAGCGAGGTCGCACTTCTCAAGCTGGAAGTGAAAGACACCGTCACGAAGCTTGGCGGCGGCATCGCCTTGTTCGCCGGCGCCGCGTGTCTCGCCATCTTCGGCCTCGGCTTCGTCTTCGTCACGCTCGTTCTCGGGCTCGTCGCACTTGGCATACCGGCGTGGCTCTCGGCGCTCATCGTGACGATTCTTCTCTTCGCCGCCGCGGGCGTGCTGGCGTTGATGGGAAAGAAAAAGTTCGCGCAGGTGAACTTCGTCCCCGAAGAGTCGGTGAAGCAGATCAAGACGGACGTCGAATCGATCAAGAACGATTTCGCGCGCGTGAGGAGTAAAGCGTCATGAAGGATCAGGAGAAGAAGGACATCGAGCGCGAGATCAATCGGGCGCGCGACGGGATCGGCGACCGCATCGACGAGCTGGACACGCGCCTGCGCCGCCAGCTCGACTTCGCGACGATGGCGAGCGAGCACGCGCCGCAGCTCATCGCCGGCGGCGCGGTCGTCGGCTTCCTCGTCGGCTTCGGCTTCCCGAAGCAGCTCAAGCGCATGATCCAGCTCGGCGTCCCGCTGGCGCTCGCCGCGTACAAGGTGAAGCAGCTCCGCGACAACCACAACGGCAACGACGGCGCTACTTCACTCTGACATATCGCGCTCCCGGCAGCGCCCGCACCCATCCGCCCAATTCCAATTGCAGCAGCGACTCGCTGATCGACGGCAGCGACTGGCCGAGCTTCTCGGCGGCCGTCTCCACGTGCGTCGCTTCGTCGCGACTGAGTGCGTCGAGGACTTCGCGCAGCGGCGAGTCGGCGGGAAGTTGCTCCTTCTCCTTTTCGATGCGTTTGTAATTCGGCAGCTCGTCGAGGACGTCGTTCGCGTCGTGCACGAGCTTCGCGCCGTACTGAATCAGTCGATGGGTTCCTTCGCTGCCGCGCGAGAAGATCGAGCCGGGGACGGCGAAGACTTCGCGTCCTTGTTCCGCCGACGTGCGCGCGGTGATCAGCGAGCCGCTGCGGCTCGTCGCTTCGACGATCACGGTGCCGAGGGCGAGGCCGGAAATGATGCGATTGCGAGTAGGAAAGTTCGCGGGCAGCGGAGGAGTGGCGGGCGGAAGCTCCGTCACGATCACGCCTTCTTTCTCGATACGGCGGAAAAGTCTGGCGTGCGACTTCGGATAGACGACGTCGATGCCGGTGCCGAGAACGGCGATCGTCGCGCCGGCGGAATCGAGGGCCGCTTCGTGTGCGGCGGCATCGACGCCGCGGGCCAGTCCCGACACGATCACCAGCTTTGCGTCGCGTGCGAGCGGTGCGGTGATCGCCGTCGCAGCATTGATCGCGTACGGCGACGCGCGCCGCGAGCCGACGACGGCGATGGCGTCGCGCGAGAGCAGTGCGCGATCTCCACGAACGTGAAGCGCGAGCGGCGGATCGATGATCTCGCGGAGGAGCGGCGGGTAGCCCTCGTCTTCGAGCGTGATCGTCGTCGCGCGCAGCGACTCGATGCGCGGATCATCGAGCGGATGCCGGATGCGCTCCGCCTGATCGCGATCGATGTTGAGCAGTTCTTCGAGGAATCGAGTGGGCGCGCGAACCGCATCTGCGAGCGGATCAAAGGTCTCGAGCAGGAGACGGGTCCGGTTCGGCGAGAGAAATGGAAGCAGCGACCATGCGATCAGCAGGTCGCGAGATTGTTGTGTCATCGCGGTCACGATGCCGTGAGGCAATCAAGACCATCGAAAGGCTCGAAGGATCGACGCGATTATAATCGCGCCGCAGGAGGGTAGGGTATGCGACGTCCGCTTCCGCTACTGCTTCTCATCATCCCGCTCGGATTGGGCTGCTCGCATCACTCGGCCAATCTCGAGCGGCCGTCAACACAGCAGGACTTCGGCGTCGAGATGGCGCGGATGAACCTGTGGCGCGAAGCGGAGTTCCGCTTCAAGCGTGCCGTGGAGCTCAATCCGAGCGACGCGATGGCGCACAACAATCTCGCCGTGGCGATGGAAGCGAACGGCGATTTCGACAACGCGCTGAAGGAGTACCGCGAAGCGCTTCGTCTCGACCGCAGCAACTCCTACATCCAGAAGAACTACAGCCGCTTCACGGAGTTCATGTCGCGCAACAAGAAGCGGCAGCAGAAGGGAAACGCGCCGCCGCCGAGGACCGCCGACACCAAGAGCGGCGATCAGCCGAAGCGGATCGCGACGCCGCCGAACATGCCGTCGGCTCCGCAACCCGGTCCGGTCATTCCCGGCACCGAGGCGTTGCCGCCGGGACTCGTCACGCCGCCGCCCGGGCCGCTGCCGGGAGGCAATCCACCGCATACACCGCCGGGAGGCGCCGAATGAAACGGATCGCAATCGCAGCAGCCATCGTTCTCGCGCCGCTCGTCGCGTCCGCGGGCGTCGTCGAAGTGAAGATGAAGCTTCCCGTCAAACCGAAGCTTCAAATCCTCGGCGACGAGAAGATCGCCATCGCGCCGTTCGTCATCGCCGCGAACGGGGAGAAGCGCAACGACCGCGCGTCGAAGATCGACGTGCAGGCGGAGTTTCAGCGCTATCTCAGAAAGCAGCTCACGAAAAGCACGAAGCTGCGCATCGTCGAAACGCCGCAGACGCGCCTTCCGGGCGTCGACATGAAGTCGCTCGAAGCGAATCGGGACTACTGGAAAGAGCTAGGGACGAAGACAGGAGCCGACTACATCGTCTCCGGCATCGTCGACTTCGACGTGAACGACAAGTCGGGATATCGCACCGAGGAGTACACGTCGCCGGCGGACGGAAGAACGTTCTACCGACAGGTCCTGGTGGAGACGACCGGCTTCGTCTTCGACATCGACATCGCCGTTTTCAATGCCGACACCGGCGAGAAAGTGATCGAAGACAACTTCCGCGACTTCAAGGAATTCGATCAGCGCAATTACGACGAGCTGCTCGGTCTCTTCGAGAATCTGAGGTCGTTGGAGACGCAGCTCGTGGGGATCTTCGTTCCGCAAGAGACATCGGCTTCTCGTTATGTATTTACTGAGTAGGACTGAGGACTGAGGACTGAGGACTGGGTTAGGGTCGCGAAGCGGCTCAGTCCTCAGTCCTCAGTCCTCAGCACTGAAAGGGAGGCAACTTGAAGCGACTGTTCTCGCTCGCCATCCTCATCATTCTTGTCGCGCCCGCGGTTTTCGGGCAACAGAACAAGATCGTCTACGACAAATTCAACTGGAGCATCTACCACTCGACGCACTTCGACGTGTACTTCTACGACGAGGAAAAGCCGCAGCTCCAGCGCGTCGTGGACATGGCGGAGAGCGCGTACGACGATCTGTCGCGCAAGTTCAATTACCAGATCACCAAGAAGATCCCGCTGCTCTACTACGCGACGCACTCGGCGTTCGAGCAGACCAACGTCGATCTCAACTTCATCCCCGAAGGCATCGGCGCATTCGCGGAGCCGACGCGCAACCGCATGGTCCTTCCGATCGACACGACCGACGAGATGCTGCTCCACCTCGTCACGCACGAGCTGACCCACGTCTTCGAGTACGAGATCCTCTTCCAGGGAAAATTCGGGAAGACCGTCACCGCCAATCCGCCGCAGTGGCTGATGGAAGGCCTGGCGTCGTTCATGGCCAACGACGAAGAGTCGCGCGACCGCATGGTGCTGCGCGACGCCGTCGTCAACGACAAGATCCCGTCGATCACGCGCAATCCCGAAGGCTACTTCGCCTATCGCTTCGGACACGCGGTCTTCAAGTACATCCAGGAGAAATACGGATGGGAAGGCATCCGCGACTTCGTCTACGAGTATCGCAACACCCTCGGCAACAGCATCGAGAAGGCGCTCAAGCGTGCCCTCGACGTGACGCCGGAAGAATTCGACACGCGCTTCCGCACCTGGATGCGCAAGCAGTACTTGCCGGCACTCATCGCGAAAGGTGAGCCGATCGAGTACGGCGAGCCGTTCCGCATCAATACCGAGGTTTCGCTGAGCGACGAGATCTCGCCGATCGTGTCGCCGTCGGGCGATCTCCTGGCCGGCTTCACGACGTACAAAGAAGACGTCGATCTGGCCATCTTCAAGATTCCGGACCGGCGCATGTGGAAGAACCTCACGCCCGGATATACGAACAAGTACGAGTACCCGATCGTGCAGTTCTTCACCGTCGGCCCGTCGATGGGACGCGACCTCGCGTTTGCGCCGAACGGCGATCAGCTCGCGTTCTTCGCGAAGAAGGAGCGCGGCCGCAATCTCGTGCTCCTCAATCCGCTCACCGGACAGATCGAGCGCTCCGTGCCGATGAAAGTCGAGCAGCAGTACAGCCCCGCGTATTCGCCCGACGGGAAGCTCATCGCCTTCTCCGGCTTCCTCGGCAATCAGGACGACCTCTTCACCTACAACCTCGAGACGGGCGAAGTGAAGAATCTGACGAACGATCACTTCTTCGACGGCTCGCCGGTCTTCTCCCCCGATGGAAAGTGGATCATTTATTCATCCGTCGTCAGCGGCGGATACGCGAAGCTCTTCAAGCTGAATGTCGCCAATCCGGCCGAGCGCTATCAGCTCACGACCGGAAAGTGGAACGACTCCGACGCGTACTTCTCGCCCGACGGCAAGCGCATCTTCTTCACGTCCGACCGGCAGACGGGACGCAACGTCGGCGAAGCGTCGCAGATCCTCGAGAACGCGGAGAACGAAGCGAAGAAGACGACCGACACGCCGCCGCCCGACGTGACGAACTTCGCCGCGTACAACATCTACTCGCTCAATCTCGAAAACGGCGACGTGCTGCAATACACCGACGTCGTCGGCGGCTGCTTCACGCCGGTCGTCTTCACGGGACAGAACAACCGCGAGCGGATGGTGTTCTCGTCGTACTACAAAGGACAGTGGCGCCTCTTCTCGACGACGACGGACAAGCCGCTGCATCCTGCCGAGAAAACAACGCTGCCGTCCGCGCCGCTCGTCGCGGAGAGCCGCGAGCAGTTCCAGCCGCCGGTCGAAGTGGCCATCGATCCGGAGAAGATCGAGAAGACGCACGGATTCCGGCTTTACGTCGATGACGTCGACGTGAACGCCGGCGTCACGTCCGATCAGCTCTTCGTCTCGCGCTCCGTCATCTACATGAGCGACATGCTCGGCAATCGCCGCTTCATCGCCTCGCTCGACTCGGTGTCGTCGTTCTCGAACTTCGACTTCATCTACATGGATCTGCATCGCCGCTTGAACTGGGGCGTGCGGCTCTTCGACAACCGCTCGTTCTTCAACACGATCAATCAGCAGACCGACTTCCTCGAGCGCGGACGGCAGGAGTATCGCGAGACGGGCCTTCTGGGATTCGTCAGCTATCCGTTCACGCGCTATCACCGCATCGACTTCGGCGCGGGCTACGAGTCGCGCGACTACAGCTTTCCGATCGGCATCGACGCGGACGGCAATTTCCTTCTCTTCCAGCACAAGGACAACTTCCCCGTCGGAACGGCCAGCTTCTCCTCCGACAGCGCGGTGTACAAGGAGTTCGGTCCGGTCTCCGGACGCCGCTACGACCTCGGCGCCTCGTACGCGCGCGACATCAAGAACGGCGGCACGCTCTCCGCCGACTACACGATGGAGTGGCGCGAGTATCTGCAGCTCTCGTCGCGCACGCTGCTCGCCGGCCGCGTGTTTGCCGGCTACTCGCACGGCAATTTCTCGAACTTCTATTTCTTCGGCGGACTGAATACATTGCGCGGCTACGACTTCCGCTCGATCATCGGCAGCAAGGCGGGGTTCGCGAATCTCGAGTTCCGCTTTCCGCTCGTCGACGTGATCGCGTTCCCCGGCATCGTCCTGACCGGAATTCGCGGCAATCTGTTTGCGGACGTCGGCGCCGCGACGTTCCCCGGCCGGCCGTTCCGCTTCCGGCAGAACGGAAAACTCGTCGACGGAAAGGCCGCCCTCGGATACGGACTATCATTCCAGCTCTTCGGCCTCGAGCTGCATTGGGACTTCGCGCGCAAGTTCGACGGCAAGCACACGTTCGGCGGGCGCGTCACCGATTTCTGGGTGGGACAGACGTTCTAAAAAAGAGTGCTGAGTCGAAAGTGCTGAGTGCTGAGTAGGCCGACGCGAAGCGTCACTCAGCACTCAGCACTCAGTTCTCAGCACTCACTATCGGCTCAAACTCGCGACAAACTCGTCCAGTTGGTCGAGCGTCTCGCGCATGCCGTCGTCCATTCCTCCGAGTGCGGCATCGAGAGCTTCCTTCGACGGATAGAGGTCATGCATGACCAGCAGCGTCTTGCCATCTTTTTCCTCGAAGGTCACCGTGGTCACTTGCACACCCTGGTCACCTTCTTCATTCGTCCAGACGAGACGAGAGTGCGGTGTCACGTCGATGTACGTACCGTAGAACTCCGCGCCGGGTCCGAACACCACGCGGTACTTCCCGCCGACACGAACATCCATCTCGCAGGAAAGCATCGACACGCCGAGCGACTTCGGTACCCACCATCGCTTGAACAGCTCGGGCTGCGTAAACGCCTCGAACACGATTCGCGCCGGGCCGTTGATGGTTCGCGTGATGACCAGCTCACGCTCCGACTTCCGTTCCACCGTAGTGGGCTCACTTTCTTTTACTGCCTGCATCGATCTTCTCCTTCTTTTTCAGTTCTTCGACAACCTTGTCCAACTCGTCGAAGCGTGCGCTCCAAAGCCGGCGATACTTCTCCAGCCATGCCGTCTCTTCCTCCAATCGGCGTGGGCCGAGCTTGCAGGTCCGCACTCGCCCGACCTTCTCCGTCGTGACCAGGCCCGCCTCCTCCAGGACGCCGACATGTTTCTTCATGCCGGTGAGCGTCATGTGGAACCTCTCGGCGAGGTCGGTGATCGAAGCGTCGGAACGTCCGAGTTGCTCCAGAACGCCGCGGCGGGTGCGATCCGAGAGCGCCGCAAACGAGTCATCGAGGCGGGCCGCCGAATACTGAACCATTCGGTTCAGTATAGGCCAACACGAAGCGATAAGCAAGCTTGAACGCTACGCCGCGCGCGGTGCGCGCCGCCTGTCTGCGATCGTCTCGCGCAGGAACTTCAGCAGCGCCTTCTCCTCTTTCGAGAGTCCGACGCGCACGACGGGACTTCCCTTGCGCGTTCTGCGCAGCGTCTCGAACGGACGTCCGGTCATGTAGTCGTCGAGGAGTCGCGGACAGATGTACGACGAGCGGCAGACGGCGGGCGTGTTGCCGAGCTGCTCGGACGTGGCCACGATGGCCTTGCGGATTCTTCGCTTGCGCTCGGTCTTGCTCGGTGCTTGTCCTTGCATCGCCAATGCGATCGAACAAAGCAGCGTGCCCGCCCACGTGCGAAAGTCCTTGGCGGTGAAGTTTTCGCCGACGATGGACTGGATGTAGTCGTTCACGTGGCGGTCTTTCACGTCGAAGAGCTCAGGGCCGTGGCGTTTCTTCAACTCCGCCACGAGCTCAGCGACCTCGCGATCGCGGATGGCCCGCTTGTGTTTCTTGCGCCATTTGCCGATGTAGTCGAAGAGGAGCGTGTCGTCTTCGACTCGCACGTGCGACTTGCGGATCGTGGTGAGGCCGTAAGTCGATTCGTTCTTCGCCGACTTTTCATTGCCGACGCGGAAGAATCCCTGGTCCATCAGCCGGACGATCGCGGCGAGCACTTTCTCGCGATCGATCGTCTCGCGTTGCAGCCCCGCGCGCACGCGGCGGCGCAGCTCGGGAAGGGACTCGCCGAATTCGACGACGCGTCGGAACTTCTCTTCATCGCGCTGCGCGCGGAAGCGATTGTGGTAGCGGTACTGAACGCGCCCTTTCTTGTCGATGCCGACGGC
>Ga0075425_100002847_pt1 | contig 17404 bp, 14 predicted proteins | sample SoiMethybrSBSTD4_FD_75300 | JGI IMG/M metagenome (GOLD analysis project Ga0075425, IMG submission 75300) | Bulk soil microbial communities from a Populus tree surrounding site in Tennessee, USA - Soil MetaG P. TD hybrid SBSTD4 | ecosystem: Environmental > Terrestrial > Soil > Tree plantation... | reverse complement strand
CATGTCCTCCATGATGAGGCGGTTCGCCTCGAGGAGGTCCTCGAGCTTGCCGGTGTCCTTCCACCAGCCCTCGACCAAGTGCGGGCGGACGTCGCGACCTTGATCGATCAAGTATTGGATCGCGTCGGTGATCTCGAGCTCGTCGCGCCAGGAGGGGGAGATCGCGCGCACCGCGTCGTGGATCGCCGGCGTGAACAGGTAGACGCCGACGAGCGCGAGGTCCGACGGCGGGTCCTCGGGCTTCTCGATCAAGCGGACGATGCGGTCGCCGTCGAGCTCCGCGACGCCGAACCGTTGCGGGTCGTGCACGCGCGCGAGCAAGATCTGCGCGTCGCAGCGGCGCTCTTCGAACGCACGCACGAGCTTCGCGATGCCGCCCTTCAGGACGTTGTCCCCGAGGTACATCACGAAGTCGTCGTCGCCGAGGAACTCGCGCGAGATCAGGACGGTGTGTGCCAGGCCCAGCGGCGCCTCCTGAGGGATGTACGAGACCTGCAGTCCCCAGGCGGAGCCATCGCCCACCGCCGCCTCGATCTCGGCGGCCGTCTCGCCGACGACGAGACCGACCTCGCGGATCCCGGCCGCCGCGATGCCCTCGAGCGCGTAGAAAAGGATCGGCTTGTTCGCGATCGGCACCAGCTGCTTGGCCGACGTGTGCGTGATCGGACGCAGCCGGGTGCCGGCGCCGCCGGAGGGGATGAGGGCTTTCATAGCGCCAGAGACTTTACCGGCCTACCGCAGAGGCCCGGCGCAAGCGCCGGGCCTCTGTTCTCAGCCGGGTGTGGTCACGGGCTCGGCGACGGGCTGGGGCCCTGGTCGGTCCCCAGGATCACCTCGACGTCGGCCGATAATGGCGAACCGGACTGTCGTAGCTCGGCGCCCGGGAACTCCTGGATGACCAACAGCGCTTTGGCATCGTCGCCGGGGCTGTAGAGGACGACCGTCTTCGTGTAGTCGCGGCGCGGCGCGTTCGCCGTGCTCAGCACCTTGAACCCCAGCCCGCGCAACTGATCGCGGAATTTCGAGGCGAGCCCGTTGATCCGCGTGCCGTTCAGGATGCGCATCGTGACGTCCGACGGGGTCGGGATCGAGGCGGCGGTCTTGCCGTAGTCCGGCAGCTTCGTGTCGTTCTTGAGGGCTGTGAACAACGCCTTGGCTTCGGCCGGACGGGCGATCACCCAGGATGTCGGCGGGATGTATTTCGGATAGCTCGGCACGACGCGGAAGTCGACGTTGGACTGCTTGAAGCCGGCGAGTTTGTTGGCGATCCCGCGCACCTCCGACAGCTCCAACTTGGCGTCGGTTATGACGCCCTTCGAGGCGACATCGGCGAGTTTGGTGAGCCGGGGGATATCGGTGAGGAAACCGATGCCCTTCACCTTCTGCATCAGGATGCGCATGAACTGCTGCTGACGGTCGATGCGACCGAAATCGCCCTTCGGATCCTGCTTGCGCATCCGCACCCAGGCGAGCGCCATCTTGCCGTTGAAGTCCTGACATCCCGCGTGCGTGATGATCAAGCCGGATTCACGATCGTCGTAGGTGCGTTTCGGGCACAGCTTCACGCCGCCGACCGCGTCGACGATGCTTTGGAACGAGGCGAAGTTCACTTCGATGTAGTGGTTGATCGGCAGGCCCGTGTACGCCTTCACGGTGTCGATCATGAGTTGCCGGCCGGTGATGTGTTTCGACGGGATCCCGCTGTAAGCGGCGTTGATCTTCGAGAAGCCGCTCTTTCCGGGGATGTGCACCATCAGGTCTCGAGGGAACGACAAGATGACGGCGGACTTCCCGGCCGGCGGGACGTGGATCAGAAGGATCGTGTCCGCTCGTTGACTGCCGCCGCCGCGGAACTGGCGTTCGTTGCGCTCCGCGGGGTCGACGACCGAGCGCCGGTCTGACCCAAGCACGAGTATGTTGCACGATTCCCCCGCCGGACACGGGTCGACGGCGATGTCCCGATGCGTCGCGTCGAACTTCTTGTGCACGTAACTGTTGACGAGGATCGCCGTCACGCCGACACCGATGCCGAACACGACGCCCACGGCGATGAGGATCTTGAGCCATTTCGGCCAGCGGCCGCGCCGACCGGGCAAAGGGGTCTCCGTCATGCCTCGCTCTCTTGCTGTTTCACGCGCGCTTCAACCTTTCGTCGCCTTACCGTAGGGACAAATCGGACCTGCCGGTGGCGAGTTTACTAGGGCAAGCGTGCAGTTTCTTGCCCGAAGGTACAGCGGGCCCGAACGGAGGTTCAGGATTCGGTTAACGCCCGCCGTAGCGGATCCGCGCGATCACCCACAGGGCCCGGACGCCATCTTGCCACTCGATCTTCTTCCCCTGTTCGCGGGTTCGAGCCTTGTAGTTGATGGGCACCTCATACGGCCGGTGCCCGGCGCGCAAGAGCTTGGCGGTGAGCTCGGCTTCGATGTCGAAATCGTCCGAGCGGAGCGAGATCCCGCGCAGGACCTCGGTGCGAGCCATCTTGAAGCAGGTCTCGATGTCGGACAGGTAGCAATTGAAGAGCACGTTGGTCCAGAGCGCGAGCAGCTTGTTCCCGATCACGAACCAGAACGAGAACGCGGTGTGCGAACCGAACGCGCGGGTCCCGTAGACGACGTCGGTGTCGCCGCGGATCAGCGGCTGCAAGCACGCGGCGAGGTCGGACGCGTCGTACTCGAGGTCGGCATCGAAGGGCACGAACACGTCGCCCGTGGCCGCGTCGAGCGCGGTGCGGAGCGCGGCCCCTTTCCCTTTGTTGCGCGGGTGTCGGATCAAGCGAACGTGCTCGGGGAGCGGCAGCTGCGCCAGCTGCTCCCAGGTGCCGTCGGTGGATCCGTCGTCGACCACGATGACTTCCGTCTCTACCGGCAGCGGCGTCGACAGCAGCTCCTTCATCGCCGCGCCGACGCGCTCGCGCTCGTTGTACACCGGAACCGCGACCGTGAGCTTCGATACCGTCACGCCTTCGCCTCCCTACTCTCCCTGGTTCGCCCGGCGTTTCAGGATGGCTTCTTTGCGCGCCAGACGATGCTCCCGGCGGATCTTTGCTTCCTCCATCCGCCGCCGTTCCTCAGGCGTCTCCGGATCGAGCCGTGGAACCGCCTTCGGTTTTCCATCGGCATCCAGCGCCACGAACACGAGATACGCCGTGGAAACGTGCCGTTTCTCCGCCGTCAGCGTGTTCTCGGCATCGACGCGAACGCCCACTTCCATCGACGTGCGGCCGACGTCGTTCACCTGCGCGCGGAGCGTCACAACGTCGGACAGGTACACGGGCTCGATGAAGACCATCTCGTCCATCGCGACGGTGACGACGCGCGCGCGGCAGTGCTTGACCGCCGAAAGTCCGGCGGCGGTGTCGACGAGCTTCATGATCACGCCACCGTGGACGTTGCCGGCGAGGTTCGCGTCGGTGATCCCCATCGCCTGAGACAAGACGACGGAAGAATCTGACGGCTTGCGGATCTCGTCGGTCACGCGTTCAACCCTTCGAGCCGTTCGCGGCGGCGATCAGTTCTGCGACCTCACCCATCATCCGGGTGAGGTCGAAATCGCGAGGCGTGTACACCGCGGCGACACCGGCGTCACGGAGCCGGGCCGCGTCCGCGGCGGGGATGATCCCGCCGACGACGACCGGCACCTTCGCCGGGTCGACACCGAGCGCGCGCATGCGGTCGAGCACCTCGGGGACGAGCAGCGCATGAGCGCCGGACAAGATCGACAGCCCGACCACATGAACGTCTTCTTCCGCGGCCGCGCGCGCGATCGCTTCGGGCGACAGGCGGATGCCTTGGTACACGACCTCGAAGCCTGCGTCGCGGGCGCGGACGGCGACCTGCTCGGCACCGTTCGAATGGCCGTCCAGGCCCGGCTTGCCGACGAGCATCCGCAAACGCGATACGCCGATCCGTTTCGCGACGTCCGCCACGGTCGCGCGAACCTCGTGCAGCGATCCGTACTCGTCGCGTGCGAGCGCGGAAACGCCCACACCGGTCGGAGCGCGGTACTCGCCGAAGACGTCCCGCAACGCGTCGGCCCATTCCCCCGTCGTCGCGCCGGCCTTGGCCGCGGCGATCGACAGCGGGACGAGATTCTCTTCGGTCGCGGCGGCGGCGCGAAGGGCATCCAGAGCCTCGCGCGCCGCGGCTGCGTCGCGCGATCCGCGCCATTCCTCGACGCTTGCGATCTGCCGCTTCTCCGCGTCGGGGTCGAGCTTCTCGTAGAGCAGATCCTCGTCCGCGAGCGGCGAGGGCTCGGTTTCGGTGTAGGAGTTAACGCCGACGACGGTGATGTCTTTGGACTCCACCGCGCGTTGCCGCTTCGCCAGCGACGTCACAAGTTCGGATTTCATGTATTCGATCGAGTCGACGGCGCCGCCCTTGGCAAGTACGGCTTCGTACTCTTCCCACGCGGCCTCGGAGATCTCGGCGACCTTCGCCTCGAAGACGGTGGAACCGCGGAGAAGGTCCTCGTACTCGAGCAGGTCGGTCTCCAACGCAAGGATCTGCTGGAGCCGGAGCGACCATTGCTGGTCCCACGGCCGCGGCAGCCCGAGCGCCTCGTTCCATGCCGGGAGCTGCACCGCGCGCGCGCGCGCGTCCTTCGACAACGTCACGGCGAGCGCCTCGAACAAGATCCGGTAGACGTTGTTCTCCGGCTGCGTCGCGGTCAGTCCGAGCGAGTTCACCTGCACGCCGTAACGGAACCGGCGGAACTTCTCATCCGTCACGCCGTAGCGCTCTCGCGTGATCCGGTCCCACAGCTCGGTGAACGCGCGCATCTTCGCCGTCTCCTCGACGAACCGGATGCCGGCGTTGCAGAAGAACGAGATGCGACCGACGACGCGGCCGAACTCGGCGTCGGGGACGCGGCCGGTCGCTTTCACCGCGTCGAGCACGGCGACCGCGTTCGCGAGCGTGAACGCAACCTCCTGAACGGGCGTCGCGCCGGCTTCCTGCAGGTGGTAGGAGCAGACGTTGATCGGGTTCCACTTCGGGATCTCCGACGCGCAGAACGTGATCATGTCGGTGATGAGCCGGATCGAGGGGCCCGGCGGGAACACGTAGGTTCCGCGCGACAGATACTCCTTCAAGATGTCGTTCTGTGTCGTGCCCTGCAATGCGGCGCGCGGCGCGCCCTGCTCCTCTGCGGCCGCGACGTAGAGCGATAGCAGCCACATCGCTGTCGCGTTGATCGTCATCGACGTGTTCATCTGCCCGAGCGGGATCCCCTCGAACAGGTGGCCCATGTCCCCGAGATGGCCGATCGGGACGCCGACCTTGCCGACTTCGCCGGCGGCCATCGAATGGTCTGCGTCGTACCCGGTCTGGGTCGGGAGGTCGAACGCGACGGACAGTCCCGTCTGCCCCTTGGCGAGGTTCTTCTTGTACAGCTCGTTCGACGCGCGCGCGCTCGAATGCCCTGCATACGTGCGGAACAGCCAGGGATCGTCTTTCGCGTGGTTGACGCCCATCGCAGGTGAATCGTAACCGAATCGCGGTTTGGTGCCGTTCCCGGCCGGATGCCAAACTACGGCTCCATGAGCTCCAGTGTCAGTGGATTCTTCGCCATCATCGTTCTCCTCGGCTTCGCCGTACTGGCGTTCGACGTCTGGATGCTCGTCGATGCGATCCAACGGCCGCCGGAGCAGTACCCATCGCCGGACCAGAAAACGGTGTGGATCATCGGGCTCATCGTCGGCCTCGCGACGGCGTTCCCCGCGATCATCGTCGCCATCGCCTACTACGTCATCGTCCGGAAGCCGGCGGGGCCTCCACGACCGGTCGCCTGGTCACCGCCGCCGCAGGGCTACGGGGCCCCGCCCACGCCGGGCACGCCACCCCCCGCCGCTCCCCCACCGCCGGCCGGCGCCGCGGCGCCTCCCCTGCTCAATTGCCGCAACTGCGGCGCGAAGTTGATCGCGGGAGCACGCTTCTGCCATTCCTGCGGCGCGGTCGTCTGACGAACGCTCACGACATGACAACACTTCAACGGGAACCGGAGGAGACATGACCGATCAGATCACCACCGTCGGCGTCATCGGCTGCGGCACGATGGGTTCGGGCATCGCGGAGGTCTGCGCGCGCGCCGGGTATACCGTCGTGGTCCGCGAGATCGACGGGGACGCCATCGAGGCGGGCCTCGCGCGGATCCGTCAGTCGATGGACCGCGCGGTCGACAAGGGCAAGCTCGAGGCGGGCGACCGCGACACGGCGTTCGGTCGGATCAAAGGAACAACGTCGTACGACGACTTCAAGACCTGCGACGTCGTGATCGAAGCGGTACCCGAGAAGCTCGACGCCAAGCAGGAGCTTTTCCGTTCGCTCGACTCGCTGCTGCCGCCGCACGCGATCCTTGCGACGAACACCTCGTCGTTGCCGGTGATCGAGATGGCGGTTCAGACCGGCCGCCCCTCGCGCGTCGTGGGGTTGCACTTCTTCAACCCCGCGCCGGTCATGGGCCTGGTCGAGCTCGTGAAGACCGTCGTCACCGACGGCGACGTGCTGGACATGTCGAAGAACTTCGCCGGGACGCTCGGCAAGACGCCGGTCGTGTGCGGCGACCGCGCCGGGTTCATCGCGAACCTGCTGCTGTTCCCGTACCTGAACAATGCGGCGAAGATGGTCGAATCCGGCTTCGCGACGCGCGAGGATATCGACGCAGCGATGCAATTCGGCTGTGGCCACCCGATGGGACCGCTGGCGCTGCTCGACCTGATCGGCCTCGACTCGACCTTCGAGATCCTCGACGCGATGTATCGGCAGTTCCGCGAGACGGTGTACGCGCCGGCGCCCCTGATCCGTCAGTTCGTGACCGCCGGATTCCTCGGCCGGAAGACCGCGCGTGGCTTCTATCCCTACGAAGAGTCCGGATCGCCGCGCGTGAAGGAGTCCGGCCACCACGGTCGCGAGCTGCCCGCCGGCGCCGGCTCGCACATCCGCAAGATCGGCGTGCTCGGCTCGGGGACGATGGCCAACGGGATCGCCGAGGTCGCCGCGAAAGCCGGTTATCAAGTCGTGTTGCGCGCGCGCTCGAAGCAGCGCACGAGCGAGTCACAGGCGAAGATCGCCAAGTCGCTCGGAAAGGCGGTCGAGCGCGGGAAGATGACGCAAGAACAGCTCGACGCGACCCTCGGACTCGTCGAGACGACCACCGAGATGAACGCGTTCTCGGATTGCGACCTGATCATCGAAGGGATCGCCGAGGAGCTCGACATCAAGGTCGAGCACTTCCGTCAGCTGGACGCCATCGCGCCCGAGCACGCGATCATCGCGTCGACGACCTCATCGCTGCCCGTCGTCGCGCTCGCCGCCGCGACGAACCGTCCCGAACAGGTCGTCGGGATGCACTTCTTCAACCCGGCGCAGGTCATGAAACTCGTCGAGGTCGTGCGGACGGTGCGCACGTCGGAGGAGACGGTCGACGCCGTCTTCGCCGCCGGCAAGAAGATGGGCAAGCACTGCGTCGTGTGTCCGGACCGCGCTGGGTTCATCGTCAACGCGTTGCTCTTCCCGTATCTCAACGACGCGGTGAAGATGCTCGAATCGGGTTACGCGACGGCCGAGGACATCGACAGCGCGATGAAGCTCGGGTGCGGTCACCCGATGGGGCCGTTCGCGTTGCTCGACATCGTCGGGCTCGACGTGAGCCTGCAGATCATCAACTCGCTCTACGAAGAGTTCCGCGAGCCCGGGTACGCCGCGGCGCCGCTACTCGAGCATCTCGTGCACGCCGGGTACCTCGGCCGCAAGAGCGGCCGTGGATTCTTCACCTACTGATCGGGGACGGCCGTGGGAACCGACATCTTCTCGCTTGAGGGCAAGCGTGCGCTGGTTACGGGCGCTTCGCGCGGGATCGGCGCGGCGATCGCGCTCGGGTTCGCGGAGTGCGGTGCCGACGTCGCGGTGACGGCGCGGTCGACCAACGACCTCGAGGAGGTCGCCGGCAAGATCTCCGCGACCGGTCGCCGCGGAGTGCCGATCACGTGCGACGTCACGAAGACCGACGACATCACCCGGTGTGTCGAGTCGGCATTGGAGCATCTCGGCGGGATCGACATCCTGGTCAACAACGCGGGCGGGACGCGGTTCATGGCACCGCTGCTGGCCTTGCGCGAAGAGGGCTGGGACAAGGCCATCAACCTCAACCTCAAGAGCGTGTTCACGTTCTCCCAGAAGGTCGGCGCGCACATGGTCGAGCGCGGATCCGGCTCGGTCATCAACGTGTCCTCGATCGGCGGCCTGCATGCGTCACCGACGCTGTCGTTCTACGGCGCCGCGAAGGCCGGCGTCGTAAGCCTGACGAAGACGCTCGCGATGGAGTGGGGCTACGCCGGCGTGCGCGTGAACGCGTTGTGTCCAGGCTGGGTCAAGACGGAGCTCAACCGCAACCTGTGGGGCGAAGACCCGGCGCTCGCATCCTCGACCGTGCAGAACGTTCCGCTCGGGCGCTGGGGTGAGACGAACGACATCGTCGGCGCGGCGGTATATCTGGCGTCGGACGCGGCCGCGTACACGACCGGCGCGGTGCTGGTGATCGACGGCGGGATACTGGTCTAGTGCCGCGACGGAACCGCCCGAAGCCGCGCTCGAAACGACGACGCACCGACGACGAAGAAGAGCCCGAAGCCCTTCGAGCGCCGGACATCACCGGTGTCGCGCCGCCGGGCTGGGAGGTTCGCCTTATCCAGCCGGCCTCAGCGGTGAAGGAGTACCGCTGCCCCGGATGCAACCAGGTCATCCGGCCGGGCACGAAGCACGTGGTCGCATGGCGGCTCGACGAAGAAGACCTGCGCCGGCACTGGCATCTGCCGTGCTGGCAACGCTCGGCTGGGGGGCGTTAGACGCGCGGGCCTACCGGCGCCGGCAGACCGCGATCTCGGTGGATGGGCCTTCGCGCAGCCCGGCGGTGAGGGCGAGCTCGATCGGCGTGAGCAACCGTCCCAGCGCGGCACCCGCCCGTTCGTTGCCCTGCACGCGTTTCGTCAACCGGCCCCAGCGCCACCACAGGTAGCGGCTCGTCGAATCGACCGGCGTGTTCATGAGCACGAACACGGGCCGTCGCGTGACCACGTCGAACCCGGCGTCGTCGAGCGCTCGCGTGATGTCGGCGACCGAGCGGCTCACCTGCGTGGCGGTCCGCTTCGTCTCGGCGCGCAAGAAGTTGTCCGAGAGCATCAGGTACCCACCGGGCCGAACCAACGTGGCGAGGTTGCGCATCGCGGCCCGGTACCGCTCGTCGTCCACGATGTGGAACAGCACGTCGAAGGCGGACACGATGTCGAATGGGCCGCGATCGGCAAGATCGAGCACGCCACCAACGTCGAACCGGACGGCGTGGACGCCCGGGAACGCCGAACCCAGCCGCTCGACGGCGACGTCGGTGATGTCGCTCGCCGTGATGTCGCGGACGCCGGCGCGCTGCCACCGGTCGACGTAGAACCCGGTGCCCGAGCCGACGTCGAGGACCCGGGCCGTCGACAAGTCCAGATTCAACGAGCGTAACGCCCGGCGAAAGACCCGAGCGCGAACGCGGTACAGCGCCTCGTTGTACGCGGCGCCGAGCCCGAGGTAGCCGACCGACGCGAGGTCGTAGCGCGCGGTGAGGCGCTTCTCCCAATAGTCGCGCGGATCGGTGATCTCTTGCGGCGTCACTTCGAGTCGCCGCGGCCCGTCCGTCGCACCGACACCAGCCCGAGACCGCTGATGCGTATGCCTGCGCGCCACGCGTCGCCCTCGCGACGGAAGTCGTCGGCCGCCGCCGACGTCGCTTCCGCACGCGCTGCGACGACCCATCCGGAACGCGCCGACGCGCGCGCGGCTTCGGCTTGCTCGTCGCGCCAGAGCTTCAAGATCGCGTCGCGGATCGCCGCTTCCTCGTCGGGCGTCGGGTTGCCGCGGACGACGCGGATCTCGGGAGGCTCGCTCATCGCCGACAGATGCTAGCGGCTATTCAGTGCGCAGCACGAGCGCCGGCCGGGTTGCGGCGGCGATACGGCCGGGGATCAGCGCCAGCGTGTTGGCGATGACGATGCCGATCGGCACGATCGCAAGGACGACGAGCGCCGGCACTCGAGGTTCGGCGACGACGCCGAGCCCGTTCGCATACACGTTCCACAACCATTTGCCGATAGCAGCGCCCCCAACGATGCCGATCGCGAGCGCGATCGAGATGAAGATCGTCGACTGCCAGGCGACGGCCTTCCCGGTGTCGATCCGCGTGAACCCGAGCGTCTTCAAGATCGCCAAGTCACGGCGGCGCCGGTTGATCGCCGTGAACATCGCGTGCGCCAGCGTCGCCAAAGCGAGCGCCGCGAGCATCCCCGACAGCAGGTACGGCAGGTTCTTGTTGCGGCCGAAATTGAGCAGATCGGCGGGCTCCTCCGGCGGGCGGACCTGGCCGCCGAACGGCGCTACCTCTTTCGCGAGGCGCGCGTTCGTCTTCGCGACGCGCACACCGGGCTTGTAGCGGACGAGGAATGCGTCCCGAGGCAGAATCTCTGCGGTCGCGCCGGGGACGAACGCACCCACCGCATCGAAGGTCATATACGCGCCCTCGCCGAGATTGGCCGTATGCCCGACAGGCGGGATGACGGCGTCCCCGACGATCGTCATCGGGACGCCTTGTGTTCCGACGGTTCCGACGGCGATGTGGTCCCCTACCCGGAGATGCAGCCGCTGCAGCGTCTTGGGACCGAGCACGATCTCCGCCGGCCCGTGTGGGAGTCGTCCTGCCCGGAACGTCGGTATGAACGTCTTGTCGCCTCCTGGGAGCATCATCGCGTCCGCCTGGACCACTCCGTTGATCAGCAAGGGAATGCCCAGTCCGCTGTAACCGGCGGCTTCGATGTCGGGATCCGCCCGCACAGCGGCGAGCGCTTTGCCAGAGCGTTGGGTCGTCGTTTCGTCGTCGTCGAACGCGACGCCGGTGGACCAGCGAACGCCGTAGAGGCGCGGTGTGTTCAACAGATGCTGAAGGCTGGCGCCGAAGGTGAGCGACAGGACCACCGCCCCGACCGCGAGCGCCACGCCGGCGATCGTCGTTCGGACGGGGACCGACGTCCGGCCCCGGCCCGGCTCGAGAGCGAGACGAACGCCGACGAGCGCCGGTACCGATACGCCAGCGCGCGCGGCGACGACCGCGCCGCGAGACACGCGCTCGGCGAGCGCGGCGCCTCCCTCGCGCTCGCCGCGCACGCGGGCGGCACGAAGGATCGGAATGACCGCGAAGAGAAGAAGTACCGCGATCGAGACGGCGCCGCCGAGGAGCAGCGCGTTCGCGTCGAAAGACAAGCCCGGGGTGGGCTCGGCCGCGCGCGCCAAACCGGTCGGCGCAAGTGGCGAGAAAGCCCAGGCCACCGGGATCGCAAGTAAGGCGCCGGCGATCGCAACCATCCCGGCGCGGACGAAGCCGAGTCTCGTCAGCTGCCGCGGGGTCATCCCGAGCGCGCGGAGCGCTGGATAGTCGTTTGCTTCTGCTGCGGCTTGCCGGCCGAGCGTTTGTCCGAGGACGAGCATCGTGACAACCGCAAGCGCGGCTGCGAAAAGCTCGAGCGAAACCGCTTGGAGGTGGAAGGAGCGCTCGACGTTCTTACTCAGCGAAGACTGCGTGTATCCGATAACGGGTTTGTTGTCGAAGCGCTTCACCAGCTCCTTGCGGAACGCCGGAAGATCGGCGGTCCCATGATGGAACCAGACCAAGATGTATGGACCGAACGCGAATCGCTTCTGATTCGCGCGGGCGAATGCCGGCGTGAGATGGATACGCGGCGGCCCGAGGTCCGACTCCGGCGGGAACTCGCCTGCTTCCGCGATGATCGCGACGACGCGGAACGTCATCGGGATCGGTTTCCCTGTGCTGGTCGTCGACTCGAGCCCGACGTCGGTACCTTCCGCCGGGAGGAAGTCGATCGTGATCCGCTTGCCGACCTTCGCGCCGATGCGTTTCGCGATGGCCACCGGAACCATGGCTTGGTCCGGCGCGTTCGGATCGGCGATGTGGCCGTCCACGGCCTTGGCCCGGTTGAACGTGCGATCGAGCCGTGGGTCGTCGCTCGCGATCACATCGGCTGACGGGGTAACGGACGATTCGGTGGTCGAGATGAAGTTGGATCGGATGACCTCGCGCACCTGAGGGATCGACCCGATCTTGTCCGCCGACACATTGGCGAACGACTCCCCGAGGTCTCCGGTCAGGAAGAACTGATCGAACGGGTTCGTCGCCTCGAGGAAGCGCGGGTACGCCGAGTTCGTTCGGCGCGACGCAGCGTTGGTCGCCAGGGTTGCGCCGCCGAAAACCCCGATCAGCAGGACGAGCCCGAGCCAGCCGCGCCAGCGGCCGCGGAACTCAGCGCGCAGCCGCACCCCGATCGGGCCCATGCCCGAACCCTACCGACCGACCCGCGCCGCCCGACAGATGGTCAACGCGCGTTGGGGGCTGGTACCAGCACCCCACTGCGGAGGAGGTCTAGAGCGGGATGTTGCCGTGCTTGCGCGGCGGGAGGGTCTCACGCTTCGTGAGCAGCATCTCGAGCGCCCCGATCAGCCGCGGGCGGGTGTCTCGCGGGTCGATGACGTCGTCCACGTACCCGCGCTCGGCAGCCACGTACGGATTGGCGAACCGCTCCGTGTACTCCTCGATCTTCTCGGCCCGAGCGGCTTTGGGGTCCTCGGCTTTCTCGAGGTCCTTGCGGAAGATGATGTTCACAGCGCCTTCCGGACCCATGACCGCGATCTCGGCCGTCGGCCAGGCGTACGCGATGTCGGCACGGATCGATTTGGAGTTCATGACCACGTACGCGCCGCCGTAGGCCTTGCGCGTGATCACCTGGATCCTCGGCACGGTCGCTTCCGTGAATGCGAACAGCAGCTTCGCGCCGCGACGGATGATGCCGCCCCACTCTTGGTTCGTGCCCGGCAGGAACCCCGGCACGTCCACGAAGACGACGAGCGGGACGTTGAAAGCGTCGCACGTGCGCACGAACCGCGCGCCCTTCTCCGACGACGTCACGTCGAGACACCCGGCAAGGTGCATCGGCTGGTTCGCGACGATCCCGACGACGTGGCCGCCGAGCCGCGCGTAGCCGGTGATGATGTTCTGCGCGTAGTGCGGGAACACCTCGCAGAACTCGCCGTCGTCCACGACCAGCTTGATCACCTCGTGCATGTCGTACGGCTTGTTCGACGTATCGGGGATCAGCTCGACGAGCCGCTCCTCGCGCCTGTCGGCTGCGTCCGCCGGCGGATAGAACGGCGGATCTTCGAGGTTGTTCTGCGGCAGGAAGCTCATCAGGTAGCGGACCATCTGGAGCGTGTGCTTCTCGTCCTCGCCGACGAAGTGCGCGATGCCCGAGCGCGAGGCGTGCGTCATCGCGCCGCCGAGCTCCTCGAAGGAAACCTCTTCGCCGGTGACGGTCTTGATCACCTCGGGGCCGGTGATGAACATGTGCGACGTCTCTTTGGTCATGAAGATGAAGTCGGTCATCGCGGGCGAGTACACCGCACCGCCGGCGCACGGCCCGAGGATCACGCTGATCTGAGGGATCACGCCGGACGAGCGAACGTTGCGCTCGAAGATGTAGCCGTACGACGCGAGCGACACCACCCCTTCCTGGATCCGCGCACCGCCGGAGTCGTTGAGGCCGATCACCGGCGCGCCGGTCGCGAGCGCGAGGTCCATCACCTTGCAGACCTTCTCGCTGAACACCTCGCCGAGCGCGCCGCCGAACACCATGAAGTCCTGGCTGAAGACGAAGACCTTGCGGCCGTCGATCGTCCCCCATCCTGTGACGACGCCGTCGCCGTACGGACGCGTCTTCTCGATCCCGAAGCCGTGCGCGCGGTGCCGGGCCATCGCGTCGGTTTCCACGAACGAGCCGGGGTCGAGCAGGATCTCGATCCGCTCCCGCGCCGTGAGCTTGCCGCGTCCGTGCTGGCGCTCGACGGCGTCTTTGGACGGCGGCGCGATCGCGTCGGAGCGGAGCTTTTCGAGCGCCGCGATCTTCTCGCCGACGCTGTGCGTCTGGGGCGCCACGGCGGGTCCGGTCGCGGGCGCGCCGAGGTCGGCCGACGCTTTCGAACCTCGTTTCGCAGGCATTCGGATCGTCTCCCGGATCTAGGCCGGGGCCGATCCTACCGTGGAACTCGCGCGATCGGTCCGGTGCACCTCGCCGCCTCGGACCAGGTAGACGAGGCCTCCGGCGAGCGAGGTCAGGTACAGGAGCGCGTCCACCAACAGACCGTACGCGAACGCTTGGTTGTGCCCGATGCCGAAACGCCCGAGCGCCCAGATGTACGCGCCTTCGCGGAACCCCAGCCCGTTGATCGACGGGAGCATCGTCGCGAGCGAGGACAGGACCACGATCGACGCGAACGCCATGACCGGGACGCCTTTCAGCCCGAGAGCTCGCCCGAGCATCACGTGGTACATGAAAACGAATCCCTGGAACACGACGCCGTAGAAGTACCCGCGCGCGGCGGCCTCGGGGTGCCGGCCGGCGGCGTGTACCTGCCGAACCGCACGGCGCAATCGGCCACCGATGCCTTCGTGCTTGATCAATCGCCCACGGCCGAGCAGGCGCTCGCCGCCCCACAACAGAACGATCGCCGCACCGAGCACGCCGACGCACAGCGCGAGCGCGATGAGTGGGAGTGCGTACGTCCCATGATGATCCTTCTTGCCCGCCACGATCAGGTAGGCAGACGACGCGAGTCCGATGCCGGCCATGCCGACGATGCCGGCGAAGCGGTCCAGGAACACCGACGCGAACGCCGGAGCCATGCTCTCGCGGTCACGCCCGAGCCGGACGGCCTTGTAGGCGTCGCCGCCCACGCCGGTCGGCAAGAACGCGTTGAAGAACGTCCCCACGAAGTAGAGGCGGTACAGCGTGGCGTACGGAAGTGGCATCTCGAGCGCATCGAGGTACGCCTTCCAGCGGAGCGCGCTCACGAGCAGCCCGCCGAAGATCGCACCGGCCGCGATCACGAGGTACGACACGCGCGCTTGCTGGAGCGTGTGCCAGAGCTGATGCAGATCCGCCTTGACGAACAAGAACGCGAGCACGGCCGCTCCGACGGCGATGCGGATGAAAAGCTTGAGCAGTCCGCGTTTCCGTACCGGGGCAGGCTGGATGCTGGTCGGGAGCTCGGGTTCCGTCATCTGCGCTGACTCCGGGCGCTACATTACCCGCGTCCCGGCCGCCCAGTGTGAGGCCGGTGTAAGGCCCGAAACAGCCATGCGCATCCTGATCGTGAACTACGAGTACCCGCCGCTCGGCGGGGGCGGCGGCGTGCTCACGCGCACGCTGGTGACCCAGCTCGCCCGCCGTCACGAGGTCACCGTGCTGACCACGCGCGGCGAGGGACTCCCGGCCGAGTCCTACGACGACGGCGCGCACATCGTGCGCGTGCCGGTCGTCGGACGGCGGGAACTCGCGAAAGCGTCGATGCCCTCGATGCTGAGCTTCGTACCGGCCGCCCGCAGACGCGGCGCCGCGCTGTTCGGGCGCACCCCGCCCGACGTCGTTCACACATTCTTCGCCGTGCCGTCGGGCCCGGCCGGTGCGTGGCTCGCGCGACGGACCGGCGCTGCGCACGTCGTCACGGTGATCGGAGCGGATATCCACGATCCTTCCCGCGCCATATCGCCCGACCGTTTCCCCCCGTTGCGTCGCGCGGTGACGAATGTCGTCCGCGGGGCCGACGCCGTGACCGCGATCTCACGCGACATCGCACAGCGGGCGAAAGCGCTCACACGCCGCGCCGAAATCGAGGTGGTGTCGTGCGCGGTCGAGCTGCCGTCGCTACCGAAGTCCGACCGCGCGGCGCTCGGTTGGTCGAAGGATGAGTTCGTGGTGCTCACGATCGCGCGGCTGGTGTCACGGAAGGGACTCGACGCGTTGATCCGCGCGACCGGCCGGGCGGGGGCGCCGGTCTCGCTCGAGATCGTCGGGGACGGGCCGCTGCGGCTGTCGCTCGAGCAGCGTGCCGGCGCAGAGGCGCCGGGCCTCGTCCGGTTCGCCGGCGCGGTCGACGCCGCGGGGAAGAACCTGCGGCTCGTCTCGGCCGACGCATTCGCGCTCGTGTCCCTGCATGAAGGGTTCGGCCTCGTGTACTTGGAGGCGATGCATGCAGGACTGCCGGTCGTGGCCGGCGATTCCGGCGGTCAGACCGACTTCCTCCATCACGGCGAGGACGCGCTGCTCGCGCAGCCCGGCGACGTCGGAGCGATCGCCGTCGCGCTGCGACGCCTCGCGGACGATCGGGCGCTTCGACGCCGTCTGGCGGAGGCCGGAAGCCGCGTCGCGGCGGGCATCACGCCCGCGCGCATGGCGGCTGAGTACGAAGCGGTGTACGAGCGCGCGGTCCGTGCGCGCGGTGTCGGCGCGCCGGCGTCCGGGTAAGGTTTGCGCTCGATGAGCGACCCCTCCAACGTCCGCGAGCAGATCGCGCATTACGAGAAGACGGCCGCGAAGTTCGACACGAGCGTCTGGTCGCTGGGCAACCGCGACAACCGGAACCACCTCGTGAAGGTGAATGCGATCGCGGACGCGATCGCCGCGCGCGACGGCGGGATGGTGCTCGAGGTCGGAACCGGCACCGGCCTGCACGGCCTCTGGCTCCTGCAGAACACGCCGGTGCGCTACGTCGGTGTCGACGCGTCCGAAGCGATGCTTCGCCTCGCCGCGAAGCGGATGGAGGCTTCGGGGACGAAACCCGTGGCGCTCGGCATCGCCGACGCGCACCACTTGCCGTTCGGCGACGGCGCGTTCGACGCGGCGTTCTGCTCCGGCACGCTCCACCACCTGTCGCGGCCGGGCCGCGGCGTGGCTGAGATCGTTCGCGTCACCAAGCCGGGCGGTCGCGTCGCGGTGATGGAGCCGAACTGGAAGTTCCCCAGTACGTTCCTGGTCGGCGCGAGCACGCCGGCCGAGCGGAACGTGTTCAAGATCTCGCCCGCAACGTTGGAGGCGTGGGGGCGCGCCGCCGGCCTTACCGGCGTGCGACTCGACCGCGTGCTCTACACGCCGCCGGCACCGCGTGCGTGGGCGAAGCGCTTCGATGCGATGGACCGGGTGATCGCGAAGGTGCCGGGCCTGCGCCGGCTGTCGATCATGCTCCTGCTGACGGGACGCGTACCGGTCTAACGGAGCGCGCGCCGGTCCAAAACCGATCGTGGAACGGCCGACGGCCCGGGCTTCGCCCGGGCCGTCTCCATCGTTGGCGCGTCAGGCTTTCGCCGTCGCCTCCTTGTCACCGGTCCCCGCGCCCCCGGGGATCCCGGCGCGGATCTGGTACACACCGACGATGTCCGACACGGTGATCAACCCGTCGCCAAGCTTGCCGCTGTACCCGCCGCGCACGATCGCGGTGACGGCGTCGTTGACCTCCTTGTCCTCCACGATGAC
>Ga0075425_100002846_pt1 | contig 17405 bp, 15 predicted proteins | sample SoiMethybrSBSTD4_FD_75300 | JGI IMG/M metagenome (GOLD analysis project Ga0075425, IMG submission 75300) | Bulk soil microbial communities from a Populus tree surrounding site in Tennessee, USA - Soil MetaG P. TD hybrid SBSTD4 | ecosystem: Environmental > Terrestrial > Soil > Tree plantation... | reverse complement strand
CTACATCATGGGCACGGGCGATCAGGTGCCGCAGGCCATCGAACAGCTCGGCGCGAAGGTGGAGATGATCGGCGCGGACGATCTCGCGTGGGGCAATCTCTCGCGCTTCGCCGCCATCGTCACGGGCGTGCGCGCGTACGAGCATCGCGACGATCTCCGCGCGAACAACAGCCGCCTGATCGACTACGTCTTCAACGGCGGAACGGTCATCGTGCAGTACAACAAATTCGAGTTCAACGACGCGCAGTACGGCCCGTACCCCGCGAAGGTGAGCGCCAACCGAATCACCGACGAGTCATCGCCGGTCCGGGTTCTCGAGCCGCACAACCCGGTATTCACGACGCCGAACGAGATTGGCGAAGAGGCGTGGAAGAACTGGGTGCAGGAACGCGGCCTGTATTTCCTCGGCGAAAAAGATTCGCGCTACAAAGATCTCGTTCAGCTCGACGAGGAGTTCACGTATAACAAGGGACCGAAGACAGGCGCGCTCGTCGAGGCGACGTACGGAAAGGGACACTGGGTGTATGTCGGCCTGGGCCTGTGGCGTCAGCTGCCGGCCGGAACGGAAGGCGCATACCAGCTGCTCGCGAACCTGCTCGCGCTCGGCAGGCAGCCGCCGAGGATGCAGAGCTCGCAGAAATGACACCACCATGGAAGTGCCGCTCACGCCAATCGAGTTCGCGCGCCGGGCGCGAACGCTCTACGGACACCGCGAGGCGCTCGTCGACGGGCCGCTGAGGCTCACCTACGCGCAGTTCTTCGAGCGGTGCGATCGGTGGTCGGCGGCGCTCCAGGCTTTCGGCGTTCGACCGGGCGATCGCGTGGCCTACATCGCGCCAAACACCCACGCGCAGCTCGAATCGTTCTACGCGGTGCCGCAGATCGGCGCCGTTCTCGTGCCGATCAACTTCCGGCTGAGCGGCGAAGAGTTCGCGTACATCATCAATCACTCCGGTGCGAGCGTCGTTTGCGCACATGAGGATTATCTCGACGTCCTCGATCGCCTGCGCGATCAGCTCCCCGATGTGCGCCACTTCGTTGCGCTCGAAGGGTATCCGCGCGTCGCGAATCGCGGAGACGGATCCGCCGGATGGATCGATTACGAGGCGCTCGTGCGCGACGCGGCGTCCTCGTTCACGCCCGCTGACATCGCCGAAGGCGATCTGCTGACAATCAACTACACGAGCGGCACGACGTCGCGCCCCAAAGGCGTGATGATCACGCACCGCAACGCGTACATGAACGTCGTCGGCACGCTGGTTCACGTGCCGATGCGCATGAGCGATCGGTACTTGTGGACGCTCGCGATGTTCCATGCGAACGGCTGGACGTTCGTGTGGACGGTCACGGCAGTCGGCGGCGCGCACATCTGTCTGCGCAAAGTCGATACGCTCCGCATCTTCGAGCTGATTGCCGCAGAGCGCGTCTCGATGTTGTGCGCCGCGCCGACGGTTCTCATTCCGCTCGCCAACGCGCCCGCAGAGATCCGGGCACAGGCGCCAAGGGGCGTGCACGTCATCACGGCGGGCGCCCCGCCGGCCGCAGCGACGATCGAGCGGGTCGAGGGCGAGCTCGGATGGACGATCACGCACGTCTACGGGCTGACGGAAACCGCGCCGTTCATCACGGTGTGCGAGCCGCGTCCGGAACACGACGCGCTGTCGCCTGGTGAACGCGCCATCGTGAAGGCGCGACAAGGCGTCGAGCTGATCACGTCCGGCGACCTGCGCGTCGTCGACGAGCAGGGATGCGACGTGGCCCGCGACGGCAAAACGGTCGGCGAGATCGTCGTCCGCGGCAACGTCGTCATGAAGGGCTACTACAACGATCCCGAAGCGACGGCCAAAGCGCTCGCCGGCGGGTACTTTCACAGCGGCGATGCTGCAGTCGTCCATCCCGACGGCTACGTCGAGATTCGCGATCGGATCAAGGACGTGATCATCAGCGGCGGCGAGAACATCTCGTCGGTCGAAGTGGAAGGCGTGCTGCTGCGCCACCCCGCCGTGCACGAGGCCGCCGTCGTCGGACTGCCCGATTCGAAATGGGGCGAGGCGCCCCACGCATTCGTCGTCCTGAAATCGGGTGCGTCGGCTACGGAAGACGAGCTCCGCGCGTTCGTCCGCGAGCGCCTCGCGCACTTCAAGACACCGCGGTCGGTGAAGTTCGTTTCCGAGCTGCCCAAGACGGCCACCGGAAAAATTCAGAAGTTCGTCCTGCGGGGCGGGCGCGCCGCTATTGCGGCGCAGTGAACGCAGCGCACACGCGCAACGGCGCGGCTACGACATCGCCTTGGGATCCCAACCGCGGCGCATCACGCGGACACGCACCGTGCGGGAACCGAATCGCTTCGCGCGCTCGCAGTCAGAGATGAAGATGTCGATCTTCGGTCCCTTTACCGAGGCGCCGGTATCCATCACCGTGTAGATGCCCGACGACGGGCCGTCGATGACGTGGACGACCGATCCGACCGGCAGTACGCGCGGATCGGCGGCGACGATCCCGTCGCGGGCCATCACGCCCGACTGCGTCTTACCCGCCAGGCAGTACGCGGTCGCTTTCACGCTGAGCGTGCCGGCAGGACGCGCGCGGGCGGACTTCTGAGGTTCGGCATGTACGTCGGCTGTAATCGCGATCACGAAACCGACCAGCGCAGCAGCCGCAGTTCGGCTCATGTGTCACACGGGTTCAATCCGCGTGCCTGCCCGATCGGCCGCTGAGCCATCGAAAGAACAGGACGACGAACACGGCAGGGATGAACGGTCCCCACCACGTGTTCAGGCCGAACGCGTTCAGCGTGCTCGACCCGCCTTTGACGAACGCCATAATCGCGCCGGCCCAGCAGAACGCGCTGATGAGATTCAGCGTGCTGAATTTCGCGGGCTTCATGCCGGCATACGCACACGCGATCGGAATCGCGGTCCGCAGGCCCGGCAGAAAGCGGCTGACGAGCACGAGGCCGGTTTCGTTGCGGTGGACGCGCGCCACGACGCTGTCGCGATAGCGCGCGAGGCGCGGATAGCGATCGAGCCAGTGAATCCTGCCGCGGAGCAGATAGAACCAGATCTGATCGCCGGTCGCGCCGCCGAGCGCGCCGCACGTCAGCACCGCCGGCCAGAACAGGCGGCCCGCGATCGCATCAGCGCACACTTTGCTGTAGTAGATCTCGCCCTCGAGAATCGCGGCGATGTAGATAGGGAGGTAGGAGAACATGACACAATTTGGAATTTGGAATTTGGAATTTGGAATGCGTGCGGCCGCTTGGATCCTGAGCGGCCAGATCGGTGCTGCGCTCACGCATTCCAAATTCTGAATTACGCGTTTTTCGTATTGCGCTCGCTTGTACGCATTCCAAATTCCAAATTCCAAATTCCAAATTACGCCTTTGCTAGAACCCCTCGTACCACGCGCGCTACCCTGCTCGCCTGCTCGTCGGTGAGCGTCGAGTAAACCGGAATCTGCATTGCGCCCGCGGCACGCCGCGCGCCGGGCGCCTCGAGCTTCGCGCTCGCGAAGAGGTCCATGTCGCTGCACACATCCACGTGCAGCGTCTCGATGTCCACGCCGCGCCTCACGCACTGCACGACGAGCTCGTCGCGCTTCGGACCGTAGACGCAGTACTGATAGTAGACGTGCGTGCGATCCGCCGGCACCTGTGGAACGCTTATGCCCGGCAGATCGCCGAGCGCCTGATCCATCACACGCGCGTGGCGCCGCGTCTGCTCGGTCCATGCGTCGAGCTGCTCGAGCGCCGCGAGCCCAATCGCCGCCTGCACGTTCGGAAATCGCTCCGTATAGGCATCGGGCAGCGGCGACAGCGATCGGATGTCCTCCCACAGGTAGACGTCGGGGTTTGCGCCGATCAGCGACGAGACCCAGAGGATCGGGAACGCGCTGATCGTGAACACGCCCGGTTTGATGAAGATCCGCTGCAGCCGTCCGATGAGAAGCCGGTTGTCGATGCGTTTCTCGTCCGGCCACGACTCCGCCTCGGCAAGCGCGCGCACGCGATCGGCCAGCGCCGGATCGCGGAGGAGTGCGAGCCCGCCGCCGTAGCAGTTCAACGGCTTCAACGTCTGAAAGCTGAAGAATCCGGCGTCGCCGAACGTACCGACCGGTTCGCCGCGAAACGTGGCGCCCAGCGCGTGCGCGCAGTCCTCGATGACGCGCAGGTTGTGCCGCTGTGCGATTGACATGATGGCGTCCATGTCGCACGGCAACCCATACAAGTGCGTCGGGACGACGGCGCGCGTCGCCGGCGTGATGGCGCGTTCGAGCGATGCCGGATCGATCGTGAACGTCGCCGGATCGACGTCGGCGAAAACGACCTTCAGTCCTGCCACGCGCGCGAGCTCCGGGACGACCCAGAACGTGAGCGCCGGAAACACGACCTCGGATCCCGGAGGCAGGTCGAGCGCCTTGAGGATGTAGTAGAACGCCATGCGCCCGTAGGACGCGGTGACGGCGTGAGCCGCCGGCATCCTGGCGCGCCGCGCGAATGCCGCCTCGAACTGCGCGATCCGCGGCCCTTTGATGAACTCGCCGCGCGCCTTGCACTCGGCGACGATTTGTTCGGTATTCGGGAGGACTCGCGCACCGTAGCGCGAGATCGCGGTCAACATGAAAGACACAAAGGACACAGAGGTAGCAAAGGACACAAAGATCTATTACCAGATCTCGGCGTCCTTTGCCTCCTCCGCGTCCTCTGCGGACTCTGCCTTCTCTGCGTGCTCTGCGTGATCAGCACGCCACCGAACGTGAGATATCGCCGATCTCCTCGCGCGAGTGACGATCGTTCACGCGTCGATCGAGCCGCGCCACCCAGTCGCGCACGGCGCTGTTCTGGATCTTCAGGAAGTTCGCGAGATACGACGGACGCATGTAGAACCGCTTGTACGCCGCGCCGAGCAGATATCGGAGCTCGCGATCGGTGAGGTTCGGATGCCTGAACGTCGGCGTGTAGCCGTCGTACTTCTCCCAGTCGGTCTCGCTGAGCAGCGGCTCGAGCTGCTTGAACATCGGCGTGCCCGGATACGGCGTCAGAATCTTGAACTGCGCGAACGTCGACCCGAGATCCGTCGCGTAATCGATCGTCGCCGCAATCGAATTCCAGTCATCTTGCAGGAATCCGAGGACGTAGAACGCCGCCGTGACGATGCCCTTTCTCCGGCAGTGATTGATGATCTCGCGCTGATGCGCCTGCGGAATCGGCCGCCGCCCGGATTTTTTCAGCGTCGCCGGATCGAGCGACTCGACGCCGAAGCTCATCGCGCGGAAGCCGGCGTCGTACAGCCGATCGAGCAGATCGAGATCGAGCCGATCGAGCCGCGTTTCCGCCTCGAACGTCAGCCTGAGGCCGCGAGCCTGAATTTCATTGCACAGCGCGACGCACCGATCGCGCTGCTCGCTGAACAGCGGATCGCGGAAGATGACATACGGCTCCGGCGTGTGATCGCACAGCCGCTCGAGCTCGTCGGCGATGTTCGCGATCGATCGCGCGCGGTACCCGGCGAGGATCCGGTGCGGGCAGTACGTGCAATGCTCCGGACATCCGCGGCTCGCGAGCAGCGGAAAGCCGCCGCCCACCGGCCGTGACGACCACCGGATCCCGAGCTTCTTGCCACGATCCTCCGTGACCAGGTCCCACCGCGGAAACGGCAGCGAGTCGAGATCGTCGATCTGCTCGCTGACAACGATGCCCGACGGGACTTCGCCTCGCGCGAGCCGCATGGCGGCGGCTTCGGGCTCGCCGTTCAGAATGAAATCGCAGTGGCCGGCGAACAGCTGCGGCATCTTCGACGCCGTGATGCCGACGAAGCCGACCTTCGTGCCGCGCGCGCGCATCGTATCCGCCCACGCGGTCTCGTTCTTGTAGTCGACGAGCGACGAGAGCACCAGCGCCACGTCGCCGTCCACGTGGTCGCCGCGCGTCCACCTCACCTCGTGGCCGGAGCGCGCCAGGATTGCCGCGATGTAGGCCATGTGCACGCTTGGCACATCGTGGAACTGCTTCTTGACGTATGAAATCACGGTCGTCACACGTGAAAACGGATCGAGCCGCGATCCGTATCCGCCGACGACCGTGTCCTTGCTGACGAATCCCCGCGTGGACTTCAAGTCTGCGAGAACAACCCGCATCGGTCACCTCTATGCTGACGGACGAAAACAGCTGGGATCGGCGCGTCAGATGAGGGCGGGAGGTCCTCGGGGAGCGCGTGGAGAGTAGGCGCCGGCGCAGAGCGCGCGATCGCCCGATCGATGAAGAAGGCCGAGAGGTTGGAAGATCGGAACCTGGCGCTCGTCCGCGTCGATGCGGGCGGCCGGCACATCGTTCTGAATCGCTTCGTCGTCGTCGTCGATACTGGCAGCGCAGTTGCGCTTGAGCAGCGTGGTGTAGTCGCTGAGTCCGGCGAGCACGCGCTTCGAGACGGGCGCGATCGGACCGCCGAACGATTTGGGATGATGGGCCAGCCTTCGAACCGTCGAGGCGTATGCGTCGCACGCGTGCCCGGCACGCGGGACATCCGGCGCCGGCGCGGCAACACCAATGGAAACCGACAGCAGCCACAACACGACGACGCTGGCAGCCTTCATCAGCAGCACGCGAGCGGCGAAGACTAAGCGCATGAATCGATTACAGGGGGCGCGGGAGCGGCTTCACTATCCCACAAGCGTGAAGTGAGACGCAACCACACTATCGGTCTAACCGTTCGGACTCTATAATGACCGACTCGCCCGGAGACGCCGGTTTTTTATGGACATTTATCGATGATCGCCGGACTTTCGCCCGAGGGCGTCAGACCTGTGTCAGGGTGGTATCAGACCCGTGTCAGACCCGGTTCGGAGACCCGTGGACGCTGACGTTCTGGTCGTCGGCGGCGGTCCCGCCGGCGCGACCGCGGCACGGAGTCTTGCGACGTCAGGAAGGCGCGTAATCGTCCTCGATCGCGCGACGTTTCCGCGCAACAAGCCCTGCGGCGGCGGAATCAGCATGCGCGTCGCCCGGCGATTTCCTTATCTCGCCGGCGAGCTCCCGCGAATCGCGACGCACACGCTCAGCAGACTGCATCTGGAAGGTCCCGACGGCCATTCGACGACCATCGAATCCGATGTTCCCGCCGCGTTGATGATCCGGCGCGTCGAGTTCGACGCGCTGCTGCTCTCGCTCGCATGTAACGCCGGTGTCACGGTGGTGACGGGCGCCGACGTCGTTCAGATCCGCGAAGGCGCGTCCGGCGTGCGGCTCACCACGCGCGACGGCCGTCGATTCGACGCCCCGATCATCGTGGCCGCCGACGGCGTGAACAGCGTCATCGCGAGGCGCGCCGGCCTGCACGCCGGCTGGCCTGCGACATCGGTCGCGCTGGACATGATGGAGGAAACGCCGCGTGACGCGTTGCGGGATGTCGATCCGTCGACGCTGTGGGTCGCCTACGGATTCAACCCGCGAGGCCGATCGCCGGTCAAAGGAACCGGCGCGCCTGAGGGCTACGCGTACATTTTTCCGAAGCGGGATCACGTGAACATCGGGATTGGCTACGTGCTCGACTACTACCGCCGCTCGGTCGACGAATCGCCGTATGAGTTGCAGCGCGCGTTCGTCGACGAGTTGCGCGATCGCGGCGTCGTGGCGGGCGAATCGGTGCGGCGCAATTTCACGCCGTTCCTGATCCCGGTCGGCGGCCCGCTGCGACGGCCGGGTCGCGGGCGCGTGCTGCTGGCGGGCGACGCCGCGGGGTTCGTGAACGGATTCACCGCGGAAGGCATCTACTACGCCATGGTTTCGGGCGATCTTGCGGCGAAGGCCATCGTCGGCTCGCCGTCGGCGTCGACCATCGCCGCGCGCTACCGCCGCGCGTGCGAGGAGGAGATCGGCACCGAACTGCGGGATTCCGTGGTGATCCAACGATTTCTGTTCGCCGATCGCCGTCGGATCGCGCGCGTCATCGCCGGCACGCGCCGCGAGACGACGATCACCCGCCTCATCCTTGATCTCGCAATCGGCAGACGCCCGTATCGCGACGTGCGTCGCCGAATTTTCGCCCGCGCGCCGGTGATGGCGGCGCATCTGCTGTGGGAGCGCGTGGCCAGCCTCGGCCGAAAAAATCCGTTGCCGCGCGCGACCGGCGTGTCTAGGATCTGAGCCGTATCCACATGCAACGGACGCCCATCCGACGAGTCGAGCACCTTCTGCGGCGCGCAGGATTCGGCGCGCGCCGCGACGAAGTCGACGTCTTCCACGACGCGTCGCTCAACGAAGCCATCACGGCGCTCGTGGAGTACGAGTCGATTCCCGACGACGTCGACGCGAATATCGGAAAGGCGGGATTCCTCGGCATCACCACGCGCGGCGCCTTCTCACCGCGAACCAACATCGTCGACGCGCGTCAGCGGTGGGTGTTCCGGATGGTGCACAGCGATCGGCCGCTCCAGGAGAAGATGACGCTCTTCTGGCACAACCACTTCGCAACGGGCTACACGAAAATCGCCGGAACGATTGGCGCGGCCGAAGCGACGCGGTACATGGCGGCGAAGGCGTCCGAGGATCCGGGACGCGTGCGCGGCCAGATCGAGATGCTGCGCGACAACGCGCTCGGGAACTTCCGCGACATTCTGGTGAACATCGCGAAGGACACCGCGATGCTCGTCTGGCTCGACGGCCGCACGAACACGAAAGCGAAGCCGCAGGAGAATTTCGCGCGCGAGATCATGGAGCTGTTCACGATGGGCGTCGGCAACTACACCGAGCCCGACGTGTACGCCGGCGCGCGCGTGTTCACCGGCTGGAATCTGACGACGACCGGCGGCGCGGTGGGCGGCGCGCAGCATCAGGAGTTCTTCTACAACGCCTCGCAGCACGACACCGAGCCGAAGACGTTCAGCTTTCCGATTTACGCCGACGGCAACAACACGATTCCGCGCCGCTCCGCGTCCGACGGGATGCAGGACGGCCTCGACTTCATCAACGCGCTGGCCGCGAATCCAAACACCGGCCGTTATCTGGCGAAGAAGATCTTCAGGTTCTTCGTCAGCGAGTTCCGCGACCCCGATCCCGCGTTCGTTGAACGCATCGCCGGCGTGTATCTGAGCAGCCGAAACGACATGCGCGCCGTGATGCGCGAAGTATTGATGTCGTCCGAGTTCTGGGATCCGGCGTCGATCTGGAGCCGGTACTCATGGCCGGTCGAGTTCATCGTGCGCGCGCTCAAAGACGTCGGCTGGTCGGGCTTCTCGGCCGATACGACGCTGACGCCGATGTCGAACATGGGGCTGACGCTGTACGACCCGCCCGACGTCAGCGGATGGAACGCCGGCCAGACGTGGTTCTCGAGCGGCGCGATGCTCGCGCGAATGAATTTCGCGTCGACGCTCGCCGCGAACCAGAAGTTCCTGCTCGCGGGCGCGTCGAAGAGCGTGGCGCAGACGGCGAGAGGATTTCTGGCGCATTTCATGAGTGAGCTGGCGTCGGCGCCGATCGACAGCGAGGTGTCGAACGAGTGGCTGACGTATCTGACGGCCACAGGCGCGTGGACGGGCAACGACACTCAGCTGCAGTCGAAGGCGCCGGGACTCGTGCATCTGATTGCCGGCTCGCCGGAGTATCAATTCCAATGAACGTGACGCGCCGGCAATTCGTGAAGGGCGGCGTCGCGGCGTTCACGGTCACGTTCGCCGCGCCGGAATTTCTGAGCGACCTCGCGCGCGCGCAGGGTGCGCACGTCCGCAATCTCGTCGTGCTGTACTTGAGCGGCGGGAACGACGCGCTCAGCATGCTCGTGCCCTACAACGATCCGTTCTATTACAGCCGCCGGCCGACGCTGGCCATTCCGGCCGGACAGGTGCTGCAGATCGGCACCGACTCGTCGCGCGTGGCGCTCGGCCTGCATCCGCGGCTGACCGGCCTGCGCCAGATCTTCGAACAGGGGCGCCTCGCGCTCATTCAGCGCACCGGGTACGAAGGACAGAGCCGATCGCATTTTCTCGGGACCGACATCTGGTCCACGGCCGATCCGAACAACTCGCAGGGCCTCGGCTGGCTCGGACGGTATCTCGACACGTTGCCGTCGCCCGTGGATCCGCTGATCGGCTGGAACACGACGGGCGCCGTCCCGCACGTGCTGCAGTCGGCGCGGACCGCAGTCCCGTCGATTTCGAATCCCGCGACGTACGCGTTCTCGAGCCCGAACAGCGGCGCCGAGGCGAACGCCGAGCGCCTCGCCGCACAGCGCGTCTCCTCGCATCTGCCTGCAAGCCGTCCCGAGCTGGCGTTCGTCTACGGCAGCACGGCGGCGGCCATGGCGACGCTCGGCCGCGTGGCGTCGGTCGCGCAATACGCGCCGTCGGTCACGTATCCGAACACCGGTCTCGGGCAGGCGCTTCGCGCCGTCGCAGGCGCGATGACACGAGACATCGGCACGAAGATCTTCTACGTCACGACCGGCGGCTTCGACACACACTCCGGGCAGAACACGAACGCCGCGAACGGGACGTACTTCAACCTCATGGCGACGCTCAACGACGCCGTGTTCGCGTTCTATTCGGATCTGCAGAACCAGGCGCTGCTGCAGGACACGCTGGTCGTCACCTTCTCGGAGTTCGCGCGCCGCATCAACGAGAACGGCAGCCAGGGCACCGATCACGGCGCGGCGTCGACCATGCTCGTGCTCGGCGGCCGCGTGAACGGCGGGTTCTACGGCACGGCGCCAAACCTCACGCCCGATCCGGCAAACCCCACGCTCGAGAATTCCGCCGCCGACGTGCATTATCAAATCGACTTCCGCTCGGTGTACGCGCGCGTCATCGACAACTGGCTCGGCGCCGATTCGACGCGGCTGCTGAACGGCAACTTCCGTCAGACAAATCTCACGTTCGTCTGACCACAAAGGACGCAAAGGCTACCAAGGACACAAAGGATCTGTGTCCTTGGTGTCTTGTAGACTCTCCCGATGCCGCCGATCAAACGCACGAAGTTCAAGCTCACGCCCGAGCAGCTCCTCGAGATGTTCCACTGGCTGAAGCTGATTCGCGCGTTCGACGAACGTCTCAGCAAGCTCGTTCGGCAGGGTCAGGTCCGCAGCGGCGTCTATACCGGCATCGGTCAGGAAGCGATCATCGTCGGCACCTGCTACGGGCTGCGCAAGGAAGATTTCATCTGCCCGCTGCATCGCGATCTCGGCGCGTTTCTGATGAAGGGCGTCGAACCACGCGTGATGATGTCGCAGATGTTCGGGAAAGCAACCGGCCTGTCGAAAGGCCGCGACTCCGCGCTGCACAGCGGCGTCAACGAGCTCGGCATCTTCGGCAACACGAGCATGCTCGGCGCGAACCTGCCGGTCGCGGCCGGGCTCGCGCTCACCTACAAGATGGAGAAGACCGACAACGTCGTCGTCGCGTACTTCGGCGAGGGCGCGAGCAACGTCGGCGATTTTCACGAGGGGCTGAACTTCGCGGGCGTGCAGCAGCTGCCCGTGCTCTTCATCTGCGAGAACAATCAGTACGCCTACTCCGTCCCGCTCGAGAAGAGCATGGCGATAGACGACGTGGCCGATCGCGCGCACAGCTACGGCTTCGACGGCGTCGCGATCAACGGCAACGACGTGCTCGCCGTGTATCAGGCGACCCAGGGTGCGCTCGCGCGCGCGCGCAGCGGCGACGGGCCGACGCTGATCGAGTGCAAGACGTACCGGTGGCACGGACACTCCGAGCACGACAAGGCGTTTTACCGCACCGACGAAGAGCTCGCGATGTGGAAGAGCCGCGACCCGATTCCGACGTTTACGACCTATCTGCGCGCGCGCCACGTGCTCGACGACGACAAACTGAAGGACATCGAATCGCGCGTGAACGCGACGATAGACGACGCCGTGGACTTCGCGATGAACGCCCCCGACCCGTCGCCTGAGGACGCGGTGAGCGACCTGTATGAGTGACATCGCGGTGACCACGAAGTCGCGAAGACACGAAGAAACACGAAGAAGAATAGATCTGTACAACTCGTTCTTCTTCGTGCGTCTTCGTGCCTTCGTGTCTTCGTGGTTGCACTAATCGTCAAATGAGCAAGGATCTCTCGTACCTCGAAGCGATCCGCGAGGCGCTCGCCGAAGAGATGCGCCGCGATCCGAAGGTCTTCGTCCTCGGCGAAGACGTCGGCGCGTACGGCGGCGCGTTCGGCGTCACGCAGGGACTCTACGAAGAGTTCGGCGAAGCGCGCGTCGTCGACACGCCGATCTCCGAATCGGCGATCGTCGGGATCAGCATCGGCGCGTCGCTGCGCGGCTACCGCCCGGTCGCCGAAATGCAGTTCGCCGATTTCATCTCCTGCGCGTTCGATCAGATCGTCAATCAGGCGGCGACGCTGCGGTTCCGGTACGGAGGACGCGCCTCGGTGCCAATCGTGATCCGCGCGCCGAGCGGCGGCAACGTGGGCGGCGGACTGTATCACTCGCAGAATCCCGAAGCGTGGTTCGTCCACCGGCCCGGGCTGAAAGTGGTGGCGCCATCAACGGCATACGACGCCAAGGGGCTCCTCAAAGCCGCGATCCGCGATCCCAATCCAGTCGTCTATTTCGAACACAAGTATCTGTACCGCCGCGTGAAGGGCCCTGTCCCGGAGGGCGACGAGATCGTACCGATTGGTGTCGCGGCGACGCGGCGTGAGGGCGACGCGGCGACGCTGCTCGCGTACGGCGCGATGGTGACGCCGTCGCTCGAAGCCGCGGAACGATTGTCGAAGGAAGAAGGCGTCGAGGTCGAGGTGATCGACCTGCGAACCCTGTTGCCGTACGACAAGGAGGCGATTTTCAAGTCAGTGGAGAAAACGAGCCGCGTGCTGATCGTCCACGAGGACGTGAAAACGCTGGGCATCGCCGCCGAACTGTCGGCGGTCATCACGGAAGAACACTTCGACTGGCTCGATGCGCCGGTGCTGCGCGTCACCTCCCCCGACACGCATCCGCCGTTCTCGCAGATCCTCGAGTCGGCGACTTTGCCGAACGCCGACAAGATCGCTGACGCGTTGCGGCGTCTCGTCGCGTACTGACGTTCATCGGGTCTGCGAACCGAAAACCGCGCGCAGCGCATCGTCGACGCGCGCGTACCTGAACGTGAACCCGAGGCGAGCCGCCTTCGCGGGAATCGCGCGCTGGCCGGAGAGCAGCAGTCCGTCGGCCATCTCGCCGAGCATCAGCCGCAGCGCGAACGACGGCGCGGGCATGAACGACGGACGGTGCATCGCGCGCCCGAGCGCGCGCGCGAACTCGGCGTTCGTCACCGGTTCCGGCGCGGTGACGTTGAGTGCGTCGGACACGGCGGCGTTCGTGATGGCCCATTTCACCATCGCGACCCAGTCGTCGACGTGAATCCAGGGCCAGAACTGCCGGCCGGATCCGACCGGGCCGCCGGCGCCGAATCTGAACGGCGGCAGCATCTGCGGCAGCGCGCCGCCCCCGAGCGACAACACGAGACCCGTTCGGATGCAGACGACTCGCGTCCGGGCGCTCGCTGCGCGCTGCGCTTCGGCTTCCCACTCCACGCACACACGCGCGAGAAAATCCGATCCCGCCGGCGTGATCTCGGTGACAGCCTCGTCGTCGCGGGGACCGTAATATCCCACCGCGGAGCCGCTGACGAACACGCGCGGCGGCGCGGCGGCTTGCGCGGTCGCTTTGGCGAGGCTGCGAGTGGCGAGAACGCGGCTCTCGAGAATTTTCTGCTTCTGCGCGGCCGACCAGCGGCGGCCGGCAATCGATTCTCCGGCGAGATTCACGACGGCGTCGGCCCCGTCAATCCGCGCGGCCCACGGTCCGCTCTCGCCGTTCGGCGTCCAGTCGGCCCGATCACGTCCGGCCAGGCCCTGCGAACGCCGGCCGCGCGTGAGGACGACGACAGTGTGACCTTCGGCGGCGCAGGCGTCCGCGAGCGGCGTTCCGAGAAAGCCCGAGCCGCCGGCAATGACGATGCGCATGACTCCCTCCAGTTCAGCGCCGACGCTTGTCCATCAAACACCGCGGGTGACGCCGATATTCCCCTGCTCCGGCCGTCCTCGCGCGAGCGACGACACGTATGGCGCAGCCATGACGATCCCGATCGCCGTCCACGTGAGGATCCGCGCTTTTCGCACGAGCGCGAGGCTGACGCCCGTTGCGCGCCCGATGCCGAGCGTCGACGTGACGAGCGCCGTGCCTGCTTCGTCGACGCCGATCCACAACGGCACGAACTGGAACACGACGGTGATCGTACGGTTGACGTATTCGAGCACGAACGCGCTCATCAGCGACGGCGCCGTTCCGGTGATCAAACGCACGACGAGCCAGATTTCCAGGACCGCCGCCGCATGATACGCAAGCTCGAGGAACACGATTGGCGGAAGACGCCATGGATGCGCGGCGGAGAAGCCGAACACGCGATCCTCGATGTCGCGCGCGCGCGCCGGGTCCCGTCCGAGCGCGCGCATTGCCGCGGTCGCGATGCGTACGCGCGCGAGCATGAGCCACACGCCGGCAACGCCGCAGGCGATGGCGCCCGCGAGCGTCGCGAGGCTCACCGCGCGCAGCGACCGGGTCGCCGGCACGATCGCGAGAAGCGCCGCCGTGCCGGTGACGAACACGAGCAGCACCGTCGCGGCGTAGAACAGGTTTTCGAGCGCGAGCGCCGCAATCGCGTGCCGGGTGTCGGTGCGCCCGCGGACGAAGACGACCTTCGACGGTTCGCTGGCGAGGACGCCGAACGGCGTCACGTTGCCGACGGCGTCGCCGGCGACGTACGCGCGAAAGGCCTGACCGATCGTCAGGCTGCGCCGATCGTCGAAGCAGAGCGTCCAGACCACTGCACGCGCGAGATGACGAACCGCGCCGAGCAGGAAGACGAGGATGAATCCAAGGCCGACGCGGCGTACGCCTTCGATGACCGAGCCAACGCCGGCCGAGCGCAGCGACCACACGAGCAGCGCCACGCCGGCAATCGCTGCTATCACCGGCAACAGCTTCCGCATCGGTCAGTGGCCGATCAACCGATCGACGGGCGCACCGAACGGGTGCGCGACGACGCGATCGATCGTGTAGATGCGGCGGCGGCGGCCGTCGAAGTAGATGCGCGTGAGAATTTCGGCGAGCACGCCGAGGCCGACGAGCAGCACGCCGGACTGGATCAACAGCGCGCTCAGCAGCAGCAGCGGTCCGTGCGCGAGGAACACGGGTTCGCCCGTGAGAATTTTCTTCAACGCGACGTAACCGCCGCCGGTCACGCCCGCGGCGAGGCTCGTGAATCCGAGCGGCCCGAAGATGTGCAGCGGCCGCGTCGAGTAGCGCAGCAGAAATCTCACCGTGATGAGATCGGCCGCGACGCGCCACGTCCGCGACAGTCCGTAATGCGACTTGTGCTGCGGACGCTGCACGTTGGCGATTGGCACTTCAGCGATCCGCGCGCCGCGCGCGCTCGCGAGCGCCGGAATGAATCGGTGGAGATCGCCGTACAGGCTGATGCCCTTGATCGCCGACGCACGATAAGCCTTGAATGTCGTGCCGAAATCGTGCAGCCGGACGCCCGACAGCTTCGCGATCAGCCAGTTCGCGACGCGCGACGGCACGCGGCGCGTCCAGTAGTTGTCGACGCGGCGTTCGCGCCAGCCGCTGACGATGTCGTAGCCCTCGTCGAGCTTGTCGAGCAGCCGCGGGAGATCCTCGGGCGCATGCTGCAGATCCCCGTCCATCGCCACGATCACGTTGCCGCGCGCGCGATCGAATCCGGCGGCGAGCGCCGCCGTCTGGCCGTAATTGCGCGCGAGCTTCACCAGGACCACCGCCGGATCGCCGGCGCCGATTGCGCACAATGCGAAGTAGGTGCCGTCGGTGCTCCCGTCGTCGACGTAGATGATTTCCGCCGTGCGGCCGATGCGGGCAAGCACGGCGGACAGGCGTCGATGAAGCGGATCGATCGTCGCCTCCTCGTTGAAGAGGGGAACGACGATCGAGAGTTGCGGCGGTCGAGTGACGGAGACGCGTCTACGAGACATGAGCGTGAGACTCCAGAGCGTGTGTTGCCGTGCCGTGAGATCGAAGCGTGATGCCGGCGCGGCGAACGGCGTCGAGGACCGCGGCGCTGGTCAGCAATGCCACTTCAGTCGCGCGCTCTCGGCGGAGGCGCGTGCGCACATCGTCGAGCGCCGCATCGACGTATCCCGGATGCGTCATCAGCTCGGTGATACCGGGGCCGCAGTTGCCGATCGCGCGGCAGAGTGAATGTTCGGTGAACAGTCCCGTGAGCACGCGGCCCGAAAATACCGGCGCGGGTGGAAGTCCTTCGCGCGCGAGAATGCGACGGTCGTGATCAGCCCACGTCGCCAGCGCCGCGTTCTCGATTGCCTGGCGTCGTGCGCGCGAGTCCACCATGGACGACATGAACAGCCGCAATCCGGGCCGCTCGCGTGGAATGCGAACCGTACGAATCGCGAATCGACGCGCGATGGCCGCGACGATCGCGAACACCGGCGGATATGTGTGCACGTGCTTGTGTCCGTCGAGATGAGTCGGCTGAATGCCGGCGCTCCGCACCCGATCGACCTGCGCGGTCAGCTCCCGCTCGATCTCGTCGAATGCGATTCGCCGTGCGAACAGCGCGGCGACGAATTCAACCCACGTCGTACGGAAGCGGCCGCCCGGCGCGAGCGTCGGAAGCCGGCCTGCCTGCAGCACTGGCGTCCCGTCGACGAGCGTCAGATGAACACCGATGCCGAGCGTCGGCACGCGCGCGGCGAGCGCGAACGCGTCCTCGGTCGCCGCCGCGTTGGGAAACACGCTGGCGCTCGTCAGGATGCCCTTCGTGTGTGCGTCCACGATGCCGCGGTTGACGCCGTCCGTCAGGCCGAAGTCGTCGCCGTTCACGACGAGCACTCGAGCAGACGAGGCGCGCATGGAGCTCACTGGTGATCGCCCTCTCCCTCGACGCCGCGCACGTGAAAGATGCTGACGGCGACCGAGCCATCGACGTGCACCGTCCGCCACGGCCGGAACTCGCGCTTCAGCTGATCGAAGACCGCCTCGTTCTCGAAGTACGTGTGCCCGTCCTGCGCGATGACCCACGTCTCGACGCGGTCCATCGGAAGCCCGTCGCGCGCAATCGAACAGGCTTTCATGTCGAAGCGGCCGCTCCGGTGGAGGTACTCCTCGACGACGGCGGTCGCGTCGCTGCACACGACGGCGTCCGGTCCTGCGACGCCCGCGATTTCCGCGACAGCCTCCCGAACGCCGGCGTCGTAAAACTCGTCGTCCGGAAAGAGCAGCCCGTGCGCAGCGATTCTCGCGCCGACGATGTTCTGCGCGAGTCCGTAGTACGGCGTCCATGCGACCGCTTGTATCGCCAGCGCTGAGAGCACGAATGCGGCAACAGCCGCGGCCGCGAAACGAGCCGTCGCA
>Ga0075425_100002845_pt1 | contig 17410 bp, 14 predicted proteins | sample SoiMethybrSBSTD4_FD_75300 | JGI IMG/M metagenome (GOLD analysis project Ga0075425, IMG submission 75300) | Bulk soil microbial communities from a Populus tree surrounding site in Tennessee, USA - Soil MetaG P. TD hybrid SBSTD4 | ecosystem: Environmental > Terrestrial > Soil > Tree plantation... | reverse complement strand
AGGCCAGTGCCGACTCCCGAGAGATACGCCGGCAGCGTCAGCAGCGCGACGACGCAGAACAGCTCGAAGGCGACGCGCTTCAGTTGCTCGTTACGTCGAAAGAGCGCCAGCAGCAGCAAGCCCAGCGCGATCGCGGAGCCGATGGTCGGAACGTGATTCAGAATGAGATGAAGATGCGGCACATTCATGACGGATTACCCAATGGGGCCCTTCTCGAGGTAGGCCATCAGGCGCCCCGCGGTTGTCACGGCCACCCACAGCAGCAGTGACGTCGCCGCGAGCATCTTGGCTTGATTCCCGATCGGTTTGGTGTCGACCTGCGGATCGGCAAACACCCGCGTCCGCAGAAGATGAAGGTTGACGAGCGCGAGTGCGAGAAAGGTCATCTTGAACCAGAAGATCGGGCTGGCGAGCTTGGCTTCGGCTTCGGCGATGAGCAGGATGAGCCCGGAGACCGCGCTCAGCCCGAACGCGGTCCAGATGATCGGGAAGAACCGGGTCAGCGACGTCAGCGGGATGCGCGGCGCAACGCCGAGCAACCGAAGGTCGAGCGCACCACTCAGCCCGGCCACCGCGCCCAAGCCGAGCGTGTGAAGAAACAGGACCAAGGGATAGCCAACAAGCGACCCGCTCTCACGGAACCAGTCCATCGCCGCCGTGTGCTGCAATCGGAGAATAAGGTCCATAGTCGATATCGAATCCTCAGGATCAATTGGCGTTGAAGCCCATGCAGTCTTGCACAGACGATACGGCGCGCCAAGCCAGAAAACGCAGCGATCGCGCCGCTTCTCCAAAACTGATCGAACAGTGTGGTGGACTTCGCCCGGACGCGCACATTAAGATTCGAGCGCTCGGAGGGTGTCATGCAGCGTGCGCTCGTGATCGCGGCGGTGTTCGTGATGTGCGGTGTGCGTCCGGCGGCAGCGCAGATCGATCTATCGGGAATGTGGGCGCCCATCTTCCATGAAGATCAGGTCGAGCGCGTACCTGGACCCGAAGTGGGCGACTACAGCGGATTGCCGATCAACGACGCGATGCGGCTCCGTGCCGACTCGTGGCAGGCGTCGTTGCTGACGCTGCCCGAACATCAGTGCAAGCCGCACCCATCGACCTACGGCTTTCGCGGCGTCGGCAATCTCCGCATCACTCCTGAGATCGACAACAAGACGCAGGGGATGATCAGCCTGCACACGCACATCCAGTGGCAGGAGCAGAAGCGAGAGATCTTCATGGACGGTCGGCCGCATCCACCCGAGTACGCGGCCCACACGTGGCAGGGCTTCTCGACCGGACACTGGGAAGGCAACACCCTGGTCGTCGAGACCACGCACCTCAAGGCCGGATGGATCCGGCGCAATGGTCTGGCGCTCAGCGATCGCGCCACGATGACCGAGCGCTTCATTCGCCACGGCAACTACCTCACGCACGTATATGAGATTCAGGATCCGGTGTATCTGACCGAGCCGCTGATCAAGACCAACGGCTTCGCGCTCACGGCAAACCCCGCGATGCAGCCGTACCCGTGCTATCCGACGGTTGAAGTGCCGCGCGAAAAAGGTGACGTGCCGCACTATCTGATCGGCGCCAATCCGTTCACCGGCGACTACGCGAAAAAATTCAAGCTGCCGCCGCAGGAAGTGCGTGGCGGCGCCGACACCGCGCTGCCCGAATCGACCAAGCCCGGATTCACGCCCACGGCCGGGAATGCGCCGAGTCCAACCAACCCGGGAGAGAAGGCCGACAACGAGGTGCACTCGCTGTTCGTGCAGGGCAATGTGTGGATGCTCGTCGGCGGCGGCGTCAACGCCGCCGTGCAGATCGGCGACGACGGCGTGCTGGTGGTCGATACGATGACCGGGGCGATGGCCGACAAGCTGCTCGCCGAGATCAGGAAGATCGCCGGCGACAAGCCGATCCGCTGGATCATCAACACGCACGCGCATGCCGATCACACCGGCGGCAACCAGAAGATCTCCGAAGCCGGGCGCTCGATCATCGCCGGCAACTTCGTCGGTCAGGCGAGTCCAGGCGCCGCGACTCGCGCCTCGATCATCGCCCACGAGAACGTCGATGCGAAGCTGCAGCAGGCGCAGCCGGCGTTGCCGATCTCGGCGATGCCCACCGAGACGTTCTTCACCAACGAGTTCGAGATTTTCTTCAACGGCGAGGCCGTGCAGATGTTCCACGTCCCCAACGCCCACACCGACGGCGACGTGATGGTGTTCTTCCGCAAGTCCGACGTGATCGCGGCCGGCGACATCTATCGCACGACGACATTCCCGGTGCTCGATTCAGCCGGCAATCTCAACGCGCTGATCGGCGGCCTGAATCAGATCATCGATCTCACGATTCCGCGCGACAAGCAGGAAGGGGGCACCTACGTGATCCCCGGTCACGGACGTCTCACCGACGAGGCCGACGTTGTGGAGTATCGCGACATGATGACGATCATTCGCGATCGCATCGACGATGCGATTCACAAGGGCATGAGCCTCGAGCAGGTGAAGGCGGCGCGTCTCGTGCGCGATTACGAGGGTCGCTACGGCGCGAACCAGGGTCCGTGGACGACCAACCAGTTCATCGAGGCCGCATATAACAGCCTGAAGCAGACACCAAAGACCAGCCGGAGGGAACAGTGAGACGTCGGGGAACGTGGGCGTGGGTGGCCGCCATCGTCGCGGCAAGCGTCGTCTCTCGTCCAGTGATCATGGCGCAGGCGCCGCAAGGCGCGCCGGCGGGTCGCGGTGCGCAGGGAGCACCGCCGCAAGGGCAGCCCCCGGGTCCCGGTCGCGGAGCGCCGGCAACGCCGCAGGCGGGGGCGCCGATCGATCTCACCGGCTATTGGGTATCGATCGTCAACGAGGACTGGCGATGGCGCATGGTGACGCCGGCGAAGGGCGACACGGCCAGCGTTCCGCTCAATCCAGAGGGGACGAAAGTCGCAAACTCGTGGGACCCGGCGACTGACGGATCGTGTCTCGCGTACGGCGCGGCTGGGTTGATGCGCATCCCCACGCGCCTGCACATCACGTGGGAAAACGAACAGGCGCTGAAGATCGAGACCGATGCCGGTCAACAGACACGCCGATTACTGTTCGACAAGAGTCAGCCGCCTCCGGCGCAGAAATCGCTCCAGGGTTTCTCGGTCGCCGAGTGGGAGATTGCCGGCGCGGGCGGACGTGGCGGCGGTGGCGGTGGTGGCGGTGGGCGAGGCGGTGGTGCGCCGCAGGGGCCGCGCTACGGAAGCCTCAAGGTGACCACGACGATGCTCAGCGCCGCGTGGCTGCGGAAGAACGGTGTGCCCTACAGCGAGAACACCAACCTCACCGAGTACTTCGATCGCTTTCCAGCGCCCAACGGCGACGAATGGCTCGTCGTCACGACCATCGTGTCCGATTCGAAGTATCTGAACCAGGACTTCGTCACGAGCACGCACTTCAAGAAAGAAGCGAATGCGACGAAGTGGGCGCCCGCGGCGTGTAAGAACTGAGAACCGTGGAAAAGTGGAAGAAGTGGAAAAAGTGGAAGAAGTGGAAGAAGTGAAAGTCGATAAGTTCGTAAGTCGGTAAGTAGAGCGGGTCGATTTCGATCGCGTCTACTTTCGACTTGATGACTTCGTCACATCCACTTTTTCCACTTCTTCCACTTTTCCACTTCTTTCACTTCCGCCACGCATCTATCGCGGCGGCCGCGGCGGCCGCGGCGGCGTGGGCGGCGTGGGCGGCGTGGGCGGCGCGGGCGGCGTGGGCGGGGTCGCCGGAGTCGCGGGCGTCGGCGGCGTCGGCGGCGTCGGTGGTGTTGGTGGCGTTGGCGGTGACGCGCTGTCGAAGCCGGGACGCGGCGGACGCGGCGGGCGGGGCGGCCGAGGAGGACGGGGGAAGCGGCCGCCGACGGGCACCTGCAAATCGACCTCGGGCCCGGCGCCAGGCTGAATCGTGATGTTGCCGTTGCTGCCAATCAGCTGCAAGGCGCAGCCGCCGGTGCCGATGGTTCCGGTCAGCGCGTCGGCCGGTGTGCGCCCGCCGAGCGTTCCGCGAACGACAATCGGGATGTCGCTGCGGATGCTGCCGAACGACGTGCGTGCGGTCAGATCGTAGCCACCGCCGCCGGCGAGATACAGAGCGATCCCGCCGAACGTCGTCGAGAGAGACATCGCGCGACAGACACCCGACTTGGTGGATGCGCCCACCGCGATCGCGCCGTTCTGATTGCGCACCTCCAGCCTGCCGGCGACATCCCGCAGCGTCACGCCGCCGAAGGTGTTCGTCACCGTGAGATCGCCCCCGATGCCGGTGCCGCGCACCTCGCCGTTCTGACTCTGAATCGTCACCGCTCCGCGCAGTCGATCGACGATGGTCGCGCCAAACGTTGTCTTGAGTACCGACGCGCCGTCGATATCGCTGGCGCGGATCGATCCATTCGCGCTGCTCACCTGTAAGCCGCCTTGCACCGACTGCGCCGTCACGGCTCCGAACTGCGTCGTCACGCGCGCGCCGCCGCGCACCGTGGCAAGCGTGATCGAGCCGTTGGCGTTGTCGATGACGACGTCTTTCTGCACGCCCTTGACATCGATATCGCCGAAACGATTCGATGCCGAGAGCGACCCGCCGATCGTGTCGGCCAGGATCGATCCGTTGGCGCTGACGACCGTGACGTCGCCCTGCAGGCGCAGAGCGTCGATATCGCCGAACCGGTTCTCCAGCCGATAGGCGCCGCGTCCATCGGTCGCGGTGAGCAGGCCGTTGCCGTTGTCGATTCTCGCCCCGGCGTTGAGGCCGGTCACCGAGGTATCGCCAAACCGGTTCCTCGCCTCGAGCGGAAGGGTAGCCGGCATCAGCACGTCGACGTCGATCACGAAGCCCAGATTGCGGAACCGCCGGAACGATGACTCTGGAATCGTGGTGCGGATGGTGATTCCAGATGACGCCTCGATCACATCGAGATGCATGCCGGCCAGGAAATCGTTGGCGACGTCGCGCGATTCGGCCGAGACGCGGAACACGGCATCGATCCGCACCTCCGGCCGCTGATGCGTCTTGATGCGCAGCGTGCCGTTCTGGTTGTCGATGGCGATCGTCGGCGTGCCTTTGACGGCGACCGTCTTCGTCTCCATGCGCACGACCTCGTCGCGCGCCAATTCCGCCGCACGCACACGGCTGCCGAGCAGCGCGACGATCGCCAGCGCGATCGCGCCCGCGTACACCTGTTTACGACGCATGACCGGTCGACTCCTGTACTTGTTCGAGCGTGCGGCGCTTCTCCTGATAGATCCACAGCAGCTGCTGCCGCAGGTGCGCATTGAAGCGGTTCTTGTCGATCTCTTTGCGGTATTCGTCGATCGCCGAATCGATCGTCATCAGCCGTTCGCGCAGGTTGGCGATGAGCGGCGAATCGGGCATGTCGAGTTTTGGCTTGGCAAGCCGCGTGAGGTCGTCGATGGCGCGCACGTACTGCGCCTCGGATCGTTCGATCTGCGCCACGGCTTCCTCCGTGAGCAGACGTTCGTCGGCAGCGGCGATGTCGCCGGCCGGCTGTTTCGACGGCAGCCCACGCCAGACGATCCATGTGGCCGCGCTGACTGCCAACAACACGATCGCGGCCGCCGCCAGCTGCCACGCTGGACCGATGGAGAGATGCCACCATCCATGCCGCGTTGCGGCGGCTTCACCGCGCACTGTTTCCGATGGCGCGGCGTCGCCGCGCAGGGCGGCGGCGATGCGCGGCCACAGATGCGGGCTGTCCCATTCTTGGTGCAGCGATCGCGCCGCGCGCGAGAGCGCCTCGTCTTCGGATCGATCGAAATCGTCGTTGGTCATGTGCGTGCGTTCGTCAATGTCGTGCCGCGCAAATGGGCTTTGAGGCGCTGGCGCGCTTCGAACAGTCGTCCCTTCGATGTGCCTTCCGCGATCTCGAGGATCTCGGCCACCTCGCGATGCGTGTGCCCTTCGACCTCGCAGAGGACGAATACCTCCCGATAGATCGGCGACAGCTCGTCGATGGCCCGCTTCAACGCCAGACGCAGCGGTTGGTCGACGTCCTGCGCCGGCTGCTCCATCTGCGGTTCACCGTCGAGCGGCGCCTCGCCGCGCGTGGCCCGCCGGCGCCCGGTGTCCCGGCACGTGTTCAGCAGGATGCGGTAGACCCAGGTCCACAGCGAGGCGTCCTGCCGGAACGACGCGCGGCTGCGATAGGCGCGAAGAAACGCTTCCTGCACGGCATCCTCGGCGTCCGAACGGTTTCCCAGCATGTTGAGCGCAAGGCTCTTCATCCGCGGCCCATGCGAGGCATACAAGGCCTCGAAGGCCCCCAGGTCAGCGAGGTGTTCTGTCACGCCTCGATCCGTCTACTTCGACGCCCCCTGCCGGGAAACCGTTCGGTCGCCTCCCGAGAACCGGAACCCGAAAAGGCGTGAACTGTTGAACTTCTGCCCGCACTGATTGACAGAGCAGCGTGTTTCACCACATTCTTGGCCGTCCGCTTCCTTCCCATCCTCCCCATGTTGATGGAGCGACACGAATGAGTGCTAGAGATCCCGTCGCGGCTCGGTCCGAGCTGACGACCCTGTGCGAGCGATTCGCATCCGGGCAGGTCGATCGCCGCGGCTTCATGCGCGCGGCAGCGGCCCTCGGCGTCGCGGGCGCGGCGTCCGCTGTGCTTCCGCAGCTCTCGGCCGGCATCGAGGCGGCCGGCCTTGCCCAACAGACCGCCGCCACCACACCCAAGCTGCCACTCGATGTGGCGGAGTGGAGCTACATGTGGGTCAACGTGAAGCGCGCCGAGACCGCGCGCAGCACGTTCATCGGCGGCCAGCAGATGTACGTCGAGTACATGATCCCGTCGCAGGTGAAGCACCCGTTCCCGATCGTGCTCGTCCACGGCGGCGGCGGACAGGGCACCGATTGGATGGGCACTCCCGACGGCCGACCGGGGTGGTTCCAGTACCTCGTCGCCGAAGGCTTCAAGGTCTACGTGGTGGATCGGCCCGGCCACGGACGATCGCCGTTGCACCCGGATCTGCATGGCGGGTTTCCGCCGACGGCCGCGGTGCTCGAGAACATCGCCGGACGATTCACGCCACCGAGCGCGAATCCGGCCGCGACGCCGAACGAATATCAGAAGCACGCGACGCAGTGGCCGGGTCCAGGCAATGTGGGATCGCCCGACCTCGATCAACTGGTGGCTGGCGAAGGCGGCAGCTATGTCGTGCCGTCGCCGGCAGGTGCTCCCGCCGCGGGCCGGCAAGGCGGCGCGGCTCAAGGTGGCTCAGCCCCAGGCGCCACGCGCGGCGGCACGCCCACCCCCGCCAACGCGCTGCCCGCAGGTCCGCTCAATGCGCAGCACATGGTGTGGCGTCAGGCCGGTGCCGATCTCCTCGACAAGATCGGTCCCGCGATCATCGTGACGCATTCTGCTGGCGGACCATTCGGATTGCTCGTCGCAGAAGCGCGCCCAACCCTCGTGAAAGCCACGGTGATCATCGAGGGCGCGGGCTCGGCCTTTGCCGGCGGCAATCGCTGGGGCATGTCGAGCATTCCGGTCACCTACGATCCGCCGGTCGCCGATGCCGCCGAGATCAAGACGCATTGGGTGTCGAGTCCAGAGCCCGGCATCAACGGCTACTTCCTGCAGATGGAACCGGCGCACAAGCTGCCGAATCTCCGCAACACGAAAGTGGTGTTCGTCACCGCCGATTCATCGTTCGCGTCGCCTGGCAATCCCGGCGGCGTAGCGTTTCTCAAGCAGGCGGGCGTGCCGGCGGAGGAATTGCGCCTCGGTACCGTCGGTATCCACGGCAACGGCCACATGATGATGGTCGAGAAGAACAGCCGGAACGTGCTGCAGCCGATCCTCGACTGGATGATGAAGAACGTGAACGGCAGCAACAGCCAGTCGCCGCCGCCTCGCCGCGGGTCGGGCGATTCACTCGCGCTCAAGCTCGCCGACGCCAACATCTTCTGGGTCGGCACCGACAAGAAGACGATGCCGTACGGCACGATCCACGTCGGGCAGATGTTCGTGCAGTATCTCGAACCTGCTGAAGTGCGGCACCCGGTTCCCGTGCTGCTGGTCCACGGCGGCGGCGGCCAGATGGTGCACTACATGGGGCTCGGCGGCGCATCGGGATGGGCGCACCATTTCCTGCAGGCGGGTTACAAGGTCTATCTCGTCGATCGGCCCGGACATGGCCGCTCGCCGTATCACCCCGATGCGCTCGGCGAGATCGGACCGCTGGTCACCTACGATCTGCTCACGCGCGACACGGTGACGTCGGCGCGCATGCCGAACAAGCAGTGGCCCGGCACCACCGGCGATGTGGGCGATCCGCTCGTCGATCAGCTCATGGCCGCTGCCAATTCCGCGATGCGCGATAACCAGTTGGCGCAGACGTTGTGGCGCACGCACGGCGCCGAGCTCGTCGATCGCATCGGTCCGACGATTGTCGTGACGCACTCGGCAGGTGGGCCCTTCGGATGGCTCGTCGCCAACGAACGTCCCACCCTCGTGAAAGCCGTGGTGTCGTTCGAAGGCGCAACCGCGCCGTTGGTCGGACAGGGCGGTGCCGCGGGAACCCCGCTGCCCAACTTGAAGGGCATGCCGATCATGTATCTGCTGTCGGAGCGCGGCGGCCGCAACGCCGGACCGATCCTCAACGCGCTGATGCAGTCGGGCGCGCGCGCCGAAGCCATCAACCTGAAAGATCGCGGCATCCTCGGCAACAGCCACTTCGCGATGTTCGAGAACAACCGTCGTCAGGTGTTCGATGTGATCAGGACGTGGATCGAGCAACGCGTGCCGGCGGGGACATCAACAGCGCGACTCGAATAATGCAGAATTCAAAATGCAGACACTGTCTGCATTCTGACTTCTGCATTCTGCATTTCACGTTTCAAAGACCCGGCACTGGCCCGACATACGCGATCAATCGTCCGGCGACGATCGCGCAGAACCACGCGAGGATCGACGCCCAGGCCAGCATCCGAGCGCGGGGCGACACCGGCTTGGCATCGAGGTTCGGATCGCCGAACACTTGTTTCTGGATCACTTTCATCAGCCACAACCCGATCGCGACGAACACCAGCTTGATGTAGAGATCGACGTTGCGTCCGTAGGCACTGGCGTCCTTCATGAAGATCGAGACGCCGGTGAACAGATTGATCCAGAACCCGAACCAGAGCACCGGGAACAGCTTTTCGAGCGGCCGCAGCGGCGATTTGGGCCACATGCCGAGCAGCGCAAACGACATGAACGTGGAGCCGCCGGCGACGATGGCCATGCCCAAGGTGTGCACGAACAGAAACAGCGGGAACGCCAGCAGGCTTGGCGATTCGCGCACCCAGGTGCTGAAAGAGAGCTGCTCAATCCACATCAAGAAGTCCATCATCGCTTTCGGCCCTCACCACGCTCGCGACCGAAGGCTTTCCGGTCGATGAGGATACCGATGATGGCCAGCACCAGCGTCACTGCAATCACCACCGCGGAGACTTTCGCCGCCAACTCCATTCATTGCCCTTTCAGAATGCTCAATGCCCAATGCTCAATGCCCAAGGCGCACGCTAAAAAGCCTGACCGATAAATGGCAGCATGCTGCCCCAATACATCACGCCTACCCACAGGCACATCGCACACGCCGCGGCGAGCTTCGACAGTGGTGGCGCCTCGCGCCCAGGCCCCTGCGCCCACGTGCGATCGAAGGTGAAGTACAGCACGTTCACGCCACCCAGCACGACGAACACCAGCTTCCAGTAGAACGCCGGATTGCCCACGTAGGAGTTGGCCGACGCCGCGAAGAACAGCATCCCGGACATCGTGTTGACCGCGAAGCCGAGCATCGCCCAGGGCAACAGTCGGTCGAGCGCCTCGAACGACAGCTGGGTCATGAACCCGAGCATGCGCATGTTGATCAGCAGCAGCACGCCGATGAGCAGCGACAACCCGACGAAGTGAACCGTCTCCGCCGATGTCCACGCCCAAGGTGTGTCGCGGACGAAGTTGCCGAGCGTGCGTGCCAGATGCCCGGCGAACGTCGTCACTTCTTCCTTGCCGCGGATCTCGGGATGCGAGATGTGGCCGCCGACGTTGGCCGCCAGCGCCGACAACGCGAGCGTGATCAGACACAGCACCAGCAGGCTGCCCGCCATTCCGTTCGAGAGCGCTGACGATCGACGGAACTGCCACAGCGCGAGCCAGGCGAGCGCGCCGGTGATCTCCATGAACGTGAGCGCCAGAAACGCGGCGCCTTCATGCGTCTGCACCAGGGTTTGCGTGGTGCGCGTCGATTCCGCCGTGCCGATCGCGCCCTGGTCCTGCAGCTTGATCTGCGCGGCGTTGCCGGTGACATAAGTCGGAATCGTCACCAGCGCGACGACCACGAACACAACCAGACTCGCCTGTTTGAGATCGTTGCTGCGCCACAGGAGCGCCAGGATGAACAGCGCGATGCCGATGCCGAAGCCGACCGTCGGTACGTGATTGAGCAAAAGATGGAGATGTGTCGGATCCATAGTCGATCTAATGATGGCTCTAGGGAGCGAGTGAACGCTTCGGGCAGGGAAGGAGTCCGGGGCTCAAGGCGGCGCCAAGTGTGTCACATCAGACACCCACTGGTCATCCCTCGACTCGCCGGTTTGTCCCGACTCGCTCGGGACCGGACCGACGAGATCGGACACACATTAAAAACGTCTGACGAACGTCTGAAGGAGTTCTGACGTCAGCGCACCTCGATCTCCACGAGGCGCGCATCGCTCGTGCCGAGCCGCACGAGATGGTGGGTGTCGCCGGCGGGTATGAGCACCCACTGGCCTGGCTGATCGAGCTGCTTGAGTCCGACCGCCGCCGGCGCGTTGGCCTTGGCCTGCTTGTCGGGGCCGTCCGACATCACCTTGCCGCTCACGAGCATCGCGATCGTCGGCACCGGATGCGTGTGCGACGTTTGAGGAGTCGTGAGTGGGAGGCGCACGTCGTAAGTCCGGAACGCTCGTCCCTCTTTGGCAACCGTCGTGGCCAGACCCGTCGTCGGCGCGGCCGCCGACCATCCGCTCTTCTTCAGGTTCTCCACCGCAAAGAGCTGGAACGTGCTCTTGCCGGTGTTCTCGATCCGATGGGCCAGCGGCTTGCCGATGTACTCGGTGACGTTCGATTCGCCCAGCGTCCGCTTGCGAGGGGCGCCCCACGGCTTGCCCTTTTCTTGAATGCGCGAATCGGAGTCGCTCATCGACACCGTCGCGATGTCGAGCTCGTGAAGATGATCCGCGGACATCTGGCCCGGCGCAATGTTGACGTCGAAGATCCGGAACTGGGCGTTCTCGAATGTCACGCGGTGACTCGGGTCCTTGCTGAGCGGGACCTGCGCCACGACCGCGGCGGTGAAGCAGATGAGCAAGAGGCCGATTGCATATGAGGCTCGCATGGCCCCCGATCATTGACCATCGAGCGTGAGAATTGCCAGCCCATTCATGGACGCGCCCTGGCCATCTGCTCGATGCGATCGGCAGGCGTCTCGCGGCCGAGAATCTGACGCAGCGCCTCCTCGAGCACCTCATCGCGGCCGTCGCGGATGCCGACGATCGTGGGTCGCACGACGACGTCTGGAATGATGCCGATGCGCTGCGTCGGCCTCTTGTCGGGGTAGAACACGCCGAGGCCGCTGATCATCGTACGCAGGCCGCCGGGAAGCGGGATCTGCGAGACGTTGCCGTCGGCGCCGGCGGTCGTGCTGCCAACGACGATGGCACCCGCCGATCTGAATGCCATGGTCGTGTACTCAGATTGGCTTTGTGACACCTCATCGACCAGCACGACGACCTTGCCCGCGTAATGCGGCTGCTGCGGATCCAACATCGGCGTGCCTACCCAGCGGAATGCGCCCGGATGATCGAGGTCGAGCGCGGTGAACTGCGCGAACGGCTTGGCGCGATCGGCCAGGAGATTGCCGAGGGCGAACACCACGAACTCCGCAGGGTAGTTGCGGATGTCGATGACCAGACCCTTCGTGCCTCGAGCGCGGGTGATGTAGCTGGCCGCCTGGTCGGCTTTCACCGACGACAGCTTCAAGTACGCCACTTGATCCGAGAGCAGCTGAAACGTGTCTCCGGGCCGATCGTGCGTGCTGCCGGCCTGCTGATTCACGCTCGCGAGCGGCTGGCGCCGAGCGGTGATCTCGATCGTCTGGCCGCCGCGATCGATCGCCAGCCGCGCGTCCGCGCAAGCGCCGCGTGTCAGCGATCGGCCGATGTCGCGCATGCGCGTCGGCTGATTCGACGCCGGATAGTACGGCGTCCATCGGGTCACGAGCGTCGACATCGCCATGCCGTCGATGCCGTCGATGACGTCGCCGACGGTCAGCCCGGTTGCGGCCCCTGTTGCTGCGTCCGAAAACCCTGAGACCACCGCGCGGTCTTCGACGAAGCGAGTGATCACGGGAAGCAGACAGTCGCCGGCGGGCGGACGAATCTGTGGTGGTGCGCTCCACAGATTCGCGTGCGTATCGGTGACCTTCGCGATGAGCGCGATGGTTTCGAGTTGATACGAGGTCTTGTCCTTCGCCAGCGCGATCCGCGGAATGAACTGCGTGAGGACGCGATCCCAGCTCTCGTCGAGGATATTCCGATTGGGATACCAGTACTGGACGATGTTCCAGAAGCGATAGAGCGAGAGGAGCTGGTAGCCCGCATCGGGGAAGGCGAGATTGGGATATCCCGGCTCGTGATCGAATTGCGGGTTGCCGATGCCTGGCGCGCGCGACACGTAGAACTGCTTTCCGCCGGACCGGCTGCGGTGAACGGCGGAGAGCGCATCCGACAACTCGCGGCCCAGGCGGGCGGTGTCTCCGAGCCAGCTCAACTCCGGTCGCAGGTGCAGGCCGTCCTCACGAAGCGTGGCGCATGTGGCGCACGGCGTCACCGGTCCAAGCCCGCGCACCCACTCGGCCATCGCGGCACGAGCGGTGTTGCCGTCGCGCGCGGCAAGGACGTTGGGCAGGATGCGAAACAGGTCGTAGTCCCAGTGATGAGCGCCCGATGTCACCGCGGCATGGTGGTATTTGAGGAAGCCCCAGACTTTGCCCAGCAACGTCAGGTTGTCGATCTGCGTCTTCGTCAGCTCGTTCAGCGTGATGTTCGATCCGGTATCGAACTGATGATCGAGATTGAGCGGTGTCTTCTTCAGCGCCTCCCAGACGGGCCTGCCGTCGACGAGCAGCTGCAAATCGTCCGCCCAGACTTTTCCGCTGCCGTGTATCAGAACGCCGACAAAGATCTGCGATGCGCTCGGATTGAGCGGCAGCGTGATCGAGTACTCGGTCCAGTCGTGGGTGCCGTTGATCTTTTGCGGCTCCAGGCTGGCGAACGCCAGGCCCGGTTTGTCGCCGTCTTCGCGCATCCACAGCGCGAAGAAATCGCTGACGTTCTCGCTCTTGAGGAATCCGCGCCACTCGATCGACCTGCCGCCGAACTCTACGGGGATGTTCCTCGTGATGGTGGTGAACATCTGCGGGCTGGTGGCCGTGCGCTCGAGTCGCGCCGACGATCGTCCCGTGTGTGCCATGGCGTCGTCGACGAAGATGGTGCCGGGAGGGCCGCCACCCCATTCTCGCGGGGCAGCCCCAGCGCGTTCGGTCTCGAAGGTGAAGGCTGATTCGAGATCGACTTTCGAGATCGGCTGCTGCGCATGGACAGGAGCGGCCAGAAGCACGAGGACAATAGCGCGCGTCATGGTTCGCATGGCGGGATTGTAGACGGGCCTCGCGCTGATTGGTTAGCGGCGCACGAGGTACGTGCCGGCCAGTCGATCGGCGAGGCCGCGTTCGGGATGCAGCGCGGCGTGAATGGCGACAGCGGCCATGGTAGCAGCGAGCATGGCGCCGACGATGACTGGCCACACCCTGATGCTGCCGGTCGGGAGAAACACCCATATTGCGACTGCACCGCCGATCGCTGGCAGCCACGTCAGTGTTGCGCGCGCGATCGCCTGCAGCCGCGAGACGATGCTTCCGTCAGAGCGAACAATCGCGATGCCGAGGACGCGATACAACGGTCCATCTCTGAAGAGCGCGGCGCACGCGATGCAAATGAGGCCGAGGGCTCCGAGCAGTTGGACGCCGCCTTTGACGCCGCTGACCATGACCGACATCTGCAAACGGAACGCGTCGGCGGTGGCGGCCTCGCGTCTAAAGTGCCAGATCCCGAAGTCCGATGGTGCCAGCGCCTGAGCGGCATCGAGGTCGGCCAGCGTTTCGTCGGGATATTTCGCGCGGGCGGCATCAATGAGCTCACCAGCGCGCGGTCGCTGCCCAATCGAGCGGAGGAAGACGGAGCTCACTTCGCGGCTGGTCGCCGAGACGCAGCGCTCCGCTGCATCTCGGGCAGGCGTCGTGGAAGGCTGGCCGGTGCCTGGCTCGGTGCTCTCGAGGACGCGGAGGCATTCGAAGAGTTGCCCGCTCAACTGCGTGGTCACTGAGAGAGCAGAGAGTCGAGGCAACATGGAGACGGTAGCGATCACTGGCACCATCGCGAAGATCGAGGCAGCCAGAATCGGCGGCACCCGACGTCGTGCCGATAGCGAATCGTCACGCGAGGCAGCGTCCGCGCACGCCGCGACGAGATCATCGAAGTGAGTGAACCGTCGTTCGTCGATCGCGCCGAGCAGTCGTCGGCCGTAGATCGGAAGCGGAGTGCGGCGCTCGCGAAGACGAATCACGCCTTCGGCGACTCTCCTCAAGAAGGCCTGACAGCCGTCCATGTCCGTCGCCGAGTCGGCGCGAGGGTCGGGCTGTGCGGCCGGAAGCGTCCAGTCGGCGAGCATCAGCTCGCCGCTTCTCGTCACCCACAACCGATCGAGTGAGAGGCTGTTGAGCGTGGAGTCGGTGTGCGCCTCCTGACACTCGCGTGTGATCGTGAACAGCCATCGAGCGAGCATGTGAAAGGCAAGCGCCGCGGTGGCAACGCTCGAAAACGGACTGCCCTCGACGTATCCGAATGCATCCCAGCGCTCGATGGACGTGTGCTTGCCGCCAAGCCATCGAAACCGGCCCGGCCGATCGAGGGCGATCCGCGCTCGAGACAGTGGGGGTTCGTGCGGAGACGCAAACCGCACCCAGACCAGACGCTTCAGCCGCGGATCGCGCGCCAGCGCCAGATCCGCGGAATATCGGCGGACGATCCGGTAGGGGCCGACGATGTCCGCCGTCGTTTCTGTTGGCGCGTGTTCGGAGGACGCGCGCGGATGCGCGGCCAATCGCGGCCCCCGTTCCCACGTGCGCGACCCGGACAGCAACTCGTGCACACCGCTGTATCCGTTCGACGCCCGCGCCGTGACGAACATCGCAAACACTCCGATCGCGCCGACGAGCGGAATGAGACGTGCGACCGTCTGCGGGTCCCTCACCATGAGTGTCATCATCGGGACCTGGACGAGCAACACGGCGACACTCGCACGCCACAATGCCACGCTCAAGCGGACAGGCGACCCATCAGCGGCGGCGACACGCAGGCCGCACAGAAACTTGCCGAACGATGCGCCCCACCAGAATTCTGGAAGTGCGAAGTACAGCACCGTCTCGACGCTTCTCACGACCAGCGCCGCCGGCGTACTGAGAGCGAGCGACCGCGGTAACGCCGCGTCGATCAGATTCGTGAACAGCCAAATCGCGACCAGTGATAAGCCGTCGAGGAGTGCGGCCACCGCTCTCGCTGCCAGGGGAGCGGGTAGTGGAGACGCACTCGAGAATGGCATGAGGGCGGCCGACAAACCCTCGCACGACTCAGGCCGCCGCTCGCGGCGTTTGTCGAGGCACCAGCTCACGATCTCGTCGAGGCGCCGCGGAATCTCCCGTCGCTCTTCGCGCAGAGGGCGCGGTGTCGACGTGAGTACGTGCTCGATCACCTGGATGGCGCTATCGCCTCGAAAGGGTGGATGTCCAGTGAGCAGGCAGTACAGGGTGGCGCCGACCGAGTAGATGTCGGCGCGGATGTCGAGCTCTTCACCCCTGAGCTGTTCGGGCGCGCAATATGCTGGCGTTCCTACCACCACGCCAGTGGATGTCAGCTCGGTGAGCTCCTGCGCATCGCTCGGAATCGACACGCCGAAGTCGCCGATCTTGACGGTGCCGTCTCTCAGCACGAAGCAGTTGGATGGCTTCACGTCCCGATGCAACACGCCAACCTCCGCCGCCGCGGCGAGTCCCGCGATCACATCGAGGATGGCGTCCACGGCATCGGAGATCGCCAAGGGGCCTGACGTATGGAGGCGATCGGCCAGCGTACCTCCGCTCACCAGCTCACTCACGAGGAACGGGATTCCGTCGGCCTCTCCGCTGCCGAAGACATACACCGTGTTGGGATGTGCCACCGAAGCCGCCAACTGACCCTCGCGAAGGAACCGCAGCAGCGCCACGGGCGAGCTCATCGCCACGTTCATGACTTTCAACGCCACGCGCCGCCCACTCTCGTCGTCGGCTTCGTAGACCTCGCCCATGCCGCCGCGGCCGATCAGACGAACGATGGTGTAATCGGCAAAGCGCTGGTTGTCGCGAAGCAGCGGCGTGCGCGAAGAATCGGCAGGCGCCCCGGGCCTGACGTCGGTGTGAGTGGCCGCGGAGGTCGGCGATGGGTCCGCGAAGCCGTCAGGTGGTGTCGACGTCATGCGCGATGCCTTATTCTTGTTCCGTGAAGCGCATCGTACTCCTCTACGGCCTCTGTGGGGGCCTGCTGATCGCGGCTCTCAAGGCCGCCGAGTACAGGTTCGTCGTCGTCGAACACTCAATCGAGATCTACGGCGGCGTGATCGCCTTCGTGTTCGCTGCCGTCGGCATCTGGCTCGGATTGACGCTGACGAGAACAAAGGACGAGGCCGTCGCCAGCCGTGTGCCGGTGGCAGCGGGGCAGCCGTTTGTACCCGATGAGACCCGCGCGCTCGAACTGGGCCTCACACGTCGAGAGCTCGACATCCTCCGCGAGATTGCGGCCGGCAAGAGTACACGCGAGATTGCCGACTCGCTCTTCGTCAGCGAAAACACGGTGAAGACGCACGCCAGCCGCGTGTTCAGCAAACTGAACGTCAGGCGCCGCACGCAGGCGGTGCACGTCGCCAAGCAGCTCCGTTTAATCCCCTGAGAGGAGCGACGCGTCGCTCGATCGAATGATTTGCGTCCACTGACGTCGGAATCACCCGAACGGATGACGACATCACGCGGCCGGCTGCATAGGCTTCGTGGTCAGGAGCGAACACCATGAAGAAGATCGTCTTGACGTTCGGGCTCATCGCGGGAGCGGTGCTGTCAGCCATGATGCTGCTGACCCTCCCGTTCCTCGACCAGATCGGCTACAGCCGCGCCGAGGTCATCGGCTACGCGACCATGGTGGCCGCGTTTCTGCTGGTGTTCTTTGGCGTTCGTGCCTACCGCGATCGCGTCGTC
>Ga0075425_100002844_pt1 | contig 17411 bp, 13 predicted proteins | sample SoiMethybrSBSTD4_FD_75300 | JGI IMG/M metagenome (GOLD analysis project Ga0075425, IMG submission 75300) | Bulk soil microbial communities from a Populus tree surrounding site in Tennessee, USA - Soil MetaG P. TD hybrid SBSTD4 | ecosystem: Environmental > Terrestrial > Soil > Tree plantation... | reverse complement strand
ACGGGCCGCTTCGTCGTCGGCGGACCGCAGGGTGACACCGGACTCACCGGACGCAAGATCATCGTCGATACCTACGGCGGACGCGGACGCCACGGCGGCGGCGCGTTCTCGGGGAAAGACCCCACGAAGGTCGACCGCTCGGCGTGCTACATGGCGCGCCACATCGCCAAGAACGTCGTGGCCTCGGGACTGGCGGACGAAGTCGAAGTGCAGCTCGCATACGCGATCGGCGTCGCCGATCCGGTATCGGTTTACGTCGACACGTTCGGCACCGCGAAGATCGACGAAGCGAAGATCTCGGAGCTCGTGCGCGAGCACTTCAAGATGACGCCGCGCGGCATCATCGAGTCGCTGAATCTGCGCCGGCCGATCTTCAAGAAGACCGCGGCGTACGGCCACTTCGGCCGCAACGAGTCGGAGTTCACGTGGGAAGCGACCGACAAGGCGGAGGCGCTGCGCAATGCTGCCGGCGTCGGCGCGGAGGCAGTCACGGTTTAACGCAACGTGAACAGCGTCACGTCGCTCTGCGATGTGACGTTCGTCGTGAAGCGATCCGTCAACAACTGAGCCAGACATCGTTGAGCGGCAGGCGTGAGAATCGTCTGCCGCTCTTCGCGTTTCTGCGCGCTGGAGACGATGGCGACGTGCGTGATGCCGTCGTCCGCGAGACGCGCGCGCAAGGCTTCGGGAGTGGGAACGTCGAGATAGCGCGACATGCGCGGTCCGTCGAAGTTGCCGCCGCCGCGCACGCGATGCGCGAACCAGTAGGTCTCGTTCAATCCGATGACGAGCACGCGCGCATCCGGCGGTACGTTGGAATCGATGAAGAGGACGTCGTTGAACGACGCGCGCTGCTTGATCAGAAAAACGCCGTCGCTCGTCTTGCCCGTCAGCAGCTCGAATGCGCCGACGCGATCGACCACGAAGAATGCTGCGAGAAAGATCTGCCCTGCGACGGCGATGGCAATGATGCCGCGCATCCATTTCGACTCCAGTCGCGCCAGCGCGGCGGGCGCCGCAAAGTAGGGGACGAGCAACCGCGCGGACGGTGCGAGCATCCACATCGCGATTCCCGCCGCGATGAGCGCGAGCGCGATGAGACCGCCCGACGACAGCAGCGCGGCGAGGACCGATGCGCCGAGCGATTCATCGATGAAGCGGCCGTCGAACATGTAGGAGCCGAGAGTGAGCTCGCGAAAGGAACTGACGTGCGGCGCGTCGGCCGAGAGGAACGGCGCGATCGGATTGTGCGCGAGGATGAGATTGCGGAGGAAGAAGATGCTTCCGCCGATGAGCGCAGGCCAGACGTCGCGGTAGCGCCGCTTCACGGCCAGAACGATGATTGCGAACGGGATGAACGTGTACTTCGTGAGCAGTCCGGCCGCGAGCGCGGGAACGACTTCGTCGTCGTCGAGGAGCGCGAAACAGATACCGAGCAGCGGCCAGTCGACGAGCGACCACCCTGCGGTGAGCGCGAGCGCGGGCGTGGTGATGATCGCGGCGGTGAGCAGCGCGTCTTTCGTGCGGCGATGAATCAGCATCGTCGTCGCGATCGCGGCGACCAGATGCAGCAGATGCGATGCGATGCCGCCGCTCACTGCGCCGAGCGTCGTTAGGAGCGGGAGATCGGCCGACTCGATGCCGAGCGGGAAATACGAGTGCGAGATGAGTGGAAGGTCGACCGCGCGGCCTTCCGTCACCCATGTGTGCGGAATGGCGAGGTGGTAGGCGACTTCGTCGAGCGTCGTCGGCGGCGCTTGCGCGGCGATGAAGCCGAGGACGAGGACGAAGATGGCGATCGCGGGCAAGCGATCGATCGTGGCGCGACGCTTGACGAGCGAGACGATGCCGGCGATCGCGAACGGGATCAGCGGCACGAGCATCGTCAACGTGTTGACCTTCAGCGTGGCGATGAGAAAACAGATCGTGCCGAAGATCGGATATCCGATGATGAAGTTGAGAACTGCGTCGTCTTTGAAGCGGCGGGCGACGAAGCCCGCGCCGATCACCGCGAGCGCTTCGACGATCGCCGCGACGAGCGACACGCCGATCCGCTGCGCCAGCAGTTGAACGAGCACGAAGCGATCGAGAAAGGTGAGGACGAGAAGCGCGGCGATCGCCAGAGCGATGATGCGCCACGTCGTTCTCATCGATCAGATCGCCGGCAGCGCGGCCCGCAGCGCCAGAATGTCTTCGATGATCGCGCGCGCGTGCTCCGGGCGGATTTGCGTCGTGCGATCGGAGAGTGCGGCGGGCGGATTGTCGTGCACTTCCATGAAGAATCCGTCCGCCCCCGCCGCTGCCGCCGCGCGCGCGAGCGGCCGCGCGAACTGCGGCGTGCCGCCGGTCTGCTTTCCTTCGCCGCCCGGCCTCTGCATCGAATGCGTGATGTCGTAGACGACCGGCGCGCCGAGCGCGCGGATGATCGGGAACGAGCGCATGTCGACGACGAGGTTCTGATAACCGAACGACGATCCGCGCTCGGTGATGAAGACGCGGTCGTTGCCGACTTCATGTCCCTTGTCGAGGATGTTCTTCGTCTCTTCCGGCGAGAGGAACTGCCCCTTCTTCACGCCCACCGGTTTCCCCGTCCGCGCCGCCGCCGCCACGAGGTCCGTCTGCCTGCAGAGAAATGCCGGAATCTGGAGGATGTCGAGCACCTCCGCCGCCGGCGCCGCCTGCTGCCATTCGTGAATGTCGGAGAGCACCGGCAGTCCCGTTTCCTTTTTCACCTCGCGAAGAATCTCCAGCCCTTCGTCGAGTCCCGGTCCGCGAAACGATTCGATCGACGTGCGGTTCGCTTTGTCGAACGACGACTTGAAGACGATGTTCACCTTCAACTCGTCACGCAGCTTCGCGATCGTGCGCGCCATCGACATGGCATGCTCGCGCGACTCGATGACGCAAGGTCCGGCGATGAAGAGAGGTGGATGGTCGCCGCCGAACGCGATGTCGTTCGTGATCGGAATGGAACGGGTCGTCATGCGCGGGGCATTGTAAGCGCGGGTGATAAAATTGCGGCGTGGCGGAGAACGACGAGCTCTGGCAAACATTGATGCGCTTCCATCGTGAGGTCGTCAGACCCGACTTGGAAGCGATTCGCGACGAGTTGCGTGGCGACATGGTCACGCGCGCCGAATTCCTCACGCACATGGACGCGATCTACACGCGACTTGATCGTCTCGATACAGAGTACAAAGCGATCCGAATCGATTAGAGCGTCTCGAACGTCGCGTTGCCTCGTTCGAAGAGAAGATCGATAAGCTCGCATTACGCTCAGAGCTCAACGAGCTCAAAGAGCGCATCGCCGTGCTCGAGAAGCAGCTCAACTAGCCCCTAACCGCGCCCCCACCACCGTCCCGCCCACGTAAACCACCAGCGACGCGATCGTGAACCACAACGGTTGCGGGATGATCGTCGCGTTCACGATGCCCAGGCAAAAGAGAATCGCGCCGAGGATGTAAGCGGGCGTGCGGGTGGTGGCGATCTTCGCGGCGGTGAACGTGCCGGCGATCGTGCCGAGGAGCCAGCCGGCGAGGACGAGGAGGAGCGCGTCGATCGGTAACGCCGCGACGTACTTTTTGACTTGCGCGAAGTCGTGCTCGTTCATTCCCGGCGGGAACGGATGCATCACGTGCACGATCGCTTCGGCGCCTTCGACCAGCGCCGCGGCGATGATCAATCCGACGATCACAGCGCCGATCCGGCGCAGCCACTTCATACGAGCTCAGTTTCGCGGTGTGCCATCACGACGGTCGTCTTCGTCGAGCTCTTGTACGCGCGGGCGGCGGCGATGAACGAACGGAACAGCGGATGCGGGGCGCTCGGGCGCGACTTGTACTCGGGATGGAACTGGCAACCGACGAACCACGGATGTCCTGCCAGCTCCACGATCTCGACGAACTTGCCGTCGGGCGAGATGCCGGTGACGTGCAGCCCTTTCTCTTCGAGCTGCGGCACGTACTCGGGATTCACTTCGTAACGATGGCGGTGCCGCTCTTCGACGAGATCGACTCCGTACGCCTCGCGCGCGATCGATCCTTCCTTCAACTGGCAGGGATATTTTCCGAGACGCATCGTGCCGCCGAGGGCGTCGACGCCGATGAGATCGCGCAGCTTGTAGATGACTTTGTACGGCGCCTCGTCGTCGAACTCGGTCGAGTTCGCGCCGAGCATGCCGGCGACGTTGCGCGCGAACTCGATGGTCGCGCATTGCATGCCGAGGCAGATGCCGAAGTAGGGGATGCGCTTCTCGCGCGCGTAACGGATCGCGCGCAGCTTTCCTTCGACGCCGCGCGACCCGAAGCCGGGACCGACGAGGATGCCGTCGACGTTCGCCAGCTCGCCGTGGTAGCCCTCTTCCTCGAGCGATTCCGAGTCGATGTAGATGATGCGCACCTTCACGTTGTTGGCGATGCCGCCGTGCACGAGCGCTTCGTTGAGCGACTTGTACGAGTCGCCGAATTCGACGTACTTGCCGACGAAGCCGATGCGCACTTCGTCTTCCGGATGCCGCATCTTGCGCACGATCTCTTCCCACTTCGAGAGATTGCCGATCTCCTCGTGCGGCAGATGGAGCTTGTCGAGCAGGATCTCGTCGAGTCCTTCGCGCGAGAACGCGAGCGGGACTTGGTAGATGAATTCGACGTCGAGCGCGGAGACGACCGCTTCCTCTTCCACGTTGCAGAAGAGGGCGATCTTCTTCTTCATGTCTTCGGGGATCGGGCGCTCGGAACGGCAGAGAAGGATGTCGGGCTGAATGCCGATCTCACGCAGCTCTTTCACGGAGTGCTGCGTCGGTTTCGTCTTCAGCTCCTCGCTCGCTTTGATGTATGGGACGAGCGTGAGGTGCACGTTGATGGCATTGCCGCGTCCGACTTCCTGACGGAACTGGCGAATGGCCTCGAGGAAGGGGAGCGACTCGATGTCGCCGACGGTGCCGCCGATCTCGACGATGACGACGTCGACGCCTTCACTGACGTCGCGGATGCACTTCTTGATCTCATCGGTGATGTGCGGAATGACTTGAACGGTCTTGCCGAGGTAGTCGCCGCGGCGTTCTTTCTCTATGACCTTGAGGTAGATGCGTCCGGTCGTCCAGTTGTTGCGGCGTGAGGCGCGCATGGACGTGAATCGTTCGTAGTGGCCGAGGTCGAGGTCGGTCTCGGCGCCGTCATCGGTGACGAAGACTTCGCCGTGCTGGAAGGGAGACATCGTGCCGGGGTCGACATTCACGTAAGGATCGAACTTCTGCAGTGTGACCTTGAACCCGCGTGCTTCGAGCAGGGCGCCGATGGAGGCCGCGGCGATTCCCTTGCCCAGCCCGCTCACGACGCCGCCGGTGATGAAGATGTATTTCGTGCTCATGCGAGCCTCCTTCGGATGAAAAGAAGAATGCAGAAATCAGGCGAAGTTTTTTTGTTTGGGGTGGAGAGAGTAGTCGGGAGGTACGCTGGGTTTTTGTCGACGTGAGCCGGGCGGCTCACTGGTTTCCCCCGAAGCGCACGTCGAATTCTACTACGGCACGGCGCCGCTGTAGCCGATGTACTGCTGGATTTGGCGGCGCGTGGTCGAGTCGTAGACGTTCAGCACCTTGCCGAAGAGCGTGTTCGCGTACGCTCTCCCGGCGGCGGTTTGTCCGAGCGTGTACCACACGCTGAGGGAGTCGGTCTTGCCGATCGAGAGGTAGCGATCGAGAAGCGCCTTGCTGTTCGCGTCGAGAGAACGCGCAGCGGCGTCGAGCCAGTTCAGCGGCGGCGACGGAAGCTTCGAGAAGCCGAAGGCGGCGTCCAGCTCGCTCATGCGCGGCACGACGACGTCGTTGATCTTCACGACGAACTGTCCGAAATCGAAGTAGGTCCATCCCGCCGTGTCGAGATCGGCGGCCTTCGTGCCGGCGCGAAACGCATCCGCTTGCGCGCCCACTCGCGCCAGGAGTGCGGAGGGCGGAATCTGCGCGATGTTCGACGGCGCTCCGCTGCCGTAGATCCAGTCATCGACGAGGAGGCCATCGCGATACGCGGGATCGTTGATGATCGTGTCGCGGAACGAGACGTCGTCGACCCAGTGAAATGGATGCGATGCCATGTAGTGCGCGATGAACGCGTCGAAGGCGGTGCGCCCCATCTCGTCTTCGAGCGTCTTGAGGAACATCTCGCCCTTTTGATAGTTGATGACCGTGAACGACGGCCGCTCGCTTCCGACGAACGCGGCGCGATGAAGCACCGTCAGACGCGGCGCGATTTTCAGCGCCAGGAAATTGTCCAGCGCTTGACGATCGGTGATCAATGCGTAACCGGCGAAGTCCGGCGCTCCCATCGCCTCTTCGATGCGCGTGGCGTAGTAGGTCGCGAATCCTTCGTTGAGCCAGAGGTCGTTCCACTCCGCGCACGTCATGAGATCGCCGAACCACGAGTGCGACAGCTCATGCGCGACGAGGCCGGAGGGCACGAGGACGGCGGGATGGTTGCCGGTGATGGCGTCCTGTCCGATGAAATTGAGCTCGGGATTCTCCATGCCGCCGGGGTACTTCGGCGGAAAGACGAGGTCGTAGCGCTCGAATGGATACGGTCCGAGGATGCGCTCTGCGGCGCCGAGCATGTCGGGAAGGAACTGCATCTCGTATTGCGTGTCGTCGATGAGCGCCGGCTCGGCGTAGACGCCGGTGCGATTGCCCATGTCGCGAAATTCGTATTTGGCGACGGTCAGCGCGATCAGATACGCCGGGATCGAATGCGGCATCGAGAAGTGATAGGTGCCGTCGCTGCGAATCGACGTCGGATTGCCGGTCGCGCTCATCAGCGCCATCTCGTTCGTGGGCGTATGAATCGTGGCGTCGTAGGTGACGCGAACCGACGGCGTGTCCTGGAGCGGAATCCAACTACGCGCCATGTCCGGCTCGTTCTCGCTCCACAGTGCGGGCAGCGCGCGGCTGCGCGTCTCCTGCGCTTTCAGCCAATGCAGTCCGACCGCGGCCGTCGACGTGTGATAGTCGATGCGCACTCTGTTCGTCTTCGGTCCGACGGTGATGACGAGCGCTGATCCGTTCGGTGCGCTGCCGAGGTATTTCCATGGTGTCGGCTGGCCGTCGGCGGTGATGTTCTCGACATTGAGGAAGTTCGTGTCGACGATGAACTCGGTGTCGGCGGTGCGATGCAGAAGCGTATGCGTGACGGAGCCGCGCAACACCTGCGCGTTGAAGTCGACGGTGAGATCAAGATCGAGGTGCGTCGAGGTGACTCGCGTCGGATTGGAGAGGCTGAAGACGTCGGGAATCGGATCGCGATCGGGGAGTTGAACGCCGCGGTGCTTCGCCGCGACGAATGTGAGGAGTACTGCGAGCAACAGCACCAGCCGGCGTGCGCGCATGAACGGAAGATTACCGCAGCGCCGCTTCGACCCGTGCAACGTCTTCGGGTCGATCGACGCCGAGATGAGGGGAGAGCGTGTGGATGACGCGGATTCGATAGCCGTTCTGCAGCGCGCGCAATTGCTCGAGCGATTCCGCGAGCTCGAGGTCGCTCGGCGGAAGCTTTGCCAGCGCGCGGAGCACCGGCGCTTGATAACCGTAGACACCGACGTGATGCCGAGCGGCCTCGCGCGAACCGTACGGAATCGGCGCGCGCGAGAAATAGAGCGCGTTCCCTTCGCGATCGGCGACGACTTTCACGACGTCGCGCGAGTGGTATGCGTCGTCGGACTCGATGGGGCAAGCCAGCGTGGCAATGTCGACGCCGCTGCGCGAGAGGACGTCGATCATCGTGTCGACGGTGGTGATGTCGATCAGCGGCTCGTCGCCCTGCACGTTGACGATGATGTCGTAGGGCTGATCGAGCAGGTCGAGTGATGCGGCGATGCGATCGGTGGCGGAGTGAAACTCGCCTTCGGGCCGCACGACCCGTCCGCCGAACGAGGCGACGTGCTCGGCGATGCGATCGTCGTCCGTGGCCACGAACACGGTGCTGGCGCGACGCGAGTGCACGCTGCGTTCGTATACACGCTGGATGAGCGACACGCCTGCGATCATCGCCAGCGGTTTGCCCGGGAATCGCGAAGAGGCCCAGCGGGCGGGAATTACAATCGCGGCGCGCATGAGTGCGGCGGATTCTACTGAGATTCGGAAGTGGACGATCGTCCTTCTACTCTGCTTCCTCTTTTTCGCCGCCTTCACGACGCTCAACGCCGTCTACGGACACAAGTTCTACGACATCACCGGCCGCGCGCAATGGATCTGGCCACGCGTCGAGATGAGCAGCGAGGTGCCGGTGGCGTTCTTCGCCACGCGCGATCTCGATCTGCCTTTGACGCGCTACTACACGCACATCAAGATCGCGTGCGATCCGGAGTACACGCTCTATCTCAACGGACGCGAGATCGCCGCGAAGCGGATGATCGACGCGAGCGCGCTCGACGTGTACGACGTCAGCTCGCTCGTGCACGACGGGCGCAATCGCATCGTCGTCGCGGCGCGCAGCGTCAAAGGGGTCGGCGGACTGCTCGTCGCGGTTGATCTCGCGCCGGAGACGGAGAACTGGGTCGTGACCGATCGCAGGTGGAGGGTGTCGCGCGTCTGGGATTCGTCGCTGTTGCAACGCGACCTGCGCGAGATGGAAGTGCCCGTCGAGATCGGCGAGCCGCCCGTTGGACGCTGGAACTACTTGCAGCCGCGCGATGTGCCGCTCGAATCCGCCGCATTCGCCATCGCCGAGCCTCACGAGGCGATGCGGGCGAAGACGCGATTGCCGGAGATCAAAGTCGTCGGCGGCACCGCGATCGGATCGACGCGCCGGGTGCGCGCATTCGGCTACGACTTTGGCTGGCTCGACGGACGCGTGCGCATCGTTCGCGATCGCGACATCAATCTCTGCCAGGTGCTGGAGATTCGCTACGCGAACGCGCGCGAAGAGCTGCTCGCGGTGGAAGGGAAAACGGAGCCGGTCGTCTTCGCGCCGGGCGAGTCGATCGTCGTCGATCCCGACGTGAGGCACTTCCGCTGGATCGGCGTTTACGGCCGGCCTGCGCGCGCCGACGTCATCGTGCCGGTCGGCACTAATAGATGACGCGGCGGACGAAGTACTCCTGCTGCGACAGCTTCTTCGAGTCGAGCGCTTGCGCGTCGTCGCGATTCATTTGAAAACGTCCGGACGATCCGCCGGTCGTCGTCTTCATGAACAGCTCGACCTGATCGATCTGCACGCCGGTCAATCCGGCGTTGCGCACCATCAGGAACGACGTCGCACTGATGGCGTTGAAGACTTTGTCTTCCGTGTCTGCGGTGAGCTCGGCGCGCAGCGAGTGCGGACCGGTGGCCGTCAACTTCTGCTCGAAGAGTCCGACGTTCTCATACGCCTTCGCGAATTTGTCGACGGCTTCCTGGGTGAGCATTGCGCCGCTCGCCGCGACGGATGTCACGACTGCGGGCGCCGCCGAGGAGCCGGCCGGCGCCGGAGTCGGCGCAGGTGCTTGAGGCAGCGATGCCGGGCCGCCGATGTTGCGCAGCTTGATCGACGCGCCGAGCGACGGCTGCTGCTGGCGCGGCGCCTGTTGCGCGTTGTCGGTGCTGCCGAGGTCGATCACTTTGGCGTCGCCGAGTCCGGAGCGCGTCTGGCGATCCGACGCTGCTTCGTCGATCAGCGAAGGATCGACCTGCAGCGTCTGTCCGCTCTCGAGCGTGATGAGTGCTTTGCCGTTCGTCACGGTAAATTTCGCTTTCGCGCGATACGTCGTGCCGTTCTTCATCACGACCATGTAAGTGGCGAACGTATTCGCCGCGAAGAGCGCGCTCGCGGCGGCGAAGATCAACATTTTCTTCATGGTGGCTCCGGAATCTCGTCTGTAGAGCGTGAATTATACTGAGCGAAAGACGAGCGAAGCTCGTCACATTCCCAGAGGAACTCGCCAATGCTCGTTGTGATGGATGCCGGCGCGAAGCCGGAACAAATCGAAGCGGTCGTACGCCACATCGAAAAGATCGGGTTGAAAGCGAATCCGATTCCGGGTGCGCAGCGCACCGCCATCGGCATCACCGGCCATCAGCAGCGCCCGTTCGATCCCGAAGTTCTCGAGAACTTCCCCGGCGTCAAGGAAGTCATCCGCGTCTCGCACGCCTACAAGCTCGTCAGTCGCGAGGCGAAGCCCGACGACAGCATCATTAACATTGGCGGCGTCGACGTTGGCGGCAACGGCATCGTCGTGGTGGGCGGTCCGTGCGCGGTCGAGTCGCTAGAGCAGACGCGCGCGATCGCCGAAGGAATCAAGAACGCCGGCGGTCAGCTCTTCCGCGGCGGCGCATACAAGCCACGTACGTCTCCTTATTCGTTTCAGGGACTCGGCGAGCGCGGGCTGGAGATTCTCGCGCGCGTTCGCGAGGAGTTCGATCTGCCGATCATCACCGAGGCGATCGATCACGAGTCGGTGCAGCTCGTCGACAAGTATGCGGACTGCATTCAGATCGGCGCGCGCAACATGCAGAACTTCGCCCTGCTCAAGAGCGCGGGACGCGCGCGCAAGCCGATTCTGCTGAAGCGCGGTATGTCGGCGACGCTCGAAGAGCTGCTTCTCTCCGCCGAATACATCATGGCCGAGGGGAACTACAACGTCGTGTTGTGCGAGCGCGGCGTGCGCACGTTTGCGGATCACACGCGCAATACCGTCGACCTCTCGATCGTGCCGGCCATCAAGCGCATCAGCCATCTGCCGATCCTCGTCGATCCGAGCCACGGAACGGGAAAGCGGAACAAGGTGCTGCCGATGTCGCGCGCCGCCATCGCGATCGGCGCGGACGGCGTGCTCGTCGAGGTTCATCACAAGCCGGAAGAGGCGCTCTCCGACGGACCGCAGGCGATACTGCCGGAGGCGTTCGCGCAGGTCGTGCGCGAGTGCGACGCGATCGCGGGAGTGTTGGGACGGACGTTGCAGCCGGCGCTGGCGGCTTCGTAAGAATTGAGACGCACCAAGATCATTGCCACCCTCGGCCCCGCCTGCAGCAGCGAGGAGATCATCTACCAACTCCTCACGCACGGAGTCGACGTCTTTCGCCTCAACTTCTCGCACGGCACGCATGAACAGCACGAGAAGACGATCAACATCGTGCGCGAGGCGGCGATGGCGGTCGGGCGCTACGTGCCGATCGTCGGCGACATTCAAGGTCCGAAGATTCGCATCGGCGACGTCGACGGCGTCGTGCTTCTCGAGAACGGCGCGCGATTCGAGATCACGACCGAGCCGCTCCTCGGCAATGCGGAGCGCGTATCGACGCCGTTTCTCTCGCTGCCGCGCGAAGTGCAGGTCGGCCATCGCATTCTGATCAACGACGGGCTCGTCGAGCTCATAGTGACCGCTGTCGACGAGCATCACGTCATCACGCGCGTGCTGCACGGCGGACCGCTCTCGTCGAAGAAGGGGATGAACTTTCCCGACTCCGAGCTGACCATTCCGGCGATCACGGAGAAGGATCGCGTGGACGTCGCCTTCGCGGTGGAACATCAACTCGACTACATCGCGGCATCGTTCATTCGCCGCCGCAGCGACATCGAAGAGCTGCGCGAGCTGCTCACGTCAATCGGCGGAGATGACGTGAACGTCATCGCGAAACTGGAGAAGCCGCAGGCCATCGACAATCTCGAAGAGATCCTCGCGGTGAGCGACGGCGTCATGGTCGCGCGCGGCGACCTCGGCGTCGAGCTGCCGCCCGAAGCCGTGCCGATGGTGCAGAAGCGGATTCTGAATGAAGCGAGCCGCTGGGGACGATTCGCGATCACGGCCACGCAGATGCTCGAGTCGATGACGACGAATGCGCGACCGACGCGGGCGGAAGCGAGCGACGTCGCGAACGCGATCTTCGACGGATCGGATGCGGTGATGTTGTCGGCGGAGACGGCGTCGGGTCGTTACCCGGTCGACGCGGTGCAGATGATGGCGCGCATCATCAGCGCGGCGGAGAACAATCGCGAGGCGTATTCGCTGCAGCGTCCGGCGTTTCGGAAGGCGAGCGAGTCGGACGAATTCACCGACGCGCTGGCGGGCGCTGCGAATTACGCCGCGGAGCAGATCGACGCGAAGTACATCGTCGTCTTCACGCAGACCGGATTCGCGGCGCGGCTGATGTCGAAGTTCCGTCCGAGTGCGCCGATCGTGGCGCTGACGCCGTCGAGCTGGGTGGCGCGGCGGATGAACATTTTGTGGGGCGTGCAGCCGTACGTGTTGCGCGAGGCGGGGGAGTATCACGAGCAGATCGTCGACCGCGTCGACGACTATCTTTTGCAGAAAGACATCGTTCGTCCCGGCGACCGGCTCGTGATCCTGATGGGCTCGCCGATTTACCAGCGCGCGAAAACGAATCTGTTACGGGTCCATCGCGTAAGGTAGAACTCGTTGCGGGAAGCGGCACCGCCCCTGCTTCGTTTGCAACTTTGATGTTTGACTTCGCCGTTGGCAAGTCCGTAGACTCGTCAACCAGCCGATAGGAGGGGAGCATGCGCCGTCTCCGAGCGTTCGCGTTCGCATCCGTTCTCGCCACGGCATTCGTGGCGAAGGCCGAGGCTCCTCTCCCGCCTCCCCTGCAGATCCTGGGGAACGTCACCAACGCGGCGCGTCCGGTCGCGAACGCGCTCATCATCGCGCTCAATCTCAAAGGTCTCGACTCGATCCAAACGTACAGTGCGCTCGATGGCACGTTCACGCTGCCGCCGCTGCCGTTCGGCATCTACAAAATCATCGCGGTGAAGCAGGGCTTCGTGCCGGCGATGATGACGCTCATTCCGACGAAGACCAGCCAACGCGTCACGCTCGCGCTCGAAAACGAGAAGCGGGTGAAGAAGGCCAAGAGCGACGACATGTGGGAGATCCGCGCGTCCGTTCCGCCCGACGTGTTGCACACGATCGAGATGGTGCTCGCCACCGAAGAGGAGACGCACTCGGCGTCGCCATCCTTCGACATCCCGCGCTTCAAAGGACAGATGGTGTCGATGACCGGCGTCGGAGTGGGCGGCGATCAACAAGCGTCGCCGGCATTCGCGCAGACATCCCTCGGCGTCGAGAGCCGCCTCGGCGACGGATGGCAGATCGGCATCAAAGGCAATCTGCATCGCATCGAAGATCCGACGGATGACGCAGCGTTCGGTCAGACCGCCGCGCAGGCCAGCGTGATGTCGATGGAGCTCCGCTCATCGCCGACGGACGCGTATCGCATCGCCTCGACGAAGAGCACGTGGCGCTACAACAACGCCGGACCGAGTCCGGCCGACGTTCGGTCGCACAACTTCGAATGGGAGCATGGGCCGGCGAAAGTCGCGGTGCGTTACTTCGCGCAGGAGAATCTGCTGCTCTCCAATCCATTCAATTCGCAGGCGATCGAGATCACCGGCGGCACGACGCTGATGCAGACGCGCCGCAGCGATCTCGGCGTCTCCGTGCGCATGACGCAGGAGAGCGTGCGCAACTCGAACACGATGACGCTGCGAACCGCCGACCTGACGACGAACGCGTCGTTCGCGATGGTGCCGTCGTTCGTCGTGCACTACGGCTTGTCGAGTCGCGTCGGCGTCGAAGGCGCCGAGCTTGCGCCGCGCGCCGGAATGGAATTGAAGTTCGGCAAAGACAACGAGCACGCCTTCGTCATCACGGCGATGCACAAGGCGATGGAGAACACGCACGACGCGGCGGTGCTACCGAGCGTCATGGTTTGGTCTGAGGACGGACGCCTCCTGCCGCGCTACTCGTATTCGTTCGGCTACGTTTCGGGCGATCCGAACGAGACGCACTTCTCCGCGATCGCAACCGTGACCGCGGTCGAGTCGCCGCTGCGCATCGTCTTCAACGGAGACGAGCAGCAGTTCTGGGACGGTCTCTACATCGACTCCGGCGACGTGCGCCGCGACCTGCGCGTCTCGTATCGCAAGGACATCGGCAAGTGGATCGCCGTCGACGTCTCGACGAGCGCCGGCACCGCGACGCCGGAGTTCATGAGCATGGACGCGAAGAAGTCGTACGTGACCGGCGACCTGCAGACGATCTTCTTCCCCACCGGCACCTCGTTCGCGATCTCCTACCTCGGCATCGAACAGCCGCAGCTTCTCCGCGGCAACTACCGAAGCGAGCGCGTGAACTTCCGCATGGCCCAGTCGCTCCACCTCCCGGTGGATCTGAAAGTCCTGCTCGGACTCGAGCTCGCGCACGCCGAAAACTCGCCGTTCCTGCTCGATACGTTCGATCCGGCGACGAAGCGCTACATCGGCGGCCTTGCCGTCAACTTCTAGCCGCTGGCACAAACCAACGTAAGTCGGCACAAAACGGTATTGCCTTCCTGATTGCCCTCAGGCTAGTTTTGCGGTCCTTAACAACGTCCCGACATCCCAATTAACGTAAAACGGAGCCTGGTCTTGATCAGCCAACGTCTCGCCGCGGCGTCTCTGACTCTTTTCTTCGGCGTGTCGCTTCACGCGGCCGCGCTTTTCCCCAAACCGATTCACTTCGTGCGCAAGGTCGAAGACTCGATCTCCCGCAAGAGCACGACGATCGACGAGTACTGCGCCGGAAATCGCATCGTCACCATCAACGGATCGAAGGTGACGATCGCCGACTACGACAAGCAGGAACTGACGGAGATCGATCACGCCGCCGGGACTTACAGCATCACGCGCTTCGACGAAGTGGCGAAGGCGCGCAAGCCGGCCACCTCGGCGCGCGCAACTGCGTCGGCGAATTCAGGCGGCGACGGGGCGAAATGGCGCACCACGCCGCTCGGCGTGAAGGGCTCTGCGGGCGGACGCTCGCTCGAGACCGTCGAGATGACGCGCGACGACAACAACGTGAAAGAGAAGATCGAAGTCGGAGTCGATCGTCAGGTGAGCTTGTCGCGCGACGCCGTCGAAGCGCTCATCGGTGCGTCGTATCCGAACACGCGCAGTGAAGTGCACGATCTTCTCCTCGGCGCGGCTGCGCCGCAGCACGGCGGCTCGGGGCGAGCGACGGTGGCATCGGCGTCATCGCCATCCAATGCAACGGACGTCTACGGTCTGCCGTCGGAGCAGACGATGACGTTCGACGTCGACGGCAATCGCGTCACGACGCACACGGCGATTCTCAGCGTCTCCTACGACAACATGCCTCCGGAGGCGCTCAACATCGATCCCGGTGCGACGCGAGTGGAGTCGAATCTCACGCGAGTGAACAAGGAACTGCAGGCACTCGACCAACTGCCTTCATCGAGCCCCAAACCGTAATCGCAACGATTCCCAACGGGAAGGTGCCACTTGCGCAGACTCCGGACGCTCCTCGGCTCTTTGTTTTTCCTGGCCGTTGTTCCGATTCACGCGGCCGAGCTCGCGAAAGCCGATCTGCAGATTCTCGGCATCTCGCTGCAAGTTGACACCACCTCTCCCATCACCACGGGCATCGACATTCCCGCGGTCGTTCAGACGATCTTCGGCGGCAAGACGAACGAGCTCGCGCCGCCGGCGAATGGGATGTCGGCGATGGCGGAGCTCACCGGTCCCGGCATCGACACGCCGATCACCGTCACCGCCGTTCCCGGCCATCAATTCATTCTTCCGCCGCTCCATCAAACCGGAGAGTACTTGCTGCAGAACATCCGTCTCGCCGGAGCGGACGGAGGATTCGTGCAGCAGGCCACGCCGGCATTCGTGCCGGTCACCGTCAGCGACGTGTTGCAGTCGAGCGTCAGCGTTCATCAATTGACGCCCGACGAGTTGCGGCAGCGCGGCATCACCATCGACGGCCGCAACTACGACGTCTACGAATACACGCTGCTCTTCGGCGTGAAAGATCAATTCGTTCAGGTGCCGTACGTGCTGGCGATCGATCGCCGCACGCACGAGACGGTGCAGATCCCGAAGAGCGATCCCTACGCGCTTCCGACGCCGAAGCAGCCCGGCCCGCCGCCGCGATTCCAGCCGCCGACCGTCGGCGCGTTCGCACTCGAGCCGCTCGAAGCGATCGATTCGCCGCCGCCTCCGGGATCGCCTCCCGACACCGACCACACCAAGCGCAAACCAAGCATTCCGGCGGCGATCGTATTGCCGACCGGATTCGGCGTTTTGCATCAGTTCTTCGCCGTCATCCTTGACGTCACCAACAGTGCGCCGCAAGGCAGCACGATTCAGCTCGACTCGATCACCGCGACGCTCGACTCGCCGCTGGCGATGCGCATCGCGAAGACGAATCCGTCCGTACCGCTCGGCGCCGCCGTTCCCATTCACGACAAGACGACCGGCGCGACGTTCCTCATTGCGCAAGGCGAAGGCACCGCCGACTGGAGTCTCGAAGCGCTCAAGGCCGGCACGCACACGGTCAACATCACCGTCCACGCGACGTACAAGAATCCGCCGCAGGCCGACATCGCCTTGACCGGCAAGCTGGCCACGACGATCGTCGTCAGCGATCCGCGCTTCCAGATCAACTTCGTGCATCCCGACGTGATCCGCGCGGGGGAGAAGTACACCGCGTACGCGTTCATCACGAACACGTCGGCGCAGACGCAGAACGTGCGCCTCGACACGAGCGACATTCCGTCGTGCGGCAGCGGCTACAGCGGCAACAACGTCTGCCGCACCGAAGGCGACGGCATCACGAACATCACGCTGGCACCGGGCGAGATGAAGCCGGTGCCGTACAAGCTCACCTCGAAGATCACCGGCAAGATCTTCGCGGCCGCAGCGAACGCGGACAGCAATCTCACCGTTACGGTGCAGCTCACGATGGGCGTGAGCTCGTCCGGCATTCCGCTTTCACCGGCCACGCTGCTCCTTCCGCGTTACGCGCAATACGTCAATCAGGACTACGTCAACGCGCAGCTCGGAATCCTCGGACTCGGCTACAGCCTCGCTACCGCGCCGCCGCAGCGCATCGTGAATTTTCCGCGCGTGATTCAGAGCGACGTCTTCCGCCGCGCGCAGGACATCGCCCGCGCCGGCGAGCGGATCTTCGTTGCGCGCAAAGATCCGAACACCGACGATCCCGCGGAAGATCGCGATCCCATCTTCCAGCTCGCGCTCGATCAGTTGAGCAACGGGGAGCGCGTCGATCAGATCGCGAACGCCCCCGTTCTCCAGGAATGGGACCAACTCCGCCGCCAGGAAGAAGACGGACACGCATCGATCGCCGGCCTCGCGCGCGAGCTCGAGCGCGTCGGTCTCGCCGGCGGAAAGAGCGCATCGCAGTTCGTCGACGACTTCGCGGCCGCCACTTCGCATCGCGCGCCGTACGTGCTCGCGCTCGTGCATGGCGCGACCGTCTCCGGCAACAACCGTCCGTACGCCGTCACGATCAACGGCGTCACGTCGAAGACGCAGCTCGCCGTCCCGAACGAAGCAGCGAGCGGATGGGTGCGCACGCTTCCGTTCGCTGAGCTCGATTCATTCAACCTTTCGGGTGAATATGGAGAGCTGGCGCTC
>Ga0075425_100002842_pt1 | contig 17416 bp, 14 predicted proteins | sample SoiMethybrSBSTD4_FD_75300 | JGI IMG/M metagenome (GOLD analysis project Ga0075425, IMG submission 75300) | Bulk soil microbial communities from a Populus tree surrounding site in Tennessee, USA - Soil MetaG P. TD hybrid SBSTD4 | ecosystem: Environmental > Terrestrial > Soil > Tree plantation... | reverse complement strand
ACCTTCAGAGCCACTTGATAAGTTCCCGGCAAAACGAACGGCCCATCGAGCCCGCCGCCACCAAAGCCGCCGCCTCCTCCACCACCGCCGCCACCTTGATTCGGTCGCGGACGCGGCAGAGGCTTCACCCGCAAATTCCAAACAACCGTGTTGAGGCCTGCTCCGGTTCTGTCTTTCACGTCGTCGCCCGCGAGCTCACGTACAACACCACCAGAAGAATCTTTGATAGTCAGGGTCAATTTCTTCGCCGGTGATTTGAGGTAATAAGTGAACGCCGCGCCGAGCTCCTGATTCTTCCCGAGGAACTGCATGTCGCCTTCGAACTCACGCGAGCGGTCTCCTGCAGGATTGATCTCCGTCGCCGGCCGAATATCAAACAAATGAGCGTCCAACCCCCGTGCTTTAGCAAACTGCTGAAGCGGCGTCAGGTCATCGAGAATCCATATACTCCGAGCGTGGGTCGCCAGGATCATCGCGTTGTCGCGTGGATGCAGCGTGATTTCATAAATCGGCATCGTCGGCAGATTCGCTTTGATGCGCATCCATTGCTTGCCTCGATCAAAGCTCACATACAAACTGCTCTCGGTTCCCAGATAGAGCACGTCGGGATTTTTCAGATCTTCGGTGATCGTGCGTGCGACCTGTCCCTTCGGCAGATCCCCGGCGATCGACTTCCAGCTCTGCCCATAGTCAGTGCTGTGATAAACATAGGTGTTGAAGTCATTCAGACGGTGACCATCGAAGGTTGCATAGACCGTCGCTTCATCGAACCGCGAAGGCTCGACTCGCGAAACGTAAACATTCTTACCGAGTCCGGGCACCTTCGACGTAACGTTAGACCAATTCGCTCCGTCATCCTTCGACACGCTGATCACGCCGTCATCCGACCCGGTGTAATAGATCCCGGCTTTCTTCGGCGACTCATTGAAAGTCACCAGATTGCCGTAAGCTCCCACTCCGTCGTTCTTCGCAAGCGAGATGTCTTTGGCTTTGGTGCCCATCAGCTCGAGCGTCTCGCGGTCGGTGTTTGTTGTGAGGTCGCCGCTCACCGCTTTCCACGAATGGCCTCGATCGGTCGATTTGAACAAGCGATTCGCGCCGACGAAAATCGTCGCCGGATTGTGCGGCGAAATCACCATCGGCGTATCCCAATTCCATCGATCAGGCTTTTCGCCTTCTTTCGGCTCGGGTCGAATCGTCGTGCGCTCATTGGTGACTCGATCGATCCGGCTCATACGCCCGTCTTGTGATTCACCATACAAAATTCTTGGATTAGACGGATCCATCTGCGCCTGGAACCCGTCGCCGCCGCTGATCACAAACCACTCGTCGTTGCCGATGCCGCTCGCCGAACGCACGCTGCTCGGGCCGCACCAGGTGTTGTTGTCCTGCAACCCGCCGCACACGTTGAACGGCGTCTGCATATCGTAATGAACATGATAGAACTGACCGAGCGGCATGTTCTTGAGCCACACATATGTCTTGCTCTTGTCATACGAGATGCCCACGCCGCCATCCCCGCCAATCATCGTGTGATTCGAGTTCGCCGGGTTTATCCACATCGCATGAAAATCGACGTGGATCTTCTGCGCGCCGTCATTGCGAAACGTCTTGCCTCCATCATCCGAGATGGACAGCTGAACGCCGAGCACATAAACCCGTTGGTCATTATTCGGATCGATTCGAATCTGACTGAAATACATCGGCCGCGGATTGGTTGAGCTCATCTTCGCCCAGGTCGCTCCGGCATCTTCAGAGCGATACACACCGCTCTCTTTCGCGTGTTCGATCCGCGCATAGACGATGTTCGAATTCCTACGATAGACATCCAGCCCGATGCGACCCATCGCGCCTTCGGGAATTCCCTTCGTCAGTTTCGTCCAGGTGCGCCCTGCATCAGCGGTCTTCCAAATCGCGCTCCCCGGCCCACCGCCGTTGAACCCCCAAGTCGCTCGGCGCCGTTGATACGTCGCGGCGTAGATAACCTTATTATTAGCCGGATCCATGACCAGCTCAGTCGCGCCGGTGTCGGCATCGGTCTTCAACACCTGCGCCCACGTCAACCCGCCATCTGTAGTCTTGTACACACCTCGATCGCCACCCGGCCCCCAGAGACTGCCAAGCGCGGCTACATAAACAACATCATTATCAACCGGATCAACTATGATTCTCGCGATGTGCTTGGAATCTCGGAGCCCCATGTTCTTCCAACTCTTGCCGCCGTCGACTGATTTGTAGACTCCGTCACCCCACGAAGAACTCTGGCGATTGTTGTTTTCACCCGTGCCCACCCAAACGAGATTCGCATCAGTCGCCGCTATCGCGACATCGCCTATCGAAGAAGAGGCTTCGTTGTCAAAGACTGTAGTGAAAGTGGTGCCTTGATTAACAGTCTTCCACAAGCCTCCCGTAGCGGTAGCGACATAGAAGACCGCGGGGTTGCTTTCGAGTACGGCAAAATCGTCGATGCGCCCGGCAGGGGAAGCAGGCCCGATTTCACGGAATTTCAATCCGGCGAAGGGCGACTTCGGAGCGCCTTCCCCGTCCTGAGTGAAAGCGGGTGGTGTCACCAAGGAAGCCAACAAAAGAATCGAGATAAAACCGAGAGCTCTGATTGCGAAGCGCGTGTCAGACATCGGATGTCCTCCTGATAGGAACTGAGTCGATGAATCCACTGATTGATAATGGCGAGCAGGAAGTTATCAATGTAGATAGTCTCTTGCAAGTGCGAAGAAAAAAAGCCATAAAGCTGACTGGCCTGACAAGAACTGGCAATCATTTATAATGTGCTGAGCTGGTCGATGCCAATTAGCCACTGCTGACTCACTTAGCCTCTCTGGTGGATGAGTATTGCGGCTTCCTGGCAATGCGCTTTCGAATGGGGCATCTGGAACCGTAGTGGAATTGCGCTTTAGACTCTCCGAAGTCAGAGCCTGAATGATTGTTTGACAATTGCGTTCCGGGCTACCAGTTGTTAAGAAATTCAATTGTGGACCGTCGAGAAATCCGATGTCTGTAAAGCCGACTCAAATCGTTATCAATCTGAAGCCTTTTTCGGCACGGCGACGACGCAAGGCGCCGCGTCGGTGGCAGGCGGGTTGCACTAATGTAGAGTCCACTTTGCATCAATTGTCTCCGTACATCGGCAAAATTAAGAGTAGCATCGCTGGAGATCTTGTATCGCAGTATTCCTGTACGGATGGTTTGATCGTAGATCCGTTTTGCGGTGCAGGCACAATTCCTCTCGAGGCGGCTATTCGAGGAAGGCGAGTGTTCGCATCAGACATCAGTCCGTATGCTCGTGTTCTCTGTAAGGCTAAGCTCAAACCGCCGTCTTCTCTTAACGCTGCACTGAAGTTCGCAGATGAAGTCTTTCATGAAAGCCTTGGGATTGATGAACCTGATCTGCGAACAGTGCCAACTTGGGTCCGAAACTTCTTCCATCCTGATACCCTGATGGAGATATTACGGTTTAGCAACATTGCAAGGAGGCCTGGCAACGAATTCTTGTTGGCCTGTCTTCTCGGTATCCTTCACCATCAACGTCCCGGCTTCTTGTCGTATCCAAGTAGCCATCTCGTACCTTACCTTAGAGACAAGAAGTACCCGCGCGTGGAATTCCCTGAAATGTACTCATATCGAGAACTGAAGCCGCGACTGTATGCGAAAATTCATCGAACCTATAAAAGGTTCGTTAAGCCTGGCGAGTTAGGAACACTCTTCCACCAAAGTTCAATTGAGAGAGTGAAGCTTCCGAATACCTTCGATTCATTAATCACAAGTCCACCCTATATGAACGCTCTAGACTACGGTCGAGACAATCGTCTGAGGCTCTGGTTGATCGATCCCGACGGCACGCAAAAGGTGGACAACGGTGTTACGCAAAAGCGTGACAAGTTTGTGGCAGCTATTAAGAGCTTAGCAGAGAAAGTTGAGAGAGGATTAAAGTCCAAGGGCTATTGCGTTGTCATCGTAGGCGAAGCATTGAGGCGGAGTTTTAAGGCGCATCCATCCGAACTCCTCGCGGCTATCCTCCGGGACCATGCGCCTTCGCTGGTTCTTGAAAACGTTATAACAGATGATATTCCAGACGTGCGGAGAACGCGACGCGACTATAGGGCGGTGAAAACAGAACATATTCTTGTCTTTCGAAGAAAATAACGTGCGAACGAATCTACCAGAAGCCAAATATTTTCTTGGACGGCACATTCCGGGCCGTACCGACATTACTATCTCGGTCCTTGTCGACAGCGGTAATGATGGTCACTTATTTCGGGCCCATTCCAACGAACTCGGCCGGGATGTCGCATGCAAAATCATTCCAAGAGCAAACCTGTTGCACGATGCTGACGGAAAGGAGATTTGGCGCGCTGAGGTTCACAAAGCTGACGCTTTGCGTAGCCCAATTGTCGTCAGATTTGAGCAAATCCGAGAATGGAGCGATCCAAGTGCAGAAATCGATTGCGTCGTCCTGATCTCGGAATTTGTTGAAGGACCATCCCTACGTAATTTTATTCAGCGCAACCGTGAAGAGATAAGCGTAGCTTTTATTGTTGATTGGCTAGCTACGATGCTCAACCTTTTTTATGAAATGGCGGTCCGAGGGGTAAAACACGGAGACTTGCATATCGGGAACATACTAGTCGAGGACCGTTCTACCTACGACCTACTGAATGCTCGCTATGGCTTCCGAGTAACCGACTTCGGAGTTGCCGAGGCAGCTAGTGATGCCAGATTTAAGGATGATTATGACCAACTGGCACAAGGATTGGCGCAACTATTGGAGGTCGTTCTGCCCAAGTATTCGACGACGTGCAGTCCTAAGGAAAAGTTCTTTATAGACATCCTGCGGCATCATTTTTTGGAGCGCCACCTAGTGGAAAGGGACGTGACAAGAGATCCTTTGGCGCGACAGCCAAGGGAATTAATTCAACGGCTTCAACAAATCGATCGAGAATTCGAAGACAATACAACGCAGCAGGAATCCCTAGTAACCCCATTCGATTTTTTAAGTTGTGAGCAAATCGGCCAAGCTTCCGGCCTATTGCAAGCTCTTTACTCTGATCGCTTCTTAGGGTTAAGCGAGATTGAAGGCAGAAACAATGTCGTAGTAACAGGACCTCGCGGGTGCGGCAAGACGACCGTTTTCCGCAGCCTATCCCTTGAACACCGTCTTCGTGTTCGCGAAGCAGATCCCATAAAAGTACGCTATCTTGGTGTTTACTACCGGTGCGATGACCTTTACTTCGCCTTTCCCCGATACCGTATAACTGAACGAAGCGATGCGATTGATGTCCCAATCCATTTTTTAACAACGACATTGTTAGGAAAATTGCTCGAGTCTTTGGACCTCTGGGCAAAAGAATATTATGCCGCGGAGTTTACAGCTGCTGAACCACGTATCGCCCGTGCGCTTTGGAGCTTACTAGCAATGAACCCGCCACAAATCCCAGGCAAAGATTCGTTGAAGGCTCTAATCGCGCGTCTACACAAGGAAAGAGCGAAGGCTGCCGAAAGACAGCGTTTTGTGAACGATCCTAAGCAGCGAATCGGACAATGTCTCGGACCAGAAGTGCTTCAAAAAGTATGCGAGGTTTTGGCAACAGAGTTCTCACCGATTCGAGAACGTCCAATTTACTTTTTCATTGACGACTACTCAGCACCTAAGATCAGCAAGGACCTCCAATTGAGCTTAAACAGAGTCCTACTGCAACGAAATGCATTTTGCTTCTTTAAGCTTTCGACCGAGAGCCCGGTCTCCTTCGTTAAAAGCGATCTCGATCACAAGATCTATGTTGAGAATCGAGAGTTCGTCGTTCAAAACTTGGGCATAGTTTATTTGCATACTGAGGTTGAGCAGAAATTGAGCTTTATAGAGGATGTCTTTCGTCGCCGATTGACGAATACCGAAGGATTTCCGGCAAAGACCTTGGAAGCTCTCGTAGGTAGCAATGATAGGCTAAACAACAACGAAATGGCTCGGAGCATTCGTGATGGGGATAAACCGCTGATCTGGAGTAAGCAAACTCTTTGTGGACTGTGTAGTGGAGATATTCATTATTTGATAAGCCTGATGGCCGATATGGTACGACTTTGTGGTGGTCCAAACCAATTGCGGGAAGTTGACTCTACGCCAAAGATCTCCGCAGCAATTCAAAATCGTGCAATTAGGGAAGCGGCCGGGACATTCCTCAAGAACTTGCGCGGAATTCCGAAGTGTGGAGAAGAACTGGTCGCAATCGTGGAGGCCTTTGGAAACGTCGCGCACTCACATCTTCGCTTCTTAAACTCGAAAAATGAAGATGGAAATCCGCCGAAACAAGCGACTCGGATTGAACCGTATGAGCCTTTCATGCTCTCTGAAAAAGCTCAATTGCTATATGACGAACTCCTACGTTATTCCGTCTTCATCGAAGATTTCCGCGGGAAAAGTCGTAGAGGAAAGATCGTTCCTCGACTCTTTTTGAGGCGGTTCCTTATTCCGCATTTTAATCTTACATTTAGCACACGAGATTCTATAGAAGTTGAGCCTGAACAGTTTGAAACCTTTTTGCTCCAGCCAAAAGTTTTTGAACATGCGATGCGTCTCAAAGATACAGAGCAAGCACAGAAGTATGAGAAAAACTCGGCTACTCGGACTGATAGACAGCCGAGGCTACCCGGATTGGAAGGCATCGGATGAGTGTCATATTACAAACTGCGCAGGAGAAGCTCGCTTCTCTAAGAAAACCATCGCTCTATCTCATCGATGAGCTTAAATTGACGACTAACGACTGGCTTATCGTCTGCGCTGGATTTGAAGATCGAGCAATTGAGTCGCTAAAGAAGGCAGCCGGCGCTAGTCATTCGTTTAATGTGATGGTCATTCTTTACGAGCCATACATGCCTGAAAACAAGGCTCACGAAATCGAGGAACTTTGCGAGGCCGCTGCCACTACCTACCTTGAGGTAACTTACGACCGGCGAAATCCGTTGGCGTTCGGAGAGAATCTGCTACAGCTTTTGACGAACTGTTACGGCCGAATTTTCATTGATGTTTCGGCAATGTCTAGACTCTTGATAATTCAGACGATTGTGGCGCTTGCAGGTCGAGCGGAACAATTATGTAACTGTCTTGTTGTTTATACAGAAGCAAAGACATACCCCCCAAGCCAAGAACAGGCTGAAAGCGAACTTGAAAAGTCCGAAAAGGATCCCACGATGTCGGTTCTGTTTCTCTCCTCCGGCGTGTTCGAAATAACTGTCGTACCCGAGCTTTCATCGCTCGCGCCGGCCGCTTCACAGACGAGGCTCATAGTTTTTCCTTCCCTAGACTCTCATCAATTAATCGCACTGCGGAATGAACTTCAACCTTCCCGCTTCACCTTCATAGAAGGTCAACCCCCAAGTATCAATATGCAATGGAGGGCGGAAATAGTCTCCCGGATCAACCAGTTGGAAACCATTAGGAATGCGGAGCGTTACACAACGAGCACTCTTGATTACACGGAAACACTTGATTGCCTTCTGAGCATCTATTCTCAGCATTCGATTCAAGAACGGTTAATCATTTCACCGACAGGAAGTAAGATGCAAACGGTTGGCGTCGCTATCTTTCGTTCATTCATAGAAGATGTTCAAATTGTCTATCCAACACCGCAAGACTTTTGTACTCCCGACGGTTATACAATTGGTGTCGGTTGCACTTACGTACTTCCTTTGGATCCATATAAAATCGACTGACACGCTTGGCCGTTTACCGTAGCCTCGCTCACCAGGTCGAGTTGTTAATTAAGAATCCCCTCCGCTGTGAGTAACTCGAGTACCCTGCTAGTACTCAGTGGTTCTAGCAACTCTGACCTCGGACTACGAAAACGAAATAGCGTTATTTATATAAGACCATCTTGTTGCTGTAGCCCAAGAAGTGCCGCTTACATTGGCTTGGCGATCCTAAAGTTATTAACATCTTCTGCCAATTCCCTAAGTGCAACTTCGGCCTCAGCGTGCCGACCTCGTGTGTATTTGAGGAATTGTAGATTGTAGGCATTCGCGGCGGCCTGTTCGATGTCTGGATGAAGGTCATTCGATATTAACGCGTAGTGTTTATGGGAACTACGAGCTGCAATATTGGAATTCTCAAGTACAAGTTGAATATCTGGATCTGATAAACCATATCCGATGAAGAGTATTGTGTTGGTGAGGAACAATGCATCCAGAACATTATAAAATTTTCCGTGCTGTTGACGTTCTCTGAAATACTGGGATCTGGTAAGTACGATTTTTGATGGGTCTGACACACATCCATGAGCCTTTATTACCAATCGGACTGGTGATCTCAGATCGTTTACCAGATGTTGATCGTAGTACCGACATACATTATATCCGTCACCTGCCATACCCTGACGACAATAAGTGTCATAGATATCATCATAGTTCGTCGTTACTACGATTTTGGGGTCGATTTCAAGAATAGCTTCGTGAATGAGGGATTGAGAAAACCGGGGCACAACAAACTGTTCTCGGACCACTCGGGTAAAGTCGGCTGGTGTGATCTTCCCGAGAATGACTTCAGCTGCGTCGAGAAGTCGTTCCTTGGCGAGTAGTTCGTCAATGGTCGTCAAAAAGCTTCCAGTAGGCAGAGCTTCCTTCAATTTGTCGAGAAACTTACGCCATAGTGGAGGGTTGGTCGTCTTATCCATTGACAAACAATTTGCTGAGGCGCCCGCGCCTATGAAAATAATACAGCGTCTCGCTGCTAGCTCCTTAACCAGAGCAATGGGCCAATTCATAACGCTCTCCCACTAGTCTGGATGCCTACATTCTCAGCGAGGCGAGTACAGATGCCTTTAATAATGCGCTCATAGTCATCACGCTGCTTATACTGAGATCCGACAAGTCCATCGCTTGATCGAAGTTCTAAAATGGGAGCGGAGACAGACTGCGCTAACGGAATCAAGCTATACAGATGGGGAACGTCGCCAAGCTTAGCGCGACTTATATCGACTCCACTGCTGAAGTGCCCGCCTAGAGAGTCGTCGATAACTTCCGGTACCATGCGAATGATGTTTTCGTATGCAGTAGTCGCTCGGCGGACGCCTTCTTTTGACTTCGTAATATATTGTTGCATGGTATAGCCAACATATCCGTCTATAACCCGCGGTGACTGCGCAATGTTGTACTCCTTGAGGCGACCCGGATTCCTTTGTTCGCATAAGTCAATGCTTTTATCGTATAGGCCAACCCAATGATCGATCCAACTCGCAATGTTCTTGATGCCTAAAATGCTAAAGATGTCAGTACCCATCGGAGTAAGAAAGTGGTCGCATCCGATTAAGACGCATCGATTAATCGAACCAAGACTCGGCCCTAGGTCATAGAACACAAGATCGTATTGGTTTGAAATTTGAGCGCACAAGGCTGTGTTCCAGTTCGACTTCCGGATCCCACCAATGTCGCCGCCCAATAAGTCATGCCAGGCTGCACCAAGTCTATCTTCAATGATCGAGAATCCGGGATGTCCTGGAAGAAGGTCCACCCCAAATCGGTTCGTCGAGCTGAGAATTGGAGTAACTGAGTTTGAGATACTTGAATCACCGTCTTGACGACGTCGAAGAGGAAGCGGAGTTTCGCCCATTGCAATCGCTGTCGGACATTCGACCGGGAAACGTAATGAATTATGAGGGCAAAGTCGACAGCGACGGAACGATCCTGGCCGATCGGGTTGAGTTCATGCGCAATGAACTCGAGAAGGGCGAGGCCTCTCTTTGGAAATCATTAAAGGTCAAAGAGAGGATTCCGGACTTTCAGAATTCGAAGTCTGGCGAATCGAAGATAGATCGAATCGGCAAGTACAAGCTACTTCCGAACAAGGAAGTGCAAGACTATGTCGACCGAATAGCTCGAACCTTAATACCCGTATATCAACGCGAGTTGCCTGACTCAGATCCTCTCAAGCTCCAGTTTCGCTTTTACGTCGTCGTGAATAAGGAGCCAAACGCATTCGCCCTGCCAAACAGCGTAGTCGTCATCAACTCGGGAATGTTCGAGGTGCTTGAGAACGAGGCACAACTTGCTTCTGTCATCGGCCACGAAATTGGTCATTCCGTTCAAGAGCATACTTGGCGCCAAATGCAATATCACAGGAAGAAACGAATGGCATTTGCGATCGGAGGCAAGCTTGCCATTCGGAATGGCTATCAACGCTCGCTTGAGAACCAGTCGGACAGAATGGGATTAGAGTACATGGTCGCAGCCGGCTACGATCCTCGCGAAGCCCCTCGTGTCTGGAAGCAGATGGCTAAGAAGCTTGGCGACGCGAATACAAACTTCTTCTACAGCGATCACGACAACCACGCGACACGACGAAGCTACCTAATGCTCGAGATTCGAAACAACTATGGCGAATTGAGCTATTCAGCGCTTCGGACGAACGAGGAGGAGTACAGGCGCGTCGCGCACCTGGTAACAGCTAGCCCGAATCAGTCCAGAAAAATAAAGGTCAATTGAACCGAACAGCGATCGAAGAGTTTGTAAGATCTCAATTACGAGAAAGAGCAATTGAGCCCTATTCATAGGCAATGGTTAGACTGTGGTCGCGCGATCCTCCACTCTGAACTGTCTTCCTTTTGTTTATTTTTGTTCTCTTTGGTTCGCTTTTCTGCGTCCTTCTTTTCCGACTTGTTCAACCTGAAAAGAAGCTGGGTTGTCGGGCGGATCTTGATTCGACGACCGTCGGCGAAGAAGAGACCGGTCCACCCTTGTTCAGTTTTCTCGATACCTTCCGAAAAACGGCTAAGGATTGCTGTCTGCTTAAGACTCTTGAACTGCTCGAGATCAATTTTCATTTTCTTTGCTTTGAACTCACCTTTTTCCTCGTCGAAGTCGCCTTTGATCTCAAGTTCAGTGCCTATTCGCAAGTCTTCAATGTGAAAATTGATGTCTTTGCTTTGATTCTCGAAGTCGAGCTCAACTTTCTCATCTCTTGTAATTCGATAGTCCTCAATCTCAAAGCTTGTTGGAGAATTGATGGCGGTCACATAGCCACGAATTTTGATTTCCTTGATCTTGATGTAGGCTGCAGCTCGGAATCCGTTGGCATTCACAATAAGACAGCAAAGAAGAATCGAAATACGGCGACGCGTCATATGCCCTCCGTTTCATCCGGTTGAGGCGAGCTCAAGCCGGAACGAGTATTACCGAGCATTGTCTCGTGTTATGAATTGACGAGGGGATGCCGCTTAATCAATTTGATTGGGCGACGAGCGTGATAAATATCACCAAGGAGCCTATCACGTCAACGATGTTTTTAACGTGAGCCAACCCAATAGGTTGAACACTTTTCCTACGTTTATGGATACTGATCTCGATGCGTTTGTAGCTTTGGTAGAGTCAGACCGCGGCGCAACTCGATCCTCGAATCGAGCGACGCCGCCGGTGCTTTGTGCGTTGCTAGATTCCAGCGCGCTCGCGCGATGAGGCTCTCGCAGTCTTGAAGCCAGCGCTCGACTCCGATGGATTCGACCTCGTCGGTATAGAATTCTGCGAGTCATACTTTTGGGGGAGAGTGGGAGAAGACCGACGGTGGCAGTGATGAAGCTGGCGCCAACGCTGCCCTCGCTAGCGGGACCGTCACTTATGGCACGTTTCATACGTGGGGGCACGATGCACCACATGACAGTGTCGAATAAGACACGACAGCCATAATCGTGCCTGGTTTAAGATGCCTCAGATGAATCCAATCAGAATGGTGGACCCTGCGAACGCTGAGTTCCACGACGCCGTCGATCCCGACGACCTCCAGGAGCTAGCCACGAATCCGCAATTCAAGTCATTGCAATGCTCTGCTCCGGTTAGGGACTCGGTTTGGCCAATGCTTAACGATTGCTTCTTTGCCTTTCGACCTGATGTTGCATTGCGAGTCTATGGTCATTATTCGACCGTCTGTGACCTGGGCTTTGCCAGGCAAATGAGAAGTGTCAGGCATTTTGCCGCCGATTGTCTTATGCACGCGAAGAATGTCGAAGCCATCGCCGAGATTCCGCATCTCGAATCGCTCTCATTAGGTATCTACGATCTGGATAGCTTTCGCGTACTGGAACTACTACCACCGACACTTACTGAAATGTATCTGGGCGCAACCAGATCGAAAAAACCGGATCTCAAGCCATTGAGCCGCTTCTCGATGCTCAAGAATTTGTATATCGAGGGCCACACCAAAAACATTGAGAGCTTAGGCGAGTTGATGTGTCTCGAACGCTTGACGCTCCGGTCGATCACAACCTCGGATCTGAGTTATCTTTCAGATCTGCCTGCGTTGTGGTCGCTTGACATTAAGCTCGGCGGCATCAGGTCCTTTGTTGGAATCCACGGAAAAGATAGCATCAAGCACCTGGAGCTGTGGCAAATTCGCGAGCTGGGCGACGTGACCTTTGTGTCCGACTTACCAGGGTTGCAGTACCTTTTCCTACAGTCATTGCCGCATATCGAGTCGTTTCCGTCGCTAGTAAACGCGCAGGTCTTGCGTAGGGTGGTCATTGAAAACTTGAAGTCTCTGAGCGATTTCAGCGCGTTCGAGACGGCGCCGGCGCTCGAAGAATTTGCGCTGATTCAAGGCTACAAGCAGATGCCGGAGCAGCTACTACCAGTGTTAAGAAATCCGAGCGTCCGTCAGGCCCGTGGTGGCTTCGGTAGTCATCGAAAGAACAACACCTTTTTGCGTCTGCTGAAAGAGCATGGCAAGGCTGACTGGACTACCGTCAAGCCGTTCGAGTTTCACTAGGTCACACAGAATCTAATTAGCTACTAGCAATATCACTGGTACAAGCGGCTAGCCGCCTTCTGAAAATAAGACCCGATGTAGAGCTTGTCTGCAAGCTCTGGCCACGCCGCATGAAATGAAGAGCAACGAATCTTTATATTCTTAGCTGGCGACGACGCGATGATCTCTGCTCAAGACGTGCTTGAATGAATCAATGCGCCCCAGGTGCGCGAAAAACCCCGTCGCATACCCTTCAAAGACGCCACCCGAGGGTTGGCGTTCGAGAAAATAACAGCCGTAGTCCACGATCAGCGTGTCCGCTGGCCGCCAGTTCAGTAGCAGAAATCGACCAGTATAGATGCCCTCGATTACACAGTCGCACGGGAACTAATCGGATGAGACAGTTCCTTCTACCTCGTGGCCGTTAACCACTTTGATCGTTATGATCTCGGAGCGCGCTTGGTTGCCTTCAGTCCAACGCGACACCCAGCGACCGCGTAGATCTTCACCCTTCGCGAACAAGGTCTGAGCAGGTTCGGTCTGGGGAACCCGGATCAACGCCCGAAGCCAAGCAACGACTTTTGGTACACCCTTTGTCAATCCTGCGCCTACGACTGTTTTTGTCGCCTCCTCAACAGCCTTGGTTACAATGGTCTTCTTCAGCTCATCCATTGCCAAACCTCCTGAAGATAACTACGGGCTATATGTGAGAGCAGTGACGCCCGAGAAGGCTAGCGGCACGGATCGAAATGCGCCGCAACAACCACGAACCGGAAGCGTAGCGGCCACTCGTTAGTTAGTTTAAGTCAGATCAGATTCCTTCACATTATTGAGGCTCATCCAGTTCTTCACTACTTCCTCCCCTTCTAACCATTCCTTCCATCTGCCCGACTGAGAATAAGCCGGCTTCAGGTCAGAAATGATCTGCTCCCTAAGTGCAGGCTCGGACGGCTGCTTGCTCTTGAACTTAGGATCCATCCGAATACGGAGCCGGGCTCGATGAAACTCGTAGTATTTCCATCCACTGGCCCCTATCTGATCGCGAATCTGTATAGCCAGTGAGACCTCCTTCTCAGACTCCACTAGGTTTGGCGATTTTGTGCGCCTCAATGCATAGGACAGCTCGCCATGGTTGCGATGGTATATGCCTTTGGTATCGCTTTCTATGAGAGCTCTAAAGATCGGAATGACTGCTTCCAATTTCGTTTGGTGATCTTTAGCTTTATACTCTTCGGAAGCGGACTTGGCTTGCGCAAAGATTTGGGCTTTAACTGATGCCGACGCCGCCTTGATTGAATCGGCTAGCTCTTTCGCATCAAGAGGCTTTTCGTCCGGCGCACGATTCAATGCGTGCGCTACACGCATGAGGGCCAGAGCATCGGCCCGTTGTTTCTCCTCTAACTGACTGACCTTTTGCGCGAGATTCTTCACTTCATCCGCTTCACGAAACCAACGCGCCAAATAGATTCGGGCCCAAAGAAATCCAAAAACGAACCCGCATACAGAAAAGTAAATCAATACTGCCGAGACAAAAGACTCCGCGCCTTCGGGTAGACCCTTCGCCATGTAGGCTGAAATCGCCTGCAACTTGCCCGGAAACACCTTGATTTCAATCAGCCCCACCCCGACGAGCATCTTTGTTAACCAGTCGGAAATCTGTTCTAAGGCCGTGTTAGGTGTGTAGGTGCTACGAGCCTCCTGGCCTGAGTTCTTCGCCTCAACATCGCGATTACTCTCGGTATTCGGAGTAGCCCGATCTTCGGTTCCACGACTATGGGGCACGCCAAATAGAAACCCTAAAAGACCGCCGCTGACGAACGCTGCAAGGCCGGACATGAGCCCGACCGTCACAACACCAAAGTAAGTTCGCATGCCAGGTGGCTCAGCGCGCAGAGCATAGACCACGACAACAACGAAGCCTACGAGGGCAGCGTACATCAATCGAGGGAGTGCAACGTCGTATGTGAATTCCTTTTTGAGGTTCAACATCGCGTCCGATCCCCATCAGGGTTTTATTAGGTTGATAGAATCCTGCGCAATGAAAGGCCGATGCCGGAACCCTTTTGCTCGGCGGCAAGCGTTATTTGGCCCAGTTCGTGACAACCGCCTAACTAACGTAATGAACCTTACTTATAAATCGGGTCGAGGTAAGAAAGAGACCGACGTAGCGTATATCACAAAGTTGACGAGCAGTACAACGGTCTTACGGTCTTCGGGCGACTGGCGGTCTGATATCTGCGGAACGGAGGCTCATAGCAAAACTCCTGACCGCATAGCGCTCTCTCTACTTTGCGCTTTCGTCGCTCTTTCGGTGCCAGGCTTGCAATTATACAATTCGCAATTTCGGTGATCGACCTCACAAGCCGGTGTCGGGCTTTGCGATTCAACTGACTCTCGTCGCTCTTTTGGTGTCAGGCTTGCAAAGGCTTGCAATTATGCAGTTCACTCTTTCGGTGATCGACATCACAAGCCGATCGCGGTACTTTTGCGATTCAACTGATTCTCGTCGCTCTTTTCGGTGCCAAGCTTGCAATTGTGCAATTCGCAAGTCCGATTTGACTTCGTTTCGTTCTTGGGAAAATGCCCAATTGGGACGTCTCGCGCAGGAATTAAGCCTGTGCTGAAGCCGTAGGAATCCTAAGCGCCGCCGGCATTCCGCATGCGAAATGTTGAGGTAGACCGCGGCGCTCCTTAAAAGTCTCGACCGGCCAACTCAATGTTGTGCGACTGGCGGGAGAGGTACCTTCACTTGTGTCAGCGTTCTGTATTAAGGCCTGCCATCATCTGCTGCCGGTCACATTTCGGAGATCCCTCAGCACGCTGTCTCTGATCTTCGCCACGCTTGCCCTTCCTTTGCGTAGCTGCTTTTCCCACGGCCGAATTGCCTCTTCAAGAGAAATCGGCTTAGACGCCAAACTGGCCTTATCAATCCTATCCAGTGCTCCTAGCTGAGAGTCTTTCAACGTGACTGCGTATTCCTTTATCGCATTATAACTTTCGTCATCAATCCAGAATCTGTTGTTATCTAATGTTGTAAGCAGTTTCTTCCAGTGAGCAATCGATTCGTCCATTAATTCGAACCCTCTTGCAACCTGCTGCTTAGAAGCCTCATCGATTGCAGCCTCGGCTGCACGGCGTAATTTCGCGTTGTCTGCTTCCCAAGCCTGCAATTTTTTACGATAAGCAGCCAGCTCCGCATCTGACGCACCCGCAGCCGGACGTTGGGGAGCATCCTCCATGGGTTCATATAACTCACTGTGATCCTCAGAGCCATCACTTTGAGTTCGAGCAATTCCCGCAGCGCACCCTCGTATCGAGATAGATGTCCCCAGACCTCCGCCAATTTGTCGACCTTAGTTTTACTCATCTCGAGAGTGAGGGTGCCTGCCTGGCCGAAGTAATTCTTTTGCAAGTCTCTAGCGAAGCTCACCTGGTCTTCTATTTGTTTCTCACGATGATCGCTCTCAGCCTTCGCGTCCTCACGGGCGCGTTGAAACTCCGACTGCTGTTCCTGATGTCGATGATCCATTTCCTGTCTTTCTCGCGCGAGAGACTCCTCGAACGCCTTTTGCTTGAGGTTGAAATAGTATCCAACTGCACCCGCAAAGAGAGCGGTAAAGATAAACGTGATTGTTGCCGCAGCCAACGGATGCGCATAGAACCTCTCGCTCCTGGTCTTCGGCGGAGGCTCATCAACGAACTTTCTGACCTTCGACCGAATGATCTCGTCCATGATCATGTCTTCGCTGGGGTTATCTGTTGCCACGTTGTCACCTCCTATTGGGGTGTTGATTGTCGCAGTGACATTTAAGACCCGTAAGCTCTGTGTCTGCGTTATCGAACTTCCAGGAAATAACCTCTGCCCAGGGAAAGGTATTTATCTGGTGCTGTGCGGGTCTCGTTCTATGGATTAACGAGGGGTGCCGTCGCTTCATCAGTTTTAATTCGCGACGAGCGTGATAGATATCACCAACGCAGTTATGAGGTCAACGCACGTTATTCGGGAACGCTTGCTGAAGGATTCCATCATTACTATCTGTGTTGAATAGGAGTCCCGGGACCATTTGCCTATTACATACTTCCGGCGTAAGTTCGACCGCATGGACAAAGCCAACGAAGGAAAAACATTCTATGGCCTAGCCTGGTATCGGAGACATCAATGGGAAAGGCTTCGAGCTGCCTCGGTCGATGTCGAGGACTTGGAATATGCCTACGACGAGTGGTTGCGCGACGCGGAGAAGGTGTTTAGGGAAGTAGAGGCGTCGGGGGTCGATGTACGAAAAGTAGATGTCGACGTCGAGCACTTAATCTCCTGGTGCAAGAAGCGCGGACTCGAGTTGAATGGTGCCGCCCGGTCGACTTATGCCAGCGAGAAAGTACGCCAGCAAGTAGAGAGTCCTGCGGAGTACCGTCGACTCGATAAAGAATAATCAAGAAATCCATTTCAAGGTCACGAGCGGGACCGCGTAGTGGTCTCCTATCGGTAGCTCAGCAGCAACGACGCGAGCCGGGCCGCGTAGCGGTCACCTATCGGTAGCTCAGCAGCAACGACACGAACCAGGCCGCGTTCTATGAAAGGGGAAGTCAAGCACAAACTTTCCCTAGACCGGCCCGCCAGAGAAAATGCTGAACGACCAGCCTGCATCCGAATACAACCGGAGAATTGCGATTGCGAACCAG
>Ga0075425_100002839_pt1 | contig 17425 bp, 11 predicted proteins | sample SoiMethybrSBSTD4_FD_75300 | JGI IMG/M metagenome (GOLD analysis project Ga0075425, IMG submission 75300) | Bulk soil microbial communities from a Populus tree surrounding site in Tennessee, USA - Soil MetaG P. TD hybrid SBSTD4 | ecosystem: Environmental > Terrestrial > Soil > Tree plantation... | reverse complement strand
GGTGCCAAAGTCTGCGAGATATGTCGCTGGCGCGATGCGCGCTAATGCAATCTCGACTTCAGGTGCTGTGTGGTTAAGCGGTTCATTGATCTTGCGTAGCCAGGTAAGCGCAGTTTGATCTTCTTTTTGGGCTAACAAGCGCCCGAGCGTGGTCGCGATTTCCAGTAGTTCATTGACCTCGGTCGGCCGGCCGGAAAGTTTTCTTTCGGCTGGAATTTCAGCACGCTTCAGTAACGGTTCGGCAGCGCGAGGATCTTTAAGGGAAGCCAGCGCCCGGATCGCACTGACTCTGACGCGCGAATCCGGGTCATGTATTGCGCGAGCGACGAGCGCGTCAAACGATGCCTTGTCTTCGGTGATTCCGAGCACACGCGCAGCGTTCGCGCGGACGAGAGGTTCAGGATCAGTGGTCAAAAGCCTTCGGAGTTGTTCATTTCCGTCTTTGAGACGGAGACGAGCGAGCGCATTTGCTGCATCCATTCGCACTCGCGGACGCTCGGAAGTTAAAAATCTTGCAATCGTCGGCCCCGCGTTTGCCGGTCGAGATCGCAGGGCAGCGGTGAGTGCGAGGATTATCGTTTGCTCATCGTGGATTGCACGGCTTTCAGCTTCGGCCTTCAGCGCGTCAAGAATCGCGACGCCGAGCTCGCGTTGTCGAGCTTCCTGTTCGCGAGGCAGCGCAGCGGCAATCTTGCCGAGCGCTTCCACGGCCCGTGCTCTCACCAGTTCGTCTGTGTTTGCGCTTTTCAATACGGCAATCAGCGCGTTTGCCCCGGTTTCCGACTCAACCTCGCCGATCGCAAAAGCTGCCATTGAACGGACGTTCGGATCCTTGTCCTGCTCCAACAGTTTTGTGAGTGCGGCGACTGAATCTTCATTCCCGATTCGACCGGCCGCCAGCGCGGCCCGTTGACGTATCGCGGCGTTGGAACTGGACAACAGCTTGCGCAGATCGTCGTCCCAGCGTCGCTCGTCTTCTGCTTTGGTGATGATGAGAAGTGTTGGCGCTGGGGGAATCGACTGACTGGACCGGGTTTGCGCAATACATACAGGACCCAGAACAAGGCAGGTCAGGAACAGAGCAATGATTTTGTTGGGCATGGGACGCTAATAATACATCTTTTGTAGGGGTGGCCCTCTCCCCGTGGCCACCCCTCCGAGCCAAAACGAAAGGGGTGGCCACGGAGGGCCACCCCTACAAAAAACATCCGAGAAGACTTTAGCTGACGACGCTTGAGACCGCCGGAATTTCGGCCGGCTTGGCTGGCGCATCCGCCGCCATCGTCTTCATTCGCGACGTGTCGAGCGGCAGGTCTTCCTTTCTTTCTTTCTTGGCCTTGTCTGCTGACGTGACCATCTGCACCATCTTGCAGCTACCTTCAAACATCGCGCCCTGTTCGATAATCAGCGACGGCGTTTGAATATTGCCGTTGACCTTCGCCGCGCGGCCGAGCTCGAGTCGCTGCGTGGCAATGATGTCGCCGTTAATTGTTCCGTGAATTACCGCGACAGCGACTTCGATATTGGCGTCAACCTTCCCATTTGCGCCGACGATTAGCGTGCCGCTCGATGAACTGACGCGGCCCGACAGGTGACCGTCAACTCTCATCATGGCCTTGAAATTAGCTTCGCCGGTGACAACCGTGCCGCCGCCTACGAAACCGCTGAGTGTGCCTTCCTTGATATCTTTAGCCAGCGTTTCGCTCTCAGTCATTGCGCGACCAGAGTTGCTGCTGGCCGTGGGAGTAGCGGCTTCGACTGCCGGTTTTGCTTCAACACTCGTTCCCTGATAAGAGGAATAGGTTTTGGCAGTGGAGTAATCAGGAACTTCCGGTTTGTGGCTGGAGTGGTCGTTATCTTCCTGATCCTTATTCTTTCCTATCCTGAGCATCTTTTACCTCCGTAAATATGGGGGCGCGGAAGTTTAGTCACCGGCTGTCGGAACCTTGAAGCAACGAAACGACGCGCTTGCCTTTTGTTCTTGGATTGATTCTAGCCTTGGACGCTAGTACGAATTGACTCGCCGCACAAAAGCGGGCTTCACATCATAGTAAAACTCCGCTCTCGGTGTCTAGCTTTGTAACAAAATTATAATTCATGGCATTCTGAGGGGTTGAAATGAACGCCACTAGCAAGACCCAAACCAAATTACTGCGGCGAATCGGCGAAGCCATCGCCGATTTCGGAATGATCGAGGACGGCGACCGCGTGATGGTCTGTCTCTCCGGCGGTAAAGACAGTCACACGTTGCTCGATCTTTTGCTTGATATTCGCCGGCGCGCGCCAGTGCGATTCGACCTGCTGGCAGTCAATCTAGACCAAAAACAACCCGGATTTCCGGCTGAAGTGTTGCCGGCCTACTTGAGCAAGCTCGACGTTCCGTTTCGGATCGTCGAACGCGACACGTATTCCATCGTCAAACGGCTGGTGCCTGAAGACAAGACTTATTGTTCGGTCTGTTCGCGATTGCGTCGTGGGATTCTCTACAAGATCGCGGTCGAGGAAGGCTGCAACAAGATCGCGCTCGGACATCACGCCGACGACATCATCACTACGCTCTTGTTAAATCTCTTCTACGTCGGCACGTTGAAAGCGATGCCGCCGAAGCTCCGTTCCAACGACGGGCGCAACACAGTGATCAGGCCACTGGCTTACTGCTCTGAACGCGACATCGCCGAGTACGCCGCTGAGCGCCAGTTTCCGATAATTCCTTGTGATCTTTGCGGATCCCAGTCAAACCTCAAGCGGGAGCGGATCAAGAACTTGATTTCTGAGCTGGAAAAAGAGGTCCCGCACATCCGCGCCTCGATGCTTAACGCCCTCGGCAGCACGGTTCCATCGCATCTCCTCGACCATAATCTGTTCAACTTCCAATCACTCGGCACGGTTACCGGCGACGTCGAGGAAGAACTGGATCTCGCGGTCAGTCATTTGTAATTTTTGTGCCGCTTTGTGGCTATGAAGGAATTGGATTTTAGCGAGTTTCCGCCCGGTACGATCACCGAATACACAACTCTGGTGTGTCTTGCTTGTATCTTCGACATCTTCACGAAGCAAATAGGGCTCGCGCCGCGTTCCGCTTATTCTGAGATCAAACGCTATAGCCCGACCGTCGAAGAGTTAACCTCGAGAAAAGCTGTTCGTCCGTTTTTTGACAGCGACGAGAAGCATCCGCGATGTCCCTATTGCAACGCGGCGAAACGCTGGCACTCCCGTCTCGATACTTACGCAATCGAAGGCGGAAAAACCACCGACGTACCGCGCCGCAAACTCATCAAGTCTCTCGAAAAGAAGAAAGACCAGTTTGCGATTCTCGAGTTGAAGTCAGATCGTCGTAGCGCATTTTTCGACTGGCTCGACACCTTGCGCATCTCGCTCGATTTAAACGAACCGGCGTGGTTGTTCGAAGCTACCCGTGCTTACCTCGAGCGCAAAGCTTCGAAGGAGAATTGGACGGAAGTGTTTGAAAGACTGCGCGCGGTGCGCCCTTCATCGCGTTTAGAGGACGGCTGGGAACGTGAAGGCGTGCGGCTTTTCCTCGCGCCCGCACTCTACAACGAGTGTTTGTTGGTGCAGTATCTCGTCAGCCGCTCGCACGAGCACGGTGGTCGCACGTTGGAAGGAAGATTGACGTTAATGGAGTTGATCCGGCGCATGCGCAAAGGCGGCTACCTCGCCGCGCACAACATCTCGGAAACGGATCAGTTTGAGATCTTTGAAAAGCTGCTTGATGAGGTAGCGGGTTCGGGCGCCCTAAAGCTTTATTACTTAGTTGACCGCCGCGAGTTCCTCGACAAGGTCAAGACAGTCTACGCCAGCTACGCGTAGTCAATAGCCTCCTTGGAGTGCGGTGCCTTGGCACCGCTTTGTTAGGTGATATTTGACCAAAGCGGTGGCAAGCCACCGCACTCCAAGGAGGCGCTCACCGGGAAATCTCGTTAACTATTTGCTGTTCTCAATGCTCGTCGCGAGCACGTCATTCATCGCGCACACCGCAACCCGCTTCGGCGCCGCCGGCAGCTTGATATTGCCCAGATCGATCGATGAATTGCCGACGAGTCTCGCCGATCCCAGCTTGGCCCAGCCTTTACCCATGTCGATATAGATCGGCACGATCATGATGAAATCATCCGACACTCCCGACTGTGTCAGCTTCCCTGACAACATACCATCCGCCGTAACGTTGTACTGGAATTTATACGCCGGAACCTGCGTGCCGTAGACCCACTCGTTGAAGAACCAATCCATCTTGCCGCTATTGTCGACGTTCATCTCATTCGTCATGTGCTTTTCAACAATGGCCTTGAAGTCCTCGGTTGAGACATCCTTGTTGAAGTAGGTTTTGACGAAGTCTTTCATCATCTCCTGAAAGCGCGCGTCGCCGCCTCTGTTTTGCTGATACATCATCATTCGCAGCATGTGCAGAATGTAAGCGCCCTTCGGATAAATCAGCCTCTGTGCGATAGCGCCGGTCTTTCCACTATTGAGCCGATAGCCTTGCGTCACTGGTCCAACTGTATACGGCTTCTTGTCCTTCGTTGCCGGTGATGCCTGAACGATCCGCTGCCTTTGGTCTTCCCAAAAATCGATGAACTTATCGTTTCCGCGAATGAACTGAACGTAAAGCGACGCCGAGAATTCAGCAAAGCCCTCGCTCATCCACTGATCGCGATAACTGTCCCAGCCGATGATATGGCCCCACCATTGGTGCGCGATTTCGTGCGGCGCGACGTAACGCCAGAAAGTGTCAGTACCGCCGCGAGTTCCTAACAACTGAGTTCGCTGCGTGGTGTCGATGTAGGCGAGATAAGGCATGTAGACCAGCGTCGGCCATGCTTGTCCGAAGAATCCCGCTGGTTGTTGGGTCATCGCGATGCGATTGTAAGGAAGCTTTCCGAAGAATGCGTTGTAGATGCGTGTCGCATTCTGTGCATCGGCGAGAGCAGCATCAGCAATGGCAGTGGTGGAGATCGAGCCGAGCGTGGTCATCGTTTTGATGCCCTGGCTTTCAAGCTGATCAATTCGTTGCTGGATCGCTTTCAACTCATCAGGCACTTCGATGTTGGCGTAAAACTCGACGTCGTAGCCAGTGTCTTTATCGCTGATGACCTTCTTCTTGAACCTGCCATAGTTGAAACCGGCAACGGACAACTCTGTTTGACCACTGGACCATTTGGCCACTGCTATATCTCCTTCGCGCGAGTCGGGCCCCAACGGCGCGCCAGTGCCAACAAACATGTAGCTCTTCGGATAGCGGAAGGTCATGTCGAAAATCGCGCGGTCTTCTGCGTAGAGCGCGTTGGCGTTGCCGGGATACCAGGTCGAGCGCGGAATGAGTATGTAATTGCCGCCCCCGGAATCGCGCAGCGCATCGTCGCCGTCGTACTGGACTACGATCTGATAGTTCTGTCCGGCTTCGAGTGGCTTGGGCAGAATCACGCCGAAATCCGAATCCTCGTCTTTGTTTTCCTGCACGAAGCTAAGCTCGTTTCCCTCCATATCCTGAACGCTTTTCACGCGCAGTGCACCGTAAAGATCGAAAGGAACGACCCGCGTGCCTGCCTGTAAACTCCGAAAACTCAGACGATCGGTGGCCGCAAGGTGTGAGCCCTTGATAGCGGCATCAATCTCATGGCGAGTGATATCGATCAAGCGGTGATCTTCGGCGCTTGATGCCTTTCCCTGTTTGACTTCATCTTCGCGGTGGAAAGCGGCCCAGAGTCCGCCGTCAGTTTCACCGTAACTGAACAAGGCGACCTCTTCGGGCATGGCGCTCGGCACACCCAGCGGCTCAAGCACGAAGACCAGTTTGTTAAAGCGCTTGCCGCCGATGAACGCCGTGAAATAACCCTCGCGATTGGGGGCGTACAAATCCAACAGCGTGCGCAAGTCGCGATTGTCGCGCAGACGTTTACGCAGCAGGTCCTGATTGTCGCGATACAATCCGCGCGCCTGGCTGGCGGATGGACCGCCAGTTTTCATCGTTACGTGTGCAGATGCTTTGATCTCATCGAACGTTTTGTCAGTGAAGCGCAGCACGAGATGGCTAAACGATTCGGAGATGGAGCCGTCGCCCGTGAATATCTTCAGACTGTTTTTCTCAACCTCGGTTGGTGGAGTTAACGATAACTCGCCTTCGCCGATGAACACCGCGGCAGTGACTCTATTCTCAACCGGTGTGATGAAATAGAGCTCTCCGGATTTCAAAGTGAAGCTGGCAGCGTCGCGTTTTAATGTGAGATTGTTGACGACGGCGTAACTGCCCGCGAAATCCTGATCGTTCCGGCCGAGTTGGCGAAGTGTTTGATAAACCGGATCCTGATTGCCTTTCTGAACACCTGCCGGAACCTTCACTTGTGCTTCTACCGGCGCGATTTCCAGACGCAGATCGATCGCTGCGGTCGAGTTGTCCTCAACCTTCACGTCATCGCGGCGTGCTTCATTGAAACCTTTAACTAACACGCGGATGCTGTAGCTGCCGGCGGGTAAGCCCTCGATTTTGTATCGTCCCTGGGCGTCAGTCACGGCGGTGAAGTCTTGTTTCGTAGCTTGATTGGTGACGGTTACGGTCGCTGCTGCGATCGCGGCGCCTTTCGGGTCGGTAATCTTGCCTTCGATGCGCCCGCCCGCGGCATGAGCGATGAGCAAGGGTATTGAAAGCACAGTTGCGAGCAGAAGAAGGGAGATTCTTTTGGAGAACTTCATCTGGGTACCTCTTAGGACTGGGAATCAGTGAGCCACGGATGCGCGCACAGATTAACATGGATCAGTATTAATTCGTGAAGCTCCGTGGCCTATACCGGTTGATTAGCTCTTGTAAACCTTTGGTTGATTGGTTGTGACGATATTTGTAATAAGCCGTTAGATCGGGAATCACCTGTTGCAGCAGTGTTTGATACTCGGGACGGCCTAGGGCAAGTGCGGCGGCGCGAGCGTAGGCGTCGATCATCGAGTCCAAAACCGTTTCGAGCGTTTTCAACAAATCCTGCTTCGGTTTGCCTTCAGGCATCACTTCGTAAGCCTTCATCTGCGACAGGTAATCAGCATTGATAACTCTTCCGAGTAGCGCAAAGTTATTTGCGTCCTGTGGCGATAATGCCGCGGCTTTGTTTAGGCGTGCTCGCGCTTCTTGCGTGTTATTGCCAGCGAGGTAAAGAATCGCAGTTTGTTGATATAGTTGTCCCAGGCTGTTTTTGTGGTCCAACCACGCTTCATTATCGATGTTAGAGGGCTTTTTACCTGCCTCGATCAACTCGATGGCTTTGAGCCCGTACTGCAACGACACCTCTGCGTACTTTCGATCTCGCTTACGCGCAGCTTCGATGCCCACCTGAGTCATTCGCGCAAGCACATAGAGATCGTCAGGATTCTTCGCCAGTATTTCTTTCGCTAACGCAAAAGCGTCGTCAGCTCGATTGGCGATTACATAAGCTTCGAACGCCGCGGGTTTAAGTGCTTCTCGTTCCTGCTCGCCGGTAAAGATCGTTTGCGCTCGTTGGAGCAACGTGAGTGCGACCGTGCCATTCTTAACTTTCATAATCTCGTTGGCGACGAGTTGGGCAATCTCCGGTCGAGCCTTGCTGGCGGGAAACTTCGCGATGAAATCTTCGGCGGCCGTGAGCTTGGTAGTGGGATTAGTGGCTTGTTTGATTGCGGCGAGTGCTTCTGCCTCACTTGGCGACTGAGCACATACGAGGCCACGGAAAACCACGAAGACACAAAACGCGGTCAGCAGTGTCTTTTTGTAGGCGTTTGCTGTCACGGTGTTTAGCAGTTAAGACGTTCGCGCCGGTAGTGATGAGTTATCGGCCTGCGACGCCCAATACCGATCGCGTTTCGCGAGATAATCAACGTTGGAGGCAACTGCCGCCGCTTGAACTCATTTGCTGGCGACTCGACGCGGTTGAGAATATCGCGCACAAAACTGGGCTCAAAGCCCGTCGCGACGATCTCGTCAGGCGTCGCTTTCTGCTCGAAGTACAGCTTGAGCACGCGATCGAGCTGGTCGTATGGTGGAACCGACTGATCGTCAAACTGTCCCGGCGCAAGCTCAGCCGAGGGACGTTTAGTGATTATCGACTGTGGAATTACCTCGACGTTTCGGTTGAGATAGTTGGCGAGGGCATAGACCTCGGTCTTCAAAACGTCGCCGATCGCGGCGAGTCCGCCGTTCGTGTCGCCGTATAAAGTGCAGTAACCCAATGCGAGTTCCGACTTGTTGCCGGTGGAAAGCAGCATACGATTCTCGGCATTTGAGATAGTCATTAGGATATTGCCACGTAGTCGCGACTGAAGATTCTCGGCCGCAGTCGAGCTGCTTTCGACGGAGGGCGCCTCCAAGTTCAACTTTTTGAGTAGCACTTGGTACGCGTCGGAAATCGAATGTTCGATCACGGGCATGCCGAGATGGCGTCCGAGCTCCAGCGAATCTTCAACACTCGAACGTGAAGAATAGGGCGACGGCATCATCACGCTCAAAACGTTTTCCGCGCCGATTGCCTGGCACGCGAGTGTGGCGACCACCGCAGAATCGATCCCGCCTGAAAGACCAAGCACAGCGCGAGCGAATCCATTCTTTCGCGCGTAATCGCGAATGCCGAGCACGAGCGCGTCGTGAATCGTTTCGATGTCGTCACCGGGCAGGCAGCGCTTATCGGCAACATCGCAATCTAGGTCGACCGTGCCGATGAACTCTTCGAACGGTGGTGCTTGCAGGATGATCTTTCCGCGTGCATCGGCAACGATACTGGCGCCATCGAAGATGATGCCGTCGTTGCCGCCCACGAGATTGACAAAGATAATCGGAATCTTCGCCATCATCGCGCGATGCGACACCATCGCGCAGCGTTGGCCCATCTTACCTTTGTTGAAAGGCGAAGCATTGATCGATACGAGAACTTCCGCGCCCAGCTCGATCAACTCGTCGGCTGGATCGTTTGTGTAGAGTCGTTCACGCCAGAACGTCTTGTCGTTCCAAAAGTCTTCGCAAACGGCGACGCCCAGATCTTTTTCGGGAAGTTTAAAAAGGTGACGTTCGTTGGCGGGTTGGAAGTAGCGCGGATCGTCGAAGACGTCGTATTCGGGCAGCAGGGTCTTGTCTGCGAAGCCGAGTAGTTCCTGATTGCGAATGATTGCGGCTGAATTGAAGAGACGGCGTCCGGTGGTGAGATTTGTGGGCCGCACAGTGCCGACGATCGCAGTGATGCCTTTGGTGGCGTCGATGATCTTTTGCAGCGGTTCGAGCGCGCAACGCTGTACCTCGCGATCGAGAAACCAGTCGAAGGAGGTGTAACCCTGGATGCAGGTTTCGGGGAACACGACGAGATTTGAGTTTTCCCGTTTTCCCTGTTCGATCGCGCGAATAATGCGGGCGGTATTGCCTTCGAAGTCGCCGTTAGTAGTATTGATCTGGCCGATAGTGACGCGCATGCTTGGACCTTTGTCAGATCGTGCACGATCCGCGTCATCCGCGCAATCCGCGGCTCGTTTGTACGGAAAACGCGCTTTACGCTATATTCTGGGTGCCAACCTGCGGAGGGGTCGCATAATGGTAGTGCAGCGGTCTTGAAAACCGCCGGCCGAAAGGCTATGCAGGTTCGAGTCCTGTCCCCTCCGCCATTTCTCCTTTTGAGATCTGCGACACGAGTTTCACTCGTTTCCGAGGTGGGCACCGACGCGAAAAGTGTGACCGTCCAACCAATTTTTTCGAACCACGCAAAACTTTCCTGAAGGTCAGAAACATTAAGTATTGGGACGAGACGCTCGAGTTTCATCAGGACCTCTCTAGTGTTAAGCACTCTGGTGATGCCGAGACCGGGACAAGAAATCGCGCACTAAGTCTAATTCCACTTGTCATGAAAACAAATCGATTATCTTCTACGGGTGCAAGCCACTTCAGAATTGCTGCGAAGGCGTAATATGGTCTAATGGTGCTGTACTCGAGGAGACTCCACATGCAAATCATAAGTGTGTTAGCCTGCGCCCTACTCATCTGCGTCACGATCCAAACTCAGTCGCAAACCCCAGCACCTACCCGTCGAATCGTGATCGCCGCGAGCACAATCCTCGACGGCAGAGGGCACGTTCTCAAAAATACTCGCATCATCGTCGAAGGCGATAAGATCCTGGCGATCGATCCAAGGGCATCGCCCGTCGACTATGATCTGAGTGGGTTAACCGTTTTGCCCGGTTGGATCGACGCGCATGCACACATCACGTGGAGTTTTGGAAACGATGGAAAGAACGCAGGAGCCGGCGAAACGACCCAGGAGGCAGCTTATCGCAGCGCGGCAAATGCATGGGCCACCTTAATGGCAGGATTCACAACGATTCAGAGTGTTGGCTCTCCAACTGACATCCCACTCCGTGATGCGATCGCCAAAGGAGAACTTCCAGGCCCGCGAATACTCACAGCAGTTGAACCACTCATCGGTCGCGGTGAACAAACCGGCACTCCCGATGAAATCCGCGCCTTCATACGAAAGCAGAAAGAGAACGGCGCCGACCTGATCAAGATCTTCGCTTCGCAGAGCATTCGACAAGGCGGTGGAATGACTTTGTCGCAGGCACAACTAAACGCCGCCTGTGATGAAGCAAGGAAACTGGGTCTGCGAACGCTTGTACATGCATACAAAAATGCTGTTCGTGCAGCGACCTTGGCTGGTTGTACACAGATCGAACATGGCACGCTTGCAACAGACGACGATCTCAAGTTAATGGCCGAACGCGGAACGTATTTGGATCCGCAGGCTGGTCTGGTTATTGAAAACTATCTCCGGAACAAACAGCGGTATCTCGGCACACCCGGTTACACCGAAGAAGGCTTTGCCGCAATGGAAAAGATTCTTCCACTCAATCACCAGTTGGTCCAGCGAGCGACCGGGATTCCAAAACTAAAGATTGTTTTTGGTACCGACGCAGTTGCCGGAGCCCACGGCCACAACGCTGAAGAATTCATTGATCGCGTGCGTGATGGCGGGGTTAGCCCACTCGCCGCGATGATCTCCGCTAACTCTCTTGGCGCTGAAGCCATGGGCCTCGGCGATCAGATCGGAACGATAGCCAAAGGATTTCAAGCGGACATTATCGCGCTCGAAGGAAACCCGCTCAGCGATATTACTGCTGTTCGACGCGTTCGCTTTGTAATGAAAGGCGGCATAGTATACAAGAACATTAATAAGTAGACAGGATTTACAACGTCTTCACGATTGACAAGAAGCCAATGAGACTTGTTATTTACATAATCGCTGCCGCCGTTTTGCTCGCACTTTGGAATGCACCTGGCCCAGCAAACCCCCTCTACCGACAACAAGCACAGAACGCCGAGTTTAATACTCTCTTTCAGTCCGCGTTCGCCTTGTATCAGCAGAGAAAATACGATGAGGCCTTAGCCAAAGCTAACGAGGCTTCCACGCTAAGTCCAAACGATTACCGCCCACATGCATTGATGGGTTTTATCTATTTGGCTCAAAGAAAGCTGAAGAGTGCTTCAACGGCTTTTGCGGAGGCAATCCAGTTGCAGCCACGAGCGAGGGAACTCTATCTGACAAAAGCCGAGGTCGACCGGCTACGGAATGCCCATGATGAAGCGGTAGCGACCTGTCGGAAAGCGACGGAGATCGATCCGAACTACGCCGAGGCTTACGCAATGCTCGGTAATTTGCTGCAGTTTTACAAGGACAGACGGCCCGAAGCCATCAGTGCTTTAAGAACTGCGATTAAGCTCAAACCGACCTTAACTCGGCCTTACGACGATCTCGGAAACATATTGGCTTCGGCGAAAGATGAGAAAGGCGCGGAGGAAGTTTTCAGACAGGGAATGGCAGCCGATCCCAAACACATGGCGGGTCGATTTACGCTCGGCCGCATGATGGTGAAGCAAGGACGGTTAACTGAAGCGCGTCAGCTCTGGGAAGGCCGAACATCCGATGAAGACAATACTTACCCGCAGTTCATTGAATTGCTTCAGCGAGCCGAGAGTCTGAAGCGCGCAACCGACGCGCTTGCACAAAAACCGAATGATCCGGATGCGCTGGTCGATATGGGACTGGCAGTAATGGAAGGTGATCATTGGGTAGTGGACGGCCGCCAAAAGCGCGCTCTCGTCTATTTTCGAAAAGCATTGCAACTAAAGCCAAACTTTGGACGAGCCCAATATGGCATTTGCAAAGCATTTATTCAGGGCGTGGATTTTGCTAAGGATGAGACGAAGATTGTTGACGAAGAGCTTACGAAGTTAAGACAGCTTGATCCTGCATTAGCTGATGAATTGAATGCCTATCGTAAGCAGTACGTCAAAGGGCTCATCGCGGCCCCGCCCGAACCTGAACCATAACCCCAGACCTTAACGCATCGTCATCCCTCGTAGTAAACTTCCGGCGCTTTGCCCAGAGACAAATGCAAGGAGGCTCCCGCGTTGAAATACAAACTCCGTTTTACCTGCGCTTTGATATGTTCCCTCTTCTTTATCGCCGTGTGCTCTTTGAGGCTGACGACAGCGACACAGGATCAGCCAACAATCGGTAAAGACTCCGTCCAGGTCACCGCGTTCACGTTCAACGTTTACAAAGGCAATTATGACGTGTGGAGTTGGGTGCCGCGAATGCAGTATCGCGTCAATGGACCAATCCCCAGCGGCAGTCAACTCTACGTTGAATTCGCACTCCCGACCGGTCCGTGGGTGAAGTTTGATTGCAGCACCGACAACGTCGAAAAGGGTTACTGGTGGAAAACTGAATGCGGCGGCAGAGACATTCCCGAGGACAAAGGCAGCCTGTACACAGGTCCAGTGAGCTTCACGATCAAGTTGCGCAACGAACTCCAGGGCAGTGACACGACGCTCTTCAGCGGCAAGATGAAAGTTGCAAAAGCGCATTCCAACGAGGTTGGACCAAAGGCCGCGAACAAATGGGTCTATTTTATCGATCACGATTGGAACCTCCCGATCGGGTATGTGTATCTCACTCCCGACGACATCTACGGCTGGAAGATGCCGGCATTTCATGTGGCCTTCTGGGTGCGCGGCGAAGCCGTGCGATTCGATCCACATCTGTTTTATCAGGGCAAAGAGGTCGGCAAGAAGTTTTACGACGGCACCGAAGTCGGCAAAGCCGGTTGTGAGGCAAGGGTCGAAAACAACACAACTCACTATGTAGAAGACTCAGTGCCGCAAAAAGCAAAATGGGCGCGCGTTGAATGCGACTTCCCAAACATCAAAGGCAGCAACACGACCGGTGAAGGTCCAAGCATGTTTGGCGAGATGTTCACGCTGGCAGCCAATCCGGGCGAGTATGAATTTAAGTTGCTATGGAACAACAAGCTGGCGAGGTCGATAAAGTTTACCGTTGCGCCTGGCGGAAAGTTCGACAACGGCATCGCGACAAATAATCAACTCGGCAGCGATCGTGTCATTGTGCCGGTGCAGATCATCGGCGATCAAGACGGCATGTGGAACAAGACTGCGTGGCAGACAGAAGCGTTTTACGGCAATCCGCTGAAAGGTTTTACCGCGTTGCCGTAAGTAGCCACAAAGAGGCACAAAAAGCACAAATGCTTTTGACTGCTTTTTGTGTACAATGCCGTAGCATGGAGAATTTTTCCACTGAACACCGGCCACACCATTTCGGTGAAGAGATCGCAAACAGCATCAGTCATGGTTTGGGGCTGATACTGGCAATTGCCGGCGTGCCGTTCCTCATGATCTCGGCGATGCGCGTGGGCAGTGTGGGATTCATCGTCGGCGCCAGCGTGTTTGGCGGAACGATGGTGCTGCTCTATCTCGCATCGACGCTTTATCACTCGCTGACCCATGAAGCTGCCAAGCGAGTGTTTCGTCTCTTCGATCACTGCGCCATCTTCGTGTTGATCGCGGGAACATATACCCCGTTTGCTCTCGGCGTGTTGCGTGGGGCATGGGGCTGGACGCTCCTGATCATTGTTTGGCTGCTGGCGATCACCGGCATAGCAGTGAAAGCGATAAGAGGCACGCATCATTCGTGGCACACGATCGCGCTCTATGTCCTCATGGGCTGGCTCGCAGTGGTAGCGACGAAGCCAATACTGGCGCTGGTGCCGCTGCCTGGAATTCTTCTGATACTCGCCGGCGGCATCGCGTACACCGGCGGTCTCGCGTTCTTCGCTGCGCAACGTCTACGCTACAACCATCTCATCTGGCACCTCTTTGTGATCGCTGGAACGATCTGCCACTTCTTCGCCGTGCTTTGGTATGCGGCCTAATTCAGTAACAAATATGTAAAGCAAAGACCCGACGCTACCCCGTTACGGTACTGACCCGATGATCTGAGATCGCATCTTGGATGAGGTCAGTACCGTAACGCGGTAGCGTCGGGTAAATGAAGTGCTTATCTCGACTTGTATTGGAATGTAATCCTCGTCTCCTCGTCCAATACCAGCGGCCTCACAAATCGATACGACCTGCCGCTGCGTGGCACTTCGATGCGCACCGGAAGAATGCCCGCGACCTTGCGTTGCAAGTTGAACACGTTCTGCGATGGCGCCGTTAATTGTGCCAGTTGAGCCTTTCGCACACCGTTGTCAATTCGCGTGCTGTCGGTGTTTATCTCGGAGCTGTCGGATGTGACGGTTACTACTTCACTAATAGTGCCCACTTCAAGCGTCGTTCCCATGCGAGCAGGTCGAGATGCCTGCAACTGGAAATCTTGCTGCATGTGTTTAAATCCAGGAGCAGAAATGACCACTCTGACTGCGCCGGGTTGCATTCCGTTGATGGTCCAACGGCCTTCCGCGTCTGACTGCGTGGTTAAACTCATTCCAGTTTGCGTGTTGCTTACCGTAACCTGCGCATTCGCAACCACTGCGCCATTTGGATCGACGACGACGCCACCGATTTGTCCCGGTCCCAGCGAACGAAGATCGCCTGGAGACCAGAGATTCGCGTCGTACTCTTCGTCATCCTCGCCATCAATCAAAACGTTCTGAGCAGCAAGAGGAAATAATTCGGCCGCAAGCGCGTTGCCGCCAAACTGTTTCACTACGAGTCGCTCCGGAAGCGATACTTCCCACGTCAAGACATTTACCGGCACGTTCAACCGCGGCAGGCCCATGTCGTACGTTCCACTCTTGGTGAAACGCGATCCGGAACTGAGGTACACAAACGAGACTGTGTAAGGCTTTGAAGAATCTAAACCGGCACGCAGCAGCGGCACGCGGCTGCCATCCGTTCCCAGCACCGGCTTGACTCGTTCACCTTCCACCTCGGCCGAGAGCAGTTGTGCACCGGGCGGCAATTCAACCTTCATGAATGGCTGTGCGTGATTGCGCACTCGCAGTGTCACTTCGGTGAGCGAGCGGCCCTCGACGTTCGTAAGAGTGGTGACTGTCGCGCGCTCTGCCACCGCAGAAAGCACGTCCGCATCCGAAAACTGCGTCCACTCGAGCTGCAACTTCGGCGTGTCCGCGCCCCGCCGGTTGTAGCGAAACGCAGCTTGCAGTGGAAAGTGTGAAAGCGACCTCGTTATCGCACTCGCCTCGCGCACGTCCATGCGCCGCAGTCCGCCGGATTCAGTCGCCTTCATCTCCATCGCGCCGATTCCCTCAACCAACAGTTCACCAGTCTCTCGTTGGGCATCAGAAAACGTAAGCATTGGTGCTTCAACATTAGTTTCGCGGTTGCTGCGTTCCAGAGCGATGAGAAACTGATGATTTCGACGGGCCGGATCGTGGACTCTCAAGGTCAAAACACCTCCAGTTGCGTCACTCGATTCGAGACTGCTGCCCGATGCTGTCGTCACTTCGAATCCAGCCGGAACAGGTAATTTGAACTCAGCGGCCTCGCCCTGAATGACCGTGAGATCGCAAAGCGCGGTAAGACGCAACTGCGAATCGCCGACAGAGACCACTGATTTGACATCGGAAAGAAAGCGCACTTCACGCTGCGCGACGGGAGCCGCGATTTCTCTGGTGGTCCACCAGACGCGCGCAGGCTTGCCAGGCTCGAGTGCCGCTTCGATCAGCGTGCGTCCATTTTCCGTGCTGCGACTCGTTATTAAACCCGGTTCGACGTGAACGTTCGCATGATTTCCCGGCAACTCCAGAGTCAAAATCGCGCTGCTCGCAAGTGGAACCAGAAGCGTGAACGATGCGCGACCGGCTTCGATCGTGAGTGCCGAAGCGACACCGAGTGATACTGCGAAAGGACCTGGACCATTCAAGATCGCTGCGTGACTTGGTCCTTCCTGCAACAACGGCAGTGGATTACCTGACTGCTTTGCCTCGAGAATTGTCAGGCCGGTAGTCAACGGAGTTTTCACCGGACCCTTCTCGAGCAAAGCACCATCGATGCCTACTGAGCCAACCAGCGTCTGATTTTCAACTCGCAGCTTGAAAACAGCGCGCGACAAGACGAAAGGAAGCGGCACTGAATCCGGTTGCTTATCTTTCCGCGATGCGAGCTCAACCAGACGGTTATACTCGGCCAGCGAAAGTGTCACGGTTCCCGGGGTGCTCGGAGCGGGCAGTGCCGTATCGAGCGTAGTGTTTCTCTGTTGGCCCAGGACCACCACAGACATCAAAAGAATCAATATCGTTGTTTTCATCGGGTGCCTCCCTTCGTATCACGTTGAAAGTCAAACTCCACCGACGGTGTTTGGTTCTCGCCGGTTAACTCCGATACGAGAAAGATCGATGGGCCAAAGTGTGGAAACGCAACACGCAATGGGAGATTGCGCACTGGTTTTCCGCCGCGTTTGGCGTCGCGCAGTTTTGCGACGAGTTGTTTTGTTTCGGCCATATCAGGCGGAATTTCGCCCTCGGCTCGTTGCTGTTCAGTTGAAGATGAAGATGGCTCACCACGCAGCGCCGGAGACTCCGGTGCTGTGTAAGTAGCGACGCGGAAAGTTCCGACAGCGGGCGTCACGCGAAATAGCGGTGGATGGTACAGCATTAAGTGCGACTTGGAGATCGGCAGATCCACAGCTACGAGCGACACTCGCGCGTGTCCTCTGTCGGCCCAGGAAGTCGTGCGGTCGAGATACGCGACTTCCACGACAAAAGCCGGCGCTTCTTCCCCTGTGCGTGTTTTTTCGAGTGGGAGTAAAAGTGAGCCATCCGGCGCGCGTCCCGGTCTGATGGGACGACCGCCAACCGATGCGCTCCAAAGCACAGCGGCCGGCGGCAGGGTGAGTTTCAGAAAATTTCGTTGATTGTTGCGCACCGCAAAACGCGACTGGACCAGCATCTTTCCGTCTGACGTAATCAGGGTGTTGTACTCTGCTTCTTCGATGTTTGCGGTGAGCACTGCCTGCGGTGTGTATCGAGCAACGTCGAGTGAAAGAGTTCGGGGAGATTTTCCGTCCGCGGGTTGAAGCCTGAACGCAATCAGCGAAGGTGATTGACGGTTGGCGATGAGTTGGCCCAACTCTCCAGCTTCCGCCTCTTCCAGTCCATT
>Ga0075425_100002837_pt1 | contig 17429 bp, 16 predicted proteins | sample SoiMethybrSBSTD4_FD_75300 | JGI IMG/M metagenome (GOLD analysis project Ga0075425, IMG submission 75300) | Bulk soil microbial communities from a Populus tree surrounding site in Tennessee, USA - Soil MetaG P. TD hybrid SBSTD4 | ecosystem: Environmental > Terrestrial > Soil > Tree plantation... | reverse complement strand
CAGCTGGTGTTTGTCGCGGGCCAGATCGGCTGGAATGCGGCGCAAGAGCTCGAGTCCACCGACCTGGTAGCGCAAGCGCGGCAGGCGCTTGCGAACATCGTCGCCGTGCTCGCCGAAGCGGGCGCGCGTCCCGAGCACATCGTTCGAATGACCTGGTACGTGATCGACAAGCGCGAATATCGCGATGCGTACGGCAGGCTCGGCGCGGTTTATCGCGAAGTCATCGGGCGTCATTTCCCGGCGATGACCGCTGTCGAAGTAAGCGGTCTGCTCGAAGACGGCGCAAAAATCGAGATCGAGGCCACGGCGGTCATTCCGGACGGAGCGGCGAACGCTTGACGCCCATTCACTGGCGCACGCCATCCTGCGCAACGCCGCGGCCGGATGAATCCGGCCCTACGAAAAGGCGCGGCGGCCGGATGGGGCGTCGCCCGGATGAATCCGGCCCTACGAAAAGGCGCGGCGGCCGGATGGGGCGTCGCCCGGATGAATCCGGCCCTACGAAAAGCGCGAACTCATTCCGCGCCTATTTCCGGCAGTGCGCGCTTGCGTTCGAGGTGATAGCGGACGAGCGCGGCAAAGCGATAGACGGCGTGGACGAACTTGCCGTACGGCAGCGTGATGAAAAGCGCCATCACCGCGCCGAGATGCGCCGCGAGCAGCACACCCATCGCCGCGGTCTCGCGCGATGCGAGCAGCATGAGACCGGTGACGCTGACCAGAAGCAGCAGCCCAATGAATCCCACGTCCATACCGGTCTGCGTAGCATCGGACAATGCCGGATCCCGAATCGCCTTGAGCCACAACAAACCCGCGGGGCCGATCAGCAAACCCATGCCACCGATCGTGCCCAAAAGAACAGGCACGCTCCAGAACGGATAAGGTGCTTCCCAGCCGAAGGCGTAGTGATAAACCGCGGCAACGCACGTGGCCGCGAAGCACAGCATGAAGCCGTAAAACGTGAAGTGATGGAACCAGCTACGTAAGTTGGAAGGCTTCTCGCCGGGATACGTGCAGCCCTCGCCACCGCCCCCGAGATACTTGAGCTGCAATGCGTCGGCTACCGCTCCCCCGAACGGACCGGGCTTGAGGAAATCCCGTGCTTCCTCCTCGGTATCGCGCCAGAACCGCGTCGAACCGATGAAGAGCGCGAAGATGGCGAATAAGAAGATCGCGCCGAACGCATACGCCATCACGGCATGGGGAATGACCGCGTAGAACGAACCTTCGCGGTCCGGATGCGCCGCGAAAAGTACCGAGCGATCGATCGCGAGAGTCAGAACCAGCAGAAAGAGCGCGAGGCTCGCCGCAGTAATCAGGCTGACGACAAGACCGTTGCGCTCGAAAGCCCTCGCAAGGGCGCTGGGCCAGGCGTACTTCTTGTATGTCTCCGCCCGGATTTGAGCGAGCATCTTCGGGAAGTTGAGCTGGAACTCGTGCGGCGGCGCGTACTGGCAGGCGTAGTAGCACGATCCGCAGTTGTGGCAGAGGTTGGCGAGATAAGCGAGATCGCCCTCGGCGAAGGAGAGCCGCCGCTCCAGCGCCGGAAAGACCGCGCAGTAACCCTCGCAATAGCGGCATGCGTTGCAGATGCTCGCCATGCGCCGGCCTTCGTCGATCAGCTCCAGGGGAATCGCTTCAAGCGACGACATGGCGCGCGGCCTCCTCGCCTGCGATGCGACCGAACGTGGTGCCGATGGCCATGCCGATTCCGGCGATGTATCCCTTCCCCAGCACGTTGCCGGCCATGATCTCGCCAGCAGCAAAAATGTTATGCGCCGGACGATCGTCCTGCAGGATCATCTGTGCCCGCTCGTTGACTGCAACACCGAGGTAGGTGAACGTGATGCCGGGTCGCAATGGGTAGGCAAAAAACGGCGGCGTATCGATTGCCCGCGCCCAATGCGTTTTGGGCGGCGACAGCGCCTCCGTCCGGCAATCGTCGAGCACGCTGTGATCGAAGTTTCCGGGCCGCACCGCCGCGTTGAACCTCGCCAGCGTGGCCTCGAGCGCCGCCGCGTCGAGCTTCAGCGCGACCGCAAGCTCCCGGATCGAGCCGGCCTTGACCGCCGGGAACATAGGCGGAATGAATTTGCCCATCGCCTTGGCATCGATGATCGCGAAGCCGATCTGATTTGGCTGTTCGGCCAGAAGGCGGCCCCAGATCGCGTAGCGCTTCGGCCAGAAATCCTCGCCCTCGTCGTAGAAACGCAGTGCGTTTTCGTTGACGACGACGCCGAGTGAGACGCAGTCCACTCGCGTGCAAATGCCGCCATCGAACTTCGGTGAGCGAGCGTCGATCGCGACGCAGTGCCCCTGCGCCGGGTCGCCGATGGACTTCGCCCCGTTGTCGAGGAGTATGCGCAGCACCCGCCCCATGTTGTAAGGCGTGCCGCGAACGAGGAAATTATCGGCCGCCGGGCCCCATGCCTCTTTCAGCCAGGCCACGTTCGACTCGAACCCGCCTGCGGCCGCGACGACGGTCTTGGCGCGGATTTCATGCTCGACGCCGTCGCGCACCGCGATCGCCGACGTAAAGCGCCCGTCCTTTATGTTGAGGTTGGTCACCGCGGTGTCGTAAGTGATCTCGACGCCGAGCGCTTCTGCGGCGCGGTAATAGGCGTTGAGCAAGGCCTTGCCGCCGCCAAGAAAGAACGCATTCGTGCGCGAGAGGTGCAGCGTTCCGCCCAGCGACGGTTGAAAGCGTACGCCATTCCCGAGCATCCAGTCCCGGCACGTGGCCGTGTGCCGGATCGTGATGCGGGCCAGCTGCTCGTTGGTCTCCCCTCCGGTCACCTGCAGCAGGTCGTGCCAGTATTCTTCTTCCCGATAGACGCCCGTCAGCACATCGGCGGGGCCATCGTGCATGCAGCGCAGATTGCGCGTGTGCCGGCTGTTGCCGCCGCGAAAATGCTTGGGCGCGCACTCCAGCAAGAGCACGCTTCTCCCGGCGCGCCGGGCGGTGATGGCCGCGCACAGCGCGGCGTTGCCGCCGCCCAACACCAAGACATCGTACATTCGCGATACGTCCATCGGTTTCCCATTCGCGATTGGCAGGATCGCGATCGGATCTGCGTCGATCGCCGCGAGCGCGACCGTACTGTATTGCCTGCATAGGCTCGCCAGCCTCCCTGAGACGCGGTCGCTCGCGCCCAGGATCAACGAGAGTATTCGAAGACGGGCGCTATTTCTTGCCCTTGTTCTCGGACCAGCTCCGCAGCGCCGCGAGTGTCTTTTCCACGTGCTTGGTGGGATTGAGACTCATGTAGTGATAGACGATCGAGCCGTTGGGCGCGATCACGTAGGAGATGCGGTTGGCGTATTCCGGCCGTGTCTGCATCACGGCGTCGAACGATTTCATGACGGCCTGCGTTTCGTCCGAGGCCACGGGGAACTTGCTTTGACAAGCCTGTACGGAGAACTTGGACAGCGTATCGATGTCGTCGCCGGAAACGCCGACCAGCGATGCCCCGAGCGCCGCGAACTGGGCGTTGGCTTCGGCGAACTCGTGCGCTTCGACGGAGCAGCCCTCGGAAAACGCGGCGGGAAAGAAATAGAGTACGACGGGTCCTTTGCGCAAAGACTCGGCAAGGGAAAACTTGTACACTTTTCCGCCGAGCGCCGCCGGCGCAGTGAAGTCCGGCGCCGGATCCCCGATGTCCAGGGCGGCGTAGGCGAAGCCGGACAGAAAAAGCAAGATTACTGCAAAGGCGAGGTTGCATTTCATGAAGATCTCCAACGGAATACCACCACGCATTCTATCCCGGCTGACATGCCCGGCGGCGCCGGGACCGCGCGCGCCGTCTCTTTGGCTCGAATTGGGGAGGCTCCGGCCGGCGCCTGCGTTCCTGGTGGCCCTCCTGCTGGCCGGTTGTGGCACGCTCCCGCCACAGGTCGAGCGCCCAGAGTCGGCGGCGCTGAAGCCTTCGCTCGACAGTCCGCTCGTCCGGATCGCGCAGGCCTCGATTCCCTCACCGGAATTGTCGGGATTCCGGTTGATGCCGGTAGGCGTCTACGCACTGGACACGCGGATTCAGCTCGCGCGCCGGGCGAAGCATTCGCTCGATCTTCAGTATTACCTGATCCAGAACGACGCCACCGGCCGCCTGCTGCTGCGCAACGTCCGCGATGCGGCATTGCGCGGCGTGCGCGTGCGACTGCTTGTCGACGATCTCTATACGTCGGGCGGCGATCCGCTGTTCATCGGCATCTCCGCGTTCCCGAACGTCGAGGTGCGCCTGTTCAATCCGTTCTGCTGCGGTCGGGAGAGTCTCCTCAACAAGTACACCGCCTCGCTCGCCGATTTCGGCCGGCTCAACCATCGCATGCACAACAAGCTCTTCATCGCCGATGGCGCGATGGTCGTCGCCGGTGGGCGGAATATCGCCGACGAGTACTTCATGCGCAGCATGACCGACAACTTCGTGGACATGGACGCGTTCATCGTCGGCGCCGTCGTGCCGCAGCTCGCGGCCATCTACGACACCTACTGGAACAGCGCGCAGGTGTATCCGGTGCAGTCCATCATCCATACGGATTTCAATCGCGAGCAGCTGCAGCGCAGCTTCAACAGCCTCGTCGACGAGGGCGAGCAGATGATGTCGCTCACGTTGCCGCCGGTCGATATTCTCGGTTACGGCCCGATCAGCGAAGACCTGGACGCCGGACGCGTGGGCCTGATCTGGGGCAAGGCGACCGCTTTTGCCGATTCGCCCGCGAAGGTTACCGCAACCTCCGACGAGATGGCGCGCTCCATGAGCGTCTCGATGAACATCATGGACATGGTCATGGCTGCTCGGACCGAAGTCGTCATCTCGTCGCCTTACTTCATTCCGGGGCCGAGAGGTGTAGCGGCCTTCGGCGAGCTGCGAAAACGCGACGTCAAGGTCACGATCCTCACCAACTCGCTGGCATCGAACGACGAGCCTCTCGTGCATACCGGCTACGCGCGCTACCGGTCCGAGCTGTTGAAATCGGGCGTCGACCTCTACGAGCTGAGCCCGACGCGCATCCTGCGGAACAAGCGGCTCATGTTTCCCGGCATGTCGGTCGGCCGCCTGCACGCCAAGACCGCGGTCTTCGATCGGTCGAAGGTCTTCATCGGCTCAATGAACCTCGATCCGCGCTCGGCGAGCAAGAACACGGAGCTCGGTATCATCGTCGAGGCGCCGGCGCTTGCGAAGGAAGTGATTCGCGTCATCCACATCAGCAAGCTGCAAAGCGCGTACCGCTTGCGCTTCGGGCCCGACGGCCAGAAGCTCGAATGGCTGACGATGGACGACGAAGGAGACGTCGTGCTGTTCGAGGAACCCGACGTGACACCCTTCATGCGCTTCCAGAACATGCTCCTCGCCCCGTTCGTTCCGGAACAGCAACTTTAGAAAGCGGCGACCCGCGTCTGCACGATCCTGATGGCGTCGGAGCGCCGGGCGCGCGGGCCATGAACGGATCTGCTCCGTTCATTGCGCCATGCGCGATGCGCGTGATCCGCCCGGCCCCGACGGCCTTGCCACACTCCTGCCGCTCGGACCGCGCCAGTAATCGCGTTGCTTCCGGAACGGCATGACCAGAATCTTCATCACCCGGTTGTCTTCGGGCAGCGAATAGGCCGGAATCCCGATCCTGACCTGCGCTTGCGGAATATTCAAGCACAGGCTGCCATGCAGCCGATCCCAGCAGGAAAATACCGACGACCAGTTGGAATTATTCTCTTCCCGCATCTGCGAATGGTGTATCCCGTGCATGCGCGGCGTCACCAGAACCAGACTTAGCCAACGCTCGACGGCGATGGGCAGGCGTACATTGCTGTGCTGAAAAATGGTGTTGAGCTGGAAGACGAGCTCGTAGGCGATGAAGACCCATGGCTGCCCGCCGATAAGCACAATCTGGATGACGCGAAATCCGGCCGAGAATCCAATTTCGACAAAGTGAAACCGGTACGCCGTGGACACATCGAGATCCGGATCGATGTGGTGCGCATTGTGAAACCGCCACAAGAAGGGCCAAGCATGATTGGCGCGATGCCAGTAGTAAAACGATACATCCAGCAATAAGAAGCCGATCACCCACTGCATGGCCTCGGGCAGGGGCAGGAGGGGCACCAAGCCGAAAGATTGACGTGACGCCTGCTCGAGGAGCGCCGATGCCACGGGCTTGACCAGGATCGCGGCGACGGCCAGCGCAAGAATCCCCACGCAGAAGTTGACCCCGAGGCGGGGCCAAAGCGGCCGTTTCGCCTTCCGCAAGGGGAATGCCTGTTCCAAAGCGAGCAATACCAGGAAGGCAACGGGCACCCCGTACAACGCGAATTGCATTAGGGAACCTTATGTCCTTTCGGTTGCCGTGCTGTCTCCGGACACAGGTCGCGCGAGCCATTCCTTCGGAACGTGTTCGAGGTCGGCCGGCTCGTCGATGTCCACGAGGGTGGCCAATTCCGTCCAGCGCAGGCCCGCGCGCAAAAGCCGATCCCGGGTCGAGGACATGACGGTAGGCGTGCCCCAGGCAATCGTGCCGAAGACTTCGTCAATGGCGGCGAGCGCCTCGTGCCGGAACCCGATCAGGGCAAAGCCGCCGTCGGCGGTTGGCACGAGCACACAATCCGCACCGGCGACAAGCGCGGCGTCGGCTTCCCGCAGCACCTCGCCGTCGAGCGCAGGGCAATCCGTTCCGTAGAGCAACGCTCGCGGCGTCACCCGCAGCGCTGCCGCCAGCGCCAGGCGCATCCGCGCCCCCAGATCGCCAGGTCCTTGCGCAACACAGCGGGCACCTGCCTGCGCGGCCGCCGATTGAAGCACCGGATGTTGCACGTCGGGCGCGCCATGCAATTGGACGGGGCCCAGCCTTGCATCGGCGGCGCTCTGCAGCGCATTCCTAAGCATGCGGACTGCCAACTGCGCGGCTCCCATCGGTCCCAGCGCGGGAATCAACCGTGTCTTTACGGCGCCCGGAATCGGGGCTCGGGCAAAGATCATGACCGTCGTCGAGCTCACGGGCAGCGCCTGATAGGCTAGTGATACATGCGCGCAAGACGGTCGGGTGCGACGCCGAAAACGTAAAGCAGCCGTATCCACCACATCAAAAGAATGGTCCGCGCGACACCGCGAGCGTTCCAGCGCCGCCCCGACGTGACCACCGGCGGTCGGAGACACAACGGTGGCCCGCGTCGCTTGAGGCGCGACGACAGCTCGACGTCTTCCATGAGCGCTTGGTCCGGAAAGCCTCGAAGGGCGTCAAATGCCCGTCGAGTCACGAACATCGCTTGATCGCCCGTCGCGATACCGGTGATGCGTGACCGCAGGTTCATGAACGAGGCCACAAGCTGCAGCCAGCGCGATGCGCCCTCGATGCGCACGTCAAAGCGACCCCATTCGAGACCCGCAGCACCCAGTCCATTGACGATCAGCTGGTCGGCGTTTGCGGGCAGCCGCGTATCCGCGTGAAGAAACAACAGCACCGGCGCATGCGCCGCTGCGGCGCCTGCGTTCATTTGGCGTGCCCGCCCGCAAGGCGCGACGATCACGCGGTCCGCGCCGGGGCCGGCGGCTTCGGCCGTGCCATCGGTGCTGCCGCCATCGACGACGACGACTTCGACACCGCGCCCGCGCAACGGCGCAAGCGATGCCAAAAGGTCCGCGATGACGCTGCCTTCATTCAGCGCCGGGATGACGATCGTCAGGAGCGGGCTCGGTCGCGCACCCGCGGTCGCCGTATAAAGCATAGCCTTAGCTCCCGCGGCGCCAGGCCAGGTAGCGCTCCGCGAAGGCAAGCGCGCGCATGGGTAAATGACTCGCTCTCCAGCTCCCGGCCGCATACTTGTTCGCCTCGACAAGCGTCGGATAGCTGTGGATGGTCGCGAAAATGCCTTTCAAGCCGATGCCGTGCTTCATCGCGAGCACGAATTCCGCGAGCAAGTCGGCGGCATGTTCACCGACAATCGTAACGCCCAGAATACGATCCTCATCGGGAGGCGTAAGTATCTTGATGAATCCGGAGGTCGTGCCGTCGACGATCGCACGATCCAGATCGCTGAGCGCATAACGCGTGATTTCGAAGGGTGTTTTCTTACCTGTCGCTTCGGTTTCGTTGAGCCCGACATGAGCCACCTCGGGATCGGTGAACGTTGCCCATGGAATCACCGAGTCGTCCACCTTGATGTGCCAGAACCCATCCAGCAGCGCATTGGTCGCGGCATACCACGCCTGGTGAGCCGCGGTGTGCGTAAACTGAAACGGTCCGGCAACGTCGCCGCAGGCGTAGATGTTCGGGTAGAGCGTTTGCAGATACGCGTCTGTTTCGATCGTCCGGTTTTCCCGCAGCGGAATGCCAAGGTCCTCGAGGCCGAAACCTGTCACGCGCGGCACGCGCCCGACGGCGCACAGGATGGCATCGCATTCAATGCGCTCTTGCCGGCCAAAGCCTTCGACGGTTATCGATCTTACATTCTCGCTCTGTTCGACGCGAGTTGCTTTGTGCGCGGTAAGGAGCCGTATCCCATCCTGCTCCAAAGCGGATGCGACGGCGGCAGCCGCATCCGGATCTTCGCGGAGCAGTATGCGATCGGCCATCTCGACCACCGTTACCGTGGCGCCGAGCCGTGCCAATGCCTGCGCGAGCTCGCAGCCGATCGGACCACCGCCCAGCACGACGAGGCGCTCGGGGAGTTTGGACGCATCCCAGAGGGTGTCCGAGGTGAGGCACTTCGCGGCGGAGAGGCCGGGGATCGGCGGGACGACCGGGCTCGAACCCGCCGCGATGACAATGGCGCGCGTGGTCAGCGTCCGGGTTGCACTTGCATTGCTTATCTCGACCGACCACGGAGAGACGATTCTTGCGTGACCGAGCAGGACCTCCGCGCCCAGCGCGGTGTAGCGCTCGACCGAGTCGTGCGGCGCGATCGTTGCGATAACGCGTCGGATGCGCGCCATCACTTCCCCAAAGTCGAATTCCATGCGCGCGTTGCGCAAGCCAAGCGTGTCCGCGTGACGCGCTCGATGAACGAATTTTGCTGCCCGAATCAGAGCCTTCGATGGAACGCAACCGAAATTGAGGCAATCGCCCCCCATCAGCCCGCCTTCCACGAGCGTGACTTTCGCCTTGGCCGCTGCTCCGATGTAGGCGGCGACCAGGCCGCCGGCGCCGCCGCCGATGACGATCAGGTTGCGGTCGAAACGGCGCGGCTTTACCCAGCGACGATAGACCTTGCGCGCCTTGATCCGGTCCAATGCGAACTTCGCCAGCAGCGGAAAAATGCCCAGCAAGGCAAATGATCCGAGCAGCATCGGCGAGGCCACGTCGGCAAGCGTCTTGATCTGCGAGAGTTGGGTGCCGGCATTGACGTATAGGACCGTGCCCGGGAGCATCCCCAGCTGGCTGACCCAGTAGAACGTCGTCACCGGGATCGCGGTCAGACCCATCACCAGATTGATCAGAAAGAAGGGAAAGATCGGCACCAGGCGCAGCGCCAACAGGTAGAAGATCCCGTCTTTCTTGATGCCCGTGTCGACGGCCGCGCTTTGTCTTTCGAAACGGCGGCGAACGAAATCGCGCAACAGGTAGCGTGCCACGATGAATGCGATGGTGGCGCCGACGGCGGAGGCAAAGGAAACCAGAACGACGCCCCATAGCAGACCAAATACCGCCCCGGCCGCCAGCGTCAGGACGGTTGCGCCGGGTATCGATGCGCCGGTGATGAGGATGTAGACCGCGAAAAACGCCGCTCCGAACAGGAGCGGGCTCGCATCCTTCTGCTGGACCAGCCACTCTCGATGCTCGTGCAGCTTTTCCAGCGTCAGGAAACGGCCCAGATCGAGGGCAAACCAGGCGACGACCGCGATCGCGAGCAGCACGCCGACGACAATGGGCTTCGCGCGCATGTCGCGTCGCCTACGGCTCGGTGATCACGGCTGTACGCTCAGACGATCGGCTTCATGCTGCTCGCAATGCTCCGCCGCAACTGCTGCCCTGCCCGGCGGTGCAGCCATAACAATGATCGGCTACGGCGATTGCTGCATGATCGAAGCGATGGTCGTCTCGCAGCAGATCGCGCAAGTGGCGGCGCGGCGATGCTGGAGATCTGCCCCCGAGCGGGAGCCCTAGCATCTGGTTGAAATCGCAGTCGTACAGATGGCCTTCCCAGTCGACGGAAATCAGGCTCCGGCACATGACGCCGTCGAGGTTCTCCGCCCGATAGGCATCGCGCAGCAACTGCATATAAGCACCAAACTGCCCTTTGGAAATCAGGAGGCTGCCGAAGCGCTGAATGGGCATGTTGGCAAGGGTGAAAAGCCGATTGAAAACCACGCCGAAACGCTCTCCCAATATTCGCCGATAATCGCGCTCCAGGTCGTCTTGGCTGGGCGGCAAATACGGGCCCAGCGGGTTATAGACCAGATTCAGGACGAGGCGCGTGTCGGGCTTGCCGTAGCCGAGCGCGTTGAGTCGTTGCAGCCCGTCGATGCTGCGCTCGAAAACCCCGTCTCCGCGCTGCGCATCGACGTTTTCCTTCGAATAGCATGGCAAGGACGCGACCACTTCCACCCGATGCAGGGCGAGAAACTCACCCAATCCGTCCTGGCCGGCTTCGGAAAGAATGGTCAAATTGCAGCGATCGATGACGTGCGCTCCGGTTGCTCTTGCCGCGACCACCAGGCTCCGGAAATTCGGATTCAATTCGGGCGCGCCGCCGGTCAGGTCGACCGCTCGAATGCCGCGCGCGCGCACGACCTCGATCACGAGGGCCGCGGTCTCGGCGCCCATCATTTCCTTGCGCGTTGGGCCCGCGTTCACATGACAATGCTGACAAGTCTGGTTGCAGCGATAACCGAGATTGACTTGCAGTGTTTCCAGCGCGCGCCGACGTACGCTCGGGAAATCGGTATCGCGAAGAAGTGGAAAAGTAGCGTGCATCCGATATCTCTAGAATTTTTCTGTCAACCTTCGCGACAGGGCGCGACTTTCGTGCGAGTAGTGTACTCAGAATGGCGAAACAAGGATCGTCGGACGCCTCATGGTTGCAGTCGCCGCAGGTACGCTCGGATGCGCGCCGCATTCTTGCCGAGGTCGCCTTCTCCGAGGCGCGAGACCGAGCGCACATCGATACGGCCGCCCGCGGCGGTGGGAGTGACGCGAACGACGATGTCGTCCTTGAACCCGAACCAAAGCGTCGTATCGGTTGCTTCGATCCGCCCTTGAGCCGGCACCGCGGCGACGATTTGCCAGCCAATGTCGCGGGCCGCAGTTAACGCCCGCTTGAACGCTGCGTCAGGCGGTTCGGAAAGCGTGACCGGCCGAATGTCCGGATACGCCATGCGTTGCTGCCCAGCGACAGCCTCTCCCTGGTATTCAACGGAGTTGGGGGAACCTTGCCGGAGCGCGATGATGGCTACGAATCGCGGTGGATTCTCCGTGTCCGTTGTGATGTCATGGATCGGCGGCGAAGCCTTGGCGCTCTGCAACATCGCGAACGGCACGCCAAACGCGACCGCCCCTGCCACGGCGCCGGCCAACGCCAAGGCGAAACCTCGTCTCTGCGCCGCAGGCCGCGTGATCCATGCGCCGCCAAGAGCGACCAAAAGGGCAGCGAGACCCATCCACGCGCCCCAACGCATGAGTTCAAAGGCAGGAGTCAAATCGACAAGCTCCAGCCTATAGGCCGGGCCTGCCCCACCCACCATTAACAGGGCAAATACGGCTGCAATAAAGCCGACGACGGCTAGCACCGAGGTTTTTTGGGGTGACATCATGGTTAACGGGTTGGAAAGAGCCATGTTACGCCGGTGCTCGATGTGCACCAAACCGCCGCGCCATTGGAATCAATGGCGCGTGTCCTGCGTCGGTGCTCGGATGCAAATGTGAGCGACCCGTGGGCGAAGCGCAGAAATGCGGGCAACGTATTGATTAACCTGGCGCCCTACTATACTCAGAGAAAAACAGCGCTAAGCTTCGCATCGGGCACAACATGACCGAGATCATCCAAGGTCTGTTCGAGTATCACCAGCGCAGCAAGCACCGCGTCAACCATTACGCTCCCGGCCCGACCGGACTCGACTGGGCAAACCAGCCGGACCCGTTCCGGGAGTTTCGGGGCGCACCGCAGACGAAGTTGCCTTTAGCCGGCGATTCCCTGGTCACACGCTACAACGACGTGCGCGCCGGGACCTTGCCACCCCCGTGCAGATTCGACGTCGATACGCTGGGAATCCTCTTCGAACTCTCACTCGGCCTGTCGGCGTGGAAATCCTATGGCGGCAAACGGTGGGCGCTTCGCTGCAACCCTTCCAGCGGAAACCTGCATCCGACCGAAGCCTATGTTCTGTGTCCGCGGCTTCCCGGCTTGGCGGCCGGGGTCTACCACTACCTGAGCCGGGATCATGTGCTTGAAAAGCGCGCGGCAGTCGATGACCCGCGGTGGACTGAAGCGTTTTCCGGCAACGGGGTCCTCATCGGCATCAGCTCGATTTACTGGCGCGAGGCGTGGAAATACGGCATGCGCGCGTGGCGCTACTGCCAGCATGATTGTGGCCATGCCGTTGCTGCAGTGAGCTATGCTGCGGCCGCTCTTGGTTGGCAAAGTCGAATGGCCATTCCCGCCGCGGACGAGGTCGTGGCCGGCTTGCTGGGGCTCGGCCGCAGCGCGGATTTCGAGTCTGCCGAAGCAGAAGCGCCGGATACCCTGCTGTGGGTCGGTCATCCCGATGCACAGCCTGATCCCGCGCGCCTATTGGACCCTCTGCGCAGCGCGAGCTGGTACGGCCACGCCAACCAGCTGAGCCAAGAGCAGATACAGTGGCCGGAAGTTGCTTTGATTCATCGCGTCACGCGCAAGCCTCTTGGGCCGGAGCCAGCCGCGCCGGTATCCGCGTCGCTCCCACTGCCTGCTGCTCCCGCTCTCGATCTAAGCTTTGCCAAGCTTGCACGACAACGCCGCAGCGCCGTGGATTTCGACGGTAGTACGAGTATCAGCGCCGCGGCTTTATTCGCCATGCTCGAATGTCTGATAGTGCGGGACGACACACCGCCGTGGAATGCGTTAGCGTCTCCCATTCGCGTGCATCCCGCGCTGATGGTGCACCGAGTGGCTGACCTGGAGCCGGGCCTGTATATGTTTCTTCGGGATCCGGCCCGTCTCCTCGACCTGAAGCAAGCGATGCGCCCTGAATGGTTGTGGCAGAAGTGTGGCCCGGATCATCTACCACTGTATCTTTTGTTGCCTTACGACTTACGCGAGGTAGCAAAGTCGATCTGCTGCCACCAGGACATCGGCGCAGACTCGTGTTTTGCATTGGGGATGCTGGCGCATTTCGAGGCTGCTTTGCATGAACCATGGGTTTACCGCAACCTTTACTGGGAGTGCGGCATGCTCGGACAGGTTCTCTATCTCGAAGCCGAGGCCGCCGGAGTGCGCGCTACCGGGATCGGCTGTTTCTTCGATGACGAAATGCACGCGCTCCTTGGAATCAACGGTCATGCCTGGCAAAGCCTGTACCATTTCACCATGGGCGGCGCGGTGGACGATCATCGGCTGTCCACGTTGCCGCCGTACGAGTTTCAGCCGTGAACACAGGCACGCGGCCGATGCACCATCCCGTCAACTGGAGCGCCGCGGCGTACGCCGGCATTATCGCGGGCATCCTGGCCACGGTCGTACAGATCGCGTTGTGGTCGGTCTTTACTGACGCCCTGCCCACGATTTTTTTCAGGGATGCACGCTTCGCCGCCGCCATCGTCATGGGCCGCAAGGTGTTACCGCCACCGGCGAGCTTCGACTGGATGGTGATGCTTGTCGCAATAGGGGTCCATTTCGCGCTTTCCATCGCCTATGGCCTGGCGCTCTCCCCGCTGATATCGCGTCTTCGCACCGCGCCATCCATGCTCGCCGGCGCAGCATTCGGCCTAGGCTTGTATGGGGTAAATATGTACGGCTTCACCGCCGTGTTTCCCTGGTTCCAAGCATCTCGTGACTCGATTACTCTTGCGACGCATGCGGTGTTCGGTGTCGCTGCCGCCGGCGTTTACAAGATGCTAGCGCAGCAGCGGTTTGTTCGCGCCCGCCGCGAAACGGGGAATGTTTGAAGGAGACTCCACCAATGCATGAAATCACCACCGATATTTTTTCCTGGGCGTGGTTTTCCGAGCCGCACGGATACAATTTCAATGGTTACTTGGTTCGCCACGGAGAAGGAAATCTTTGCATCGATCCGGTACAGCCGAGCGACGAGTGCCTTGCCGATATCGCGAGGATCGGGTGCGCGAAGATTCTTCTCACCAATCGCAACCACTCGCGAGCGGCCAACGTGGTACGCGCCCGCACCGGCGCCCGCAGCTTCATTCACCCGGACGACGCTGCCCATGCCCGAAACCAAGGGGCTGAGATTGACGGGGACTTGAACGTGGGCGAAAAGATCGGACCCTTGACGATCGTGGGCGTCCCGGGAAAATCACCGGGGGAGATCGCGCTGCACTGGCCCGAGCGCAAGCTCCTGATCGTGGGTGATGCGGTGATCGGCAATCCGCCAGGGCGTTGCGGACTGCTGCGCGAGAAGGTGATGGACGATCCCGCGCGCCTGAGGCGAAGCGTGAGAAAACTTCTCGACCTGGAATTTGAAACGCTCTTGTTTGGCGACGGGGCGTCGATACTTCACGACGCCAAAACGCCGCTCAAGGAACTCGTGGACACATTTCCAGGCGAGTGAAAGCTTGGCACCCTCGCAGCGGCAGCGGCAACCCGTTGGGGCCGACTTGCCGGGCGCCCGATGCCGCCTAGCTCACGGCCGCCCCGTGAACGACGTCATCTCCCACTCGCCGGCTAGCTCATCGTGGCGCAGGATATAGACGTTGCCGTCGTCGGCGCGCACCTTGAAGTAGCGGTGATCGGGGGCGAGCCAGCGGTCGATGATTTCGATCACCTCGAGGTGTCGCTGTCCGAGGTCAAAGGCTCGTGGCTCCTCCTCGCCGCGATGGCCGGCATAGCAGTGCACCCGGATCTTCATTTGCCCTGCGTTCCTGCCCAATCACGCGCCCTGGTCACTTCAGCGTGACGGCGCTCAACACAGCCCCACCCGAGTGGCACAAGTTGGCGAATCGCCTCCGCGACCACGTCGTCAAACTCGCGACAGACATCGGCGAGCGCAACGTGTTCCGGCCGCGAGCCCTGCACGCGGCGGCGGACTACATTCGCGGCGAATGGACGGCCATGGGGTATACCGTAACGGCCCAGGGTTACCGAGTCCACGGGGTCCTGAGCGAAAATCTTGAAATCACGTGCCCGGGAACGAGAAACGCCGGCGAGGTCATCTTGATCGGCGCCCACTACGATTCCGTCCAGGGTAGTCCCGGCGCCGACGACAACGCCAGCGGAGTCGCTGCGTTGCTCGAGCTCAGCCGGGCGTTCGCCCGTCTCGATTGCGGACGCAGCGTGCGCCTGGTCGCCTTCGTGAATGAAGAACCGCCTTTCTTCTATTGGGACCAGATGGGCAGCACGATCTACGCGAAGGCGGCACGGGCGCGGGGCGACGATATCCGCTTGATGGTCTCGCTCGAAATGCTTGGCTGCTACAGCGAGGCACCCGGCAGTCAAAGCTACCCGCCACTGCTGCGGTTTTGCTATCCCGACCGCGGCAACTTCGTCGCGTTTGTCTCCAACCTGCGATCGCGCAAGCCATTGCGGCAACTGGTCGCGGCGTTTCGCGCTCATTCGGATTTTCCGGCCGCATCGCTCGCTGCGTTCGAATTCGTTCCGGGCGTCGCGTGGAGCGATCAACTCTCGTTCTGGCGGCAGGGGTATCCCGGCCTGATGGTCACCGATACGGCGTTTTATCGTTATGCGCACTATCACACCGCCCTGGATACGCCCGAGAAAGTCGACTACGCGGCGATGGCAAAAGTCGTCGACGGCTTGCAGCAGGCGTTCGCTACGCTCGCCGCCTGACCCGCGAGCCCGCTGCTACGCGTGCAGCTCGACGATGTCGCCGTCCGCGACGCAATGCTCGTGCCCGACCTGCTGTCCTTCGAATCCGGAGCGGCCCCAGACGCGGGCATAGCGGAGTGAGCGTTCCAGATCCTTGTGCACGAGCCGGGCGACATCTCCCACGGTTTGGCCGCGACGCAGGGTGAAGGGCCGGTTCTTTTCCGGTGGGTGGCCCGGGGCTTTGGTATAGACGCGCACAATGCCGAGGCTCCGGAAAAGCCACGGCCCGAGCTCCCCCAAACCTCGACCCGTGGTTGCGGAAACGGCGAGCACGGGATAGCGCAAGCTCGTCAGTTCGCGAAACGCCTGGAGCTCAGCATCCAGGTCGGAAATGCGGTCGGCCTTGTTGGCGAGCATCAGTGTCGGCAGCCGCAGCGCGAACGGATCCTCGTCGCCTTGGGGCGCGCTGCCTCGCGCTGCTGCCGTTGCTTCCCAACGCTCGGTAAGCGTCAGGCGTTTTTTCTCCAGCACCGACCGCACCGTCTCCAGCGCATCGAGGCACGAGGGCTCGCCGAGATCGACGACCAGCAAGCTCGCATCGGCCGTCTGCAAGGCTCCGGCGAGCCACGGCACGGGGTGCTCGGGCGCGATCGCCGGCAGGTCGATCAGCTGAAAGTGAACATCCTCGTGCAGCATCATGCCCGGCTCTGGATACTGGGTCGTAAACGGATAGGGCGCGACATGCGCCCCGGATCCCGTCAGTCGCGCATGCAGCGAGGATTTTCCCGCGTTCGGCGGCCCGAGGAGCGCGATCTGCGCAGCGCCCTCGGGGCGGATCACCAGCGGCGGGCCACCGTGTCCGCCACCCTTCCTGGCGCCTTCGAGTTCTTCGGCGAGGTCCTTGATGCGCGCCTTGATGTCAGCCTGAAGGCGCTCGGTCCCCTTGTGTTTCGGGATGGTGCGCAACATCTCACGCAACCACTCGAGGCGCTCGCGCGGGTCGCGAGACTTGCGGAAGGCGGCCTCGGCCGCCTTGTATTCGGGCGAGAGATTGGCGGGCACGACGATAACCGTAGTGGAAAAAGGCCGTGGCGTCGAGTGCCGCCGCTCTCGCTTGGGGCTTCGGGGAGCACAATGGCAGCCGACTGCGCAAAGAAGAGAATGCGTACCAGCGAGCGAACTGGAAAACATCGAACATGACCAGCCGATTCACTCATGTCATCGGCTTCGATGATGCGCCGTTCGACCGCGACGATCGCGGCGACGTGCTCGTTGTCGGCGCCGTCTACGCAGGCTTACGCCTGGACGGCGTGCTGAGCGCAAAGGTACGACGCGACGGCGTCAACGCGACGGAAGTGTTGATCCGCACGCTGCGCGCGTCACGTTTTGTGGCGCAGACACATCTCGTGCTGCTCCAAGGAATCGCTTTTGCCGGCTTCAACGTCGTAGATCTCGAGGCGCTGCATCAAGCGCTGCATCTGCCCGTCATGGCCGTCGTGCGTCGCCGTCCCAATCTGCCCCGCAT
>Ga0075425_100002836_pt1 | contig 17430 bp, 14 predicted proteins | sample SoiMethybrSBSTD4_FD_75300 | JGI IMG/M metagenome (GOLD analysis project Ga0075425, IMG submission 75300) | Bulk soil microbial communities from a Populus tree surrounding site in Tennessee, USA - Soil MetaG P. TD hybrid SBSTD4 | ecosystem: Environmental > Terrestrial > Soil > Tree plantation... | reverse complement strand
GCCGCCGGCCCGCGCGCGATCAACACGACGAGCATGCCGCCGACGCCGAACGCGGTGCCGGCGCCGATCGCGAGCGCGCGGCGGAGGCGCTGGCCGAAGCGCTGCGCCGCGGCGACGATCGCGGCCGCGGCAAACGGCACGACCGCGAGCGCGTAGGTCAGGTAGAAGCCATAGATGCCGTCCGGCCCGTAGGGCTCGGTGGCGAGATCGATCGCCTCCGCGGACGGGATCAGCCTCGACTCGGCGAGCTTGTGCAGGACGCAGAACGCGGTCTCGGCGAGGAACGCCGCGGCAAACGTGATTAACGCGGCGCGCAGCGGCGCGACGTGAAGACGCCTGGCGGCAGCGGCCACCGCCAGCGCGACGGCGATCGCCACCGCGATCGAGCCGATCATGACCAGCGCCCCATCCAGCGACCTGGCCTCGGCGACCACGATCCACAGCGTCGACGCCACCACCATCGACTGGCGGACGACGAGCAGGGAAGTGCCGATTGAGAGAGTCAGCCAGGTCGGCTCCGACAGCGCGCGGGTGCCGCGCGTCATCAGGATCGCCGTGAGCGCGGCCAGCACGGCTTCGATCACCATCGGGCGCGCGGCGGCGTGAAAGGCAAAGGCCGCGGCGATCGTGGCCGGGAGCGCGACGAGCAGGCCGCCGCGGATGGCGCGGAGCCCGCCGGCATCACCGCGACGGCTCACCCAGGCCCACCAGAAGGCGACCGGGAGCGCCGCCTGCAGCGCGTGCGAGAGCGTTCTCGTAAACAGGTCCAGCATAAATTGGAGTGGTTCGTCGGTACGTGAGAGCAAGGACTCGGCCAGTTTCTGGCCGGCCGCCCGCGGCGAAGTTCTGCCTGCGGGCAGACTAAGGTCTGCCGCGGCGTTGGTGGTGGACGGAGTGGCCGATTCTGGAACAGACTTGGCCGTGCCCCCGTCCGTCGCATCGCGAACTCTTCTTGGCGTCGCCCTCGTGTCCGGATCGCTGCTGATGACCGAGCTGTCGCTCACGCGCATCTTCTCGGTCACCATGTACTACCACTTCGCCTTCATGGCGATCTCGATTGCCCTCTTCGGGTTGAGCGGCAGCGGCGTCTACGTCTTCCTGCGCCGCGATCGCTGGCGCGACGTGCCCACCGAACGGCTGCTGGCGACCCACGCGTTCCTCTATGCGGCGGTCACCGCGGTTGCCCTGGCCGTGCTGGTCAGGACCCGTGTCGGGCTGACCTACACGCCGGCTCATCTCACGCTGATGACGGTGATCTACCTGGTGTCGGCGCTGCCGTTCTTCGCCGGCGGGGCGGTGATCTCGCTCGCCATCGCGCGGCTGAGCGCGCAGGTGAATGCGGTCTACGCGGCCGATCTGCTCGGCGCGGGCGCGGGCTGCCTGCTGCTGATGCCGGCGTTGAACCACCTCGGGGCGCCCGGCGCGATCGCGGTGTCGTCGCTGCTTGGCGTGGCGGCGGCGGTCTGTTTCGTCAAGCCGCCGCTCGCATCCCGTCTGCTCGTCCGCGCCGCGGCCTTTGCGGCTCTGGTCGCGGCGGCGGCCGCGGCCGGCGCCTTCACGGTGGGCACCACCAAAGGGCATGAGCACGACCGCGTGCTCTTCAGCAAGTGGAACTCGTTCTCGCGGATCGCGGTCTACGACGAGCCGTTCGGCGGATGGGCGCTGAGCGACCGCTACGGCGGGCCGCTGCCAGAGGCCCGGCTGATGGACATCGACTCGGCCGCCGCGACGCAGATCCTCAAGTTCAGCGGCGATCTGCGCGACGTCTCGTACCTGCAGTACGAGCTGACCGCGTTCGGCTACCGCCTGCTCGGCGCGCCGGCGTTGGACGATGCGCAGTCCGAGGGCGACCCGCCGGCGGCCCCCTACACCGCGCTCGTCATCGGTACGGGCGGCGGCCGCGACCTGTTGTCGGCGCTGGCCTTCGGCGCCACGGCCGTCGACGGCGTCGAGATCAACCCGATCATCGTCAACGACGTCATGCGCGGACGGTTCCGCGAGTATTCCGGCGGCCTCTACGATCGGCCCGACGTCCGCGTCGCCATCGAGGACGGCCGCAGCTTCGTGCGCCGTTCGCCGCGGCGCTACGACATCATCCAGGCCTCGCTCGTCGACACCTGGGCGGCGACCTCCGCCGGCGCCTACGCGCTCAGCGAGAATTCGCTCTACACGGTCGAGGCGTTCGAGGATTACCTCAGCCACCTGACCGATCGCGGCGTGTTGAGCGTGACGCGCTGGGTGTATGACGGCCTGCGGCTGGTGTCGCTGGCGCAGGAGGCCGGTGCGCGCCACGGGTGGGATCCGAAAGAGCGGCTGGCCATCGTCCAGCACGATCGGATGGCAACCTTCCTGCTGAAGGCGTCGCCGTTCACCGCGCAGGAAACGCAGATGCTGTCGGACGCGGCGGCGCGGCTCGGCTTCGTGGTGCTCTACATGCCCGGCCGCCAGGTGCCGACGCTCGGCGACAGCCGCGACGACTACGCGCGGCTGCTGCTCTCGCCGGATCGCCATGCCTTCTACCGCGCGTATCCCTTCGACGTCACGCCGACCACCGACGACCGGCCGTTCTTCTTCCACACGACGAAGCTCCGCAACCACTGGCTGGTCGCACGCATCGCCCGCGGGCTGGGAGGGGAGGGCGCCGGCGCCGGCGCCGACAACCCGGGCATCGGCGCGACCGGAGGACTCACCGCGCTCCTGGCGCTGCTCGCAATCTCGTCGACGCTGACGGCGCTGTTCGTGATCGGCCCGCTCGCGGTGACGTCGCGCGAGGCGCTCGCCCGCGGCTGGTTCCGCGCGCTCGCCTACTTCGCCTGCCTCGGCGGGGCGTTCATGCTGATCGAAGTCGCGCTGCTGCAGCGATTCGTGCTGCTGCTCGGGCATCCCGTCTACTCGCTCACGGTGACCCTGTTTTCATTGCTGCTCGGCACCGGACTCGGCAGCGTGCTGAGCCGGCGCGTGCTCGATGCGCGCGTGCGCGTGGCGGCGCTGGTCGCCTGTCTGATCGTCGCGGCGGTGGCAGTGCTGTGGGCGACCGTGCTCCCGGCAATCGTGCAGGTGGCGATCGCCTGGCCGTTGCCGGCGCGGATCGCGCTGGCGATTGCCTTGATGGCCCCGGCCGGCATGGCCATGGGCATCCCGCTGCCCGCGGGGGTCCGCCTGCTCTCGTCCACCGAGCCGCAGCTGGTCGCGTGGGCCTGGGGCATGAACGGCGCGCTGTCGGTGTTCGGCGCCACGCTTGCCGTGTTCATCGCGATGAACTGGGGCTTCTCGGCGACGCTGATCTGCGGCGCGGCCGGCTATGTCGTCGCCGCGCTGCTCGTCAGCCGATCCCCGTCGCGTCGATCGGTCAGCTCGCCGGCGTGATCCGCTCGACACCGCCCATGTAGGGGCGCAGCGCCGCCGGAATCGTGACCGAGCCGTCGCGCTCCTGGTAGTTCTCGACAATCGCAATCCACGTGCGCCCGACGGCGAGGCCGGATCCATTGAGGGTGTGCGCGTACTCGACCTTGCCGGTGCCGTGCGGCCGGAACTTGATGCTCGCGCGCCGCGCCTGGAACGCCATGGTGTTGCTGCAGGAAGAGATCTCGCGGAAGGTGCGCTGGCTCGGCAGCCACACTTCGATGTCGTAGGTCTTCGCCGACGCGAACCCCATGTCGCCGGTGCACAGCAGCATGGTCCGGTAGGGGAGCTCCAGGCGCTTGAGCACTTCTTCCGCGTTGGCGGTCAGCGACTCGAGCTCGTCGAACGACTGCTCGGGGGTGGTGAACTTCACGAGTTCCACCTTGTCGAACTGGTGCTGGCGGATCAGGCCGCGCACGTCGGCGCCGTACGATCCGGCTTCGCTGCGGAAGCACGGCGTATAGGCGGTGTAGCGCAGCGGCAGCTGCCTCCCGTCGAGGATCTCGCCGCGATGGAGGTTGGTGAGCGGCACCTCCGCGGTCGGGATCAGGAACAGGTCCCAGTCGCCGGCAATCTTGAACAGGTCCTGCTCGAACTTCGGCAGGTTGCCGGTGCCGCGCAGCGCATCGGCGTTGACGAGGAACGGCGGCTCGACCTCCGTGTAGCCGTGCTCGCGCGTGTGCAGCTCCAGCATGAAGTTGATGAGCGCGCGCGCGAGCCGCGCGCCCGGCCCCATCAACACCGAGAAGCGCGCGCCCGACATGCGCGTGGCGCGCTCGAAGTCGAGAATCCCAAGCGCCGGACCGATCTCCCAGTGCGGCTTCGGCTCGAAGTCGAACGCGCGCGGCTCGCCGTGGCGCCGCACCTCGCTGTTGTCTTCGGCGGTCTTTCCGACCGGCACCGAGGCGTGCGGCAGGTTCGGCACGGTCATCAGCAGGTCGGCGAGCTGCTGATCCACCTCGCCGAGCTCCGCCTCGAGCTGTTTGATCTGCTGGCCGCGCGCCTTGTTGGCGGCAAAGATCGCCGACGGATCGAGCCCCTGCTTCTTGGCGCGCGCGACCTCCTCGCTCGACGCGTTCTGCTCGCGCTTGAGGTGTTCGACGCGCGGAATCAGCTCGCGGCGCTTCGCGTCGAGCGTGGTGAAGGGCCCCAGGACGGCGTCGGGATCGAGGCCGCGGTTGCGGAGGCCCGCGCGCGCCTCGTCGAGGTGCGCTCGCACGTATGCGGGATCGAGCATCCGAAGATCCTATACCGGCTGGCGGCGGCTCTGAGTTACGATCCCGACGACATGAGCGAGGCCAAGACAACGGTTCGAAAGGCGGTGTTCCCCGCCGCGGGGCTCGGCACGCGGTTCCTTCCCGCCACGAAGGCGCAGCCCAAGGAAATGCTGCCGCTCGTCGACAAGCCGATCATCCAGTACGGCGTCGAGGAAGCGGTCGCCTCGGGCGTGCGCGACATCATCCTGGTGACCGGGCGCGGCAAGAACGCCATCGAGGATCATTTCGACGTCTCGATCGAGCTCGAGTCCTTCCTCGAGGCGCGCGGCAAGACGGAGCAGCTCGCGGAGATCCGCCAGATCTCCAACCTGATGAACCTGTCCTACGTGCGGCAGGGGGAGCCGCTCGGCCTCGGGCACGCCGTCCTCGTCACGCGCTCGCTCGTCGGCGACGAGCCGTTCGCCGTCATCCTGGGAGACGACGTGATCGACGCGCGACCGCCGGCGCTCCGCCAGATGATCGACGTGTTCGAGGAAGTGGGCGGACCGGTACTGGCCATCGAGGAAGTGCCGCACGAGACGGTGAGCTCATACGGCGTGATCGACGCGGAGGAAGTGCGGCCCGGCGTCTACCGCATCCGCGACATGGTCGAGAAGCCGCCGCGCGACGAGGCTCCCTCGAACCTGGCGATCATCGGCCGCTACGTGCTGACGCCCGACATCTTCCCCGCGCTCGAGGAAACGGCGAAGGAGAAGGACCGCACCGGCGAAATCCAGCTGACCAACGGGCTGCGCCGCCTGCTCAAGAAGCGGCCGATCTACGGCTGCAAGATCGACGGCGTCCGCCACGACACCGGCAACAAGCTGGGGTTCCTGAAAGCGGTCGTCTACTTCGCGCTGCGACGCCCGGACCTCGCCGAGCCCTTCCGCGAGTACCTGCGCGGAGTGGACCTGGAGGCCCTTCGACAGGACTCAGGGCAGGCGGGCGCCCGCCGGTAATCAGCTCTTCTTGTCGGCGGCAGGCTTGCTGTCGCTCTTCGACGAAGACTCGGACGAAGACGATGAAGAGGAGGACGAGGAGTCGCTCGACGACTTGTCGCTCGTCGGCTTGCTCTGGCTCGCTGAGGTGCTCGACTCCGGCGAGGCTTTCTTGGCGTAATCGGTGATGTAAAAGCCGGAGCCCTTGAACTGAATCGCCGGCGACGACAGCAGCTTCTTCACCGGCCCCTTGCCGCAGTTCGGGCAGACGTCAACGAGGGGATCCGAGTACTTCTGGATCTTCTCGAATCGTTTCCCGCACGCTTCGCATTCGTATTCGTATAGCGGCACTTCGTCCTCGGTCCTTGCCCTTTGCCTTTGCCCTCTGTTCTTTGCCCTATTCCAGCATAGCCCCGTTGTTCTCGCCGAGCATCAGGTTCCTGTGCAGCCACAGCGGCACCGTGCCGTTGCCCAGCAGCGAGTCGTGAAACGCGCGCAGCGAAAACCGATCGCCCTGCCGCGCCTTGCAGTCGTCGCGCAGCTTCAGCACCATGAGCTTGCCGAGCGAATAGAGGACGTAGGACGGATCGAAGGTGCCCCGCTCCGCCTCGCGGCGCGCCGATCCTTCCTCGAGGTAGGCCTCGTCGCGGAAGAACCGCACCCCCTGCTCGACCGACAGATCTTCGGCGTGCAGCCGGATGCCGACGATGGCGCGGCAAAGGCGGATGAGCGACTCGGCGAGCTGGCCCAGGCGGATCGACGGATCCTGGCGGCGGAAGCCGGCCTCCATCATCATCTGTTCCGCGTAGTGCGCCCACCCTTCGACCATCGCCGTGGACGAGAAGAGGATCGACTTGCGCAGCGGCGCCGGCACCTGCCGCAGGTGCTGGTAGTGGAGGAAGTGGCCGGGGAACACCTCGTGGATGCTGATCGACCACAGCGCGCCGTAGTTGAAGTCGCGCAGGTGCTCTTCCTGGCGGTCGGTCGGCCACGCCGGGTCGGCGTCGGTGATGTAGTAGTACGCGCGCAGCGGCCGCGTCTCGAACGGGCCCGGCGTCCACATGCTGGCAAACGTCCAGCGGTAGAAGCGCGGCGTCGGCGCGACGCGCACGTCCGCCTTGTCGGGGAGCGTCACGAGGTCCTGGCGCTGGATGAATGTCTTCAGCTCGTCGAGCTGCTCCTGCGCCGTGGCCACGACCTGCCCGGCAGCGGGGTGCTCGGACTTCGCGCGCGCCCACGCGCCGAACGGATCCTTCGCGTCGACGCGTGAGGCGACGCGGCGGAACTCTTCCTGCGTCGCGTGCAGCTCGCGCTCGGCAATCGCCAGCAGGCGATCGGCGTCGAGCGAGATCCCTTCCTCGAGCTGGAGCTTCTGCTGAAGACGCTCGCGCCCGAGGCGAAAGGGCCCGCGCGCGCGCGGCGCGACGTCGTTCTCGAGATGCGCGACGTAGGCGCCGATCGCGTGCGACGCTTCGGTCGACGCGTCGGCCAGGTCGCCGAGGACGTGCAGATCGTCGAGCGCGCCCAGCGCGCGCGGCAGGTCGTCCTCGATGAAGCGCAGCGCGCCGCGCAAGCTCTCGAGCCCGACCTTGATGAAGATGCCGGGCGGGTCCTTGATGTTGTCGCGCGCCGCCTGCATCAACCGCGGCACCTGGCGCAGCTTCGACAGCACGCGGCGGGCGCGTTCGGGGAGCGGCGCGTAATCGAACAGGATCTGCCCGGCCAGGCTGGTCGACAGCAGATCGCCGTAGCACTGCGGGTTGCGCTCCCAGCTCCGCACCGCCTCGAGCTCGAACAGGCGCGCGCGGATGTTGGCGTCGAGCGCCGGCCGCTCGAGACGCTCGACGTCGGTCAGGCGCGCCGGGTCGATCGCCGCCAGGCGGCGCGCGAAGCCGCCGAGGTCCCGGACCTGTGCGTCAATCGCCGGCCGGCCGAGGTCCTCGAGGAGATCGTCGTGCAGGTGAACGCCGTCGAACGTCGCGTTGGTCGGATGCGCCTCGTGGAGCCACGCGAGGTACTCGTCGACGAAATGTGGCAAGGGTTCGGCGGAATACATCTGGTAGAATCGGCGCCCCGCGCATGCCCGGCACCCTGTATGTGGTCGCCACTCCCATAGGCAACCTCGAAGATGTAACGTTGCGCGCCCTCAGGATCCTGCGCGAAGTGTCGGTCATTGCCGCTGAGGACACACGCCGGACAGCACGGCTCCTCCAACACTACTCCATATCGACGCGCACGACGAGCCTGCACGCGCACAACGAACGCGAGAAGACGCCGAAGCTCGTCGACCGGCTGCGGGCTGGAGAGTCGATGGCGCTGGTGTCTGACGCCGGTACGCCGCTCATCTCCGATCCGGGCCAGACGCTGGTGTCCGCCGCCCGCGAGGCCGGGATCCGCGTCGAGAGCATCCCCGGGCCGAGTGCGGTCATGGCGGCAGTCTCGGCGTTGGGGCTGCCGGCCACCGAGTTCACCTTCCTGGGGTTCCCACCGTCTAGGCCAAAAGACCGAAAAGCTTGGTTCGCGCGCTTGGCCGAACATACGTACCCGGTGGTGTTCTTCGAGGCTCCGCATAGGATTCGTCAGGCACTGGACGCCCTGGCAACCGTGCTGGAGCCGGATCGGCAGGTGGGAATTGGACGCGAACTGACAAAGGCGCACGAGGAATTGGTCTTAAGCCCTATTTCTGATTTATCGGGCCGCTTCGCAGAGGCGAAGGGGGAGTTCACGGTGGTCGTGATGCCGGCTCCTGAGCGGCCTGGGATCCCCACGACCCCACCCGACGTGAGCGTTCTGCGCGTTGAATTAGGTCATTTGATAGAATCTGGCGAGCTTTCAAGACGCCAAGCCATTAAGATCCTCTCTGACCGTCATCAGATTGCCGCCAACGAGCTCTATCGACTCTTGGAGCAAGCGACGTGACGCGGGCAAAGGACCTAAATGCCCAGGCTGGCACGGTTTCGGTGAAGGGGATCTTGACCGCTCCCGACGGGATTTGCTACTGTCCAACCCGTACGGCGCTGGCGAAACTCCGCACTGTCGATGGCCAAATCACGCCGGGTGACCAAGTCCCGGATCTCCGCTCGTAAATCCGCCCGCGTTGCGAAGAAGAGGGCCCCGGCTGCACGCCGCCGCCCGGTCCGCAGCAAGAGCGCGCGACCGTCGGTTTCCCGTACGGCCGCACGATCCACGAAATCCGCGCCGAAATCCGCACCGAAAGCGGCTGCCAAGATGGCCGCGGCGAAGCCGGTCGCCGCCCCGGCTCCCGCGCCGGCGCCGCCGCCGCCGCCGGTCAGGAAGCCGACCTATCACGAGGCGGTCGCCATGTACGAGCGCGGGCTCCAGGCGCTGCAGCGCCGCGACTTCGCCGCGTCCGCCGAGGCGCTCCGCAACGTCATCGAGCGCTATCCCGACGAGCGCGAGCTGCTCGAGCGCGCCCGTCTCTACCTGAAGGTCTGCGAGCGCGAGCTCGAGCCGAAGGAGCCGGCGCCGAAGACCGCTGAAGAATGGGTCGTCGCCGCGACCGTGGCGCAGAACTCCGGCGACGAGGCCGGCGCGCTCCGCCACCTGCAGCGCGCGCTCACCGAAGATCCGCGCCACGATCACGCGCACTACCTGATGGCGGTCGCGACGCTCCAGCGCAACGACACCGCGACCGCGCTCGACCATCTGCGCCGCGCCGTGGCGCTCAACCCGGAGAACCGCTCGCGCGCGCGCCAGGATCCGGACTTCGACGCGCTCCGGGACGATCCCGCGTTCCGCGGCGCCCTCGACACGCCGCCCGCCGACGGGGCCGTCGCGCGGCCGGTGCCCGCGCCGGTCCGCTCGCGCAAAACCCGGCGTTAGCGCCGATCGCTTTTCTCTCGCCCTGGGTAGCCGCCCCGCTCAACCTGTGCAGGTGTCTTCTTCTCGAAGACGCGCCGTGTTCATCCTTTTCATATGTCCGAGACGCACGTCGTAATTCTGGCTGCCGGGAAGGGGACGCGCATGAAGTCCGCCGACCCGAAGGTGCTGCACAAAGCCGCGGGATCGCGCCTGATCGAGCACGTCCTGCGCGCCGCTGAATCGCTGCAACCCTCGACGATTGTTGCAGTTGTCGGCCATCTCGCAGGGCGCGTCGAGCAGGCGCTCGGAAAACGGCTGGGCCTGCGCTTTGCATTGCAGGAGCCGCAGTTGGGAACGGGCCACGCGCTGCTGCAGGCCGAACCGCACCTGGCGGGGAAGTCGGGCACGGTGGTGCTGCTCTCGGGCGACGTGCCGCTGCTGCGCGCAAAGACGCTGCAGGCGCTGGTCGAGAAGCATCGCGCGCGCGGCGCCGCCGCGACGGTGCTCACGGCGCGCGTGGATCGGCCCGACGGCTACGGGCGCATCGTGCGCCGCAACGGCGCGATCGCGGCCATCGTCGAGCACAAGGACGCGACCGCGGAGGAACGTCGCATCGACGAGATCAACAGCGGCATCTACGCCTTCGCGCTGGAGCCGCTGTTCGGGGCGCTGCGATCGATCGGGTCGGCGAACGCGCAGGGTGAGTACTACCTGCCGGACCTGGTGCGGATCTATCGCGAGCGCGGCCTCGAGGTCGAGACCCTCGTGGTCGACGACCCCCGGGAAATCATGGGCGTGAACAGCAGGAGGGAGCTGGCCGACGTGGAGGCGATTCTCAAGACGACGCGCAACGACGAGCTGATGGCGGCAGGCGTGTCGATCGTCGATCCGGCGACGGCGTGGATCGGTCCCGACGTCGAGATCGGCCCCGACACGATCCTCCATCCCAACGTCTACCTCGAGGGGCGCACGCGGATCGGCGCCCGCTGTGAGATTCACGCCGGCGTCCGCATCGTCGACTCGACGATCGACGACGGCGCGGTCATCAACAACTACTGCGTGATCACCGAGTCCCACATCCGCTCGGGTGCGCGGGTCGGCCCGTTCGCGCACATCCGGCCGCAGTCGGACGTCGGCGAAGACGCCCACGTCGGCAACTTCACCGAGCTGAAAAAGACGACGATGGGGAGGGGATCGAAGGCGAACCACCTCTCGTATCTCGGCGATTCGCTGATCGGCGAGCGGGTGAACGTCGGCGCCGGCACCATCACCTGCAACTACGACGGCACCCACAAGCACCAGACGGTGATCGAGGACGGGGCGTTCATCGGCAGCGATACGCAGCTGGTCGCACCGGTGCGCGTCGGCAAGGGGGCGTACGTCGCGGCGGGCTCGTCGATCGTCGAGGACGTCCCGGCCGGTGCGCTGGGCATCGCGCGCGGCAAGCAGGTGAACAAGACCGGCTGGGTGGAGCAGAAGAAGGCCGCGAAAGCAGCGAAAGAACAGGGTTGAGCCTATGTGTGGAATCATCGGATATATCGGCGACAAGCAGGTCCTCCCGATCCTGATCGACGGGCTGCGCCGGCTCGAGTATCGCGGCTATGACTCGGCCGGCGTCGCCGTCGTGCGCGACGGCACGATCGAGCTGCGGCGCAGCGCCGGCAAGCTGGCGCGGCTCGAAGAGGCGATCGCGGGCAACCCGCTCGACGGTGAATACGGCATCGGCCACACGCGCTGGGCGACGCACGGACGGCCGACCGAAGAGAACGCGCATCCGCACCGCGACTGCACCGGGCGCATCGTCGTCGTGCACAACGGCATCATCGAGAACTATCTCGATCTGAAGCAGCAGCTCCAGAAAGAAGGGCACGTCTTCGTCACCGAGACCGACACCGAGATCGTCGCGCACCTGGTCGAGCGCGAGATGAAAGACGACGGGCTCGAGAACGCGGTGCGGCGGGCGCTGCTCTACATGCGCGGGCTGTTCGCGCTGGTGCTGATGTCGGCCGACGACCCCAAGAAGATCGTCACCGTCCGCAACGGCCCGCCGATCGTCGTCGGGCTCGGCGACAACGAGTTCTTCGTCGCCTCCGACATTCCGGCGATCCTCTCGCACACGCGGGACGTCGTCTTCATGGGCGACGAGGAGATGGCGGTGATCACGACGAGCGGGGTCGAGTTCACCGACTACTCGGGACGCGCGGTGTCGAAGAAGAGCACGCGGATCTCGTGGGACCCGGTGATGGCCGAGAAGGCCGGGTTCAAGCACTTCATGCTGAAGGAGATCTTCGAGCAGCCGATGGCGGTCAAGGAGACCGTCCTCGGGCGGGCGTCGATGGAGACGGGGAAGGTCTTCCTGCACGAGATCGACATCCCCGACCAGGTGCTGCGCAACGTCGAGCGCGTCGTCATTCTGGCGTGCGGCACGTCGTGGCACTCGGGGCTGGTCGGCAAGTTCCTGATCGAGTCGCTGGCGCGGCTGCCGGTGGACGTCGACTACGGGTCCGAGTACCGCTACCGCGATCCGATCGTCTCGGAGAACACGCTGGCGATCGTGATCACGCAGTCGGGCGAGACGGCGGATACGCTGGCGGCGCTGCGCGAGGCCAAGCGGAAGGGCGCGCGGAGCATGGCGATCTGCAACGTCGTCGGCAGCATGGCGACGCGCGAGACGGAAGGGACGGTGTTGACGCACGCGGGGCCCGAGATCGGGGTCGCGTCGACCAAGGCGTTCACCTCGCAGCTCGTGGCGCTGCACCTGCTGGCGATCTACCTGGGACAGATCCGGGGCACGCTGTCGACCGCGGACGCGAAGCCGCACCTCGAGGCGTTGACCCAGCTGCCGCTGCTGCTGGAGCAGACGCTGAAGTGCGAGCCGATCACCGAGGAGATCGCCAAGCGCTTCTACCAGCGCAGCGACTTCCTGTATCTCGGCCGGGGCATCAACTATCCGATCGCGCTCGAGGGGGCGCTGAAGCTGAAGGAGATCTCCTACATCCACGCCGAGGGGTATCCCGCCGGCGAGATGAAGCACGGCCCGATCGCGCTGATCGACGAGCAGATGCCGGTGGTGACGATCGCGCCGCACGATCACGTGTTCGAAAAGATGATCGGCAACATCCAGGAAGCGAAGGCGCGCGGCGGGGCGGTAATCGCGCTGACGACCGAGGGGCACAACGGGATCCACTCGCTGCTCGATCCGGCGCACGACTTCCTGATCACGGTGCCGGAGTCGCATCCGCTGCTGACGCCGGTGCTGATGGTGGTGCCGCTGCAGCTGCTGGCGTACCACATCGCGGTCCGCCGCGGCTGCGACGTCGACCAGCCGCGCAACCTCGCCAAGAGCGTCACCGTCGAGTAGCCCCCGATTGGGGGTCAGGTCTGCAAACGTGCAGTTCGGGGGTCAGGTCTGCAAAAGGTCCGTACGGGGGTCAGACCCCGCTGCGGTCCTTTTGCAGACCTGACCCCTTTTCCGTGCAGTTTGCAGACCTGACCCCCGGGAAGTGCACGTTTGCAGGCCTGACCCCCAAAGCGGAACCTCGGGCGTTCAGTTGACGTTGTACTATTGTAGTAGTACAATGAACGCCGTGAGTCCCTGGGAAGGATTCGCTATCGACGAGCAGGACCGGACGCCGGTCTACGCCCAGCTCGAGCGGGGGATCCGCTCGGCGATCGCGTCGGGCCGCCTCGCGGTCGGCGACCAGCTGCCGACGGTGCGGCAGCTCGCGGTCGGGCTGCGGGTCAACGCGAACACCGTCGCGAAGGTCTATACCTTCCTGGAACGCGAGGGCGTCCTCGAGACCCGGCGCGGGGTCGGGACGTTCATCGCCGCGCGATCGCCGGCGCCGCAGGAGGACTCGCTGCGCCGCTCGGAGCTCGCGCGACTCGTGGATCGATTCCTCGCGGATCTGTCGTCGCACGGCTTTCACGTGGACGAAGCCATGCCGGTGCTGCACGACCGGCAACACAAAGGAGCATGACCGTGGGAGTTGTCACTTTGCCGCTGGGTGGTAAGCGCAGTCAGGAAGCCGCCGCCGCCAGGAACGTGCGCGTGAACTTCGTCGCGATCGCGCTGCTGCTGCTCTCCACGGGCGTCGGAATCGCCGGATCCGCGTCGACCAACACACCGTGGCCGTTTCTCATCGGCGTGGCGATCGGGCTGACGCTGATGCAGTCGCCGAAGGTCGCCAAGCAGTGGGAGCGCGCCATCGTGCTGCGCCTCGGGCGCTACGTCGGGCTGCGCGGGCCGGGGCTGTTCTGGATCGTCCCGTTCGTGGACTCGGTGACACGCTGGATCGATCAGCGCGTCATCACCACGAGCTTCGCCGCGGAGGAGACGCTGACGTCCGACACCGTGCCGGTGAACGTGGACGCGGTCCTGTTCTGGCTCGTCTACGACCCCGAGAAAGCGGCGCTCGAAGTGCAGGAGTACCAGCAGGCGGTGAGCTGGGCGGCGCAGACCGCGCTCCGCGACATCATCGGCCGCACGTCACTCACCGATCTGCTGCGCGGACGCGAGCGGATCGAGGAGGAGCTGCAGAAGCTGATCGACTCGCGCTCGAACCCATGGGGCGTGACGGTGCAGTCGGTCGAGATGCGCGACGTCGTCATCCCCGAGTCGCTGCAGGACGCCATGTCGCGCGAGGCGCAGGCATCGCGCGAGAAGCAGGCCCGCGTGATCCTCGGCCAGGCCGAAGTCGAAATCGCGAACAGCTTCGCCAAGGCCGCCGAGTCGTACCACAACAACCCGACGGCGCTCCATCTCCGCGCGATGAACATGCTCTACGAAGGACTGAAGGAGAAGGGCGCGCTGATGCTCGTGCCGAGCTCCGCGGTCGAGTCGATGGGGATGGGCGGGTTGATGGGGGCGGCGGCGCTGCGCCAGGACCTGCTGGCAACGCCCGGCTCGACGAAGATCGAATGACGGCGGCGGACCGGAAGGTCCGCCTACACGCCGTGGCCGTAGCCGGTTTCGGCGGGCGTCGAGTGGCTCTCTGACACCGGGATGACGATCACGGTGCGCTCACCGGCGCCGGTCACGCGGCTGACGATGGCTGCGAGGTCGGCGTCGCTGACGATCTTCTCGCGGTCGGCATGCTCGATGACCGCGCGGTAGACGACGTCGAGCGTCTCGCGATCGAGAGTGCAGCCGATCTGCTCGCAGCGGCGCTGCACGGCGTGACGGCCGGAGTGCTTGCCGAGCACCAGGCTGGCGGTGGCGCCGACGTCCTCCGGGCGCATGATCTCGTAGGTGCGCCGATCCTTGAGCATGCCGTCCTGGTGGATGCCGGCCTCGTGCGCGAAGGCGTTGCGGCCGACGATCGCCTTGTTCGCCTGCACGCCTTCACCGGTCAGCGCGGTCAGCAGCTGGCTGGTGCCGAAGATCTCGCGCGTGTTGATGCCGTTGGTGAACGGCAGCCGATCGCCGCGCACGTGGATCGCCATCACGACTTCCTCGAGCGAGGCGTTGCCGGCGCGCTCGCCGATGCCGTTGATGGTGCACTCGATCTGCCGCGCGCCGGCGCCGATCGCCGACAGCGTGTTGGCGACGGCGAGGCCGAGATCGTCGTGGCAGTGCGCGCTGAAGGTGACCTGGTCCGAGCTCGGCACGCGCTTGATGACCGTGCGGAAGAACTCGGCGACTTCGTCGGGCGTCGAGTAGCCGACGGTGTCGGGCAGGTTGATGGTCTTCGCCCCGGACTGGATCACCCCTTCGATGACCTGCCAGAGGAACTGCGGATCGCTCCGCGTCGCGTCTTCCGCCGAGAACTGCACGTCGTCGGTGAACTGTCGCGCACGGCGGACCGCCGCCATGGCGGCGCGCAGGCACTCCTCCCGCGAGATGCGCAGCTTGCGCTCGAGGTGCAGATCAGAGGTGGCGATGAAGACGTGGATGCGACGTCGCGGGGCAGGCGCAAGCGCCCACCCCGCGCGGTCAATGTCCGTCGGATGGCAGCGGGCGAGCGCCGCGATGACCGGCCCCCGGACGTGGGTTGCGATCATGCGGACGGCCTCGGCGTCCGCCTCCGACGCGATCGGGAACCCAGCCTCGATAATATCCACGCCGAGCGTGCGCAGCTGGCGAGCAAGCTTGAGTTTCTCGTCGATGCGCAGCGAGAACCCGGGGGCCTGTTCGCCATCACGCAGGGTGGTATCGAAGATAGTGAGCCGATCGCCGGACATTGGTCCTCCTGGATACTGTTGTAGCGGTCCGCGCCCCCCAAGTCCAATTTATAGTTTTTAGGATAGAATTAGTCCTGCTTATGCAGCTGCCGGACCTCGCGGCGTTCCTCGCCGTGGCCACGGATCGCAGCTTTTCCGGGGCCGCCCGCCGGCTCCACCGCACCCAGCCGGCGATCAGCCAGGCCGTCCGCCGCATCGAGGACGAGCTCGGCGAGCGGCTGTTCGACCGCTCCTCCCGCGACGGCACCCTGACCGAGGCCGGTCGGCTGCTCCAGGACTACGCCCAGCGCCTCCTCAGCCTGGCCGGCGAGGCCCAGACCGCCGTCCAGGAGCTGCAGCAGATGCGGCGGGGCCGGGTCATCATGGCGGCGAACGAAGCGGCGGTGCACACGCTGCTGCCGCACATCGAGCGCTACGCCACCACGCACCCGCAGGTCGCGATCGAGGTGCGGCGCCTGCCCTCGCGCCAGATCGCCGCGGCCATCCTCGACCGCAGCATCGACTTCGGCGTGCTCACCTTCAGCCCGCAGGACCGCGGCGTGCAGACCATCCCGCTCGGCAGCGACGACATCGTCCTGCTCACCTCGCCGAAGCACCCGATGGCGGCGCGCCGGCGGGTGAGCCTCGAGGAGGTCGGCCGCGAGGTGATCATCGCGCACAACGATCCGTCGCCGACGCGCGAGCGCGTGCTGCGCACCTACGAGCGCAAGCGGACGGCGATCAACATCAAGATCGCGCTGCCCAGCCTCGACGGGATCAAGCGCGCGGTGGAAATGGGGATCGGCGTGGCGCTGCTGCCGCGCCGCTGCGCGCTGACCGAGATCGCGCGCGGGCACCTGGCGGCGGTGAAGGTGCCTGAGCTCGGGGCGACGCGCCAGGTGCGGCTGGCCTTTCGCCGCACCGGCGAGCGCAGCCGCGCCGCCGATGCCTTTCTCGACGTGGTGAAAAGCGGCTAGCCGGCGAACCGGTTGGCGTAGGGCAGGCGTGCGGCGACGGCGCGGACCTCGTCGAAGTTCTCGAGCAGCAGGCCGGTCGCGTCCCAGCTTCCGTCCATGAACGCCTCGCGCGCCGCAGCGGGAAGCGCGATCGCGTAGGACGCGCCGCCGGCCGTGAGGCGCATCGATCCGAGGTCGATCGCCACTTCCGTGCGCGGATCGTTCTCGACCAGCGCCATCAGCGCCTCGGCCGTCTCCTTGGTCACCGTCACGCACGGCATCCCGAGCACAACGGCGTTCCCGAAGAAGATCTCGGAGAACGACTGGCCGATGACGGCGCGGATGCCGCGGCGGCGAATCGCCTGCGGCGCATGCTCGCGCGACGATCCGCAGCCGAAGTTGGCGTTGACGATCATCAGCGCCGCGCCCGCGTAGATCGGGTTCGACACCGGGTGGCTGTCGGGCCGGGCGGCGTCGAGCTCGCGGCGATCGTCTTCGAACAGGTGCGCCTCGAGGCCCTCGAAGCTGATCGCCTTGAGGAACCTGGCCGGAATGATCCGGTCGGTGTCGATGTCGTCGCCGCGGACCGGCAGCGCGGTGCCGCGGATCTCGCCGACGCGCTCAATGGCCAACGAGCACCTCCGCGCCGACGAACTCGCGCACGTCGACCACTTCCCCGGCGATCGCGGCCGCCGCCACCATCGCCGGGCTCATGAGCAGCGTGCGCCCGGTCGGGCTGCCCTGGCGTCCCTTGAAGTTGCGGTTCGAGGACGAAGCGCAGATCTCGCGCCCTTCGAGGCGATCGGGGTTCATCGCCAGGCACATCGAGCAGCCGGCGCCGCGCCACTCGAAGCCGGCGTCGAGGAACAGGCGGTCGAGCCCTTCGCGCTCCGC
>Ga0075425_100002834_pt1 | contig 17439 bp, 15 predicted proteins | sample SoiMethybrSBSTD4_FD_75300 | JGI IMG/M metagenome (GOLD analysis project Ga0075425, IMG submission 75300) | Bulk soil microbial communities from a Populus tree surrounding site in Tennessee, USA - Soil MetaG P. TD hybrid SBSTD4 | ecosystem: Environmental > Terrestrial > Soil > Tree plantation... | reverse complement strand
CAACTGAACGTGAAAACCGGCGCCGTCCTGAAGAATAATTACCCGGCCTTCTTCGACTAGAGTCGAGTTCTTGAGAAAAATGCGAATTTCTTGCGCGGTAGTTGGATCGGGCGGCTGGGGATCCATGGTGAGGCCCGCAAGATTGTTTTGACCGGCCGCGAGAATCATGACCGGAGAGCTCAAAAGGCTCTGGCCGGATTGCTGCACGCCGCTGACGTCAATGCCTGTAAAGAAACACTGCGCGGCATACCTTGGAAAACCTGTAAGAGGCGAGGTTGCAAAAATGTCCTGTGCCGGAGTGGAGTTGTCTTTGTTTCCGATGGGAACGATCACGGCTTGCCACGAGTTCGCTTTGTCATTCCAGAACAGATTTTGCGGCGGTACGGATGGGCTTGGAGAAACCCATGCTTTAGCGGCGGTGTCCAGAACCTGCTGAATTCCCCCCGGCAGCAATCGATAAATAAGAAATGTGGCCGTGGGTTGATCGAGGATGGTCAGAGGCGTTCCGTCGGCAAACGTAACGGGGCTGCAAGAGAGCGTAATTAGTTTTTCCGACACCAACAGCGATGAGGAGTTTCTATCCTGCGTGAGCTGTGGAATGGGAACGAGTAATGACATGAATCCTCTCTCAGAGCCCAAACGTGTCGCCTGGCGCCGGTGTATAGGCAGAGGCGACAACGGCAGTTGCAATGATCGTTTGAGCCTGGACGACGCCTTCGAAAATCGTGATTGGTGCGTTGACGTTCAGCGCGGAATTCGCGGTCACGTTGGCCATCATGCAAGTCACGTCGAGGATGCCGGTGGGAGCGTTGATGGTGATGCCCGGAGGCACATCGCTGACCATAATCTGGTTCTGCGCGGTGGTCTGAATGGTGACGCTTGGAGGCAAGTCCTGAAGTTTGATTTCCTGGCTGCCCGTCGTGTTGATCGAAACACCCGTGGCCCCGGGCGTATCGTCCATTTTGATTTTGTGGCCGCCGTTTGTGGATATGGTTACATTCCCGGACCCAGGCGTATCGTCCATCAGGATCTTGTGGCCGCCCTTGGTGGTGATCGTGATTTTTTCTTCACCGTTGATGTCATCGAAATCAATCTGATGGCCGCTGACGGTGCGCAGCCTTCGCACTTTGGTGCTTATGTCTTTTGCAGGAGGTTTGTCCTTCCCATTCCAGAGAAACCCGATGATGAAGGGATGCTGGACGTCTTCTTGATTGAAAGCCACGAGGACTTCATCCCCCACTTCCGGCATGAACCATGAACCTCTGCCGCCGCCGGTCATGAGCGTTGCGACCGGCGCCCATGTGCTGTCGTTCTGCCCGCCTAGATAAGGCAGGCTGATTTGGACCCGTCCCTGCTGGTCGGGATCTTCCACGCTCTTGACGACGCCCGTCACGACTCCGGGAATTTTGCTCATGGTTGTTTCTTCCGGTCCGTTACCGGTCCCTGGCGGCGCGCCGTAAACTCTGTACGGTAGCCGCTGCCTCCAATGGTGTGCGTCGAATCGGTCACGAAATATTCACCGTCGAAATCGCTCCCGGCTCCTTGTGGGTTTCCAGAAGAATCCGTTTGTGTGCCGAAACCAAGAATCTCTGCCGAGCACCCGGACCGCAGGTCGGGCAATCCGACGGTGGAGCCTGTTGCCGTAATCTGTTTATGGTGTCTATCAGAGAGAATCGCCTTGGCTTTTTGCTCGGCTTCCTTCTTGGTATGTGCGGGCTGGTCAGTGACCACATCTGTGCGGTTTGCATAAGCTTGAGCAATCTGATTCAGCCGGCTGATCTCGGCTTGCGATTTCTTCTCGTCTTTCCACAGGCGCTGCAAGGTATACGTCCCTTCAATGAGCTTGTTGGCTTTGCGGTCCCACGCGCGGACTGTAACGGAACCGAACTGTTGCGCGGTGGTCAGTGTGGGTCGGAAGCTGACTAGCGATTTGCCCCACTCCAACTGATAAGTAGGGGCTTTCGCAGTGTTCTCTGACCGGCCAAAGAAAAGAGTGGGCTTCTTTTTATCGTCTTCGAGATACAAGTCGTAGCCATGCCGGCGAGCACGTTCGAGAAGGAAAACGATGTCGTACTCGCTGTTCATGAAAGCAAACTGGTCGGCTTCCTCGTCGGAATCGGGCTTGGCCTCAATTTCGATTCCCAGACCCGGCTGGCCCTTCTTTAGGGGCTTCCCACATAATTCCTTGGCAATGTCCGTGTCTTTCTTCTGCTGATCCGCCCAGGAATAGGTATGTTTTTCCGTGCGGAATTCATGGAGCTCGTTCAACCCGTTGACTGTGAGCGTGGAGGCGCCGGACTCCGGAAAATTTGGCGTCAGCCCGGTAACAACGCCGCGCATCATTCTTCGGGTGTTCTTGTAATAGCCCATCCAAATCTCGATCTTCTTTCCCGGATCGAAAATGCCCTCGAATTCCTTCTGCGGAGGAGCGAACTTAAAGGTGCGCTTGTCCGCATCCCAGTTGTTAATCTCAATGGAAAAAGAATCGATATCGTTGATGCTGTCCTTGTAGGTGACTTGCAATATGTCGTTGATGATGTTGCGCTCGAGTCTTTTCCCATCGATGTAGACCTCAAACTGAGGAACGTAAAAGGTCTCGTTCTGGCTAAAAATCGGAATGGGCGTCGTGGTGGCCATGTCACCTAGTCAGCGCAGGAATTTCCAGGACTGCTCCACGCTGCAGTTCTAAGGGGTCTAAAATGGAGTTTTGGTCGGCGATGGCGCGCCACTGGGTCGGGTCGTCATAGAGGGCGTAAGAAATCTGGCTGAGAGTTTCGCCGAGCTGAACCACATGCGTGTGGGAGTGATCGGGAGAAGTTTTGTTGATCCCATTCATTTGCTCCGCGAGGGTCTTGTATTCCTTGAGGGACACCGTGAGCGTCGCTCGGAGCGGGACGCCTTGAGGGCTGAACAAGGTGAACCGCTGGCGCACGCTTTCCACCAAGCATTTAAAACCGTGACGCTGCTGGCTGCCCGTTCCATCAAAATAGGATTGTTGCCCGGGAAACGCGGAACCCCAGGAAAAGAAACAAATCGGGGGCGCATGAGTCGAGCCGTCAATTTTCACCAGCTGATAGAACAGGTCCGTCCGTTCGGTTACGGGCTTGGCGTTGTCATCCATACCTGACTCTGTCGAGTCGAAGAATAAGTCGAGCGCAAGAGTTTCGGTCTGTCCGCGAACGAACTGAAGAATCGGAGAATCGAGGCCTGGAATGGTTACCTCGGCAATTTGTGCACCCTTGTTCAGGGTGTATTCGGTTGGGTTGAATCTCACTTCTACTGGATCCCCCACGAAGCTCCCGGCACTATCGAGTTTTTGGAACGTGGCTTTTATAGGATTTGCCATTCAATTCTCCTCGCCCATTTCACTCCGAATCTTTGGAAGTCAGGCGGCGTTCTTGTGCCAACCGCTTGTCGCGCTCCAACTCTTCCTTGACGGCTCTCACGCAGGCGCGCACGACTTCGCGCATCACGTGGGGATCCATCAGAGATTGCGAGTCCCCCACATGCACGTTGCTGTTGACGTTGTTAATCCGAAAATCCATGATCTCTCCCGGTGAATTCGCTCAAAGTAATTTCAATCCTTCGTGAGCAATTTCCAGTTCTTCGATGGCAACCTGATTCTGGGACGCATTCAAGCTGGGCCCTGTCCACTTCACGGGAAGCCCGCGGGTGAACGACCAGGACTTCACGGGTTTTTGCTGTTCATCCAGAAGAGTGACGACGCCGTCGCGCCGAACGACTTGCCCGCTCACGAAACCGAAATGCCAAAGCCACAATTCATCGGAAGTGGCGATACCCCGCTTGAGACGGAGATTCGACCACTTCACGCGAGTGGGAAATCTAAGGGTCAGGCCGTTGTTTCCCCCCTCTTTGTATTCCTCGATGTCCATGCTCATGTCGATGCCGGTGCACTCATTAAACCCGCCGGACGCCTGGCTTTTCTGGGGCGGCGCTGAACCAGCGCCGGAATCAACCAAGGTGATCAGGAAATTGAACGCCCGGTAGGGGTCGATTCGAACGGCTTGTGAAGGGCTGCCCATTCTGCTTCTCCGCTACTCCGTAATTTCTAGCGTGTCGCCGACGCGGCCGATTCGGAAAACAACGAATTCCGCGGGCAACGCGGGGGCGATCCCGATTTCGATAAATAACCGGCCATTCGCCGTAGTTGCTTGCGGATTGTTGGTCTCGTCGCACTTCACATAGAACGATTCTTCCGCCGTGTTTCCCGCAAAAGCTCCTCTTCTCCATTGCGTTTCAAGGAAGCTGGTAATGGAAGCACGGAGAAGATGCCAGAGGTGCACGTCATTGGGCTCGAACACCACCCATTGCAGGGAAATCAGCAAGGCGTGTTCGATCATGAAAAAAAGGCGGCGTACGTTGACGAACCGCCAACTGGCGAGATCGCTGAGGGTTCGCGCGCCGTAAACGCGCAAACCGCGGCCAGAAAAAGAGCGGAGACAATCGATGTCGATCGGGTTCAAGAATCCTTGCATCTCCGCGGTAACGTCGGTCGTCAAGTCCTGGGCCCACTGCAGTTCCACATTCGCCGGAGCTTTGTGAACACCAAAGGTTAAATCTGTGTTTGCGTATATCCCGGCAAGGTGCCCACTCGGGGGAACGCGGCGCACTAAGGAGTTTCCGAGTTGCAGAGGGTCGCGCACCAGAATCCATGCGTAATACAACGCGCCGTACATGGTGGTGAAACGCTGGCGCCAGCTTTGGACTTCCCCCAGGTCGACGTGCAACTTGGGATAACCAAAATCGGGTGGGTCGAGGATGGCGAACCGGAACTGCATTTGCTGACAATGCTGGAGAAGCGACTGTTGCACCTCGTAGACCTCATCCAGGGTGAAGCTGGGTGCGGCCTCCGTCGGAGGCAGAGGTGGAGGCGGAGCAATCGGGGGAGCAGCGACGCCGGGCAAACAGGGATCTGGCTGCGGTTTTGGCAAAGACGAACGGGTGATTGGCGGCGCAGGCTCGATCAGAATATCCGGTACAGCCACGATGGAGATTTCGTCCACATCCTCCATGGATCGGATTCCCCATTTTTGGTCGCTCGCTGGATCGCCGGTGAAGTCGATCATCTGCAAAGCGGCAATTCCGTCACAGCCGCCCCACAAGTCCAGGACGCCTGCGTCCAATTGCGGCGCATTGGGGTTCGCTAGATTCACCGGGGGATTCGAGCCGGAAAACAGGTCTTTGACATGAACGTACTGGGAAGGAAGTTGTACCTGCTTCCTCCGGACCTCGTCGGATTTCTGCGGGTTCACGACCTTTTCAAAGTAGCGAGTGTGGCCTGTATTCATGGACAGGCCGGTGAAGATTTCTTTCGCGCTGCCGTTCGCGTAAACGGTGAGAGCGAATTCCACCGTCTCGAAGGTTATGGATTTTGTGAAGTCAAGCGCCGCAGGCAACGGGGAGTCCCATTGCAGCATGTTGGTGGCGGGGTCGACGAGGGCGACCGTACGGTAATCGATGACCGGTGTGGGCGACTGGGTTTGGTAGATCTTCACGAGCGAGTATTTCGGGAAGCCCACGACGGACTGCACGAAGGAAAACTTGCCGGTGACGGGCTGAGTCGCCGACGATGTCGCCGTGGCCGCAAGGCTCGAGTGCGAGACGGAAACCTGAATGCTGTCGCCCCAACTACCGGGATTTACAGATTTGACCTCTATCGTGGGCAAGCCATTGGCGTCGAAGAAGACTCCATGAGACCTGGAACGACCTGTGTCGACTTCGATCGGCTGGGCGAGATCGAACTCGGAAGCGATGCTTTCGGTCCAGGTCAAGGTATTGGCGGAGATGTTCACTTTGTCCACCAATCGATCCTCCTGATGAAAGTTGGTGAACGTAATGGGAGGCACGAGTAAGAAGCCGGACTCCAGAGGGACCTCCCAATAGATTCTTTTGGCCGGAACGTCGATCGATTTGACTTTGTGCCAGACCTGGAGAACAGATTGCGATACTTGAACAACACAGCCAGGGAGAAATCCCGCTACATTGCTGACGATGGAACTCAAACGATCCGTTGGTTGAGCGCCGGCTGTTGTTGTGACAACCGATTGTTTCAACGATGCAACAGCGCCTTTGGCGAAGCCGGCGACGGAAAGAACGACGGAGCTCATCCCATCGGCCGGCTGAACGCCGTTTGTTGGCGTGCTTGCTTTTGGCGCCGCGACGCGTACGACGTAAAGGCTCTTGCCCCCATTGTCAAAAAATGCTTTCGCTGAGTACGCAAGATAGCCGTTGGAAATGAAGTTTCCGAATGTCGATTGAAACTGCTGCCACGATTCGACGAGAGTCGCTTTGTGAACGGGTCCTTTCTGCGCAATGCCGACAAATCCCGCAATATCCGTACGGAGCGGTTGGACCGTCTGAGTGGCGGTGTCCACGCGCTCAAAATAGACGCCGGGTGTGGCGTACGTCGGCATGAGTTGCGTCTCTCCGGTTGTTCCTAAGCGAGTTCGAGGCGTTCGTGGCAGATCTCGATGCTCTCGATGGCCACGTCATTGCTCGTTGCATTCATCGCCGGACCCTCCCATTTGCAGATCCAGCCGTTTTCAAAATTCCAGCGCAGCACGTCGTTATGCTGTTCGTCCTGGAGAACAATCGCACCGTTGCGGCGGTCGGCCACGCCATTGAGAATGTTCTTGTACCATTTCCAAAGATCCTCATTGGCCGTATAGCCGCGTTTCAGCGTGATGTTCGTAAACTTACGCAAGCCTGTAAGTTTGCGCACTGAGAGAGGCTTGTCCTTACCTTCTCGGTAATCAACGGAATCGGTGTTGGCCGTTAAGCCGCCGCATTCGCGGAAGGACGCCACGCTGGTATTGTCGAGTTCGACCCTGAAGTTATAGCCACGAAATGGATCAACGCGAGTAGTGGACATTTCATCCTCCTAAGATCTCTTAAAGTTCCTGAACGGAAGAACCGCCGGCCCACTGGCCGATACGGATGATGACAAACTCGGCGGGGAAGACCGGAGCGACGCCGATCAGCATGATGAGCCGCCCGTTTTCGATGTCGTCCTGGGACATCGTGTCGCGTCCACACTTCACGAAGTACGCCTCCTCGGGTTTTGTGCCCATCAAGCCGCCTTCTCGCCAGACAGTGGTCAAGAAAGCGGAGACGCTTTGAATCAGGCGGTTCCAAAGCGTCTGGTCGTTGGGTTCAAAGACAGCCCATTGCGTACCTTGGTCCAACGATGCTTCGAGAAAGATGAACAAGCGGCGGACGTTGATGTACTTCCACTCCGTGAGACTCGTAATGCAGCGGGCGCCATAGACACGCAGGCCGCGGCCTTGCGCCCGGAAATCCCGCAAGCAGCAGATGTTGTTTGGCTCCGGATTCAGGATGTCCTGCTCGCCCTTGCTGATCTTGAGCTCCAAGTTGTCAATACTGTCGATGACCACGTTGGCCGGAGCTTTCCATACACCCCGATCGTTGTCCGTCTGCGCGTAAATGCCGGCCATATGCCCGCTTGGAGGAATTGTGAGCGGCATGTCGGTCAGCGGGTCAGAAACGATGAGCCGCGGATAATAAATCGCGGCGTACTTTGTGTCGTACAGATCTCGCTGGTTCTGAATGTCCTGGATACTGGGAGTTCCGCCACTCGGAGAAGGCGCGGGGTCCAGAATCGCGAAGCGGTATTTCAGCAACTCACACTGAGTGATCAGAGCGTTCTGTACATCCTGGTCGGTGATCCCTGGTGCTCCGATGATGCTAACGCTCAGGGCATCGACGAGAGCCGCAATCCCTGTACGGTTCCCTGGCCCGCCGTCGTTTCCGACAAAATCAAGCGGTGTCGGCGTGTTTCCATCCGCCCCTCCGGTCATTGCGACGTTTAACCCGTCCAGCGCAAACGGCATCGTACTGGGGTCGGTTGTGGTCTGATCGGATGGGATCGAAGGGAACTGAGGGACACTCAGCAGGGAAGAGCCGTTGAGGATTGCCTTCCCGTAGAAATACGGAGTTGTGTTGTCCAGCGTCAGCCCGCGGAAGTTTTCGCTCACGTTTCCAGAGGTTGCCGATACGTCAAATTCGCAAGTACGCGCGAACGTCGGGATAGGCGGAACATTCGAGGAATTTGCTGTGACTGCGGCCAGCTGCGCCGGCGTCAGACCGTTTACCAGCTGAATCCCGGTGCCCTGGATGCTCAGCACCTTCGCGTAGAACTTCCCCGCGAAAGAGAAAGCTGGCAGCGCGGTCGGAGTGTAAACGGCTCCACTCGTTTTGCCTACCCATGTATTCGTCGCGTCTGGCGTACCAATGAGCGTACGAACAATCATCGGGCCCGCACCCGGTACGGTTCCGACCAAGTTTGCTTTTGCGTACGGACTACTTTGCACAACCTGTTCGGCGGCAACAAAGGTTCCACTCGTAACGCCACCTGCGATCGCATCACTCCCGGCGGCGGGCACGGCGGTCGGGGTGAAAACGGCTGTGCTGGTTTGACCGTTCCATGGATCAGTCGCGGTTGGTGCTGGACCCGTGAGCGCGGTAACAATCAGCTCTCCGGTTGTCATGACCCCGACTGCGTTTGCCTTTGCACCAGAAACGCTTTGAATAACCTGTTCGCCCGCTATGAATTTCTTTGTACCAGTGACGCTCCCCGCGACCTTAAGACTTGCTACGGGCGCGGCGGTGGGAGTGTAAATTGCTCCACTCGTTTGTCCTACCCAGGTACCAGCCGCGTCTGGCGTACCCACAAGCGTGCTAATAATCATCGCTCCCGTTATGGTTTCGATCAGGGTAGCCTTTGCGCTCTGACCAACCTGCTCACCGGCCACGAAGGTTCCACTTGTGACGCTCCCCGCGACCGAATAACTCCCCGCGGCATCGAACTCCACGATGGCACCGGCATAGAAGTTCTGGCCTGAATTCAACGTCACCAGGTTGTTCGTGCCGCCACCGACGCTGCTAACTGTCTGAACCTGCGATTGCGCACGTGAACTGGCCATGATTTGAACCCGCAAACCGGCAGCAGTGGGATCCGTCGGTGTGTTGCCCCAAATTCCGGGACTCGCGGCCTGCAGCCCGAAATTCGCGGCGTTCGCGACCGGCGCCAGCGGAGATCCCGCTAGACTCGCCGGTGCACCCGACGCGGTGCTCGCCGTCGCCCCAGTGAGCGCTACGGTGGTGTATCGGGCGTCGAAGTTGTCGGCCAGGGCTGGAGTAAACCAAACCGTATTTGTCGAATTGTCGTAACTAGTCGCAGTCAACGTGGGAGACACGGTGGCCAGGCCGTTCTTGACTTGTGTCAGGGTGAAAGTCGTAGCGTTCTCAACTCCGAGCATGCTCAGCAGCTTCACGGCGTTTGCGTTCTTCGCCGCCGAGCTCTTTAGCCGGGTCATCAGCGTTGGGGTTGCGGCACTGTTCTCCAGGCCGTTGGCGGCATTCGCGGCGGCAGGCGGGCTCGAGTGACTTGCCACGCGTTTGATATAGAGGCGCTTGCCCCCATTGTTGAAGAAACCGGCTACTGCATGAGGCAGAAAGTTGAATCCAGATCCTGAGAACCCGGGAGTGAAGTAGCCTCCAAATGTCCGCTCGAACTCGGGATAACTGGTAACCAGTACCGGCCCAAGGCCATCGAGCGGACCCTGTTGCGTGACTCCCACAAAACCCGTTGTGCTGGTGCTTACTCCTTCAATGGGCTGTGCTCCCGTGATTTCCTCTACGTATACTCCGGGTGACAGATACTCTGGCATGGCATAGCCTCCTCAAAATCGCTACGAAAGCCGCAAGTCCACCACGTTTACAGCTTGGTCGTACTCGATGAACCAAGGAACCGTCCGCTGCAACCCGCCCTGCGTGGAAAACAGAAAAATCTCGCGAACGCGGCCCATGCCGTCGAGCCCGTAATAACCGTCGGTGTCGGTAAGCGCGCCTACTTCGTGGTATTCCTCAGTGGGCAAACCTGCATCGATGACCAGCGTGGACGCTCCATTCAGAAGCTGGCTGGCGAGCAAGACGCCGTCTCCCACGTTGGCGTCGGAGGAGAGAGTAGCTGGTCCTCCGACAGGGCCCGGCGTGAAAAGCGTAACGGCGGCCGACTTTGGATAGCTATGGTTCAAGACATTGCGCAAGAACACCTGACCAGCCGCGGGAGCTCCGGGCCCCAGGTGATCCACGACGCCGTACTCAACCACCGTTTGCGAAGAATTGCGAAGCTGAATGACGGAGTTTGCTGCCAAGCCCGAGCGATTTAGTAAGTTCAGGACGTTGTCACCGGATGCCGCGTCCGCCGTCAGGCTTAGCGCCACAGGCGTGTTCATCGTTACGTTTTGAACGTTTGCCCCCGACGGATGGTCAAAATAAAGAGGTGCGCGCATCGCCGTGACATGGATTGTTGGCGGGCTTAAAGGATCGTCCAAACTCAGGACTTGAGCGCCGGGGATCGGCGCTCGAGTCAAGTCATTCACAATCCGCCCTTGGATGCGCACGGGTAAACGGCGCAAGGCTTTGGCAGGAATGAGAATGGGAAATGGCTGAGCGGCAGGAACGGACTCTACCCAGCTCAAGTCTCGAAATCCAGGGGCTTTTAGCTTCAGATTGAGGTTGTAACCGGTCGTGTCGTGATGCGGAAAAGACAAATTCGGATAGCCGGTCAGGGCGAAGAGTCCATTCACTGTTTTCTTCAATTGCAAATCGGCGCGACCGCTGACCACCGTGAAATCAGGTGCATACAATTCACCGAGAATTTCGTCTGTTACCGAACCCGTGAGAAGGGCCAAATACGACGTGGTGCAGTCGTCCACGACGGTATAGAGCAAATCGCCAACAGCGACCTGGTGCGGAGTCGCCAAAATTCAGCTCCCTTACGTCATCGAAAGAATCTGCGAATACGTCGCTTCCTTGTCCAACACAGGACTCGACTTGACGAGTTCGAGGTCGGAATCAATCTTTGCCACCTGCACGAGATAGGTGACCGAGAGCTGATACGGCTCGCCCAGGGCTTCCCAGACTAGGCTGAGCTCTTCGAGCGTCAACGCTTCGAGATTCACCCGGAGCTGCTCCGTTGAGTTCTGGAGCACTCCCTGCAAGTCAGCTCCGCGAAGAATGGAGTGGTCATTGAAGACTTGCAAGACGCGACCCAGCAATGCCTGGCAAGTCAGAGGATCAGAGGCCATCGGAGTAACCAGGTAATGCAGCAAAACGGGGAGTGGCGTCCGCGTCATTTGGGTTGCTGATCGCCTTTCCGGTGGTTCGTTCAGCATTTCGGCCATGCGGGACACTTTGTATAGCCAGAGCGAAATTCCCGGGACTGACCCTAAGGTGTTCATATCTGGAGGCGAGAAAAACTGGACTGGGACGTTCAGGGGAACCGCGAGGGCGTTGGTGATGTTAGTGGTCAGCATGGCTTGCAGGGAACTGCTGACAGCGCTGAGCACTGAGTAATCACTCATGGGGCCTTCCTGATGCTATCGGCCCGTAAACGCTCTCATATCGTTCCAAGGAATCCTTCAGCACATCCAAGAACGTCCTGGCATACGCAGGGCTCGTGACAATGCGCGTATGCACGAGGGGATGGATGTCACCTTTGTAAAACTGCGCAAATTCCAAGATCACCTCAAAGGCGTTATGCCCGGCCTTGAAATAATTCGCGTACCGACCCTCTGGCTCTCCGCCGAGGTTGCCTGTGCGCGGCTGCTCTGGCATTCGAGCCTCCGCGTTCCTGTGGCACTTGCAATACCATCGAATCCTCTCCTTCTGTGGAAATCCGTAAATTGCTGAACTTCAAATGAATAAGAAGAGGAACAACACAAAAGAATTTTTCTCTCGGACGCAGGTGTAACAGCAAAAAGTGACAACCGCGCGATGTTGCGAAGAGAGATGGATGCATTCAAGTTGAAGTGAGAATGGAACTTTGCTTGGGAGAGCCCGCACGCGGCCGGATGTAACAACCAAATGTTACGCCGTCACACGATTGATACTTCAAGAGTAAATTAAATTGAAGTATTGTGAATCTACACTTTTTCCGGCGAGGGGTTTTCGGGAATATGGTACTTGGCGATTTTTCTGTACAGCGTCATACGAGACCAATTGAGCATCTCAGCGGCTTTAGTCTTGTTCCACTTGGTGGAGAAAAGAGCGGAGATGAGCAGCTCTCGTTCGCCTTTGGAGAAACTGCTGCTGGTTGCCAGGAATTGCCTGACGTGCGACGGAAGATGCTCGACGCCGACAAGCGTCGACAATTCAAGAAGAAAGAGCCGCTCGATCACGTTCTTGAGTTCGCGGACATTGCCCGGCCAGTCGTATTTCAAGAGTCCTCCGAGGTACTCCTCGGTGAATTTGGGGGTTTGCGCCGACCTTTCTTGGGAGAACCGTCGCCCAAACTCCTGAACCAGGAGGGGAATGTCTTCTTTGCGTTCGCGTAGGGGAGGTAGGTGGACGTGAGCAACGTCCAGCCGGAAGAGGAGATCCTGTCGGAAGGTTTTCTGAGCGGTCATGGAATAGAGATCCTGATTCGTCGCCGCCACAAACCGCAAGTCGAGACGCATCTGCTTGGTTCCGCCGACCCGGCAAAACTGCTTTGTTTCGAGGACCCGCAGGATCTTGGCCTGCGCCACCGGGCTCAAATCTCCGATTTCGTCCAAAAATACGGTCCCACCATCCGCTGCATACAAAAGCCCGTCGGTCAGTTCCTGGGCGCCCGTGAAAGCGCCTCTGGTATGGCCAAACAGTTCGCTCTCCAACAGGGTTTCCGGAATTGCAGCGCAATTTACGCAAACAAACGGCTTGCCTCTCCGGGGGCTGTGTTCGTGAATGAATTCCGCCACAAGCTCCTTCCCCGTTCCCGTTTCTCCGGTGATCAACACAGTGCAATTGGAGTTAGCAGCTTTTTGTAGGTATTTCCGGATCTTAGTCATGGAATCGCTGGCAGCGACCATTTGGGTGGAATTCTCGCCGGGAAATTCGCTTGATGAACACTCCACCGGTCTCGGCTCGAGAGGCAGATGCCTTTGGATTTGGGCCAAGAATGAAGGTTGGGGACAGGGCAGCTTAATGTAATCCTGAAGGCCAGCCCGCAGAGTATCAATCGCAACTTCTTCACTTCCGCTCGTGGTTGCAATGACCACAGGTAAGGCGGGATTCGACCGCTTGAACTCGCGCGCCCATGACACTGCGCTGTACCCGGAATCTCCTGAGTGCTCGACAATCACTACGTCAGGCGAAACCCCAAGCCACAGAGAATCAGCGCTTTGGCGGAGGGGCTGCGTTTCGACCTTGAAACGGCTGGCATTCAGGAAGGGAATGATCCCCGCAAATGTCGCGGGACAAGCGACAAAGAAAAGGACTTTCGGCCTACTCATTGGCCTGGCACCCAAGCTAACCCTGGCTGGTCAGGGCTGCGAAACGATAATCGTTAGTGATGAAGAATACACTTTCATTGCACTAAAATTGAGTGATTTTCAGAAACCTCGGGTTTGCCCGGGCATTCTGCTCGTTAAGTACCCCATCTCCATTAAAACTCTAGGCGGCCCTCAAACGCCATTTTTTAGCATGCGCCCGGTGCACCTCCAGCCCGGTTCGGCTAGGCAGCCGCGGCGTCGGTCTGGGCGTACTCGCCGTTCTGCGCGGTCGCAGCCTTACTGAATTCAATCGGAATTGTCTAAATCCTCCAACTTGAGGTTCTCACGCGAACCGCGGGCTTGGACCGACAGAAAAAAACAACTCTTCGGCAATTGGAGGGCTGTGATCAGAGACGATAATTTCGGGAGGATTATTGGGAGGGGTAGGACAGCAGCAAGATTGTCACTCATCGATGTCGATCCTGTCGCGCAGCTTGTTCGTGATGTAGGTATCGCGCCAGCGGTGCAGCTTTATACCATGCACGCAGTCTCCCACTTCGTCCTTGATCTTTCGAAGCAGGTGGCCGTCCACCTTGCCTTCGTCGTTCGGGAATAAAAGTCCCTTGCCTCGTTCCTTGAGTTCCGCGAAAAGCGCATCGCCCACGGGAATCTTGCGCGTGCTCTTCGGAGTCTTGGGACGCCATACATTCCCCCGTGAACGGCAATCCTTGCAATCGCTGCATGGCTTTTCGCGGATGTAAATCTCCTTCGAGTTCAAAAGATCGGTATCGTTCAAGTGCGCGACTTCCATGTCGCGGCATCCCGTCTGTCTGAATGTTCGGATTAGGAGGTTGATCTCGCCCGCGCTCGCGGCTTCGAGCTTGACTGCTTCCTTATCGCTGTACGGCTCGGGGTCGTTGTCGTGAGTCTCGGGCCAATCCCTGACGTCGAGGCCGAGCTTGATCTTGAGCCACCGGTTGAAGAACGTAACGACTGCCATCATTCGTGTATCGATGGTCTTCGGCTCGAAGCCTTCGTCCTGCAATTTGTTCTTGTACTTGAGGACATCCTCGCGGCGGTATTCGTCCGCGAACTTCTTTCCGAGGAGTCCGACGAAATCGCCGAGGAACTTGCGCTTGGACTGCACGGTCCTGGCGGGCCGGCGAGTGAGTTCCAAGTCGGCGAGATATGCCTGGACTTCGTCCTTGATGATTTTCCGTCCGCTGAACTCGACTAGGCTAAGTTGTTCGGGGGACGCGGCAGCGGGCCTCCTGCCAGAGAGCCGTTCGTATTCGATCTGATTGAGCAGCAATAGTCTCTTGCGCTGGGCATCTAGCGCGTCCTCGCCTACGTCAATCCACTGGTTGTTGAAGTTCAGGAAATACCTTCCCTCGCTGTGCTTCTCTTCGACACCGCTGATGACCACTACGTTCGGTTTGATCTTGCCATTCGGATGGAACGCCGCTTTGCAGTAGCGCCAGCCTTTGTCCGTCCGAACGTATTTGTAGATGCTGAGCTTTGCCACTGAAATTCCTCTGAGAGACCAATACTGCGCGGCAGACTTTTTCGCCGGCAACTTGAGGAATTTCTTAGGAAGTGTCTTAGGAAGGAATCCAACCCATTGAAACTAAAGGTCTGGCGGAGAGGGGGGGATTCTAGACCTCCTCTCCGAATCGCATTGCAAACACAAAACTTAAATCGCTAACTCCTGAAATATCAACGGAATATTCGTCGGCGACGTTGCGTCGCGTTGCCTTGCGTTTCGCCAAGTACCGAAAAATCGTAACCGTCGTAACCGCTAATACGCCATTCGCGTGAAAAAGTAAAGTCAACTCCCGTGGCGTAGAGCGTCCTGCCCTCTGTCTTGAGGCCACATCTCCACAGTGTCAACCTACCACGCATACAAAAGAGAAGGACTTAGATCGGATCGAGCATACTTTCTACATGTGCTTTACCTGTTTCACAGGTAGAGATCACAAGTAAGAGATGCAGGTCGCTTTAACGCGCGCTAAACGGAACGACCCGACGCATTTCTCATGAGAGAGCTCACGACTACCGGTTTGCCGAAACTCGGCGAATCAACATCAGCGCCTTAATTTGACCTGCGAATTCTCCTGGGCTAGACTCGCGCCAAAGCAGCATGAAAATCAAAACTATCTGTCTTGCTTTGGTCGCACTGGGGAACGCTGCCTGCATCCACGGCCAGAGTCCCGAGGCAGTTACACCAATCGTGCAGCGCGCAGTTGTCACCCTTAAGCTTCCCGGCTTCGCGGATTTCCTAGTCCGAAGCAGTCCAAAATATTAGTCAAGACTGAAAGATGCGTTGGCCAAGGCAACGATCTTGCCCCCCAGTGGTGGGCGATCCGGTTTGAACATCCAGACTCGCAGGTAGGTGCCCGGCAATGGCGAACCGATATCGGAGTAACAGTGGGCGAGAGCAATCGAGTGGCGTTTTCACTTTCCACCATTCACTGGCTCCACGCTGGCTACATTGGACAGGAACCGCCTGAACCCACACCAACTGCGCCTCGTATCGTTTCGGACGTGCTAAACCACAAATCTTGGGAAGCCCACTCCGGTTCTGAAAAATTGGGAACGATCCCGGTGTTGTCTCCAGTCTGGCGACAACGTGCCGGTTTCGCTCTGCCGCTGCTCTATGAGTTCTGCGAGTTCTTTGGCATTCAATATGTTATTGGCATTCCCGCGAATGTCGTGTTCCAGCGCCGGGCCGAACCACTGCAGAAGAAACTGAAGTGTCGCTATCGCCGCGGCCAACTCCCGCAACGCAGTTTTTCGAGCTTCCGCCACCGTGCCCACTCGTGGTTACGCCAGCGACGCATCTGCTACAAAGCCGAGCACACTGCGGTCGGAACCAACCTTCGTTTCCTGGTCACCAACTGCACCGATCGCGCTTCGGAGGTGTTTAGCTTTTACAATGATCGCGGGGAGTGTGAGAACCGCATCGAAGAATTCAAGAACGGTTTCCACGCCGACCGTCTAAGTTGCCATCGCTTTCTAGCCAACGCCTTCCGCCTGCTTCTGCACGGGATCGCCTACAACTTGGTCAACTTGTTTCGGCTTCTCCAGCTTCCCCAACCGTGGCGCTCGACACAGATCGAAACTCTGCGTGCCCGACTATTCAAAATCGGCGCGCGAATTCGTCAAACCGCTGCTGCATCCGCGTCCATCTGGCTACCGGCTGGCCGTGGCAATCTCTGTTCCGCGATGTCACCCTGGCTTTAGATACCGGTTAGCCTGCTCCAGTCCTCCTGAATCTTTCTGCCTCGGTAAGTTCATAGCGGAGCATTCCCAAAAACTGCTTCTCTTCCTCCCGTGGAGCACTTACCAGGCTAGGGCGTTTAGGGCCATTGAGTTGGGCGAGATACATACTTTGGATCCACGATTAAATCTCCGTTGAACCGGGGGACAACCTGCACCTTGTTTTCGAGATTGAAACGTTATCGTCAGCGAGTTAGGCTCCCTGTCGCGAACGGTCAAGTTTGCATCGCACGAACGTTGGAGGCGACTTCATTTCAGTTCGCAAACGATCTCTCGGCCGTCGTTTGGAGGTTAATTATGGTGACCCAGCCGCTTGGTCCCCACGGATTGAAATTGCAATTGGAAGAGAAGGCCAATGAGACCATTGTCCACTGCAAGGGTAAGATCACCGTCGAAAATTCGGAGGTATTTCAAAGGGAGGTCCGCGATCTGATCCCGGAATCGCGCGGCCGAAGCGCTCCGATTACCTACAGGATCGTGCTTGACTTGAGCGGCGTCACGCACGTCGATAGCACTGGTTTGGGGGCATTGTTAGGTGCATGGACGGCAGCAAAAAGCAAAGGCTGCGACCTCGAAATCGCAAACCTGAATCCGCAAGTCGACAAACTTGTGGAAATAACGAAGCTGCACACCGTGTTCAAGCGCGCCAGGGTAGCAGCGGCTAGCGTCAGCGCGGCAGCAATGCCTACCGCCGAAGACGCACTGACTGCGCTGGATCCAGAAGAGGCCTGTCAGCAGGCACTGGATGCAGGGATGGTCGTTCACCGCGCCGATCCGCTCAATTGCGAGACCTCCATTCCCGCCTTGATGGGCGGCGTGGCAATGCCGAATTTGAGGTTCTACGTGCGGAACCACTTTCAGGTCC
>Ga0075425_100002831_pt1 | contig 17447 bp, 11 predicted proteins | sample SoiMethybrSBSTD4_FD_75300 | JGI IMG/M metagenome (GOLD analysis project Ga0075425, IMG submission 75300) | Bulk soil microbial communities from a Populus tree surrounding site in Tennessee, USA - Soil MetaG P. TD hybrid SBSTD4 | ecosystem: Environmental > Terrestrial > Soil > Tree plantation... | reverse complement strand
ATGGGAACGCAACAATAATCAGATTGTGACCGACAAAATGCTTTTCGATGCCAAGCTCGAGCTGGACATCACTCCTAACCTGGGCGTGAAACTAATCGCAAAAGTTCCAGGCATCGCAGAGCCTTTTGAATTTGAAGCGGATTTCGCCGGTTGGTGATATGACTGCACAGCAAACGATCATACTGGATTTAACGGGAGAGTCAGCCCGGATCTGCGTGGTGGATCCTGGCAACCAATCGCTTGAAATAAGTCGCCAACTGATTGCTCCGTGTAGAGTCGCCGTTCGGGATGACGAAGCCGGCATTCGCTTCTTCGCGGGAAACAAGACTGCTCACATCAGTGAAGATGACCGAACCCTGATATTCGATAACCTGCCCGCCGCCTTGTTAGGCGTTGACGATAACGAGTTGCAGTCGGAATTGGCGCTGGCATTCTGGAACGAGATCTGCGACACGCTACTGAATGAAGGCCTTTTAAAGGAGCCCGTTGAGGCGGCCAAGGGTTACGTTATTCCCAATCACCGTTCGCCGCCGGATTTGCTGGAACGTATCCGCACAGCGTGGGCAAAAAGAACACCTTGCATCGCCGCTTTTTGTCACGAGGCAATCTCTCTGGTGATGGGCTTCCTGCAATCAAATGCGTTCTCATTGACGCTGCGTGATTTCGATTATTCGGTTTCAACTCCGATCTGCTTGTTCGCGGCAGGCAATAAGGTGGTCGACGTAGCATGTTTCGATTATCTGCTCACGGCTGACGCTGGTGCCTCTATTTCGCTGCGCAACTATTTTCACACGAGCTATAACGACTTGTTCCGCGGACTCAAGCATTCAAACTGGAGTGATAGTTTTTCTGTTTTGTATTCGTTGGAAACACCCGATCTTCCCGATTCGGCCAGAGAAGTCCTGGATGCGTTGTTCGCTGCGGTTTGGACCGACGCTGTAGTCAAAAAACGCCTGCAAATGCCAGAGCTTCAGTGGCTTAAGGCCCAGGGTGCTGCATATATCGCGAGCTGTTGTTCCGGTCGTGGTGCCAGCACTGGTGAATACACGATTGAGACTGCCTGGAACATTGGAGTGCGCCTCGATCACGACAGTTTCCATCCGCTTATTACGAGCAAAAAGTTTGAAGAAGTTAGAAGTTCCTCACACAGCACGTTGCAGACTTTCAAGTTACAGGGGCATCCGGGTAATGAAATGCTGGTCCAACTCTATTGCGGGTTCTCGGATCGGGTTGAGGATTCGACGCTCTTGGGCCAGCTCACACTTTCGCAGCCTGAGCTTGCAAGCCTCTCGTCCGGCAATGAAAAGGCGCTGGCAGTGGTCCTGAAACTAGATACACACGGAAGCGGGGAATTTACGCTCGGTTTACTGCCGGGAGACAGGATTGTCAGCAGCATGCCATTCGCCTTACCAGGGCTGGTGATTTGATCTGAAAGAAGTGACATCTATGAAGGAAAGAACTTCAGGTTCGCTCAAAAAACATCGCGCTACGCTTGGCAGTGAGGCCACGCTGCAAACGCGTCGCGCAATTGCCGCTCTTGGCATTGTGCTTGGTCTAACTATCCTGTTGACACCTTCAGCATTTTCGAAAAAAACTGGCAGTCAAGCTAAGAGTACTCCGCAACCCGACACAGGCATTACCGCTTTAAAATCCATCGATGCAACAGGGATTCCAAGAAACGACCCTTCTCCATATCCCATCAGTTTCGAAAAATTAGAAAGATATCAAGGGCGAGTCGACATCAAAGGAGATGGTAGTACATGGCGCGCCGTTAGATTCGACGATCTACCTTCTCAAGTATCGCTGGTGGTAGCGGAGGCCTCAACGGTCTATCCCACTTCTCGCCAATCGATTTTGGCGCAACAATGGCACCCCTTCAAAACTTCGTTGCCAATCATCATCATTGTTGAAAAAACGGCAGCGTTACCTATTGAGATTTCTTACGAATTAAGCACCGTCAGAGTGCCGCCACAGGGAGTGTCGCCCGCGGAGGCACAGCAATATGTAAGTAATCCTGATAACGTTGACAAGCCGCAAGTCCCCGCGGGGAAAATAAGGTTCGAAGGTATTAATCCTCCTCCATCGCCAAATCCAACTACGTCTCCAACAGGAAAACCGACCGCAAGTCCAAGCGCTTTTGTAATAATCGAAGAAGAGTTTTTCCCACTTTGGTTGAAGATTGCCGTGTCGGCGCTTGTCGCCATAATGTTGTTGATCTTTTTATCAATGAAGATCGATTTCTTTCGGCCCCTAAAGGAGTGGCGCCGTCGAAGATCTGAGGCCCTTCAAGAAAAGAAGAGGAGGGCGGACTCGCCCGATCCTGAGATGATCCACGGTAAAAAATCTTACCAGGAGGAGCGACGGAGCTTTTTCGGCTGGATTTTTAGGCGCAGCTCAAAGAAGCAAGCGCGAGATCAAAAATTCGATCAAACAGATAACACCTATGACGGCATTTATGAAGAAGAACAACACAGGCAGGGACGCCCGTCTACGCCACCTCCTACTACTGAGCGTAAAGCCATGTCCAATGTTGCTACTCAAACTCCAGCCAGGACATTAGCCGCCGGGCTCCAGCAACTTATGCCAGGAACTCCTCAGCCCGGTTTTGACGATTCCCCCAAAACGCAAGCGCTCGATGCCGCAACGAACGATAGATTCAAAAAGATTGAAGAAGATTACGAGAAATTACAACTAGCACATAGGACGTTTGTAGACCGCGTTCAAGAAGCGTTGAATCCAGAAACAGGACTACCTCATGAAGTGGAAATAAAAGTCAACGCATTGAGAGAAGAACTCAAGAACTACTACAACGACTATTACGAAAAACAGTCAAAAGTTTTGTTGGATGATCTCAGTGAAAAGCAGGAACAGATAAATCAAATACAGAAGTCTTCAGACAATGCGCGTACTTATATGCAGTCGCAGGTGGAACACTTCGAAGAAACTGTCAAACGTTTGATAGCCGAAGCGAAGCAAAGGGAAACCGAACTGCAAGGTCGTCATTCGAAGATCCTCGGCGAGGTTTTGGGTTTGAGCATTGAGACTCTCAAAGAGGGCAAATTCGAAGTAATAGTCGAGGAGGCTTGTAGAAAACTCAACCAGTTCTTCAGCGAACAGCCGGCGAAGGCAGATGGATTGAACGATCTGCATCGCAAAGCACAGGCTATCAACTCCGAGATGCAAACAACGTTGGAAAAAGTGCGCAAGCTCAAACCGGAACTGGGAAAACTTGAGCCGTATGCTGAACGCGCGAAGGATCTGGCCAGCGAGTTAAGGAATGCAAGCTCGCTCCAGGGCCAACCACGAACCTTCAAAATTACGCTCGACTTTCCTGCTGCGAAATTCACCAAAGCACGTGAGATCTTCCTGGAAGACCTGGGAAAGGCAGTCAAAGAACAGATCGACAGACTCGATGATCCGCATGCCTTTTGGAGTAAGGAGTTGGAAGTTTTTGCTACCTCAGACATTGTTGCACTGGCTGATATTTGTGACGTTGAAGTCACCGGAAGGCCTGGCTCAAATCAGGAGTTGGAGCAAAGTTTGACTGAGTTATTCCGTCAAGCCGGATTAACCGCCATCGTCCCGGCGCCAGGTGAGCCGTTCAAACCCGGCGAGCAACACTTAATAGAGATGGTTTCCGGCCCGTCCGCAAACAGTCAAAAAATCAAACGCGTAGTCAAACGTGGTTTTTATTACACCGGCAATGAGAAAGACCGGTTAATACGCAAAGCAGGTGTAGATGTCTTTAGGTAACCGTGATTTGGTTCGCCTCGGGATCTCTCTACCGGTAGGTGAAAAATTTGACCGAAAAATTTAATCGATATCAACAGGCACACTCACGTCTTCACGATCCGGAAGTGCTGCAAAGCTCCGCGAGCTTCATTCCAGTGGCTCTTGAGGAGGTCGTTCGACCTAAGCCGATCGTTAAGAAGCAAAGTAGACGGCTCACCTTTGCGCCTGCCGGAGTCCAGCGATTATTAGCGCTGGACCAATGGCCCTCGTTGGTCCGCAACACGGACCTCCAGCTCTCCGATCCGTTACGTTATAAATCACTTACAGACTACGTGCTGTGGTTGAGGACTGTAGCTGCGAGCCCGGTGCGCCCGGTGACGAATGGCAGCCCGGAAAATGTCGCCGGAGCAAAAGATCCACCGAATATTCGGCTCACGTCTTTAACGCTGGCTGGAGAAATAGAGTTGTTCCAGGAACAACGGTTTGGAATTAATGCGCCGGGCGCTCGAGAGGTGGAATTGGTTTGGCGGGAATCGAACGGTGGTGCTACCCATCGCGTGCTCATGGACCACGAGAGCGGTGACCACTTCAAGACAAGCATCGGGATCGATGATGGGGATTACTTCGTTGGATACCGGATCGATGGTTGGATGCGACCCGATCGTCTCCGGGCAACAACAATTGCGCTGCGGCCAGACGGCGCCTGGAACCGCTTCAGGTTGTCGCGCCATGAACGTTTGCTGGCGATTCATAATCGCCGCATAGTGGACGAACTTCTTCGGATTGAATCGACTTGTCCGTGGCTGGTGCCTTCAGAAACCAGGTTGAAAATTCCTGCATTGGCAAGTGTTCCTATAGTAATGCGAGTGCTTCCGCGGAAGATGACGCTCGGCGTAAACAAGGGATCCGTCCACGTCCACGCTTTCAGAAACACGAAAGAGTTGAATGTCGCGTCCTTGCCTATCGAAATGAGTGCGAAAGCTATAGGCGCAGTCGCGGAGTTCAAATATCAGCCCGAGGAATTCGGCTGGATCATGCAGGGGCACGATCAATTGCGTCTTGAGGTGGAAGTTGTCGCGCGAGGAAGCGGAGGCTTGGCAGGAATGGTGATGTTGCGCCATTCGGGCGAGTTGGCAGATTTCCGTTTGGACGCCGCTAGTGACGAGCCGCAGTTCCGACACACTTTTGTAGTTGACAGTTCCAACCTTCCGCATTTTGGTGACGGAAAACTGAAAATGACGTTTGTCACTGACAGTTATCTGTCCAATTACCGGCTTTTCGAGACCGAACTACCTTACCGTCTGATCTTTCTGAAGAAATCATTGCCGGCCCTCAGCTATGGCTCTGTAAATAAAGGAGCGACTCGGACGTTGCGCGTTGATGTGGAGCGGAGCGACGGGAAGGCAGTGAATCTGGAAGTCTTGATTCCTGATCAGGCAAGACTTTATCTGGATGCTTACCGAGCCGGGCCGGCGGCATTTAGCTTTCGTTTCGACAGCAGAAAGCTACCGTCGGGCGAAGTTGTTAAGGAAGTTGTTACTTTGCTTGACCGTTCCTCGGGCTTATCAGACCACCTGCGAATCCTGGCTGAAGTGAGCAACTGACGGACTGGCCGTCGCGCCGATGTTCGGAGTTAATGAGAGGAAGCGCGCTTATCAAAGGATCTTAGCTGGATTAAAAAACATGCACTTGATATTGCTGCCACTACAATTTCTGTTTTTTGTTTGGCAAGGTAGCCTGGGCGATCGCCCTGTGTTACTACCCACGCCTTTAGTTACCTCTACACCGAGCGCGCAAGCCATAGTGGAACAGGGACTCAGCACCGGCATAATAGACTATCTCTACAATCCGTTCGTGATCTTTATCTGGGCACTTTTTTTGGCCAGCGTCGTGGCCATCATTCGTTATCTATTACAACTACCGAAGCAGCATAGCGAGCTCGACAGAGTGCAGGAAAACTATAACGCACTGCTTCAGACCTTGGAGTCCAGCCCTGACGCCATTCGGGAAGAACTGCTCAAGAACGTGACTTCGGGTTCTATAGCGGCCCAGCGCGTAGAAGAGTTGCACTGGATCAGCACGCATGGCGGCGACTTTGATCAGCTTGCGTTAGCAGAAGTGGTAGCCGCGCGTGAAGGTGCAAGGACCAGCATTGCCAGATATGGTGCGAGCGTCCTGGTCCTGCTCGGACTCTGTGGCGCAATCTGGGGTTTGAGCAACCTGGTTTTTCAAATGGGGCCCGAACTCAGAAACATGGAGGCTCTGGCGCGCAATAGCGGCAACGCACAAAGTTCAGCACCTATCCAGGAATCGGTTGGAATTCTAATCAGCACCATGGCCACGGCGCTCCAACATACTAAGGGTGCTTTTTACGCCAGCCTGACTGGCATCATTCTCAGCGTCATTCTTCTTTTTTTGAATTGGATCATTAGCCGGCACCAGGTTCTATTTCTAACGGCACTCGAAGACCTCACAGCCACACGGCTAATTCCTATTCTGAAACCACCTCGGGAATCTTCCGAGCTGGCTGGCGTGGTTGAATCTTTTAAAGAAGGATCGAACTACGTCAACAGACTTTCCGATCAAGTCGAGTTCAACCTTAAGCAGGTGGGAGGAAACCTGGAGAACCTGTTTGCCATCGTTCGCAAGTTTGGCGAGGGAGCGGACGCACTTCAGGTCAATCAAAAAGGTGTCTTTGATGCGCAAACGCGCATGTTGGATGTGGTTGAGGAGTTTACAGGGGTAACCGAGCGCCTGGAGGGCCATCAGGCGGGAGCCAGGGAACGAATTGAGGAAGTAGTTGGGGCAGTGCAACTGAGTAATAAAAACTTCACTCGTGCCATCAGCGAGTGGCAGCAGAAACACGAGAGCTTGCTGCAACTGATCCAGCAAACCTCAAAACAAGCGCATCAGGAGGCAAAGGAGGCCCGAGATCTGGCTCAAAAGGCAATTGACGAAACCACAGATCTGTTCAAAACCTCTATTGATCGGCAGCTCAATGAACTCAGAGTCCAAGCCCTTGAAATGCTGAATACTCAACAAGTCGGGAACCACAAACACCTTGCCGAGATCGTGGGCAAACAGGGGGAATTTGTATCTACTTTGCAAGCGGCCATTCTCAATGGGAACGGGCATCGAGAACTTTTGGAAGGCGTGAACAAGGTTATGAACGAGGAGCGCGACCTTTTTTCGGAGCGCTTTGATCAGATGCGGCAAGAGGAGCTGGCTGTATTCTCAGAACGACTGGATAAGATGTTGGACCAGAACGAGCGAGTCATTGCCGCCATGAAAGAAGTCAAGGCAGCGCAGGATCTTTCCTTTGCTCGTAGTGCGCAACCGTACGTGCAAGAGAGTCTGAGTGGTTCATCCGATAATGCACCGCTTATTGCAATACAGGAACAATTAATCAAGGGCGTTGGGCCGCTGCGTTATCACCTCGAAAGTTTAACTTCTCTGCTAATCGTATTAATTGGACTGATCGGTTTTGCGGTTCCCGTTCTTGGCGCCCTAGGGATCATGTACAAATTTGATCTTTGGCCCTCCGACCTAGTGTGGCAGATCGTCACGCTGGTCGTCATTCTCCTGGGCAGTGGTTTGCTGAGTTTTGGTCTTACCAACGTTTTGCGAAAAGAGAGCGCATCACCTTATTGGTAGGAGCTCTATGAGAATCAGAACACTCAACGAAGCAGACATAGATGTGTGGCCGGCATTCACGGATTTCGTCACTTCCGTGCTCTTCATTCTCGTGATCTTCATCTTCGGAATCTTTTTCTCGAGCGTTACTCGCAGCCTGGTGGCTGAAGACAATGCCTTGAAAGAAATGCAAGCCAGACAAAAGCGGGTCCAAAAAGAGTTAACCAAAATCAACGGTATTCAAGTGCCTGAAGCCGATGGCAATTTGCAGCGCATCATCCTTCAGGTTGATCAAGCGGGAGAGGGCGGCGTGCTTTTCGACAGAGGGCAGGCGACTCTTCGGGCAAAAGGGCAGGAGCGCCTGCGTGAGATTGTCAGCGTGCTGGTACAGAATCGTGATGCGTACGATACGATTCAGGTCGAAGGCCACACTGACGATTTCCCGATTAAGACCGCGCTTTATCCATCAAATTGGGAACTGTCCGCCGCGCGGGCCGGAGCCGTAGTCAATTACATATTAAGTGAGCAACTGCAACTTGAACCTTGGCGGTTTTCAGCTAACGGGCGTTCCGAGTTTCGTCCTTATGGAGTTTCTGAGGATCGAATGAGTCTTGAAGACCACGAGAACCCGCGTGGTGGTCCGCGGTTGAAATACGTCGTCGAAGCTAATCAGGTCCCGGGACAAGAGGCGCGCGCGGATAATCGTCTATCACAACGAAACCGCCGCATTGAAATAATTCTTACGTACAAGATTAAGGCTCGCTGAACGGTCAAAGTTCAAGGTTTAAGGCGAGATACAACAGCGAGAGAGAGAGAGAGAGAGAGTTTCCCGCAGTAGTTTTGGTCTGAAGATCTTCACACACGCGCGACGAATTAGCCTTATGGACGTTCGCTGTGCATTAACCCGGAATTCCTCAGCACGCTGAGAATCCTCTTCCGAGGACGAGACACATGTCCGAATCACACAGAAACCCAGATGGATGGGGAATGCCCTTTTCAATTGTGCTCTTCATGTTTACCGCCTTCATTTGTGTTGCGGTGCTTGGTCCTTTTTTGTTTGGATGTTACCAGAATTATTGCAGAGGCGACTTTATCGACTATCAACGCAATCTGCTCAGACGGCAAGATGCCAAGTGGCTCATAATCCTATTTCTTATTCCGATTGTTCTACAACTAGCAGGCATTTGTGCAATGTTTATGCGATTGCATCGCGATCGATCGATGACCGCACACTACGCGTGTTTCATGGTCATTATGTCTTGCCCCCCGAGTTATTGCGTGCTTTGGGCCTTCTACTTGACGGGCTATCAAAGTTCGGGAAGTTTATTCTTTGTAGCTCTGGGCATGATCGTTTTTTTGCTTGTTCCAGTGATGGTTATGACGTATGCGATAATGTGGAACCCTCGCCGCCAAGATCCATCCGATATCGAGGAAAAAGACTTCGAAGACTTGCCCGCCTTTTGTTCTGAATTAAAGAGTGCTGCTGCCTTTGGCGCGAATGGAGGTGCCTTTAGTGGATATCGCACGCGGATACTTGAATGTCTCGATAGTGATGTACGAGCTAAGCTTATCCGTTCAGAAAGTAAAGAAGATTACAAACGCCTTTCCCATGAATTTATTACCGGTCTAAACAAGGTTCTCAGGAATCCTGATCTGCACCTCACTATAGATTCTCACAATCAGACAATTCCCACTGAAGCACGGGAACTATTGATCCGCGGACAAAAGAAACTCTCTCCTTCAGATTTGCAGCGTCTACATCGACTTTTGTTAGAGGTTAGCTTTCCGGGTTCAATAAAAGATTCCAGAGACGCAGATTCTCCACGTTTGCGACGATATATTCGGAGAGCTTGGCATTCTTGGGAAAAATTTCTATACGATATGAAAGAAGGCATCGCAAAAGCACATTTTTGGGTATTGGCAAACTTTTTCGCCGTGTTTTTGGGTGTCACATTTCTTTTCGGTTTTGCTTTTGCTTTTCACGATCAAGATGCATTTGCGAAGAAGAGTAATCCCGATCTGTACATGATTAAGATGCCATTCGTCGGAACCGTCGCGCAGCAGTTTGAGGATTCTTCAACAGCATCACAAACAGAAGCTATGCCCAGGTATACCTTCTATTTTGATTCAAGCAGCGCGCATCCCAACTGGGTGGAACACCCGGAATTTAATTACAAGGCATATCTACCGAATGGTGATGATCCCAAGAAAAACTGGAAGTATGCGATCAACTATTCTCGAATCGAGAGAATAACCGCCGATATTTTGACGTTGACCGAAAAAGGTCAAAAGCTTCGAGTCGAATTGGTGGGCTCAACTGACTATTGTGATCTGAAAGCTGCGCCGTATTCGTCAAACTATGAACTATCAGAAGCAAGAGCGCAGAATATGAAGTATCTCCTGATCAATAAGCTGCTGGAGAAGGACCGAAGGCAACGTGATATTGAATGGTTGGTCCTTCCAGTATCCAGCGAAGTATCGCCGATAACTGTCTTGCCTGCGGGTGATACCGAAGTAGTCAATTGTGACGATCGCTCCATATCCAATAGATCTCAAAAGAGGAAAACGGATCAAAATTCCCTGAACAGGCTCATCGCGCAACTCGACAACCGAAAAAGCACTCTGCCGATGCAAACGGAGCTTAGTCAGGATGGTGCGAGCTATCTTCAGAATAAAGTCGACGAGTTAAAGATCTTCGTCAGGACGAATTATTTGACTGAAGATGCAATAAAAGATCCACTTGAAAGAATCAATCTTCTTACTAGAGCGATGATTGCGTTGGAGGAAGCTAAGCGTGCGAATTTACGGACGAAAAAGATTTCTGAGCTAACAGAAGACAAAACGAAAAAAGAAGTCGAACTTCAGGAGTCTCTTGACACATTCAAGTTCGTTGATAAAGCCGCTGGTATGAGAGTTGTTGCGGTCTCGTTGAGGCCTGTGCAGGAGAGCCATTGGATCATGCCGCTCTCGCTGATGGATTACATGTACTTCACCATCTATACGATTACAACAACGGGGTATGGCGACATTATTCCGATGACGACCTTCGCTAAGTTCCTTTGCTCTGCCGCGAACATTCTGGAGGTTTTCTTTTTGGTCGTTTTCTTTAATGCGCTGCTCTCGGTACGTGGAGAAAATAGATTTTCTAGGGTAACTGATAAGAATAGACCTTAGCTAGTCTGTCCACTCTTTACCATAGCCGCGTTGGACGAACTCCATCCCTCGATTGTATCGGAGGTCCTCATGAAAAAATTAAATCATGCGCTGATTGTGCCTTTAGCGATGGGTCTTGTACTCGGGGCGCTCTTGATCTCCGGCTGTAGCCACCGAGGGAAGCAGACTCGCTTCAAGAATTTCCCGAGCGGGAAAACACGTTCGGTAACCTTCGACTTAACAGACCAGACTTTCAGCGAGATGAGTGACCGCGAGGTGCTGGACCAGGCCCGAGACTGGTTGCTCTATACCACACTCGCCGGTTCCGATTACACAGTCGAGCAGATTAATCAAAGCTCCTACGATGTCCCGGCTGTAAGACGAGGGTACCTGCGCTCGGTGGGGAACTATGAATACGGAGAGACGCGCTCCTGTTATATCGGCGATGGTAACGTCATCGTACTCGTACCTGCCGACAAGCCTAACGAACAGCCAGCCATGCTCTCCGCTGCGGTTGACCAGCATCGCAAGAATAGCGGCGAGATACCAAAGGCTGTAGTAGTCTTTGATTACAAGATCAATTGGGATCGCCAGGCAGCCCGCTTATCTGCCGAATTGGCACGTCGAGCGACGTTAGACGGCGCCGAACTCTTCTCCAAAAAGTATGGATATCGAGAGAGTGAGATTAATAGTCTTACGGATCTGCAAAAGTTTCTGAGCCAGGTCAATGACATCTCGCACGCGCGTCTTAACGGAAACAAACTGATCATTGGTGGACGCCAAGCTTCTCACGTGGGTATCGGAATCGAAGAAATCGCAGACGTTTGGCAGTCAGAACAAGAAATTCGAAACAAACTTGCGTCAGTTCAGGACTCACTCGATCAGGAATACAAAGCCCTGAAAGCACGATGGTCCAACCAAACATACCGGACGGAGTCAGAACGCGACGCCGCTATAGAAAAAATGCAGAAAGAAGCGGACCAACTGGACGCGCAACAACGGGAGAGACTGCAAAGGACAAATCTGGTTTCGAGTAGCGGGTTTTCTCTTGATCCGACTTACGATTTTGCCGCCTTAAAGAACTATTTTGACGGCACGATCGTCACTCAGATTAGACAGATGCTCGTTGGACTCCCCGGCGCTTCCGCACGTCAGCTAAATCAGGACATCAAAGAGGCCAGTGACAATCTGGGTGCGGGAAAGGCAGACGAATTTCTCGATCTGATGGATAAACTGTCCAGCATTAATCCGGTCGGTGTGGACTCCATTATGCGGGACGTTAACAACAACCATTATGCATTTCAGGCGGCACGTTATGACGGCCAGCTTCAGGGAACTGAAGTCGGAATGGTCCTCTTCTACACAGATCTAATGATGAAGCTTTGGGGATGGGGGTACGACGAAAGCACGCCACGATCAATCGATGGTTTCCGAATCAAAACTGAGATGCGGCTTTCGCCCATCTACGAACAGGACCTCAGAACTTACAGCAACACGAGAATTTGGTTGGGACCTCGCGCTAAGGGTTTTCAGAAGGCCGACAGCAACAAGAGCTTGTCCTTTAGTAGGATAGCGACTCGTCTATTTTCGGCGTCCTCAAATCCTTTCAGACCCGGTGTCGAAGTGGAAACAAATGCCATGAACTCCGACTACATTGGCTGGTGGGATGACCATTATGAGGAGGTCGCGCGCTACGAACCGCAATACGAGAGACTAAATCAGATTATGAAATGGAGCCTGCTGATTAGCTGGCTTAACGAAAATGAACAGAGTAATCAGCTTGGCTTTCTGAAAGACGTATCAGTAAATCGTTCGCACTGGTTCCCCGATTGGGTGAAGCAACATCCGGAACTCAAGTTTCACCAGGTTGAGAACATGTTTCACGATCGAGGCTATAGAGGGTCACAGACTGAAACGCTGCCGATTCTGGAATCAAAGAAGTTCTCTCTTTTTGGCGATCCCCGTTCAGTTCACTACCTTTCGGGTGGGGTATCACTTGGAAGTTCAAGAGAGATGCGCAAGGGTCTGGCAATTAGCCCCCAAACTGATATTGAAAGAGCTGCACGACGATCAAATCTTGACTACCACACCAGTTCCGCCGCTGAAGGTGTGTTCCATACAGTGGAAGGATCGACGTTCAAAGTAACAAAGCTCAGCGATGAAAGCACGTTAGTTACGTCTTCCGCCAAAGCCGTTGCGAAGCTTCGCAGTAACTACGGTGAACTGGCCCATGTAAATTTCGATCGAGTTGTGACTCGCGAGGGCACAAACCTAAATCTTAATACTCGAGCGGCAGGCGCCGATATCGGAGATCTGGATATAGCACCTACCAATACCGGCTTTAATGTCACCTGGTCCAGTTCTGATATTGACGCCGGCCAGGCATTCGCGCGCCGTCTTAGTAGCAGCCTTGATCCGGCACAGCTTTTGGCATCCAGTCAGGACGTCGAGATGTACATTAAGAGTTCTGACGCGTCGCGTTACCTAGTAAAGCTAACGGATTCAAACCGCTGGATGGATATGTCCTTCGGTGATAGCACCTCGGCCTTGAATTCAGGCGAGCGTGTGGCAAACATTCCGGACGCCGCGCGCGTCGTCAACCTTGATTGGCTGGAGCCGGCCAATATTGGCGCAAAACTAAAACAGCATGGTGAATACCTGGTTGTAACAAATGATGCAACGACGCCGCGGGTCGAGATTGTTTCAGCCGTACCAGCCGGCGGAACGGAAACAAGAAATTTGAGAGTTGGCGATACCTTCATTCCGGGACAGGTCGATCCCAGCGGAGCCGCTTACTTCAAAATCGACGACTTGCCGCAATCCGTATTGGAGAATCCACTGCAACTTACCAACGGGTTGAGAAGAGATGCTCAAATCGAGATCATCAAGTTGGAAAATGGCGGTTACCGGATTGACCTCGGTGCGAATACAGTCAACGCCCAAAGCATGTCTGGAGTCGTTGATTTACTTAGCAATTACAAAGCGAGCGCTAATGTTAAGGATGAGTCGCTCTTGCTTCGCATGGATGGACTAACACCTGATGAAGTTGAAGGTCTAATTAAAAATATCGATCTGCAATTGACGAATGCTGAACCGCGTCCATCGATACTGAGTGTGTTTACAAATCCAAAGGACAGTGCGAACTTCAAATCGCTGCTGTCGAATTATGACTTTGCGCGGGTGCGTGTCAGCGAACCTGAGTTAACCACAGTCAAAGCTGGTGAACATGCTGGTGCGAGCGAGTTGAAAGTCTCCGCCGAAATTCCCGCTAAAGCGGCCGGCAAGCCTTCACTATTAATGCGCATTCGCATGCTTTTCAAGACAGTCTTAAGCAGTCCTAGATTGGCGCGAATTCGGGCTGCTGTTCGAGGCGTCTTTCGTAATGCGGTTTTGGAAGACGCCAATGCTGAGAGGCTGGTAATTGGGATTATCAGAAGACTCAAAAGAATACATCCTGAAATTCGAAACATTCATGGGGAATACAAGGAAGATTCTCTCGATCTATTCATAATCGAGCTTGAAAGGAAGCGGATTCGTGGGTGGAGTTATCAACAAGGTAGTTGGGCCATGTGATTGCGCATTAGCATTTGCCATTCCTCTCAAGAGGGAGGACTTTTTGCGTGACTTGGAACCGACGTCAGGCAAAGATTTTGTTCAGAGTTTTGCTGGCGGAAGAACTGGTGTTCTGCCTGAGGTGTTATGGGATTCCGTTTATAGACCTCAGGCCGAGATCGCCCTCGGAGTCGCAAGTGAAGTTTCCAGGTTGTACGACGTCAAAATATCCTATGAGGTAAAACTGCCACTGCTCAGCACGCTATTAAACAGTGCCGAAGTGGTCGCACTTGTAGCTCATTGGCGTGATGCCACTCTAAAACTATCAGACTTTATCGAAGTTGCTAGTTTCGTTAATAAATTGACTGGCGGAAACAATGAAGTCGCGAGAAAGCTCAGAGATTGGCTGTCGAAAAGTTTCATCGAACAGTTAAATGCCTTTGACACCTCCGAATCGTCGCAAAAGAAGCTTAAAACGATGCTGGCCGAACGACTCAACCTCGCAATGAAGGAGCTTCAACTATACCGAAGAGACCTTTTACCCGGTGACGTTGCGCATCCAGACAGCCTGACGTACCGGCTATATCTTAACCGTCTTGCCTTGGAAGAGGCGTTTGCGGGTGACCTAATTCATGGGAACAGACTGGAACTCATTGATGGTCTGCATTCGATTGCCGAAGTAGTTGAACAAGTGCCGAATGGATATGCGCGGATTTTGGACTTAACAAGTTGTAATTCGCTCATATTGGGAGAGGGAATAAAGCGGCCGCGACGCGATTGCGTTGTATTGACAAACGAGGGGAAGGCCCGTCTGGATTTTCGCGTGCTTTTTTTCAAGGGAGTAATGGAAGAACTCCATCGCCAGAGAGCTCCCTATGTGGACACTGTTCTTCGGCTGCGCAAGCAACTACTTCGAGATTAGAGGGGTAGAGAGTGAAAAGTCTCAAACAGACACTTAGTAAATACGCAAAGACTACGCTCGTGCTTGGGGGAGAGTCGACGCCTCAACTCGAACAATTAAAATCTGATCTAAACATGATCAGCAAAAAGAATAAGGCGAAGGTCGTTATTCGCATTATCATTCTTGGCGTGATTTTTGTTGTCTGGGCTGGGCTCGTATGGATCTGGCGCAACGATGCGGCGAAGATTTCGTTAGTTTTTGGAGCCAGCGGAGTTACCGTATCATGGCTCTTTCAAAAAATCGTGGAACTCTGGGAAGAGAAGACCGCATCCGAGATCACGGTGACGCTCGTCGTCAGCATGCGCAGTGATGAATCTCAGTCCGTAATTCAGGTTTTGGCAAGTAAGTTATAATGCGATTGGCTTCACTCATGAGTTTCGGGAGCAATACTTTTCTGTCTGACATCGACAGCGTCGGACGTCGGATTTTATGACGTTGCGATCGAAAGTCGCGTGAAAGGGTTGAAACTTACTTCGGCGGCCGAGTGCTCGCGAGTTGGATCTACGCAAGCACGAGGTTGTTAATCAGTGCAGGGGAGGGCCTCACTAGCCATTAACCACTACCCTCCTGTTCAAAATATCGCGAGCCTTGTCGAGGGTGCCTTTCGTTAGATTATAGTATCTGTAAGTCATACTCACGTCGCTGTGGCCCAAGAGACGAGAAAGCTCTGGCAACTGCATGCCTTTGTTTGCCATATCAATCGCATAATGGTGGCGCGCCGAATAAAACATTCTGACACCCTTCGGCACACCTGCTTCAGCATACGCGGCAAGCCAGTGCTTACGCAGGTTAACCTTCGCTTCCTCAAAAACCAGTGCATCAGGATTGTTATGCTTAAGTCGCAGTTGTAGTTTTAACAACTCCACTTTCAACCGATTGGTCATCGGCACCGGCCAGCATTGCTTGTTTCTGTTCTTGCCCTTGTACGCGGTGAGTATAATGATCTCCTCATCAACTTGATGTCCTTCCATTTCAGGTAGTCGACTAGGCTGGATTTCCTTGCGCCGGTATCTAGCGCCGCAATGAACAACGGCAACGTATGACGACGTTCGGGAGTATTGAGTGCAGTCATTACTCGCTGCGCCTCATCATCGGTAAGCTCGCGAATCGAGATTGCTGATGGAGTTTCGTCACCCTCTTGAATTAGTTCCTTCGATACTTCTTTGGTGAAGGGTGAACTAACAAGCCATCCTTTACCGACCGCAACATTGAATAGCCTACGCAGTTTTGACAGCTCGCGATTAACGGTAGCAAGTTTGACCTTACTCAGCTTGTTGGATCCCGTTAAGCGGGCTTCTTTGTAATCACGTAAATGGTTGGCATCGATCTTTCTGATGTCCTTATCGCCATAGAACTTTAGCAGGACATCGAGCGCGTAATGCGCTGGACTTACACTTTTCACTCCTTTGATTCTAGTGCCGTGCTCGTCGAAGACGGCGGGCACGTAAATGTAGTCTTTGGCATGTTGAACAAGCTGCCTAAATGTAACTTTACCGGCGATGAGTTGTGTTGGTCCCTTTTCTAGCAGTTCGGTTACCAGTTTCGCTTTTAAGTTTTCAGCGTCAGACTTACCCTCAGCCCGACGCAGTAGCTCTCCCTTTTTTCCGTTGTCGTCTTCGTAGCGAACACGGGCGTGCCACTTACCGTTGATTTTGCGGGTGGTGCGGCCTAGTATTTTCATTTGGCAACTCCGACATTTGCTTTTGCTTTCAACGGCTTGCTCCCTGCTTCTTTCTTGCTCGTTTCAATAGGTCTATCGCACCCTTCTTGTTTCGCCATTGTCGTAGTTTCTCTCCGTTTCTATGGCCCAAAGCCAATGTTAGTTTACCCCTTTGGTTTACCCCTTTCTACGTGGTTTTCAGGACACATCAGGACACCTCGTGACACCGACGGACACAAGAAACCGGCGCGTTTATTGAACGTTTGCGATTTTGTTAGGAGTATCGAGAGCGCTTAGATAGCGTGTGAAGCGAGTGCTCTACCGCTGAGCCAAGCGGGCGATAAATCAATAACTTACAGCCATAATTGGACCAGCCGTTCGGTGTAAAACGGATCAATCTGAGCGCATCTTAAACCATCTGTGCTCGTTTGAGCCAGTGGCAGGAGCGGCCCCTCGCGTCGGATTTAAGTCCCTTGACCCTTTCATACCTTCTACTACATGATACCAAGCAGTATTTACCGACGTTTCAGCCGTCAAATGGAGCTACGTTGCAGCAGGTATCACGACGGACCTGCCTCATCATCCCTCATCTTTGGACCAAGGCTTATTGCAGTATAAGGTTCGGTTGCCCAACGTTGACCTCCGTATGCGAATTAGACGACCGGCAAAAACGTAAGTAGTTGCCTTTTCGAAGTTGCCCACCAAAGAAAACCAAGGGTTTTGCAGTTCTTTCCCATTCGTTGCCATCGCGTATAC